>ERZ857757.699-NODE-699-length-32370-cov-7.047625_pt1 | contig 32370 bp, 27 predicted proteins | sample MGYA00519764_ERZ857757 | MGnify/ENA primary metagenome ERZ857757 (study PRJEB31778, sample SAMEA3449359) | human gut metagenome | biome: human gut; feature: human-associated habitat; material: faeces | place: United Kingdom | collected 2010/2012 ...
CCCCTTTTTCAAAAGGGGTCGCCGGGTTGCAGGGCGGGGCCCTGCAAGAAACACTGGGCGCAGGCGGAGGCCTTGCGAGAAGCATTGGGCGTAGGGCGAGGCCCTGAAAAGGACAGCGCAGGGACAGAAACACCGCAAAAAAGCAACAGATTCCCATAAAAGGGGTACTCTTTTTTAAAAAAGCCCTTGCCGATTACAGAAAACCGTGCTATAATGATACGGATTTTCAGGAAGGGGGGAGAGGCATACGGTAAAGTATTTCTGGCCGGACTGGTATTTTGAAGACTTTCAGCATATACCCGAGGGCTTTTTCAAGGAAAACGGGATCCGGTATCTGATTTGTGATATTGACAACACATTGATTCCCTATTCTGACTCTCTGCCCACCCCGCCTGTACGGAAATTCCTCACCAATTTGGAAAAAGAGGGCGTAAAGGTGGCCTTTGCTTCCAACAACGGAGAAAGGCGGGTCATGACTTTTGCAAAGGATGCGGGGCATCCGGCGGTTTTCAACGCTTTAAAGCCCTTTGGCTGGGGGGTAAAAAAAGCCATGAAGAAAATTGAAGCGCCTGCAAAGGAATGTGCCATGTTGGGGGACCAGCTTCTGACCGACTGTTTAGCCGCACGCCATGTAGAAATGCGGATGATTCTGGTCAAGCCCATAAAGGACAAGGATTCCCTGCTTTTCAGGATCAAGAGAGCCTATGAGCGTCACATTCTGAAAAGATACCTGAAGCATTTTGAAATCAACGATCCAGACCCGGACGGCATAAAAGCGCCCAAAGAGGCCGGGTATCCCCACATCAAAGAAACGGAATAGGAGAACCAAATGGGAGCACATTTCGGGCCAGCCGGCAACAGTCTTTCCTTTTTTGAAAAAGGCTTCAAGCACAGTTATGAGGCTCCGGCCTATGTAAAGAGCCTGGGTTTGGACGCTTACGAATATTCGGCCGGCAACGGCATCACCGGTGGGGAAGGCGTTTTCCGCCGCATCGGCGAAGAGGCAAGGGCTGAGGGGGTGCAGCTTTCTCTGCACACGCCGTATTTCATTTCTCTTTCGGGAACCGACCCGGAAAAGCGATTAAAGAGCCTTTCCTACATCGAAAAAAGTCTGTGGGCATCTGAACTGATGGGAGCAGACATCATCGTAATTCACTGCGGGTCAGCGGCAAAGATTTCAAGGGAAGAGGCCATGAAGCTTTCAGCGGACACGCTTTACAGAGCTTTGGAAAAATTCCCCGACACTCCGGTGCGCTTTGGCGTGGAAACCATGGGCAAGGTGAACCAATTGGGCACTCTTGAGGAAGTGGTGGAGCTTTGCAGGATGGACAAGCGGCTCTGGCCGGTGGTGGATTTCGGACATCTGAACGCCCGGAACAAAGGCGGCTACTTTTTGACAACCGACGATTACAGACGCGTTTTTGATACCGTTGCCACCAGACTTGACGATCAACGGGCGGTGAATATGCACTGTCATTTCTCCAAAATTGAATATACCGATGCAGGAGAGAAAAAGCATCTGACCTTTTCGGACCGGACCTTTGGTCCCGACTACCTGCCTCTTTGTGCATGCCTGGCAAGAGAAAACCTCTCTCCGCGCATTATTTGTGAATCCGACGGAACCATGGCGGAGGATGCCCTTGAAATGAAAAGAGCCTACAGATCATTTCTCAAAGAAGAAGGAGAGGAAGACCTATGAAACTGAAAATTCTGGTAATCAACGGCCCCAACCTGAACCTGTTGGGGGAGCGGGATCCCAAGCACTACGGCACCCAGTCCTTAAACGCCATTGAGGACCGGATGGAAGAGCGGGCAGACGAATACGGCTGGGAAATGGAATTTCACCGGACAAACCATGAAGGGGAGATCATTGATCTGCTCCATGGCGCACGGCTGGATTGCGATGCTGTGATTCTCAATGCCGGAGCCTACAGCCACTATTCTTACGCCATCCGGGATGCCATTGAAGCCATTTCCATACCGGTCATTGAAGTACATTTATCCAACATCTACGCCCGCGACTCCTTCCGGCACACCTCGGTCATTTCGCCGGTGTGCAGAGGAAGCATCTCGGGCTTCGGGGCGGCTTCCTATGTGCTGGCCATGGAAGCGCTTCTTGAAATCATGGAATAAGAAGAAAAAATACAGAAATACAGAAACGGGCGGTAGAACCCACTGAAAGAAGGTCGAAAGTTTGAAAGACAAATCTTTCAAACGCGTTTTGTGGCTTTCGCCATCGGAGCGATGGCGATTTCGCTCCGCAAAACCAGCCCCAATTCCGCAAGAAAGGAAGCTTTCGCCAAGCGAAAGCTATAGTCATAAATATGAACGATGAATTTTCAAAGGTCGTTGCCGTTGTTCCCTCCTTGTCGCCCGATGAAAAGCTGCCGAATACCGTAAAGGGCTTGTTGGATGCCGGGTTCCGGCGGGTGATCGTGGTGGATGACGGAAGCGGGGCGGAATACAGGCATCGGTTTGAGGAATGCGCCGCACACGCAGGCGTCACGCTTTTGCGCCATGCGGTGAACAAGGGCAAAGGTGCGGCGATGAAGACCGCATTTTCCCATGTTCTTGCTGAAATGCCCGACTGCACGGGAGTGGTGACGGTGGACGGAGACGGACAGCACCGTCCGGAGGATTGCCGGAATTGTTCGGAAGCCATGCTCCGGGATGACAAGATCGTGTTGGGTGTGCGGGACTTCACCCTGCCGGATGTGCCGAAAAGGAGCCGGCGGGGCAATCATGTGACCTCTGCCGTCTTTCGGATCTTCTGCGGCATGAAATTGAGCGATACTCAAACGGGTCTTCGGGCGATCCCCATCGATCTGTTGCCTCAGATACTCGAGGTGAAGGGGGACCGGTATGAATTTGAAACCCAGATGCTTCTGGATTTCAAGACCTACAGCATTCCCTATGAGGAAGTGAAGATCGAAACGGTGTATATTGAGGAAAACCAGACCTCCCATTTCAGAGTGGTGCGGGATTCCTTCCGAATATACAAAATGATCTTAGCGCATTTCCTGAAGTATTCAGCCACCTCGGTCGGTTCCTTCTTCTTGGAGGAGGGCATTCTGGCTCTGGTCCTGTTTATTTTGCTGAGTGCCACCGGGGAAACGAACAAAAACGACTTGGGCATCAATGCTGTGGCCTTTCTGATTGCCCGGTTTTCTTCCTCGGTGTTCAATGTGCTGATGAATTATTTTGTGGTATTCAAGGCCAAATGCTCCTTCTGGAAAGCGGCGTTGAAGTACTATGCCATTTGCATTCCCCTGGCGGCGGTGCAGCTTCCGCTGATCCTGCTGTCCCTGAAGGGTGTGAATCAGTGGGGCTTTTTGCCTCCTCAGGTGGAGAAATACGCTCAGCTGATTATACAGCCTCTTGTGCAGGTGATTCTGTTCTTAGCGACCTACGGCTTACAGCAGGAATGGGTGTATAAAACCGACAAAAAGCATCAGGTTCATCGTGGAACCAAGAAAAACGCAGAAAAGGATACGGGAAAATGACGGCATTTCTGGAGTGGAATATGGGGATATTGACTGTTCTGGCAGAGCACCGGACGGCCATACTGGATTGGTTTTTTGCGGCCTTTACCTGGTTAGGCTCCGAATATGTGGTGATTGTGACGGTCTGTCTGCTCTTTCTCTGCATCGACAAGCGTTTGGGATACCGGATGGCCTTTGTGTTCTTTCTTTCCTCAGCCCTGGTGCAGGGATTGAAGGTTCTTTGCCGGATCGACCGTCCTTGGGTGCTGGCGGAAAGGGACTATCCCCAGTATAAAGACCGGTACAGTCCTTTGGAGCTGTTGGGCTCCAAAAGCGGGGCCACGGGCTATTCCTTCCCCAGCGGACACACCCAGAGTTCTCTGGCGCTCTACGGTACCCTTGCCCTGCAAAACAAAAAAATCTGGGTGAAAGCAGGCTTGTTTCTGATTGCGTTTCTGGTGGCTTTTTCCAGATTGTATTTAGGAGTGCATACGCCCTTTGATGTGGTGGTGTCACTTTTCATTACCGGAGGAGTGCTTCTGCTGGTGGAGAGCCTTTTTGACCGATTGTACGACAATCCCAAAGCCGATTGTTATGTGGCGGGATTGGTGTTCCTTATGAGTCTGGCGGCACTGATTCTCGGATGGGTGCTTTCGGCAAAGGGAATTGCCGAGAAAAAGGATGCGGCCGATTGCGTGAAAATGGCGGCGTGCGGCGTGGGCTTTGCCATTGGGTATGTGGTGGAGCGCCGATATATCCGATTCGACCCCAAGGTGGGAACGGTCGGTGAGAAGGTTTTGAGGCTCCTTTGCGGCGTGGGCGGAGTTTTTGCGCTGAAAGAGGGCTTGAAGGCTCTGGGAAAATTGGTGTTTTTGCCCGACAGCATGGGAATGATGGCCGTGGATGTGTTGCGCTACATGCTGATGCTGCTGTTTGCGCTGTGCGTGGTTCCGGCTTTGACGGTGAAGATTCAAAGGAGCAAAAAAACGGAAAAAAAGAGTACCGGCTGTGAGGAACAGTGAATATAAATCAACGGAAGACTGTAAAAGAAAGAGGTAGATTCCCATGGGCACAACATACAAAAGAATTCTTTTGAAGCTGTCGGGTGAGGCGTTGAAGGGCGATGAGACGGGCCTGTATCACTATGAAGCGGTGGATGAAATCTGCAAGGCCATTGATGAATGCTGTAAAATGGGCGTTCAGGTGGCGGTGGTGGTGGGCGCCGGAAACATCTGGCGGGGCGGCAGAGCCGATCGGAAAATGGACAGAAGTCTTGCCGACCACATGGGAATGCTGGGAACCGCCATCAACGCCCTGTGCCTGAAGGATGCGCTTCGGCGTATCGGACGGGAGGCAAGAGTGATGACCGCTGTGGAGATGCGCACCTTTGCCGAGCCTTATGTGAAGGACGATGCCATCCGGCATTTGGAAGCGGGGAGAGTGGTGATTTTCGGTTGCGGAACCGGAAGCCCCTATTTTTCCACAGACACGGCGGCGGTTCTGAGAGGAAAGGAGATCGGAGCGGACGCGCTGCTCTTTGCCAAAAACATTGACGGAATTTATACCGCCGACCCGAAGAAGGACCCCAATGCCCGGAGGCTGGAGCATATCGGCTACGAACGCATTTTGAGAGAACAGCTGAAGGCCATCGACCTGACTGCGGCGGCATTCGGAATGGAAAACGATCTGAAGATCCTGGCCTTCGGATTGGATGACCCGAAACGGATTGTCCGGGTTGTTTCGGGAGAAGCCCCCGGAACGGTGATCGACAATCTGTAAAAACGGGGAATAGATTGGATAGCAAACCGAATATATAATGAATGGAAAGGAAGAATACCTATGAAACTGGATACTGCACCTTATGAATCAAAAATGAAAAAGAGTCTGTCTGTTTTTGAGGAAGCCCTGCTGCCCATCAGCGCCGGCAGAGCCAATCCGGGAGTGCTCAACGGGATCACCGTGGACTACTACGGCGCACCCACCGCCATCAATCAGGCGGCATCCGTCAAGACGACCGATGCCAGAACCCTGGTGGTCACTCCTTACGATGCGTCCCTTCTGAAGGCGATCGAAAAGGCGATCCTTATTGCCGATGTGGGCGTGGTTCCCCAGAATGACGGCAAGGTGATCCGGATGGTGTTCCCCCAGGCCACCGAGGAACGCCGGAAGGCTCTGTGCAAGGAGGTCTCCAAAATGGGCGAGGAGTGCAAGGTGAACCTGCGCAATATTCGCAGAGAAGCCAACGATAAGGTCAAGGACCTGAAGAAAAACGGGGAAATGACCGAGGATGAGCAGAAGTCCTCCGAAAAGTCCACGCAGGAGCTGACAGACAGGTATATCAAAATCGTGGACGAAGTGGTGGAGAAAAAGTCCAAGGAACTGATGACCATTTGAGAAAAACGACCGGGGAGTTGCGGCTTTCCCGCAGCCCCCGGCTTCCGAAAGGAACCGAAGAAATGTCTACAGAATCCAGCAAACAGCTTGTGCTTGACAAGAACATCAAGCACATTGCCTTCATTATGGACGGAAACGGAAGGTGGGCGAAAAGGCGGGGAATGCCCCGGGAATACGGGCACAAAAAGGGTGCCGACACCTTTCGCAAAATCGTCACCTACTGTTTTGAAGCCGGGCTACAGCATGTGACGGTGTATGCGTTTTCCACCGAAAACTGGAAACGGTCCGAAAGAGAGGTACGGGCGCTGATGCGGTTATTTACAATCTTTATAGAGGATGCCTTTGAGGATATCCGGAAAAACGATGTACGCATTGTTTTTATCGGCGACCGGAGCGTCTTCAGGGAAGATATGCAGAGGCGCATGGCCGCTCTGGAAAGGGAATCTGCCGCCAACAGGAATATTCTGAATGTGGCGCTGAACTACGGTTCTCGCAGTGAGATTGTCCATGCCGTGAACACCCTGATCGAACGGGGAGAAAAAAAGATCAGCGTTGAAATGCTGAACGCCTGTCTGTATACACGGCTCAGTCCCGACCCGGACCTGATTGTCCGGACTGCCGGCGAACAGCGGCTGTCCAATTTTCTTCTGTGGCAGGCCGCATACAGCGAATTCTATTATACCGATACCCTTTGGCCCGACATGAACGGGGAGGAGGTCGACCGAGCTCTTCTTTCCTTCGGGAACCGCCAAAGACGCTTTGGAGGCATTGCCGAGGGAGAATCAAATTAAGAAAACCGATGGCCGGTGTTTTCTTTGAAGCACCGGGAAGGTCTTAAGAGAACAAAGAAACGAAAGGAAAATTTTCCTGTGGGAAAAGGCTGTCAGCATGAGAACCCGAACCATCACTGCGATCGTGGGTGCGATCATCATCGCCCCCTTTCTTGTTTTTTTTGATACTTATGCAGGGGCCGCATTGATCCAGATTGCCGGCGTTATTTGTACCTATGAATTGCTCAACGCTACAGGCCTGAAGAAGTGGTTTCTGGCCGTCCCTCTTTATATACTGGCTTTGGGCCTTCCCCTTTTGGTTTATTTCAAGGAGAATGAGAATTTCTTTCGCTACAGCGCTGTGATCTTTTTCCTGTTGTCCATTTATATGCTGACCGTGTCGGTGTTTTCCAAGGGGAAAATACAGGTGGACAATACATCGGTGCTCTTCACGATGAGCTTTTATGTGCTGATGAGCCTGAATTGCCTGTATCTTCTGCGCACGGAGGAGCAGGGAGCGCTGCTCTATATGCTTCCCCTTGTGACATCCTGGAGCACGGATATTTTTGCATATTTTTCGGGCAGACTCTTCGGCCGGCACAAGCTCATTCCGGATGTGAGCCCCAAAAAAACGGTAGAAGGAGCGGTGGGCGGTTTTGTTTGTTCTGTCGGAATCACCGTGCTTTACGGACTGCTGATGAAGATTTTCTTTGAGGCAAGCCCGAACTATCTGAATCTGATCATTGCCGGAACCCTCATGTCGATTGCGTCCATGGCCGGAGACCTGATTGCGTCCTTGGTCAAGCGGCACTACGGAATCAAGGATTACGGCTGGCTTTTGCCGGGGCACGGCGGAGCTTTGGATCGGATCGACAGCGTGCTGGCGGCCGCACCGCTGTTGATGATTTTACATGAGCTGCCCATGGGATTTGCCCTGTTTCGCTGAGAAAGATCATAGGGAGAAGAAGTGCCTTTCATGAAAGATATTGTGGTTTTAGGATCCACCGGATCGATTGGAAAACAAACGCTGGATGTGGCGGCGTTTCAGGGGTATCGGGTGAGGGCCATTTCCGCCTGCCGGAGCGTGCGGTTGGCCGAAGAGCAGATCAGGCGCTTTCATCCGGTATACTGTGCCATGGCCGACGAGCAGGCCGCAAAGGACCTGCAAACAAGAGTTTTGGATACCGACACGAAAATCCTTTCGGGGAATGAGGGGGTATGCGCCCTGCCGGGCTTGGTGGAGTGCGACGCCGTAGTGAATGCGGTGGTGGGCAGGGCAGGCCTTTTGCCCACGATGGCAACACTCGAAGCCGGAAGGCGGCTGGCGTTGGCCAACAAGGAGAGTCTGGTTTGCGCCGGCGCTTTGGTCAAGAGGAAGGCCTTGGAAAAATCCTGCCCTGTTCTTCCGGTGGACAGTGAGCATTCGGCTGTTTTTCAGTGTCTGCAATGCGGAAAAAAAGAGGAAGTATCCAGAATTCTTCTGACCGCTTCGGGAGGACCTTTTTTCGGGAGGACCAAAGAGGAGCTTTCCGGAGTGAGCGCAAAGGACGCTTTGGCTCATCCGACCTGGAGCATGGGGGCGAAGATTACCGTAGACTCGGCTACCCTGATGAACAAGGGCTTTGAGGTGATGGAGGCCTCCTATCTTTTTGATGTACCGGCAGATCGGATCGAAGTGTTGGTGCACCGGGAGAGCGTGGTGCATTCCATGGTGGAATACTGCGACTCCACGGTGATTGCTCAGTTGTCCCTGCCCGATATGCGGGATTGTATTCAGTATGCGTTGACCTATCCGCACCGGGTGAAGGGACCCATGAGCCGGTTGGATCTGACAAAAATCGGGAAGCTGACCTTTTGTCCGCCCGATACCCGGACCTTCCCCCTCCTTTCGTTGGCGCTCTGGGCCATGAAAGAGGGAGGCCTTGCCGGGGCGGTGCTGAACGGAGCCAACGAAGGAGCCGTGGCTCTGTTCTTAGAGGGGCGAATCTCCTTCCTTCAGATTTCAGAACTGGTGGAAAAGGTAACAAGAGAATATGAAAACCGGCAGGAACCCTCCTTGGAGGAGATCTGCTTTGCCGGCGAAGAGGCGGAAAGAAGACTGTGGGCGCTGATTTGAGTCACAACGACTGAAAGAGTTTTTCGATATTTCAGAAAAGGAGCTTCCCCAAAGGAGAAGTACGGGTCGGAATAAAATGATTTTCAGGGAGCAGAGCTTTTTCGCCTCTCTTTTCAGTAAAAGCTGGGTGTCGGTACTGTTGACCATTCTTGTAACCGTTTTGATGTTCGGCTTTTTGATTTTCATTCACGAATTGGGGCACTACCTGACGGCACGCCTGTGCAAGGTGTCTATCAGGGAATTCTCCATTGGAATGGGACCCAAAATTTACGGAAGGGTCTCGAAAAAAACGGGCATTCTTTACTCCCTTAGGGCGTTGCCCATCGGGGGCTATGTGGCGATGGAAGGGGAGGACACCGAATCGCCGGATCCGAACGCCTTCCACAAGAAAAAGGTGTGGCAGAGAATGCTGATCACCGCAGCAGGAGGCTTTATGAACCTACTGTTGGGGGTGATTCTGACCTTTGTCTATGTGCTGACCTTTCCGAAGTATTACGGCAACACGGTGGTGGATTATCCGGAATTTTCCTATTCCAATCAGTGTACAGAGCCGCTTCAGGTAGGTGATGAGATTTTATCCATCGACGGTCACAGCGTACGCACCGGACAGGAAATTGTATACGAGCTGTTCCGTGCCGGCGGGGATAAGAAGAAGGTGTACACCGATGAAGAAGCAGAGAAAGTGATGATGAAGGTGGACCTGACGGTGCTTCGGAACGGAGAAAAGATCGTTTTGCACGATGTGGTCTTTCCGGTAGGGAAGGATGAGGGCGTTTCCTACGGTCTGCGGGATTTTTATTACAATGCGGAGGCCAAAAGCCTTTCTTCCACCTTCAAGAATGTGGGCAGGCAGATGCGGCTCAATGTAAAAATGGTGTACGAGTCGCTTTTTGACCTTTTGCGGGGCAGATACGGGCTGAATCAGATTTCAGGGCCTGTGGGCACGGCAGGCGTGGTAGGTGAAGCACTCAAGAACGACGCCACGGCGTCAGAAGGTCAGAGCCGCAATTCTTTTCTCTATCTCTTTATGATCATTTCGGTGAATCTGGGCCTGTTCAACCTTCTGCCGATTCCGGCGCTGGACGGCGGCAGACTGTTTTTCCAGTTGATTGAGTTGATCTTCCGCAAACCGGTTCCGCTGAAATATGAAGGAATGATTCACACGGTGGGCTTGCTGTTGCTGCTTCTTCTGATGGCGGTGGTAACCTTCAAGGACATCTTCGGCATTTTCACATAGTGCGGCAGAAGGGCAAAGGGCAAAAGGCAAAAGAACGGCTCCGGAGCAACACCGTTTTCGTCTAAGAAAAAGAGGAGTTTGAAAGATAAATCTTTCAAACGCGTTTTGTGGCTTTCGCCATCGGAGCGATGGCGATTTTGCTCCGCAAAACCAGCCCCAATTCCGCAAGAAAGGATGCTTTCGCTATGCGAAAGCCATGGTCATAAACATGAGCGCATTTTATAATGAAATCCGGCGAAAGAGCCGGAAAATTCGGGTGGGCAATCTTTTTATCGGAGGAGATGCTCCGCTGACGGTGCAGTCCATGACCACTGCCCGGGGCTATGAGGGCATTTATGCCCAGATGAAGGAATTGCAGGAGGCCGGATGCGACATTGTGCGCATGACCGTGCCGGATATGGAGAATGTCCGGATTCTTGCGAAGCTGAAGGAACAGGATATTCAAATGCCCATTGTGGCGGACATTCATTTTGATTACCGGATGGCTGTGGAAGCGGCCTATGCGGGTGCGGACAAGGTGCGCATCAATCCGGGAAACATCGGCTCCCAAGAGAAGGTTCAGGCGGTGGTACAGGCCTGCAGAGCCAAGAATATTGCCATCCGGGTCGGTGTGAACAGCGGCTCTTTGGAAAAGAGCAAGCTGGCAAAATACGGCGGAGTCACCCCGGAGGCTCTGTGCGAAAGTGCCCTGGAAAATGTCCGGCTCTTGGAGGGCTACGGCTTTGAGAACATCGTGGTGGCGGTCAAATCCTCCTCTCCCTACAAAATGGCGGCGGCAAACCGGATGATCGCCCAGCGGTGTTCCTATCCTCTGCACCTGGGTGTCACCGAGGCGGGCACTCTGCGTCTGGGCGAAACCAAGGGGGCGGCCGGAATCGGCGGACTGTTGCTTTCGGGCATCGGGGATACCCTGCGGGTGTCGCTGACGGCGGACCCGGTGAAGGAGGTGCTTTGCGGAAGAAGAATTCTGGACGCCTTGGGCTTCGGGGAAGGAAAGCTGGAGCTGGTGTCCTGTCCCACCTGCGGAAGAACAAGAATCGACATTATCGGAATCTCCGAAGAGTTTGAAAGACGGATGGCCGCTGTACCTCTGAAAAAGCACATCAAGGTTGCCATCATGGGCTGTGTGGTCAACGGACCCGGCGAAGCAGGCGATGCGGACATCGGCATTGCCGGGGGCAACGGAGAAGCCATTCTGTTCAAAAAAGGGCAGACGGTCCGGAAGGTGCCGGAAAACGGTCTGGTGGATACCCTGGTGGAAGAAGTGCGGAGGATGGACGGGGAGTCTGAATGATCCCGATAAAGAAAAGCATTTCGGCGGTGTGGGCGTGAAACAGGACGGATGCGCACCGGGCGGACGCATGGAGCAGTCATTGAAAAGTATAGAAACAAATCAGAAAATCGGGTTTTGAAAACCATTGCGGGCAAAGAAGTAAGTCCCGGAAAGAGAAAAGAGAATATGGAAGAGAAGAATTTTTATGCGCTGTTCAGGCGTTTCCAACCTACGGAAGAACAGAGGGCGATTCTGGATCAGGGGAAGGTTTTAAGCCGGAAAATTGACGAAAAGAACCGTGTGGTTGTTTTCACAATGGCTTTTCCCCGACCGATCCGGAAGGAATCGCTCTACGAAATCGAGCAGGGGATCGGGGAAGCATACCAACTGAACAGCGTTTTTTTGATGCCGGAATATCCGCAAGAGACCTTCTATGAGGAGTATTTCCGGGAAGCGGTGAAGGAAGCAAGCCGCGTGGGCGTGGTTTCCAAGGGCTTTTTTGAGGACTATACCTATCGGATCGAGGGCCGGGAGATCACCATCAGTCTGCCCTTCGGTGAGGGCGGACTGAGTCTTTTGGAAAAGGGAAAGATTTCGGAAATACTGGAGCGGATTCTGAAAAACGAATTCGGTTTGGAGTTTTCGGTGCGCATCCGGCAGAGCAAGAGCAGTGCGGAAGTGAATCAGGAGTATGCCGCCGAAAAGAAAAAGCAGTTGGAGGAGCTGATGAAGGGAGGCTTTGCCTTTTCAGAGGCCAAGGCAGAAAAGCCGGGTGCTCCGACAGAGGAAGAAAAGCCGCACCTTCCCCGCAGAACGGTGGTCAAAGGGGAAGGACAGCCGGTGATGGAGCTTTCCCCCGGCGTATTCCGGGCGGGAACCCTGACTCTGGACACCAATGACCCGGAGGTGATTTACGGAGAGGAGACCTTTGAGGTCCTTCAGCCCACCGCTCTTTGCGCATTGGACCGTCCCATGAATAATCTGACGGTGCTGGGGCATGTGGACAGCTACGAAAGCCGGCTGAATAAAGGGGAAACCAAAATCATCATGACCATCGGCCTGACCGATTATCAAAGCTCGGTCAGCGTCCGGGTGGTGGTGGACAACGACGATGCCGGAAAGGCGCTGGACAGGCTGATTTCCAAGTCCTCCCGCACCATCAAGCGAGGAGTACAGGTGATGGTTGTGATCTACAGTCTTTCCTTGGCGGTGATGGGCAATTTCAAAGCGGACCGTTTCGATAAAAACGGCGAAATGATTTTAGAGGCCAAGGGCATTGAGAAAATCAAGGAGGTCAAAAAAACCGACGACGCTCCCGAAAAGCGGGTGGAGCTGCATCTGCACACCAATCTGTCCACAATGGACGCTCTGATTATTCCCGAATTTCTGGTGGATACCATGAAGGAGTGGGGATGGGACACGATTGCCGTGACCGATCACGGCAATGTGCAGTCCTACCCGCTGATGCTGGACAACACGGTGAAAACCGACCTGAAGGTGCTTTACGGAATGGAAGCCTACTTTGTGGACGACACGGCCAGGGCCTCCTACGGAAATGCAACCGGAGAGTTGGATGCCACCGAATTCGTGGTCTTTGATATTGAGACCACCGGCCTTTCGGTTTCCAACTGCGCGATCACGGAAATCGGCGCCGTGAAGTACAAAAACGGAGAGGTCCTCGAAAAATTCACGACCTTTGCAAATCCGGGGGAGCATATCCCCGAAAATATAACGGCGCTGACCGGAATCACCGATGAAATGGTGAAAGATGCCCCCTCTCAGGAGGAGGCGGTGCGTGGGTTTATGGATTTTGCGGGCGGTCGGATTTTAGTGGCGCACAACGCCAATTTTGATACCGGCTTTATCCGGAAGGTGTGCGAGCAGTATAAAATACCCTTCACCAATTCCTACATCGATACCGTTCCCCTTTCCAAGTATCTGAACCCGGATTTGAAAAAGCACAAGCTGGATCTTTTGGCCGAGCACTACGGTCTGGGGGATTTTGACCACCACAGAGCTTATGAGGATGCCTGGATGCTGGCGCTGATTTTCGACAAAATGTGCGGACAGCTGAAAAAGGAGGGCATTCATTCGGTGGAGGAGATTTCTTCCGCCATGAGCGACAAGGCCGACCCCAAAAAACTGCCGACCTACCACATGATTCTTTTTGCAAAGAATCTGGTGGGGCTGAAGAATCTTTATAAACTGGTATCCATGAGCTATCTGGATTATTTCCACAGGGTTCCGAGAATTCCCAAAACGGCCTTGGATGCCTACCGGGAGGGACTGATTGTTGGCTCCGCCTGCGAAGCGGGGCAGCTGTACCGGGTGATTTTGGAGAACCTTCCGGCGGATACGATCCGGGAGATCGCCTCCTATTATGACTATTTCGAAATCCAGCCTCTTTGCAACAACCGGTTTCTGATCGCCCAGGGAAAGGTTTCCTCCGACGAGGAGCTGATGGAGATGAACCGGAAGATCTGCCGGTTGGGCGAGGAACTGCAAAAGCCGGTGGTGGCCACCTGCGATGTGCATTTTCTGAAGAAAGAGGATGAAATTTACCGGCAGATCCTTCAGAAGGGTATGAAATACGCCGATGCGGACAGAGAAACCGGGCTGTATTTGCGCACGACCAAGGAAATGCTGGAGGAATTTTCCTACTTGGGCAAAGAAAAAGCCTACGAAGTGGTGGTGACCAACACAAGAAAAATCGCCGATTCCATTGAAAAGATCCGCCCCATTCCCGAAGGCACCTTTACGCCCAAAATGGAGGGAGCGGAAGAGGATCTGCAGAATATGTGCTGGAAGCGGGCAAGGGATATGTACGAATTCGAGGGTACACTGCCCGATCAGGTGTCCAAACGGCTGGAAAAGGAGTTGCATTCCATCATTTCAAACGGATTTGCGGTGCTCTATATGATTGCCCAAAAGCTGGTGTGGTTCAGCGAGTCTCAAGGGTATCTGGTAGGGTCCCGTGGCTCGGTTGGCTCCTCCTTTGTGGCCACCATGGCGGGTATTTCCGAAGTGAATCCCCTCCCGCCTCACTACCGTTGCCCCAAGTGCCGGTATTCGATTTTTGTGGAGGACGGATCGGTGGGATCGGGCTTTGACATGCCGGATAAAAACTGTCCCCATTGCGGAACGCTGATGGCGCAGGACGGTCAGGACATTCCCTTTGAAACCTTCTTGGGCTTCCACGGTGACAAATCGCCGGATATTGACCTGAACTTTTCGGGCGAAGTGCAGGGCAGAGTGCACAAATACACCGAAGATCTTTTCGGACATGAGAATGTGTTCAAGGCCGGAACCTTGGGCACGCTGGCCTCCAAAACGGCCTACGGCTATGTGATGAAATATCTGGATGAGAAGGGCATTTCGGTGAACCGGGCGGAGGTGAACCGGCTGGTCAACGGCTGTGTGGGGGTCAAGCGCACCACCGGACAGCATCCTGGCGGCATTGTGGTTATTCCGAGGGAATACGAGGTGTACGACTTTACGCCGATTCAGCATCCGGCGGACGACCCCGATTCGGATATTGTGACCACCCATTTTGCCTTTGCTTTTTTGCACGATACCATTTTGAAGCTGGACGAGCTGGGACACGATATTCCCACCAAATACAAGTGGTTGGAGCGGTATACGGGGCTAAGCGTAATGGATGTGCCGATGAATGCGCCGGAGGTGTACGAGCTGTTCACCTCTCTGCGGCCGCTTGGTTTACAGAAGGGGGATATTGACGCCGATGTGGGCACCTACGGACTTCCCGAATTCGGAACCCGTTTCGCCCAGAAGATGTTGGAGGAAGCACAACCGAAAAATTTTGCCGATCTGTTGCAGATTTCCGGCCTTTCCCACGGCACCGATGTGTGGACGGGAAACGCCCAGGACCTGATCAAGAACGGGACCTGCACCATTTCGGAGGTGGTGGCCACCAGAGACAGTATTATGCTGACTCTGATCCGCTACGGCTTGGACAACGCCGAGGCCTTCAAGATCATGGAGAGCGTGCGCAAGGGGAAGGGACTGACCCCGGAGTGGGAGGAACATATGCGGGAACACCAGGTGCCGGATTGGTATATCGGTTCCTGCAAGAAAATCAAGTATATGTTTCCGAAGGCTCATGCGGCTGCGTATGTGATGTCGGCCATCCGCTTAGGCTGGTTTAAGATTCACAAACCGTTGGAGTTTTATGCCGCCTATTTCTCGGTGGCCCCCGATGGCTTTGACGGGCAGGTGGTGGCCGGTGGCAAGGAGCGCGTCCGGGCGGTGATGCGGGAAATTGACGAGAAAATCCGAAACAAAACCGACAACCAGAAGGACAAGGATACCCAGTCGGCGCTCCAGATGGTTCTGGAAAGCATGGCAAGAGGAATCAAATACATGCCGGTGCATCTATACAAATCGGATTCCAAAAGATTTCTGCCGGAGGATGGAAAAATCCGGATGCCTTTGAACTGTCTGCCGGGGCTGGGTGAAAGTGCGGCCGAGAAAATTGTGCAGGCAAGGGAGGAAGGCGGCGAGTTCTTCTCCAAACTGGAATTGCAGGAGCGGGCCAAAATCTCCAAGGCCGTTATTGAAATGCTGGAGAAAAACGGAGTTCTGGAGGGCCTTTCCGAAACCAACCAGATTTCGCTCTTTTAGTGTTTATAAAGAGCCTTCAAAAATCCCGCCTGAGATCCGGCAAAGCAGCAGGACTTCAGGCGGGACTTTATTTTCGGAAAGACAGAACCTTTGGATACAGACAAAGCAAAAGAAAATCGGAACCGCCGCTCAGCCCAAAATGCCGTAGGCAACCATGCCGGAAAGAGCGGACAGTAGGATCATCAGAATGGGCGGAGGGCTCTTGTGCCTCTTTCGGAAGATCAGATGGACCAGGAAAAGCAGTACCAGAAGAATGATCGCCCGAAAATCCGGCGCAAAGTCGTTGCTTTTTTCAAGGCCCAACAGGAGTGACAGACCCATGGTGCAGCCGGTGGAGAGGATCAAGGCCACCACACAGGGGCGCACGCCCCTAAGAATTCCCTGAACCGACGGATAGTTCAACAGATTCTTCAAAAGGGCGGCAATCAGCAGAATTAGAAGGAATGCCGGCAGAACCACGCCCGCAGTCGCCACAAGGGCACCCCAAAAGCCACAGGTCTCACTGCCCACAAAGGTGGCCATATTGATGGCAAGCGGTCCGGGGGTGGATTCTGCCACGGCGATGAAGGACAGAAATTGTTCTTCGCTTAACCAGTTGTTCTGAAGAATCGTTTCCCTTAAAAGGGAAATCATGCCGTAGCCGCCGCCGAAGGATACGGCTCCGATTTTCAGAAAGGAAAGGAACAGCCGGAAGATCATTTATCTGCCCCCTTCCGGATTTTTTGAATAAGATAGAGAAAAAATCCCGCAAGGGCCGAAAGAAGAATATAGAGAACCGAGGAAAAGCGGACCGAAAGCAGACTGAAAATCAATAGGGCGGAAAAAACCGTTCCGAAGAGCAGGAGGGAAAAGGGCGTGCGCTCCATGGTTTTCAAGAGCTTCCAGCCGGAGGAAAGGATCAGATAGATGACGCAGACCCGAATCCCCTTGAAGGCGTAGCTTACATAGCTCAGGGACAGAAAGGCGTCAAAAAAGAAGGAAATTCCGAAAATAATCAGGAAAGAGGGCAAACAAACTCCGAGAGTGGAAAAGGCCGCACCGGCAACGCCGCCCTGTCGGTACCCGATGAAGGTCGCCATGTTCACGGCAACAGGACCGGGAGTGGATTCCGCCACTGCTATCATATCAAGGAATTCATCTTTTTCAAGCCATTTTCGTTTGGCCACCAGTTCGCTTTCCAGAAGAGCGATCATGGCATACCCTCCGCCGAAGGTAAACAGACCGATTTTGACCATGACAAGGAACATCCGAAGCACTTTCTTCGCTTTTGGCATAGGACTCACCTCTTTTCCGCATCATTATACAGGAGTAAAAAAAGATTGTCAAGGGAATGTGGGTTTCCAGGCTTGACAAAAAATGAAAAAAGGTGTAGAATGGCCGGGTAAAAAGGAGTAATGGAATGAATATTGGCATAGATTTTTTTAGAGATTTGGCTGTAACGGAAACGGCCATGGATGTATACGGGTATATTGAGAGCGGATTTGATTGCATTGTACGCTATTGTATTCTGGCGCTGGAGATGGTGGGCGTTTTCGTTTTGATGGGCAGTGTGCTCCGGGCGATTATCGCCATCTTCAGGAAAAAAGAGAATCTGCGCCTTCAGCTTGCCGAAGGAATAGCGCTTTCTCTGGAATTCAAAATGGGAGGGGAACTGTTGCGCACAGTCATTGCCCGGGAGTGGAAAGAACTTTGGGTGGTGGGGATCATCATCCTTTTCCGGGCGGCGCTCACCCTTCTCATTCAATGGGAAATCCGCATTGAACGGCGGAACGACGCCGAGCGGCAGGCCAAGAATGAAAAGTTGGGAGAATCGGAAAAAAATACCGAGGAGAGTCATTGAAAAAACGCCGGGACGGAAATCCGCTCCGGCGTTTTCAGAGAGGTTATAAAAAAAGGGGCATCGGAAAGGGAGAGCCATGATCGAAAAGGAAATTGCAGAATTAAGAAGAATTTTAAAAGCAGAGTGCACCTCCGCAACCAGGGTTTATGGCTGCTATATTAACGGAGAGGGAGCGATCATCACCGAATTTGAGCGCTCTTTCGGATTGATTTCCGAAGAAGAGATCGAGCAGTATCTTTCTCTCTTCCGCAGGGGACTGTCGGGAACACTGCACAAGAATCTGATGGATATTTCCTTTTCCACGGCACAGGTGGAGGAAGGAACGGAGTACCGGCGACTGCAGGAGTTGAAAAAGAGCCGTTTAGAGAACGGCCCCGCCAAAACGGAGTTTTACCAAGCGGTGGCTTCGGCGGTAAAGATGAAGGAGAACTATGTGCTTCTGTTGCTTTTTAACGGGTACGATGTTCCCTTTTACGGCAAAGACGGGGCGGCAGACGAGAGCCGGGGCCAGGTCTTTTCCTGTATACAGGGTCTTCTTTGCCCGGTGAAGAGCGGCAAGGCGGCATTGACCTATCTTCCCAAGGAAAAAACCTTTGAGAGTGCGGCGGACGGGGGGAAAATCTGCCCTCCGGAAGCAGGCTTTCTGTTTCCTGCTTTTGACAACAGACAAACCAACCTGTACGGAGCAATGTTTTACACGAGAAAAACCGAGGGAGAACGGCTCGATTTTTCCGAAGCGGTCTTCGGCAAAACAGAATTGCCCATGCCTGCCGCAGAGCAAAACCGCAATTTCAAGACCCTGCTGGCCGAATCTTTAGGGGAGGAATGCAGTTTTGGGGTGGCAAAAAAAGTGCACTGTGCCATCTGCGACCGGATCGAGGAGCACAAGGAGCAGAAGGCTCCGGAGCCGTTGCTTTTGGACAAAGGAGAGATCAAGGAGATCTTAGAATCCTGCGGAGTGCCGGAGCAACAGGTGAAGAATTTTTCCTCCAACTATAACGAGAGCTTCGGCGCCGCCACCGATCTGCCCCCCAAAAACATTGTGAATCCCTCAAAGTTTGAAGTGCGGACGCCCGATGTGGTCATCCGGGTGGCCAAGGGAAAGGAAGCTCTGGTCAACACCAGAGTGATTGACGGCAAAAGCTACATTCTGATTGCCGCTGATGAAGGAGTGGAGCTGAACGGACTGAGCGTGGAACCAGAAAAAGAAATTCTGAAATGAAGCTTTTGGCGTTCTTTTTGCGCTTGGGGCCGTTTTGAACGATTCGGAAAAAGGGGTCTGAACCCTTTATCCTCCCCAGATGCGCGGTTTTCAAAAAGCCCTTTCCGGTGAAAGGGCTTTTTTGAAAGGATATAGGAAAGAGGTGTTTTCAAGCGCTTCGGGCATCTTAGTCCGGGGCGCCTTTTTTCGGCAGAAATCAACGAAACCGCACAAGGGTGCGGGTTGCCTCTTCAAGAGCGTTGAGAAGCACCAGCAGTTCTTCCTCGGTGTTGTCTTCCGAAAGGCTGATGCGCAGGGTACTGTCGGCCTCCTTTTCGGTTAAGCCGAAGGCGGTCAGCACATAGCTCTGGTGTCCGCCGTTGTTGGCGCAGGCAGAACCGGAGGAGACGCAGATACCCTTGGAGGAAAGAAAATTCAGGGCCGTCTGACTTTTGATGTTCGGCAGGGTAAGGCTCAGAATGTGAGGAGCCGGGGATTCCGGAAGGTTGGGATGAATCTCTTCGGGCAGGCGGGAAAGAAGAAAGGCTCGCAGAGTCCTCATTTTTTCCGTATTTTCCTTCAAAGCGGCGGCTTTTTCAGCCACCGCTCCGGCAAAGCCGGCAATGCCCAGGGTGTTTTCGGTGCCGGAACGCAGTCCGTCCTCCTGCCCGCCCCCACAGATCAGAGGAAGCAGGGCCTTTCGCTTCAGCACCTCCTTGGAGATCAGCAATCCGCCGCATCCTTTTGGACCGTGCACTTTATGGGAGGAGACGGTCAAAAGATCCGCTCCGGTGGTTTTGGGGGTAAAGGGAATCTTCAGAAAGGCCTGCACCCCATCGGTGTGGCAGAGAACCTTGGGATTTTTCTGATGGGCGGCATCGAAAAGGGGCTTGATACGGTAGACCGCCCCGGTTTCATTGTTTACCGACATGAAGGACACCAGCACGGTGTTTTCATCCAGTTCCTTGTAAAAAACCTCTTCGTCCAACCGCCCGCCCCTTGTGGGGATCTGCACCACGCGAAAGCCTTTTTCCGCAAGTCTTTTGCAGGGCTCCAGAATGCAGGGATGCTCGCTGTCGGAAATCAGGATCTTCGGGTTTTTATAATTTTTGGCATTGGCCACACCGAAAATTGCAAGATTGTTGGCTTCGGTTCCGCCGGAGGTAAAGACCAGTTCATACTGCTCCTTCCGGGCATCCAGGGCCTTTAACAGAGTATCTCTGGCATCCTTTTTGATTTTTGCCCCCTCTTCTCCGGCAAAGTGCAGGGAAGAAGGGTTGCCGAAATGCTCCATAGCATATTCTATGGCATTTTTGGCTCCTGCGCAAAGAGGCGTGGTGGCGCTGTTGTCCAAATAAATCATGCGTGTTCCTTCAAGACAAAATTCTTCACGACTCTGACCATATCGTCTTCCTGATTCTGAAAGGTCTCTTCGGCGGAAACGCAGGTAAAGAGATACAGGTATCTTCCGTTGAGAAGGAAATACTGTCTAACCCGATAGTCCTCATAGATCGGCTCCGCTTTTGTAGAATCCTCCGTTTCGTCATTGGAGGGATCGTGGAAAAGACTGCCCGAACCGTGACTGTCAAAATCCGAAAGCTTGGCGGTATACTCGATATAGGAGAAGATCAGTTGGTCTTCGTTGGTGTAGGCTTTCAGGTATTCTTCCCTGCGGGAAAGGATGGTGGACTTTTCAATTTCAACGATCTGCTCACTGCCGTCGGGAGAAACATTGCGGAGCTTGAAATCCTTCAGTTCCGTGCTGAACTGAGCAACCGTTGCACAGATATATTCCTCCAGCCCCGTGACTTCGGTGCCGAACAGGAAATCGGAAGCGACCTTTTCCTTATAGCGGTCAATATAGTCCTGGGGCTTTTCGCCCAAATCTATTTCGTTGAACACTACGCCGGAGATCACCTTGGAAGAGGGCACCCGCATGGAAATCTGACCCAGACTGGTGTCCAGGATCCATTCGTCCGGGCAGTACAGCTCATACCGGTCTGAGTTTATCTGATCTGCTTCCGCATTCCGGACGGCCCGGAAGCCCTCGGGGACTTTGTAGTTCTCCTTGCCGAAGGCGACGGTTTGGAGCACTTCCTCCAAAAGGGATTCGTTGGTTTCGCCCTTTGTGCTGTAGGTAAACAGGTAGAATTGCTTGCCCTTGTAGAAAAGATATTGGACATACTTCACTTCTATTCCCGAAATCTTCAGACTGTACCGGGCGCAGAGGGCGTTCTGCTCGGCAACGGTGCAGTCCTTTTCAAGCACCTCTTCATATTGCCCGTAAAGGCCCACCAGCTCCTTTTTCAGTTCCACATAGTTTTTCTCCAAGTCCCTATAGTAGTAGTCCGAGTGCCGGCATTGCAGGGAGAAGGTGTCCTCCTTGCCGACAGCTGCCAGCATATTGGAGGACATGGTGACCCGGTATTCCTCCGGCACGGAGAAAATCACATCCTCCACGCCTTCCACATACTCTTCGGCATCCACCGGGGCGTACATTCCGGCAGGCGCCGGAGCATCGCAGGAGCAAAGACAGGAAAGCAGGGTACAAGCTCCGAGAATTACCGCTAAAATCCCGGTTACAGTTTTCTTTTTCATCCGATTTTCCTCTTTGTTTTCCGATTTTAATTTCCGGCATCGCAGATCATCTGTCTGTAGGATAAAAACTCAAAGCCGTGCTTTCTATACAGCGCTACCGCCTGGTGATTCTCTTCCTCCACTTCCAAGCGGAAACGGTTTGTCGAATAGCGCTTCTTCACAAAGTCCAGAAATGCTCCGCCGATTCCTTTTCCCCGGAATTCCGGCAGAACGAACAGGTCTTCCACCCAGCATTCCAACCCGCCGGCTTCTGTGGAAAACCGCTTGCTGACCAGTCCGTATCCGGCGATTTCTCCTGCAAAAGAGAAGAGAAAGGCCTCTAAATATGCAGAGGATCGGCAAATCTCCTTGAAAATGTTTTTATGAAATTCCTCCGGCAGGGGGGAAAGTACGGCGTCGGTAGCATAAAACAGCTTGGAAAGACGAAGGTACTCCCCTTCATCTTCCAAGGTTGCCTTTTTGAATACGATCGGACAATTCATTCCAAAAATCCTTCTACGATTCCTTCCTTATTTTTTCCCAAACGAACAGGCAGAATGGAATTGGTCAGGTGCCTGTCTGTTTTCACGGCCACTTCAATGAAATTTGCCGTGTGGCCCACGGCCAGGCCTTCTTTTCCCTGTTCAAAAAGAACCCTGTAGATTTTTCCTTCTTCCTGTGCGAGGACCCGATCCCGGATCCGATTGCAGAGGCCGATCAGCTCGGCAGACCGGCGGCTTTTCACCTCCTCCGGAATCTGCATCGGCATCCGGTCAGCTTCGGTTCCCGGACGGCGGGAATAGGGGAAAACATGGGTGTGCAACAGCTCCAGTTGACCTAAAAAAGCGCAGGTCTTTGCGAATTCCTCTTCGGTTTCTCCGGGGAAGCCCACGATCACATCGGCGGTAAACCGAATCTGGGGCAAGCGCTTTCGCAGATAGTCGATGTTCCGCAGGACCAAGGCGGTGTTGTATTTCCGCCGCATCCGGTTGAGCGTTTCGTCGCATCCGCTTTGCAGGGACAGATGCAGATGGGGGGAAAGCTTTGCGGTATCTGCAATTTTATCCACAAACGCCGGCCGCAGAAAGGAGGGGTCAATGGAGGAAAGCCGCAGACGCTCCAATCCCTCCACCTTCTCCAAAGCGAGGATCAGATCCCCCAGGTCAGTGTTCTTCAGATCCTGCCCGTAGGCAGAAACCTCAATGCCGGTCAGCACAATTTCCTTATACCCGGCGTCAGCCAGTCTCTCGGCTTCGGCCACACAGCGCTCCGGGAGTCTGGACCGAACCGGACCCCTTGCCTGCGGAATGATGCAATAGGCGCACCTGCTTTCGCACCCGTCCTCGATTTTGATAAAGGCTCTGGTGCGCTCCGAGGAGGAAAGCTCCAATTCTTCGTAAGGCAGGTCTGTTAAGTCGGAAACGGCCTGCCCTCGCCTCTTTTCTCCCTTTTCCGTATACTGTAAAATGTGGGCAACCAGCTCCTTCTTTTCCCGGTTGCCGTTGACAAAATCCACGCCTTCAATAGCGGAAAATTCTTTTTGGTGTATTTGCGAGGCACATCCGGTGACCATCACATAGGCTCCGGGGTTGTCCTTGATGGCTTTGCGCACGGTCTGCCGGGCTTTGCGCTCGCTTTCCGCCGTGACGGCACAGGTGTTGATGATGCAGACATCTGCTCCGGAGTTCACTTCGACAAAGCCTTCTTTTTGCAGAAGCTCCATCAGCGCTTTGCTCTCGTATTGATTGACCTTACACCCTAAAGTATAAATTGCCGCTTTGCACGCCATCTCTTCCTGCCTTCGCCTTGGGGGAGGGTTCCTTTCCGAAATATAAATACAAAAGCATTATAGCACAACAAAGGCTCTTTGTAAAGGCTTTTTTGCCTGTTCTTCGGACAGCGGGGCAGAACCGACGGGAAAATCGGCCGGTGCGAACCGTCAGGCGTTTTTGCAATGCCCATACGGGGAATAGAGGCAGGTGCTTTTACCTGCGGGCGGAAAGGAGGGCGGAGAGGGGAGGCGGGAAAAGCCAAAGAGCATACGAAAAATTCCCCCAAGACCGGAAATGGGGTGTTGCCACCGGGTATGCCGGGGTGTCCAAAGGTACTTTCCTTAGAAAAACGGCGAAAAAGAAGTTTCGTAAACGGAGCCGTATTTTTAGGGCGCACGGTTGCAAAAACCGTTTGTCTGTGCTATAATATTCCTATCGTTGCAAAGAGAAAAGGAAACGGATATGAAAAAAGGGTTGGTTCTGGAGGGCGGCGCCATGCGGGGGCTGTTCAGCGCCGGGGTGATGGATGTTCTGATGGAGCGGGGCGTAGCTTTTGACGGGATCATCGGCGTTTCGGCCGGAGCGGCCTTCGGATGCAACTACAAGTCGGGGCAGATCGGGCGGGTCCTTCGCTACAATACCCGGTTCTGCGGGGACAAGAGATACAGCGGCAGGGGTTCCCTTTTGAAGACGGGGAATCTGTTCAATACCGAATTTTGCTATAACCAGGTTCCGTTGGAGTTGGACCCCTTTGATTTTGAAGCCTTCAGGAGCAATCCTGCGGAATTTTATGTGGTCTGTACCGATGTGGATACCGGAGAGCCGGTGTATCATGCGTATACCGGCTTTGAAGACCATGGCTTTGAGTGGATCAGAGCCTCTGCTTCGTTGCCGTTGATTGCGCAGATCGTGGAAATTGACGGACAAAAGCTGTTGGACGGAGGCATTGCCGATTCCATCCCCTTTGGCTATTTTGAAAGCATAGGGTACGACCGGAATGTGGTGGTGCTGACCCGTCCTTTGGGGTACCGGAAGGAGAAGAATCGGCTGTTGCCTCTGCTCCGGAAGAAATACCGACAGTATCCCGCCTTGGTTCAGGCCTTGGAAGATCGGCATGAGAGGTACAACCGGGAATTGGAGGAGCTTGCCGCAAAGGAGGAACGAGGGTTGGTGTTTGTTCTGCGTCCGGACCGTCCCCTGCCGGTGCGTAAAGCCGAGAAGAATCCCGAAAAGCTGCGGGAGGCTTATGATATGGGCAGAAAAGCGGCGGAGCAGGTCTTTGAAAGATTGAAAGACTTTTTGGAAAAAGGATAAGGCGAACGAAGAAAGGCGGAATCCGAAGGAGCAAACCGAAGAATCGGAGAAGCCGGAAAGGGCAGGGGAAGATGAAACCGGGAGATTATCGAAAGGAATTTCAAAAATTCAGGGGAAAACTGATTCTGGAGACGGCGCTTCGGTCGGCGGTGTCTGCGTTTTCTTCTGGGGCGCTGGGCGTTTTCCTCTGGGCGCTTGTTTTCCGTATTTTGGGGAAAGAAACGGACCTTCAGACGGCGGGGATGCTGTTTGCAGCTCTCTTTCTTCCCGTTTTGATCTTGCTGTTTTGGCGGCGCTATCCCACCGAAAAAAGAATTGCCGAAAGATTGGACGAAGCGGGACTTTTTGACCGGGCCGTGACTTTGTATGAATTCCGTTTTGAAGAATCGGGAATGGCGGCATTGCAGAGGGAAGATGCCATAAAGCATATAAGAGAAGTGGAAAAGAGCCGGTTGAAGAGGCATTTCAGAGTGCGGGAGGGAATCATTGCCCTTCTGGCGGCGGTTTTGTGCGGCACAGCCCTTTGGATGCCGAGAGATCTTTTTTCCTTCAATTCTTCCGCAGAGCAGGATCCGGAAAGGCTCCGTCAGGAAGAGATTGCCTCAGACCTGATCGAAAAACTGCGGGAAGAAATAAAGAAAGCGAAAAACGACCGGAATCTGGAAGAGAACCTGCTTCGTGCGGTGGATACCCTGGAGAAGAATCTGGAAAACAGTCAGACGGCCTTGGATAAGGTGGGAAAGATCACAGAAGCCGAGGAGCAGATCGGAAAGATTCTTTCTGAAAAGTCCGGGGAATATACCAAAGAGGGCGAAGAAGAAAAGGCTCTGAAGACCGAGGAAGAGGGGGAGCGGCTGAAGGAGCTTCTGGAGGAAGCCAAGAAGCAGCTGTTGAACGGCGAACAGGAGGATCCGGAGGAGCAACCGGGAGACCAACCGGGGGACCAACCCGGAGATCAGCCGGGAGACCAACCGGGGGACCAGCCCGGAGATCAGCCGGGAGATCAGCCCGGAGACCAGCCGGGAGATCAGCCGGGGGTTCGACCTGGAGAAGGCTCCGAAGAGGGGAACGGAACGGTCGACGGTCAAACGGAGGGCATTTTCGACCCCAATTCGGGAAAAGTTCAATACAAAGAGGTGTTTGCTTCCTACTATGCCCGGTATCTGGAAGCGGTGAAGAAGGGGCAGATTTCTGCGGAGCTGCAGGAATATATGGATCGGTATTTTGAATCTTTGATGAAAGAATGATCTTTCGGCAAGGGTCGGCGATGCGGTAAGAAGCGAGGATAAAAAAGATGGTAAATATGGAGGATGTGGCGTTCTTTACAGAGAAAAGCCGAAGGATCGTTGCGGAGGTCAAAAAGGACATTCTGGGCCAGAAGGAGACGGTGGAAAACACGGTGATCGCCATTCTTGCCGGCGGAAATGTGCTGTTGGAAGGGGTGCCGGGCGTGGGAAAGACCCGGTTGGTCCGGTCTTTGGGCCGGGCTTTGGATCTGCCCTTCGGACGGATCCAGTTTACACCCGATCTGATGCCCGCCGATGTAACAGGCACCCAAGTGCTTGAAAAGGATGAGCAGGGCGGCAATCGGATGGTTTTCCGAAAAGGGCCGGTTTTCAACAGCATTCTCCTGGCAGATGAAATCAACCGGGCAACGCCCAAGACCCAATCGGCGCTGTTGGAGGCCATGCAGGAGCATACCGTCACCGTCGGCGGAACCGGGTTTCGGTTGGAGGAGCCCTTTTTTGTCCTCGCCACCGAAAATCCCATCGAGCAGGATGGCACCTATGTGTTGCCCGAAGCCCAGTGTGATCGGTTTATGTTCAAGCTGATACTGGCCTTTCCTTCGGAAGAGGAGCTTTCCTCTATCGTGCTTCTGACCCAGAAAACCGAAAAAGAGCAGGCAGAAAAGGCGGTGGATCGGGAGGAATTGCTGCGTATGCGGCAGATCGCAAAAGAGGTGCTGGTTCCCAAGGAGGTTCTGGGCTTTGCTGTCCGGCTGGTGTCCGGTACGCACCCGGAATCGGAGGGCGCACCCCGATTCACTCAGGAATACATCCGTTTCGGAGCCAGTCCCCGTGCCGCACAGGCGCTGATCGGCGCCGGCAAGGTGCGGGCCCTGATGCAGGGCCGATACAATGTGTCCGCAGAGGACACCCTGGCTCTTGCCAAACCGGTTCTGCGCCATCGGATCAAGCTGAGCTTCCGGGCGGTCAGCGAAAAAAGGTCGGTGGAGGAAATAATTGACCGGCTGAGCGAAGAATTAAAAAAGAAGAGCTGAAGAGCCGAAAAACAGAGAAACAGAAAGGGGGAGGACTCCCCCGAAAAACAGGCGGAGGGGAGCAGAATCGTGCAAAGAATGATTGATGATGAATTTCTTTCCATGCTGGAATCCAAGGATTTGCAGATTCATTTCCCAATGAGCGGATTGTTGGGCGGAACAAGACGGTCCAACGCCTACGGCTCCTCTGTGGAATTTGCAGACTACAGGGAATACACGCCTGGGGACGATTTGCGCCGGATCGATTGGAATCTTTACGCCCGCTTTGAAAAGCTGTATCTGCGTCTGACGGTGGATGAGCGGCAATTGCACCATCGGATCTACATCGACAGCTCGGCTTCTATGGCCTGGGGCGGGCCCTCCAAAGGGCAGATGGCCCTGAAACTGGCGGCGGCGCTCAGCTTTCTGGCGGTGCGGGCTATGGACCGGGTGTCCCTGTATACCGTGGAAGGAAACCGGTGCCGTCCCATCGGAAGGGCATTCACCGGGCAAAATGCTTTTTATGAGGCGGTGGAAGGGCTGAACAGAGTGCGCTTCCGGGGGGAAGCAGACTTTGAAAAGGCGCTTCTCGGCGCCGAAGAGCCGGGAAGAAACGACGGGCTGACCGTCCTTCTTTCGGATTTTCTTTCGGAATGCAACATCAAGAACGCCGTAGAATATCTGTGCCGCCGGGGCAGAGAGGTCTGTTTGTTGCAGGTGCTTTCAAGGGAGGAGGCTGCCCCCGGTCTTTCGGGCGAATGGAGGCTTTTGGACAGCGAGGCAGGCAGGGACAACGGTGAAAAAAATGTTCTTCTGAACATCTCAAAACAGCGAAAAAAAGCCTATAAAGAGGCGTTTCTGTGGTACCAAAAGGATCTGAAGACCTTTTGCGATCGGCAAAAAGCGGGATTTTTAACGGTTTTGTGCGAAGAAGATTTTGGTGAAATCCTTTTCCGGAAAGCAACGGAAGGAGGGCTGATCCAATGACCTTTCTGAATCCGGCAGGGCTATGGCTGCTTCTCGGCATTCCGTTGGTGATTCTTCTGTACATTCTGAAGCCACCTGTGAAAGAAAAGGCGGTGTCCAGCACATTTCTCTGGAAGCTCAGCGAAAAATTCATGAAAAAGAAGTCGCCGTTCCGTAGGTTCCGGAGGATTTTTCTGCTGATCCTGCAGATCGTTACCGTACTTACCCTTTCGTTGATTGCTGCAAAGCCGGTGTTTTTACGCAAGGACTGCACCGATTATATTCTGATTCTGGACACCTCTGCCAGTATGCAGATGGCAGACGACCAAGGGCAGACACGCCTTGATCGGGCGAAAATGCAGATCGGGCAGTTGGCAAAGAGGGCGGATCAGGGCGTTAAAATCAGTCTGATCGTAGCATCGGACGAGCCCTATGTAGCCCTGCGTCGCACGGATCAGTGGAGCGATGTGCAGGCTTTTCTCAAGAACCTGCAGGCAGGGCAGGGAGGATGCGATGAAGCAGAGGCTTTTCGTCTCATGGGGGAGATTTCCGGAAGAGTCGTGCATCCGGAGGTGTGTTTCTATACCGACCGGGCAGGGGAGGAGGAACCCCAGGCTGAAAGGTTCTCCCTTGTGAATGTAAGTGCTGCGGACAGAGAATGGAATGTATCTCTTGACTCGATGACCTATAAAACCGAGGGAAAAACCACCGTTTTTTCGGGAACGCTTTCTGTAACGGGAAAAGACGCCGGTGTGACGGTGGGTCTGCAGATTGACGGCCAAACGGTCAATGCCCTGTTTGTTGAATGCAGAGCAGGGGAACAGGTGTCGTTTTCCTTGGAAGAGCAGACTGCCGACTTTGAAAAAGCCCTGTTTTTTGTGGAGACCGAGGACGGGCTTCTGTTGGACAACAGCTACACGGTTTGCCGCAAGGACCAAGCGGAACGCTCGGTGTTGATTGTGGGAGAAAGTCCCTTTTATCTGGAGCGGCTCTTTTCGGCGCTGGAGGATTGCAGGCTGACGGTGGCCAAAACGGTGGCGGCGGAAGAGCTTTCCGGGTACGATCTGTATGTGTTTGACGGAACGGCGCCGGCGATCCTTCCTTTCGACGGATCGGTTCTGCTGGTGCATCCGGAAGAGCTTCCGAACGGTCTGACCTTCGGGGAGGAGAAAAGCGGACTTTTTGCCCTCTCCTTGGGGCAGAATGCGCCCGACGCCCTTGTTTCGGGCGTGCAGACCGAGGAGTGGACGGTGCAGACCTTCCGGCCTCTTTCGGGAAGCGGCCTCTGGCAAACGGTTTTTCAGGTGGAGGAAGAGCCGGTGATGGCTTTCAAAAGGTCGGAAACGGGACGGTCCTTGGCGGTGTTGTCCTTTGACCTTCACGACAGCAATCTTCCTTTATGTTCCTCTTACCTGACTTTCATGAAAAATCTGGTGGGGGAGTTTTCCCCAAAGGCTGTGGAAAAAGAGGAGTATGCCGTCGGGGAAGAGGTGCGCATATATACCGCCCGAAACGGACTGCTGCCCAAGATTCGCCTTCTCGACGGAAGGGTTCGTTCTCTGGTTGTTTCAAAGGGTTTTTCTGCATTCAAGCCTCTGGAAACAGGAGTCTATACCGTCTTTTGGAGCGACGGAGACCGGGAAGAGGCATCCCTGCATTTTTATGTTCGTATCGATCGTGAGGAACTGAACGGAAGGGAGCTGACGGAAGCTCCGGTGGTGCCATCTGCCCCTGAAAACGGCGATCAGACCGAGCGTTCCTATGCGGAATGGGGTTGGTGGATTCTTCTGGTGCTTTTGATTCTGATGCTGGCGGAGTGGGGGGTGTACTGCTATGAGCAACATGGAAGCGGTTTTTGAACGCCCCTTTCTGCTCTTTCTGGCATTGCCGGCGCTGGCGGCGGCGCTTCTGCCCTTTTTTCTCTTGAATCGGGGCAAAAAGAAAAGGCTGGGGAGCATCCTTCAGGTGGTCTTTGAAGGGGTGGCTTCGCTTATTCTGGTGCTGTTGATTTCGGGAATTTCCTTTGTCGGAAAAACCGGGGGACAGTCGGTCATGCTGGTTCTGGACCTTTCCGACAGTATGCGTCCGGTGCAGGAGCTTCTTTTGGAACATGCACGGGAACTGTTTTCCCTGGTGGATGAGCAGACCAAGGTGGGGGCGGTGGTGTTCGCTTCCGACTGTGTATACACGGTGGATCTGGAGGCCGGGGAAAAGAAGATTCAGAATGTGCAGGTGGCGGGAGATGCCACGGATATTTCTCAAGCCATCGACTATGCGGCAGGGCTGTTGCCCGACAATCGGGATAAAAGACTGATCCTCCTGAGCGACGGAAAGGAAACCGACAGCGACGCTTTGGCAACCGCCTATCTGCGGGGAGCCAAGGGTCTGCGCATCGATGCGTTGTATTTTGATTCCTGCGGCAGTTACACCAAGGAAATGCAGGCAAGCGAGGTGCGTGCGGCAGAAACGGTGCGTTCCGGAGAGGAACTCGTTCTGACCGTTGTGGTGGACAGCTCGGCTTCCGGCAGAGCGCTTCTGAAAACAAGCGACAACGGAAGGCCCTTGGGCAGTTCTGATTTTGAGGTGCAGGAGGGAACAAATGAGCTTCCGGTGAAGGTCTTTCCCACCGAAAGGGGCAGTCATGTCTATTCCGTTTCGATCGAAGGGGAAAATGACACGCTGACAGAGAACAATACGGCCGCCGCCACGGTGGAGGTGACGGGTGCTCCGCAGGTGCTGCTGGTTACCGGCTCCTATTACAACACTTCGACCTTCCGGAGCATTCTTTCGGAGGAAAAAGAGGTGACCGTGGTCCTTCCCCGGAATGTGCCCACGGATATTGTGGAGCTTTGCCAATACGACCAGGTGGTTTTTCTCAATGTGGATGCCGAGTATCTGCCCGAGAGCTTTGGCGGACTTCTTGAAAGCTATGTGAAGGACTACGGAGGGTCGTTGCTGACCGTCGGAGGGGATGAGACCTATTCCTTCGGGCATATGCAGGATACGGTTTACGAAGAGCTTTTGCCGGTAAATCTGGATTTCAACAAGAGAACCTCGGAAGAGTCGGTGTCGCTGTTGCTGGTTTTAGACTGTTCCCGGAGTATGAGCGCCTCTTCCCAGAATCTGGAGTTGGCCAAGCAGGGGGCGATTTCCTGTATAAAAACGCTGACAGAGAGTGACAGCGTGGGGATCCTCTCCTTCTGCGAGACGGCGTCGGTGGTGGCGGAGATGACGAAAACCACCGAGAGCAACAAGCAGCTACTTTACGAAGCTGTCTCGAGAATCAGCACCGGCAAGGGCACTTGCTACGGTCCGGCTCTGTCCCTCGCCTATGAGAAGATGACCCAGTGCGAGGGAGGTGTCCGACAGGTCATTTTCCTGTCGGACGGTCAGCCCAGCGACCGGGATTTTTACGATACTCTGACCCGGATGCGGGAAGCGGGCATGGTGGTGTCCTCTATAGGTCTGGGGTTCTATTCCAACTATATTTCGGATGTGGCATATTTTGGCGGCGGTAGATACTATCAGGTGAATTCGGCCCACGATCTTCCGGAGATCATGCTGAGCGAAACGGAGCTGGTGGCGGAAAGTCCTCTGGTGCAGAAGGATTTCCAGGCAGTGATTGCCAAGGAAAGTCCGCTGACCAAGGAGATCGACCGGGAAAAAATTCCCCTTTTGCAGGCCTACATCGGCGCAACGCCGAAGGAGGACAGCACGGTGCTTTTGAAAACGCCGGAGGGGCATCCGCTCTTTGCCCTGCATTCCTGCGGAGAAGGAAAAGTGGCCTCCTTTATGAGCGATTGCGCGGGAATCTGGTCAGAACGGTGGCTTTCCGACGAGACCGGAAAAATCCTTGTGGGACGGTTTTCCGAAATCTGTATGACCGAAGGAAAACGGCGCTCTTCTTTAGAGGTGCAGTTTACCCAAAAGGGAAAGACGACCCATGTTCTGGTGGAAACGGCGGCGGCAACGGCCGGGGACAGCCTGACGGTTTCTTCGGCCCTGAACGGCTCGAAGGAACCTTCGCTCCGGACGCTTTCCCAAACCGGAAAGGGCGTTTTTGAGGGGGAAATTCCTACAGACGAACCGGGCGGTTATGACATTTTGATTCGTCTGGAAAGTCGGGAGGGGACGACGGTGGACTATCTTTCCACGGTCTATGCTCTGACGGCCGAAAAGGAGTACGATCTCTTTGGAAACGACGGCGGAACGCTTCTTTCGGATATTTGTGCCGGGACCGGCGGGGAGATGGTTCCTTACGGCCAGGACCTGTCGGCGCTTTACGAAGTCACGCCTCAAACCAAGGAATATACGAAGAATCCCACCGTTCCCTTGGTGATTGCGGCGGGGCTGTTGTTCCTTTCGGGAATGGCTGCAAGAAAATTGCGTATAAAAGATTTTAAGACTTTCCGAAAAAAAGAAGGACATTGAAAAAGAGGGAAGGACCGTTTCTTTTCCTGAAAGAACAGGTGAAAGTTTGAAAGATAAATCTTTCAAACGCGTTTTGTGGCTTTCGCCATCGGAGCG
>ERZ857757.704-NODE-704-length-32252-cov-3.949561_pt1 | contig 32252 bp, 26 predicted proteins | sample MGYA00519764_ERZ857757 | MGnify/ENA primary metagenome ERZ857757 (study PRJEB31778, sample SAMEA3449359) | human gut metagenome | biome: human gut; feature: human-associated habitat; material: faeces | place: United Kingdom | collected 2010/2012 ...
CGCCAGAAGGGACTCGAACCCCTGGCCTACTGCTTAGAAGGCAGTTGCTCTATCCTGCTGAGCTACTGGCGCAAGCAAAGCGTGGAGCGGGTGATGGGAATCGAACCCACGTAACCAGCTTGGAAGGCTGGAATTCTACCATTGAACTACACCCGCAGGTCCAAAGGCGGTCTTTGGCGACATCAGTTATCATACCAAAAGAGGGGGGCTTTGTCAACCGTTTTTCAGAATTTAGCGGGAGAATTTTGCAAAAAAGGTTGTCAGCGTCCGCGGGATGTGCTAAAATTCTTATGTAGTATGCACTATCACACGAAAGGACGATTTTTCCTATGTCTGGACATTCCAAATGGAATAATATCAAACGCAAAAAGGGCGCTTCCGATGCCGCCAAGGCCAAGGTATTCACCAAGGTGGCCCGTGAGATGTCGGTAGCGGTAAAAGAGGGCGGCGCTGACCCCGATACCAACGGTAAGCTGCGCGACTGCATCGCCAAGGCCAAGGCTGCCAATATGCCCAACGAGAATATCGAGCGCTGCATTAAGAAGGCTGCGGGCAGCGAGGATAAGAACAGCTACGAAGAGATGGTATATGAGGGCTACGGCCCCAACGGTGTTGCCGTTATCATTGAATCGCTGACCGATAACCGCAACCGTACCGCCGGTGACCTGCGCCATTACTTTGATAAGTGCGGCGGCAACCTGGGCCAGAACGGCTGCGTTTCCTACCTGTTTACCAAGAAGGGCCAGATCGTCATTGATAACAGCGAGGGCGAGCTGGACGAGGAGAAGGTGATGGAGGACTGCTTTGATGCCGGGGCCGAGGATGTGGATTTCGATGAGGATACCATTGAGGTGTACACCGGGGTGAATGAGCTGCGCGAGGTGCGCGAGGCGCTGGAGAAGAAGGGCTATACCTTCCTTTCCGCCGAGCCGGCCTATATCCCCAGCACCTACACCGCCCTGCCGGAGGACGCCGCCGATAAGATGACCCGTCTGATGGACCTGCTGGATGACTGCGATGATGTGCAGGGCTTCTGGCACAACTGGGAAATGTAATATCCCCGCAAATATTCCAAGAGCGGCGCCCCCAAAGCGCCGCTTTTTTGGCAAAAGGGAGGGCAGACTATGAAGAGACTGCGTTTGGCCGCCGCGCTGCTGTGCGCGCTGCTGATGCTCTCGCTCCCGGTTATGGCCGATGACGGCTGGGTTTTTCCTGGTATCGTTGCTCCGGGTGGTACGCCTGCGATGGAACAGCCCGCTGAGCCATCCAAGGAACCAGAGTCGGCTCCATCCACAGAGCCGCCGCAGGAATCAGTCGGGGATAGTACCGCTAATAATGCCGGAGATGCCGCTGGGACAAACAGCGCCGGGACAGAGAACGGGAATTCTTCCCAGCTGGATGACGGCCTGTGGGGCGATTGGAGTAACCCGAGCAATATCCCCGGTATGGAGGAGCCCTCCGAAGCGCAGCAGGAGCTGGAGGAGGCCCGCCGGGAGCTGGAGGAAAAACAGCAGCAGCGGGATGAGGCGTTCCGGGAGGCGGAGCGGGAAAACGCCGCCCTGCCGGAGGAAGAAGAGAAGCAGAAGAAGCCCGCCGGCAGCAAGGCGGCCGATGCCGCCCCCACCGAGCTGGTGCTGCCCCAGCGGGAAGCGAGAACCGGCAGCCCGGTGCGGTACATCCTCATCGGGGCGCTGCTGGCCGGGGCCCTTTGCATTGCCATTTACCTGTTTACCCACCCGGCGCGGGAGGACGACCCCGCCGATGAAACCAAATCATGAGAAGCCACGATCCGAAAGGAGGAGCGCCCATGCCGGAGCCGAACCTGTGCCGCCACTGTTTTTCCGTACTGGAGGAGGGGGAGACGGTCTGTTCCGCCTGCGGGCAGAAGCCGGAGGCCCCCAACCCCGATGCCGCCCTGCCGCTGGGAACGGTGCTCTCCGGGCAGTACCGCGTGGGGATGGTGCTGCACCACAATGACCTGCTCACCACCTATCTGGCCTGGGATGCCGAAAAGGACCGCAAGGTGCGGGTGGAGGAATTCTTCCCCGGCATCCTGAAGCGGGCAGAGGACCATAAGGGCATCCTGCTCATCTCCGCCGAGAGCAAAACGCTGTTCCGCACCATGGCCAGCGACCTGCACGACCGCTGGAAGCGCCTGATGGAAGTGAACCACAAGGCGATGCTGAAAACACTGGTGCTTTTTTCCGAAAATGACACTCTGTACCGGGTGACCGAATATCTGCGCATGGAGCCGCTGGAGGAGTATCTTTCCCGCCAAAAGGGAGAGATGAGCCTGACCGATGCCCGGCAGCTCATCAGCCCGCTTATCTCGCTGCTTAGTCAGCTGCACAATATGGGCCTGACTCACTGCGGCATCTCCCCGCAGAACATCTATGTGGACAGCCGCAAGCGGGTCATCCTGGATGGCTTTGCCCTGCCGGAACTGCGCACCGTGGGCAACGGCCTGCACGCCGAGCTTTACGCCGGGTACAGCGCCCCGGAGCAGTATTCCAAGGCACTGTGGCAGGGAGAATGGACCGATATCTACTCGCTGGGAGCGGTGCTGTACCGCATGCTGGCGGGACAGGCCCCGGTAAGCGCCGAGCTGCGCGGGGAAAGGGATGATTACCTGGCGCCGCTGGGTAAGCTGCGCCCCGACCTGCCGGAGCATGTCTGCGAGGGCATCATGAAGGCACTTTCGGTGGATCACAAGCAGCGCTACCGCTCCATGGAGGCGTTTTCCGCCGCCCTGCTGGAGGAAGCCGGTGCCAATACCGCCGTGTTCCGGCCGGAGGCCCCGCCCCGCCCGGCGGAAAAACCGGCGGCCGCGGGCCCAAAGCAGTTTTCTCCGCCCATGGTGCTGCTGGCGGTGCTGCTGGCGGTCAGCGTCATCGGGAATGTCCTTTTGGCGCTGTGGAACAGCGGCGCCTTTGACGGCAAGGAGCAGCCCGCCACCCCGGTGATGGAGCGCAGCCTGGAGGGGTACTATCTGCCGGCGATAGAGGACGAGCTGGAGCAGATGAGTGGATATAATTTTATCTACCGCTATGAGTACAGCGATACCTACCCCAGCGGGGTGATCTATAAGCAATCGCTGGCGGTGGGGCAGGTGCTGCCGGAGGATGGCAGCGTGACGCTTTATATCAGCAAGGGACCGCAGTATACCGTCATGCCGGACCTGTACGGCGCCAATGAAGCCTATGCCATCCGCATCCTTACCGATTGCCAGATCAGCTATACCATCGTCTACGATACCAACCCGGAAACGGGTGGGGAGCCGGGCACGGTGGTGGGCACCAGCATCGCGCCGGGCAGTCCCGTCGGGCCCAGGACCGCCGCCGAGGTGGATACCGTCACGGTGACCATCAAGGGTGCTTCGGAGGAGCCATTCTACGGCTGAACAGAAGAATAAACCAAAGCCCGCGGGAGAGGCGCTCTCCTGCGGGCTGATTTTTATTTTGCGGCGGCGAATGGAAAAAAGGGTGGGAGGACAGGAGGACGGGCCGCAGATAGGCTGATGCCTGACAAGGTCCGGCCGCGCAGTCATCGCCGCCTTTTGCCGGTGCCGCCGGTCACAGCGCCCGGGGAACGCTACAACAGCGTGCGGCAGCTGGGGGTGATGGATTCCTTGAGATGCTCCATCATGCGCAGGGCAGCATCCAGGGTGCTCAGCAGCTCGGCCCGGTCGTCCTCCAGGCAGTAGGCCGGCAGCTCCGAAAGGTGCTCCATGATATTATCCAGATGGTCGTGCCGCACATACAGCAAAAACCGGGGCTCCATGCCGTTCCATTCCGCCATCAGCTCCTCGCATTGGCGCTGGGCGGTGGCGGCGCCTTCTTTTTCCACCTGCTGCCGTACCGCCGCCGTGTGCTCCGTAAGCCGATCGATGCTTTGCTGCATATCCACCAGCGTGTAAATGCTGATGCCGATGATAATGAGCAAAATGCCCACCGCCGCTAAAAATCGTTTCATCGGCCACGCTCCTTCGCCACAATATCACAGCTGCCATCGGGGCAGGCGACCATCAGGTACACATCATCAATTTTGAGCTTTTGGGCGGCGGCTTTCTTTTCCACCCAGCGCAGGTCCTTGCCGCTGCGGCGCAGGGCCTCGTGCATCACGGTGCCCTCGCACACCACAGCCAGCGGCGGGGCGTTATCCTCCGGCTGATCCGGCATGGCCAGCACCTGCGGCGTTATCGGGCGGTTCTGGTACTTCTGGTAGACGGATAGCTTGCCGTTGGTCTCCACCACCGCAAACTCCACCTCCTCTGCCCGAAAGATGCCGTTCTGCCGCAGCTGGATCATCAGGTCATCGGCGGAAAAGCGCAGCTCCCGCATTTCCCGCTGGTCTATTTTCCCATCGTGGATGATGATAATGGGCCGCCCGGAGACAATGCGCCGCAGCCGGGCGCTTTTCAAGCAGAGGAAGGAGGTCAGCACCTCGAAGCACATGAGCGCCAAAATGGGCAGAAGCCCCGCGAACATGGGGCTGTCCGTTTCCTCAATGGTGAGGGTGGCGATATTGGAAATGAGGATGGTGATGACCAGCTCCGAGGGCTGCAGCTCCCCGATCTGGCGCTTGCCCATCAGCCGGATGCCGAACACCACCACAAGATACAGGATCATCGTCCGCAAAAATGTGACCAGCACAAAAAATCACCTCGCATGGAGGGTATTATTTACGGATTTGGGCGGCATATTCCCGCACATATTCCGGCGGCCGCGGCGAATAATGAAAAGGAATTTCCCCGGCAGGGAAAATGATATTTTCGGCGAAGAAAACCGCATCGCGCGTCAGCCTGCCCACGGTGCTTCCGGGCCCGCCTGCGGCTTTCTCCTGCCGGGAAAGACCCGATATCTGCCGGGGAGCGGCGCCGAGTGGAGGGAGAAATGATGCCGGAAAAACTGGACAGCAGCATTGTGCTGCTGCGGGAGCGCATTGAGCAGGGGATGCGCGGCTCCGCCGATCTCATTTTGGATGAATTTGAGCTGGCCGGGGTAAAGGGCCTGGCTTTTATGTTCGATGGCCTGGTGAGCAATACCCAGGTCAGCGATTTTTTGCTGCGCCCCATAAACCGCATGGCCCCGCCGGAGGCCGACCCGGAAAAGCTGTGGGAGTACCTGCGCTCACAGTTTTTGTTCAGCAGCGAGCAGGGCATCGTGGAAACCTACGAGGATCTCTTTACCAAGGCGATGAGCGGCTTTGCCATGGTGATGCTGGACGGCGTGCCCCGGGCGCTCTCGCTGGGCTATCAGGGCTTTGAGACACGGGGCGTGGGGGAGCCCGCCATGGAGAAGAACCTCCGCGGCTCCCGGGAGGGCTTTACCGAAAGCAACAATACCAATACCGCCATGGTGCGCCGCCGGCTCAAATCCCCCAATCTGACGGTGGAAACGCTGTACCTGGGCCGGCAGAGCCGCACCAATGTGCGCCTTTGCTACCTCAGCGATGTGGCGGCGCCCGAAACGGTGGAGGCCGTGCGGCAAAAATTGCGGGAGGCTTCTCTGCCGCTGGTGCTGGACAGCGGCTTTTTGCAGGCGTTCATCGGCAAGGGGTCGGCGTCGCTTTTCAGCGGGACGGGCACCACCCAGCGCCCCGATACCCTGTGCGCCAAGCTGGCGGAGGGCAGAGTGGGCGTTATGGTGGACGGCAGCCCCAATGTGATGATCGCGCCCTACCTCTTCACCGAGCATTTCCACACGCTGGATGACTACACCCAGCGGCCCTATTTTACGGCGTTTGTGCGGCTTTTGCGGATGGCGGCGTTCTTCCTTACGGTGCTGCTGCCGGGCTATTATGTGGCGGTGGTCACCTTCCACCCGGAGCGTATTCCCCGGATGCTGCTGCCCGCCTTCCTCGGCTCTGTTTCGGCCACGCCGCTTTCCGCCACGGGGGAAGCCTTGGCCCTTTTTTTGCTGTATGAGCTGCTGCGGGAGGCAGGGCTGCGCCTGCCGGATGCCATTGGGCATACCCTCAGTGTGGTGGGCGGCATCGTCATCGGGGATGCTATTGTGACCGCCGGACTGGTGGGCCTGCCCATGATCATCATTATCGCGCTGACCGCCGTAAGCGCCTTCGCGGTGCCCAGCCTGTACGAGCCGGTGACGATCCTGCGGTTTTTATTCATCTTCATCGGCGGGATATTGGGGCTTTACGGCATGGTGCTGGGCTTTTTGGTGCTGGTGGTCAACCTGTGCAGCCTGCATACTTTGGGCACACCGCTCACGGCGCCAATCGCGCCGTGGCAGCCCCGCACCCTGCGGGATCTATTCTGGCGCAGCGGCTGGCAGCGGCTGGGGCAGGAGGACTACAATGTGTCCTCCGCCCGCCAGCGGGAAAGGGGGCAGACCGATGACCAGGACGCGTGAGATCAGCGGCAGCGGGCAAATATTCGCTTTGTTGGTATTATCCCAGTGCTTTTGGCTGCTGTGCTGCCGCCCGTCCCTTGTCAACGGCCTGTTGAGCATGGCGGCCTCGGCGGTGGCCTATGGGGTGGTGTTCCTGCTGGCGGTATTCTGCCGCCGCTGCGCCGCCCGGGGGGAGACCCCTCTGTCGCCGGTATTTGCCGCATGGGGTGCGCTCCTTACGGTGGGATATTTCGCGGTCACGGCCGAACAGCTGCTTTCCGCCGCCCGTGTTCTGTTCGAGGGTGTGTTTTCCCCGCTTCTCCTGCTGCTGGTGCTGCTGGGCGCGGTGTGGGCGGCCGCTGCCGCCGGGCAGGAGGCCCTGGGCCGGGCCGCCTTTGTCAGTCTGTTTTTATTTTTGCTCGCGGTGCTGCTGCTTACCCTTGGGGTGCTGCCGCAGGCTACGGTGCTCAATCTCCGCCTGCCCGAAGAGGATCTTTCCCGCCTGGGAGAGGAGATATTATTCATCCTGCCCCGCCAGGCGGAACCCCTGCTGCTGTTGCTGTTCGCCCAGCGGTGCAGCCGGCCGCGGTCTGCCGCCCTGCTGCTGTGGGTGCCCGCCGGTTGGCTGCTGGGCGGCCTTTTGCTGCTGCTGGCGGCGCTGGTGCTGGGGCACTACGGCAGCCTGCAGCCCTACCCCATGATGCAGCTGGCCCGGTCGGCCGGGCTTTCCGGCATGGTGCCGGTATATTGTTTTTTGCTTATCACGGCGGCGTTTTTCCGGCTTACCGGACTGGCGGTTGCCGCCGCGCGGTTGGGCGGTATGGCTGGCTGCCCTCCAAAATACTCCCTTTGGGCGGGCGTGGCGCTTTCCCTTGGCGGGGTAGTGCTGCTGCACTATACCGGCTGGCCGGATGCTGCCGTTTATCCCATCTTGGCTGTGACGGGCCTGCTTTGGCTGATTTTTGCCCTGCTGCCGCCGCGGGGCACCGGGAATAAGCGGGACCGGCGGCGTTAGCGGCTCAACAGGCGCCAGCCCGATTTCATCGGGCGCCAGCCTGCCCTCGCCGCTGCCTGGCCGCTCGCCGCTTCTGCCCGCCGCCCCGCCCTTTGCTTATCTTCTCATTTAGGAGGTCCCCCATGCCGCTTCGCCGCTTTTTTGTCCTGCTGTTGCCCCTTGTGCTCTGCCTGCTGCCCGGCTGCGGAGAGCGCCCCATCTCCTCCCGTCTGGTCCTTTCCTCCATGGGGGTTGAGTGCTCCGCCCGCCCGCTTACCGCCGTGCTGGAGGTGATCCGGGAGGAGGAAAATGAGACCATCACCGTGCAGGGGGAAAGCTTCACCGCCCTCTTTTCCGCCGCCGAGCGCCAAACCGGGGAGCAGGTCTACCTTGGCGCGCTGCAAAGCATCGTCTTTTCCGGCGTGCCCGATGGCAGCACGCTGCGGGAGTATCTCCGTGCGCTGCTGGCCGATGGAAGGCTTTCCCCCAATACCCAGATCGCCCTGTGCGGGGACGCCCTTTCACTGTATGATGGGGAAGCGCTCACTGGGGATAGCATCACCGCCCTGCTGACCCGCCAATATACCGATAGCCGCCGCAATGGACTCAAGGAGCTGCTGAACCTGCTGGAGGGGACCGGCCGGGATGGTCTGATCCCCTGGCTGACGACGGCGGAGGGCGAACTGCGGGAAACGGGTGCCATCGCCACCGGGCAAAGCGACTACACCGCCCCCGAGGAGCCGGAGGAGATCTGCCTTATGCTGCTGGGCGAGCGCCCGGAAATGCGCTATGCGCTTTCGACTGGAGCGGGGGAGGCGAGCATCCTGCTGCGGCGGCTGACCCTTTCTGGGGTCAAATGGGAGGACGAAACACCCACCCTCACCCTGACGGCGGAAGCCTCTGTACAGTCCGTCGATGGAAACATGACCCGGGAAACGCTGGAAGCGGCCCTGCTGGATGAACTGCAGCGGCGCCTGGCCGCGCTGAATACCCAAATGTCCCGCACCCGCAGCGATCTGCTGGGGCTTTCGGCCCGGGCGGCGCTTTGCGGTCACGATTTACAAAATATCCCCTTGGGGGAGCTCCGCTACACCGTTCACCTGGTCCTGCGGGATCCCCGCGGACTTTTGTCATAGGACGCATTTTTTGGCATCCCTGTCCTTTTGCTGCATCCGCCGCAAGTATTTACATCACATCATCCGCCGCTTCCGGCGCACAGTAGATTATGGGGCGGCGCATCAGTGCGGGCGCGGCCCCGCTTTTGGGGGAAAGGGGGTGAAATCCTTTGAGAAAAGCAATACGCACAGGCTTTTGGATCTTTGGCGCCGCGGTGCTGCTGGTGCTGGCCGCGGCGGTATACTGGCAGGCCCGCCTGCCGGATGAATACGCCCTGACCCGCGGCGGCAGCCTTCGCCTGCCCGGCAATATTACTGCAGTCTATGGCGAGGAGACCGCCGTGGCCCGCAGCGGGGAAGCAACGGCCGAAGCCCAGCTGCGCCTGCCGCTGGGCGTTTCGGTCAAGACTGTTTCGGTGCGCTATGTGCAGCGGGATACCGTGCTGGTCTCCGGCCGTCCCTTCGGCATCAAGATGTTTACCGAGGGATTGATGGTGGTGGGCTTCACCGATTTTTCCGCCGATGGCAGGCGCATCAATCCGGCCCGCAGCGCGGGCCTTGCCACCGGGGATATCCTGCTGAGTCTGGACGGCATCACATTGACCTCCAATGAGCAGATGGGTGCTCTGGTGCAGGGCAGCGGCGGCCGCCCGGTGCAGCTTGTATATCAGCGGCAGGGGCGGCAGTACACCGCCCGCCTCACCCCGCAAAAAAGCCTTTCCGACAGCCGCTGGCACCTGGGACTTTGGGTGCGGGATAGCTCCGCCGGCATCGGCACCGTCACCTACTTTGATGAAAACATGCGTACCTTCTCCGGCCTGGGGCATCCCATCTGCGATGTGGATACCGGCGAGATCATGACCCTTTCCACCGGGGAGGGAGTGGAAGCGGTCATTACCGGCTATACCACCGGCAAAAGCGGCTCCCCCGGCGAATTGAAGGGTCAGTTTGTGGCGGGGCGCACCTTTGCGGGCCTCACCGCCAATGGCGAATGCGGGGTCTGCGGGGCTCTCCGCCCGGATTATATCCCGCAGGGGGAGCGGCTGCCAGTGGCTTTTTCGCACGAAGTGCAGCCCGGCCCCGCTAAAATGCTGACAACTATTGCAGGCGGCGCTCCGCGGGAGTATGATGTAGTTATCGAGAAGGTGCTGCGGGGCAGCGGCCACGCGGGGCAGAATATGGTCATCCGGGTGACCGATGAGGCGCTGCTGCAAAAAACCGGCGGCATCCTACAGGGCATGAGCGGCTCGCCGCTCGTCCAGAATGGGATGCTGGTGGGCGCCGTGACCCATGTCTTTGTGGATGAACCAGACCGCGGCTACGCGATTTTTGCCGAAACAGTGCGAAACGCCGAGAAAAACCTCGACCAAACCACCCGCAATGCGGCATAGCATCTAATATTGGAAAATATTGGCGAAAACTTTATCAAAAAATATTGAAATATATGTTGAAATCTTTTACAATTTATGGTAACATCAACTCAACGGCCGGATTTCATAACATTTTAGGAGGAGTATTCACATGGAGAACCACAACTATATGCTGATCGCCGATGATGCGGGCGAATTCCGCGATACCTGCAAAGCTGCTTTGGAGGCAAAGGGCTTTGAAGTAGAGGTTTGCCGCAAGGATGGACGCGCTCTTTTGGATATGATCCGGGAGAAGAAGCCCACCGCTGTGCTGATGGAGGCCCTAATGAGCGGCCTGGATGGCCTGGGTGTGCTCATGGCCGTTTCCCGCGGGGAGTGCGGCGTCCAGCCCACCATCTTTACCATGACCGGTATGGATGCGCCCGGCATCACCAATCAGCTGATCCGGGCAGGCTCCGCCTATCACTTTGTCAAGCCGTTCGATCCCGATATCATTGCCGAGCGGGTAGAAATGATGTGCGCCCCGGCCGCCGGAGAAGAAGCGGTTGCCGCGGCCCGTCCCGCCGTGGAAGTGGTGGACCTGGAAACCATCGTCACCGAGATCATCATGGAGATCGGCATCCCGGCGCATATCAAGGGCTACCAGTATATCCGGGATGGCATCATTATGACCGTCCGGGAACCGGAGATCATCAACGGCGTTACCAAGGTGCTTTATCCGGCCATCGCCAAAAAGAACGGTACCACCGCCTCCCGTGTGGAGCGTGCTATCCGCCATGCCATCGAGGTGGCCTGGGACCGCGGGGATGTGGATATTCTCAATTCCTATTTCGGCTATACCATCCACAATCTGCGCGGCAAGCCCACCAATAGCGAGTTCATTGCCATGATCGCGGATAAGATCCGCCTGCGTTATAAAGGCTCCAATTTTACCCTTGCCTGATCCACAAAGACCAATGCCGGCCGCCCGTCCTCTGCTTACTGGGGAGCGGGCGGTTTTCCCATATATGCCCAGATTTATTACAAATACGAAAATTTGTTCGTTTTTTCATCCCAAAGTCTTGCCCACCCCACCAAACCTGTGCTACAATTAACTTGGAATGTTGTTTCTATCCGCTACCTCGCGGCTGCCGCGGGCTGCCTTAGCTTTCCCACTTACCCCTTGCCTGATCTATCCCCGCCACCCTGTGCAGCCCGCCCATTGCGGCGGAGCGCCCCCTGCGGGGGCTGCCGCACCACCCCTGCGGGGCGGCGCGTACCGGGCTGCGCCCGGCGGCTCCGCCGCCGCCCTCCCGGCCATCCCCGCACTTTCCACTAACCACCCACCCGAAAGGAGCCCTGTCCCATGCTGCGAATGATCCTGGGCGAAGCCGGTACCGGCAAAACCACCGAGGTACTCCGCCAGATAAAAGAAGCCGCCGGCCGGCGGCAGTCTGTCCTGCTGCTGGTGCCGGAGCACGCCTCCTTTGAGATGGAGCGCCGGGTCAGTGCCCTCTTTACCGGGGAGGAGCAGCAGTATATCACCCTGCTCAGCTTCCCCCGCCTGGCGGAAAAGATCTTCCGGGAATGCGGCGGCCTGACGCAGCGCCCGCTGGATGAGGTCAGCCGGGCCCTGCTGATGCGGGAAGCCATCAGCGAGGTGCAGGAGCGGCTTACCCTCTACCGGCGGCAGGCAGGCTACACCGGCTTCATTTCCTCCATGCTGCAAACCGTCGCCGATTTTAAGCGCGCTGGCATTACCCCCGCCCGGCTGGAGGAAATCGCCGCCGAAACCGCCGGCACCGCCCTGGGGCAGAAGCTCACCGATCTCCAGCTCATCTACGAGGCCTTCCAGGCCCTGGTGGAGCTGCGCTTTCACGACCCCATGGATGAACTGGCCCTGGCGCTGGGCCGCGCGGCGGAAAAGAACTGGTTCGCCGGCCGCTATATCTGGGTGGATAGCTTCGATTACTTTTCGGTCAGCGAGCGCGCCCTGCTGGAGCAGATGCTCCTCTCGGCGGAAAGTCTTACCCTCTCCATGACCTGCCCCGCCCTGGATGCCGGGGAGGACATCTTCCTTTACCAGAAAAAATTTCTCCTGCGTATGCGTGCGTACGCGGGCACGCATGCGTTAATGTGCGAGGAGCCCCTCATTCTCACCGAAGATAAACGCCACCAAAGCCCCGCCCTGGCCGGGCTGCAAAGGGCCTTTACCCGGCCGGAAACGGTGCCCCCCGCCGCCGGAGAGAGCCTTCGGCTCATCGAGGCGCCGACGGTGTACGAGGAGATGCGGTTTGCCGCCGCCGAGATTGCCCGGCTGGTGCGGGAGGAGGGCCTCCGCTACCGGGATTGCGTCATCCTCTGCCGGGACCTGGACCGCTACCGCAATGCCAAAACCGTGCTGGAGGAGTACGATCTGCCCTACTTCTGCGGCGAAAAGCAGAACATCCTCTTCGCACCGCTGCCGTTTTTCCTGCTCACCGCGCTGGAGGCTGCCTCCGGCAGCCTGAAAACCGCCGCCATCCTGCGGCTGGCCCGCTCTGCTGCCTCGGGGCTTTCTCCCCAGCAGGCCGGCGCCCTGGAAAATTACAGCTTCATCTGGAACATCTCCGGGGAGGACTGGCTGCGCCCCTTCACCGGCAATCCGGAGGGCATGTCCGATGCCGCCCCGGAGGATTACGCCGCCGCCCTGGCCCAGGTGGAGGCCGCCCGCCGCCGGGTCATCGAGCCGCTGGCGGCCCTGCGGCAAAGTCTGAAAAATGCCGCAGGCCCCGACTTTGCGGCGGCGGTGTACCGCTATGCGGAAGCCGCCGGCGCCCTGCAAAACCTGACCAAAAACAGCCCTCTGCCGCAGCGGGAAGCGGTGGACCGCCAGTGGAACAGCCTGGTGGATGTGCTGGACCTCATGACCGACTTTTACCCGGAAAGGGCACTGAACGCCCGGGAGTGGAGCGAGCTGTTCCGGCTGGCCCTTTCCCGCATCGATCTGGGCGAGGTGCCAAATACCGTGGACCATGTCATCCTGGCGGAAAGCGACCGGGTGCGGCTGCAAAGCCCCCGGGCCGTCTTTGTCCTTGGCGTCAATGAGGGCATTTTCCCGGCCAATGGGGCCACGGCAGGGCTTTTTTCCACCCGGGAGCGGGAGGAGCTGAATGCCCGGGGAGCGGAGCTGCCGGTGCTGGGCACCGAAAGCACTCTGCGGGAGCAGTTTGTGCTGTATTCCGCTCTTTCGGCCGCGGCGGAGCGGCTGACCATCACCTATGCCCGGCAGAATATCGCCGGGGATGCCCAGCTGGCCCCGGCGGGCTATCTGCTGCGGGTGCTGCGGCCCCTGCGGGTCAGCCCCATCAGGACCGAAGCCTTCCCGGCGGAATTCTGGGTGGTGAATGAGGCCACCGCCAAAAGCCGATACGCGGCGGCTCTGGGCCGGGACGCCGCGGAGGAGGCCCTGCTGGCCGCCCTGCTGGAGCGGCTGGGAGAGGGGGACTATCCGGCTGCGATGAGACGGGTGGCCACGGACGCCCCGGCCGGGGATATCACCCCGGAAAACGCCCGGCAGCTGCTGGGCCGGGAGCTAAAGCTGGCCCCCACCGCCATCGACCGGTACTACCAGTGCCCCTACCAGTTTTTCTGTGATAAAATGCTGCGGCTGCGCCCCCGGCAAAGGGTGGAGTTTTCCCCCTTCGAGTCGGGCTCGGCCATCCACTATGTTTTCCAGCAGATGGTAAACCAGTACGGCAGCCGGGGCCTGTGCGAGCTGACCGACGAGGAGATGGATGGGGAGATCCGCCGCTTCCTCCGGGAGTACATCGACCGGATGGTGCCGGACCCCGCCAATGTTACCGCCCGGTTCCGCTACCAGTTTGACCGCCTGCGGCTGATGCTGGGGGTCATTGTGCGGCACCTGGCTGATGAGTTTTCCCAAAGCGAATTTACCGCCGCCGCTACCGAGGTTTCGGTGGGCGAGGGGGGAGAGGTGGCCTCCCCGCGGCTGAGCGCCGGGGACGGCACCCCCATCTCTCTGCGCGGCTCCATCGACCGGGTGGACCTTTACCATGGCCCGGAGGGAGACTACCTGCGGGTCATCGATTACAAATCCGGCACCAAGGAATTCAAGTTTGAGGAAGTGCCCTATGGGCTCAATATGCAGATGCTCATCTACCTGTACGCTGCCTGCGGCGATGAGAACCACCGCTTTGGCAGCCCGCAGCCGGCGGGGGTGCTGTACCTGCCCAGCCGCCTGGAGGCGCTGGAGGTCACCATGGATACCACCAGCGAAAGCCTGGCGGCCGAGGTGAATGAATCCCTGCGGATGAAGGGAATGCTGCTGGAGGATGAGGACATCCTGCGGGCCATGGAGCAGCAGCTGGCCGGGGTGTATATCCCCGCCAAGATAAAGCAGAACGGCGAGTTTTACCGGGGCTCCCGGGTTTACAGCCGGGAGGTCTTTGCCAAGCTGCGGGAGACCGTTTACGGCAACATAGAGCAAATGGGCACCGACCTGCTGGCCGGTAAGGTGGCCCCCTGCCCGGCACGGGGCGGCAGCAGCGAGCCCTGCAGCTACTGCCCCTATGCGGGGCTGTGCAATAATACCGAGCCGGAGGCTCCCCACCGGGAGCTGGGCGGAAGGGAGGAGACCGAATGAGCGCGCGCGAATGGACCCCGGCCCAAAAACAGGCCATCACCACCCGGGGCGGAGATCTTCTGATCTCGGCGGCGGCGGGCAGCGGCAAGACCGCTGTGCTGACCGAACGGGTGCTGACCCTCATCACCGACCCGGAGCGCCCGGTGGATATCGACCGGCTGCTTATTGTGACCTTCTCCAATGCCGCGGCGGAGGAAATGCGGCAGAGAATCGCGGCCCGGCTGTACGAGCGGATGGAGCAGGAGCCGGAAAACGCCGTGCTGCGGCGGCAGAGCCTCCTGCTGGGCAACGCCGAGATCTGCACCATCCATGCCTTTTGCTACCGGCTCATCCGGGAGAACTTCCAGGCGCTGGGGCTGCCCGGCGATATGGCCCTGGGCCGGGATGGGGAGGACGAGCTTTTGCAGGCGGCGGTGCTGGAGCAGCTGCTGGATGAGGAGTACGAAAAGGCCGAGCCGGCCTTCATGCGGCTCATCGAGCTGTTTTCCGGCAGCCGGAATGACCGCAGGGTCATGGCCTCGCTGCTGCTTCTATACCGCTTTCTGCGCAACCATCCCTTCTACCGGGACTGGGCCGCGGAGTACATCACCGCCGATACCGAAACACCGCTGGATGAGACCATCTGGAGCGGGCTGCTGCGGCAGCGGGCCGCGGAGGCCCTGCAATATGCCGACGACCTGCTGCGGGACTGCATGGATCTGCTGGGGCAGAGCAACGACGAGATGCTGTGGGAAGTGGTGACGCCGGTGATCATGCAGGACCGGGAGATGCTGGCCCGGCTGATGACCGCGGTGACGCAGGAGGAATGGGACATTGCCATGACCCGGATGCTGGAGGCGAGCTTTCCGCAGTTCCCGCGGAAAAAGTGGACCGACGCCGAGACCAAGGATACGGTGCTGCGGCTGCGCCGCCGGGCCGCCGAGGCCGTGACGGAGCTCAAGACGAAGGTCTTCCTGATGGGGGAGACGCAGTACCGGGAGGACCAGCAGAAGCTGGCCCCGCTGATGGAGCGGCTGTGCGCGCTGATTCTGGAATTCGACAGCCGGTACGCCGCCGCCAAGCTGGAACGGCGAAAGCTGGACTTTGGCGACCTGGAGCACGACGCCCTGGCCCTGCTGGCGCGGCCGGACGGCACCCCGACCGCCCTTGCCGCGGAGCTGGGCAGCCGGTATGCCGAGATTATGCTGGATGAGTACCAGGATACCAACGCCCTGCAGGAGAAGATCTTTGCTGCGCTGACGGCGGGGGGCTGCCACCGCTTCATGGTGGGGGATGTCAAACAGAGCATTTACGGCTTCCGGGAGGCCTGCCCCGAAAACTTCCTGGAGAAGCGGGAAAGCTATGCCCCGGCGGAGGAAGGGTCCTTCCCGGCAAAGATCGCCCTAAACGCCAACTTCCGCACCCGGCGGGAGATCACCGGCTTTACCAACCGGCTGTTCAGCCGCATTATGACCCAAAGAACGGCGGGAATGGACTACCTGCCGGAGGATGAGCTGGTTTCCTCCCTGCCGTATGACTATACCATCGGGCGGCCGGTGACGGCGCTAGTCATCAACCCGCCTGTGGGGACCCCGGTGGCCGACTGCCGCAAAATGGAGGCCGAGCAGGCGGCGGAGGAGATCGGGATACTGCTGAAGGCGGGCTTTACCGTGGAGGAAAACGGGGGCCGACGGCCGGTTCGGCCGGGGGATATCTGCATCTTGATGCGGAGCGCCAAAAACCGGGAGCAGTACTACATAGACGCCCTGCGGGAAAGGGGCATCGGCGCCCGGAGCGCCAAAAACGAAAACCTGCTGGAGGTAAGAGAGGTAAAAACGGTGGTGAGCTACCTGGCCGTGCTGGCCAACCCCATGCTGGACCTGGAGCTGGCCGAGGTGCTGGCAAGCCCGATGTACGGCTTTACCGGGGACGATCTGGCGGCCCTGAGAGCGGCCGGCCGGCGGGAGCGACTGTACCAGAACCTGCTGAGCAAAACGGCGGAGAGCGGCAAATTCGCGGCTTTCCTGCGGGACTACGACCTGCTGCGGGCCAAAATGCAGGAGCTGCCCGCCGCTGAGCTGATCCGGGAGATATGCGAGGTGACCGGCTACCGGGAAAAGTGCCGGGTGCTGCCGGAGGGCGAGACCGCGGTGGCCAACCTGCGGCTGCTGCAGGCCCATGCGGCCGAGCACGAAAAGGACGGCCGTGGCGAGAGTGACTTTGCGGAATACCTGCGGCGGCTGGCCCAGCGGGGCTGCGCGCTGCCCAGCGCGGCGGCCGCCGGCGGCGACGCTGTGACCGTGACGACCATTCACCGCAGCAAGGGACTGGAATACCCGGTGGTGTTCCTGGCCGGGTGCAATGAGCGATTCCGCAGGGCGGAGGAGAGCAGCGACATCGCTATGGACCGGGAGCTGGGCTTTGCCTGCAAGCTGCGGGATAACTACACCATGCTGCAGCATAAGACCCTGCCGCTGGCGGCCATGCAGCTGCAGAACCGCAAGACCCGGCTGCAGGAGGAAATGCGCATCCTGTATGTGGGGCTGACGAGAGCAAGGGAAAAGCTGTACCTGATGGCTACGGGGACCAAGATCACCGAAGGGCTGGAGGAGCTGGGGATAATAGCCGCGGAAAGCGGGGAATACCGGGCCGCCGCTGCGGGGAGCAGCTGGGACTGGCTGCGGGGCACCGTGATGCAGGAGCAGGGCCTGGAGCTGAGGATCATACGGCCGGAGGAGCTGCCGCCGCCGGAGAGTGAAGAACTGGAACAGGCGCATGAGGCCATCCCCGTGGAGGGGGAGGCCCTGCAGCGGCTGGAGGAGAAGCTGAGGTTCAGCTACCCCTACCCGGCCGATACCGTGACCCCCAGAAGGATGGCGGTGAGTGAGCTGGCCGAACGGGCCGCAAGGGAGCATTATCTGCTGAAGCGCAGGCCCAAGTGCCTGACCCGGCAGGAGGCGACCGCGGCCGAGCGGGGCAATGCCGCCCACCGGGCGATGCAATTTGCCGACCTGGCGGCACTGAAAAAGGACCCGAAGGCCGAGGTAGAGCGGCTGGTGGCCGAGGGCTACCTGTATCGGGAGGACGGGGCACTCATCGACACCAGGGTGCTGGAAAAGCTGATGAGCTCCCCCCTGGGCGAGCGGATGAGAAAAGCAGACCGGGTGGAGCGGGAAATGCGGTTTTTGCAGGAATTCACCCCGGAGGAGCTGGCGGCCATAGACCCGGCGCTGCGGGTGCCGGGGACGACGCTCATCATGGGGGCGGTGGATGCCGTGCTGGTAGAAGGGGACCATGCCGTGCTGCTGGACTATAAGACCGACCGGGTGGCGGCTCCGCAGGAGCTGACCGGGCGGTATGCCCTGCAGCTGAAGCTGTACGCGGCCATGGTGCGGCGGCAGTTTGGTCTGCCGGTGACCGAGGCGGTGCTGTATTCGTTCTGCCTGGGGCAGGCGGTGAAAGTGGAGCTGTGAGGCCTTTTCTGAGGAGAAAAGGCGGAGAAAGAATTTTGGCCAAGTTGGCGGTCGCCTGGCGGCGAAAGCCTCCCTTGTGCAAAGGGAGGTGGCACGGCGCAGCCGTGACGGAGGGATTGTCGGTAGATACTATGACTTAGTTTTATCTCTCTTTTCCTACGGAGCCAGTTTGTAGTCGCCTGGCAGCGGGGCTAAGTCACCCTCCGGTGACTTAGCGACGCCGACAGGCGAGATGATACTTTGGCATGATTTGTGCCATCAATCCCTCCGGTTCGCTCCGCTCACCATAGCCTCCCTTTACACAAGGGAGGCTATGGTGCGGTGCCCTCCCCTTACACAGGGAAGCCTGCGGGGCGGGGCGGTGCCGGCAGGCGGAAAAAACGAGGGAAATAGTGAAAATTCCCCCTTGACAGGGAGAGGGGGATTTGGTATGATAGTCAAGTAAAGAAAGCAGAACGAGATCGTTCTCACCTGCCGCACAGTGGTTGTAGGCACGGTCAATAGAGGCAAGGCCTGCAAATGCGGGAGACTTGCGTTCTTTTGGCATGGACGATCAAAGTGATGAGTCCGTGCTTTTTATTTACAGGAAAACCCGAGAGCTACAACCCATTTCAGTCAGGAGGTGCTTTGCAATCGCAAACAAGGAACTGCAGATCAATGAAGAGATCCGCGACAAGGAAGTAAGAGTGATCGGTGCTGAAGGCGAGCAGCTGGGGATCATGTCCTCCCGCGATGCCTACAACATGGCGCAGGAAAAGAACCTGGATCTCGTAAAGATAGCGCCGCAGGCCCAGCCGCCGGTATGCCGCATTATGGATTACGGCAAATACCGCTTTGAGCAGGCCAAGCGCGAAAAGGAATCCCGGAAGAACCAGAAGACCATAGAGGTGAAGGAGACCCGGCTTTCCCTGAACATTGATACCCACGATTTTGATACCAAGGTGAACCAGACCAAGAAGTTCCTTTCTTCCGGCAACCGCGTCAAGGTGTCCATCCGCTTCCGCGGCCGTGAGATGGCGCATTCCCAGCTGGGGTACGGTATCATGCAGCGCTTTGCAGAGGCCTGTGCCGATGTAGGCAATGTGGAAAAGCCCGCCAAGCTGGAGGGCCGCAGTATGATCATGTTTATGAACGCGAAGCCTGCCCCCACCAATAAGCAGCAATAACAAATTTAGGAGGAAAATAAAATGCCCAAGCTGAAAACCCACACCGGTGCAAAAAAGCGCTTTAAGCTGACCAAAAACGGTAAGGTCAAGAGAGCCAAAGCCTACAAGTCTCATATCCTGAACAAGAAATCCACCAAGCGCAAGAGAAACCTGCGCAAGGGCACCTATGCCGATAAGACCAATGTCGGCGCACTGAAGCTGCTGATGCCCAACACCTGATCCCTTAACAACAACATTTACAGATGATATGATACGGAGGTAAAAAGATATGGCTCGTATTAAAAGAGCGATGATGACCCGCAAGAGAAGAAAAAAGACACTGAAGATGGCGAAGGGCTATTTTGGCGCGAAGAGCAAGCGCTTTAAGATGGCGAAACAGGCTGTAATGAAATCCGGCAACTATGCTTACATTGGCCGTAAGCAGAAGAAGCGTGATTTCCGCCGCCTGTGGATCACCCGTATTTCCGCCGCCTGCAAGCTGAACGGCATGAACTATTCCCAGTTCATGAACGGCCTGAAGAAGGCTGGCATCAACCTGAACCGCAAGATGCTCTCCGAGCTGGCGATCAACGATGCTGCCGCCTTTACCGCCCTGACCGAGAAGGCCAAGGCTGCCCTGTAAAAAGCATAACGCTCCGCCCGATTTTGGTAAGACAGGATCGGGCGGGTCTTTTTTGTCATAAAATGAAGTCATCAAAAATTTGCTTGCATTTGGGGCTGACTTAGGGTATAAAGAAAAAAGAGCATCTCCAAAAGGAGGAAAAGGATGGAACGGCTGACCTCGCGCGAGAACGCGCTGATAAAGGAATACCGAAAACTGTGCGGCAGCCGGAAGCGGCGGGAGGAGACCGGGTGCTTTGTGCTGGAGGGCGCCCGGCTGGTGCTGGATGCGGCTGAGAGCGGCATCCCGCTGCGGACGCTGCTGGTAAGCGATGACGGCGCCCGCTACCCGGAGGCCGAAAAGCTGGCGGGAATGGCGCGGCGGTGCTTTTCCATCCCCAATGAGCTGGCGGCGTATATCTCCGAGACCGAGCACCCGCAGGGCATTTTTGCGGTGGGGGAGATGCCGAAGGCCGAGCCGCTGACGATGCGGGCGGGCAGCTATCTGTTGCTGGACGAGCTGCAGGATCCCGGCAACCTGGGGACCATCCTGCGGACAGCGGAAGCGATGGGCATCACCGCGGTGGTGCTTTCCGCCCACTGTCCCGATCTTTTTTCGCCGAAGGTGATCCGCAGTACGATGGGCAGCGGATGGCGGCAGAAAACCGTGCGGGTGGATGACCTGGCCGGGAGCATTGCCGCATGGCAAAAGCAGGGCCTGCGCTGCTATGCGGCTACCCTAAGCCCCGAAGCACTGCCGCTGCAAAGGCTGCCGGCGGGGGAATGCCGGGGGATCGTCATCGGCAATGAGGGCAACGGTGTGAGCCGGGAAGTGATAGATGCCTGTAATGGCGAGGTATATATCCCGATGAGGGGGGCGGCGGAATCGCTGAACGCGGCGGCCGCGGCAGCGCTGTGCATGTGGGAGCTGAGCGGCCGGGGGTATCTGCCCGGATAAGCAGGAGGCAGGCGGCGGCGGCGGAATGGGCGAGGAGTGCCCGCAGCGAAGCGGAGGGTCGCTCCGAGACAAAATGGAGCCGTGCCGCCGGAATAGGCGGCTTGGAACGAAGGATAAAAAGAAAGGAGGGGGAGCGAGATGGCGATTTCGGACTGGATGCGGTTCCAGTTGGCGTATGGCTTTGGAACGGTGCGGGCCGCCAAGGCTCTGGAAAAGTGGCACTCGCCTACCCTTTTATTCCACACCGAGGACTGGCGGCTGCGGCAGCATGGCATGGGCGAGGAGGAACTGCGCCGGGTGCGGGAGGCCAAGGACGCCGACCTGGGGAAGGTCCTGGGCTTTTGTGAGAGGAACGGGGTAAAGATACTGACCCCGGATGACGACCTGTACCCGCAGCGGCTGCGGAACATATACAGCCCGCCGGCGGTGCTGTATGTGGCCGGCAGCTGGATGGATCTGAATGATATCCTGACGGTAGCGGTGGTGGGCACCCGCCGCTGTACCGAATACGGCAGCCGGGTGGCGAGGGAGATCTCCGCGGACCTGGCGGCCAGGGGTGTGGTGACGGTAAGCGGCCTGGCTGTGGGGATCGATTCCTGCTGCCATGACGCTACAGTGGAGGCCGGCGGCCGTACCATAGCGGTGCAGGGCTGCGGCATCGATGTGACCTACCCGGCGGCCAACCGGGAGCTGAAAAAGAAGATACTGCGAAGCGGCGGCGCGGTGATAACGGAATTCCCGCCCGGCGCTGAGCCGAATTCCTATCATTTTCCCATCCGCAACCGCATTATAGCGGGGCTGTGCCACGGTACGCTGGTGGTGGAGGGAGAACGCCGCAGCGGGTCGCTGATCACGGCGGGGTTTGCCCTGACCGAGGGCCGGGATGTTTTTGCGGTGCCCGGCAATGTGGATAGCCCCATGAGCGCCGCGCCCAACTGGCTGATCCGGGAGGGGGCCATCATGGTGCGGGAAGCAGGGGATATTCTGGAGGAATACGATCTGCGGGACTATGATGCTGCGGGGCCGGGAGAGGAAGCGGAGGCTGAGCAGCTTACCTTGTGCGAAAAGCAGCCCAGCAAGGCTAAGAAGAAGGAAAAGCCCGCCCCGGCCAAGGCCTATCCCCTGCGGAGCGACGACGGGATGCTGGAGACGCTGAACGGCAGCCAGCGCACGGTGCTGGAGGTCCTGAGCAGCGAGCCGATGACCGCCGACGAGGTGGTGGCGGCAACCGGACTTTCGGTACCGGAGACACTTTCGGTCTTGACGCAGCTTGAGATCTTTGGTATCATCAGAATCCATGCGGGACATCGCTTCAGCCGGTGAACCGCCGAGAGAAAACGAAATTTTAAGAATATACGGGTGATAAGATTTGTCCAAATTAGTGATCGTGGAATCCCCGGCCAAGGCGCATACCATCCAGAAGTACCTTGGCCCCGACTATGAAGTGATGGCCTCGATGGGCCATGTGCGCGACCTGCCGGCTTCCCGGCTGAGCGTGGATGTGAAGAATGACTTTGCCCCGAACTATGAGAATATCAAGGGCAAGGGCGAGCTGATAAAAAAGCTGCGCGCCGAGGCCAAAAAGAGCGACTATGTGTACCTGGCGACCGACCCCGATCGTGAGGGAGAGGCCATCAGCTGGCACCTGGCGCAGCTCCTGAAACTGGATGAAACGGAGCCGAACCGGGTGACCTTCAATGAGATCACCAAGTCTGGCATTAAATACGGCATGGAGCACCCCCGGTGCATCGACCAGCAGCTGGTGGATGCCCAGCAGGCCCGCCGGGTGCTGGACCGCATCGTGGGCTACGAGATCAGCCCTTTCCTGTGGAAGAAGATCCGCAAGGGACTTTCCGCCGGACGGGTGCAATCGGTGGCGGTGCGGCTGGTGGTGGACCGGGAGGATGAGATCCGGGCCTTTAAGCCGGAGGAATACTGGACCCTGGAGGCCCTGCTGCAGAAGCAGGGCGTAAAAGCCAAGCCCTTTTTGGCCAAATACTACGGCACCGGCGGCAAAAAGTGTGAGATCACCACTGAGGAGCAGGCCAATGCCCTAAAGGCCGCCGCCGAAAAAGAGCCGTTTATCATAAAGAGTATAAAGATGGGCACACGGCAGAAGAACCCCGCGCCGCCCTTTATCACCTCCACTTTGCAGCAGGATGCCTCCCGGCGGTTTGGCTTCCAGGCCAAGCGTACCATGAAGGTGGCGCAGGAGCTGTACGAGGGCATCAACCTGCCGGATATGGGCGCCGTGGGCTTGATCACCTATATGAGAACCGACTCGCTGCGCATTTCCGATGAGGCGCTTTCTGCGGCGCATGATTACATTAAGCGCACCTACGGGGACAGCTATGCGCTGGCAAAGCCCCGTACCTTCCGTTCCAAATCCAACGCGCAGGATGGCCACGAGGCCATCCGCCCGACCATGATAGACCTGGCGCCCGCCAAGATCAAGGAGAGCCTTTCCAGCGACCAGTATAAGCTTTATAAGCTGGTGTGGGAGCGCTTTATTGCCAGCCAGATGGCGGCCTGTGTGCAGGATACCGTTTCCACCGATATTACCGCCGGGGAGCATCTCTTTAAGGCCTCCGGGTTTTCGGTACGGTTTGATGGCTATACCCGCCTGTATACCGAGGCGGTGGATAACGAGGAGGAGCAGGAGACCAATCTGCCCCGGCTGGAGGAGGGCGAGCACCTAACCCTGAAGGAGCTGAAGCCCAATCAGCACTTTACCCAGCCGCCCCCCCGGTATACCGAAGCGACGCTGATCCGGGAGCTGGAGGAAAACGGCATAGGCCGCCCCAGCACCTACGCGCCCACCCTTTCCACCATACTGCAGCGCGGCTATGTGGAGCGAGAGGGCAAGGCCCTAAAGCCCACCATAGTGGGAGAGACGGTGACCCGGCTGATGAAGGAGCAGTTCGGCAAGATAGTGGATGTGAAATTCACCGCCGAGATGGAGCAGGAGCTGGATGAGGTAGAGGCCGGCAAGACCGAATGGGTGGGTATGATGCACCACTTCTATGATGACTTTACCGATATGCTGCAGAGTGCCGAAAAGAATATGGAAGGCACCAAGATGAAGATCCCCGATGAGGAGACCGACATAGTGTGCGAGCTGTGCGGCCGCAAGATGGTGGTGCGCCACGGCAAATACGGCAAGTTCCTGGCCTGCCCGGGCTTTCCGGAGTGCAAGAATACCAAGACCCTGCAGCAGGAGACCCCTGGCAGCTGCCCCCGCTGCGGCAAAAAGGTGCTGGCCAAAAAATCCAAGACGGGACGCACCTACTACGGCTGCGAGGATAACCCCAAGTGCGGCTTTATGACCTGGGATATCCCGCTGGCGGAAAAGTGTCCCCAGTGCGGCAGCAGCCTGTTTAAGACCACCGGCCGGGTGAAGATGATCCACTGCCTGAAAGAGGGCTGTGGCTACGAGAAGAGTGCGAAATAATGAGTAAAGTTTCTGTAATAGGGGCCGGACTGGCCGGGTGCGAAGCTGCCTGGGCACTGGCCAGACGCGGCATAGATGTGACGCTGTACGAAATGAAGCCGGTGAAGTATTCCCCGGCACACCACTACGAGGGGTTTGCGGAGCTGGTGTGCTCCAATTCGCTGAAGGCGATGCGGCTGAATTCCGCAGCGGGACTGCTGAAGGCCGAAATGAAGGCGATGGATTCGCTGGTGGTGCGCTGCGCCGAGCAGACCGCAGTGAGCGCCGGCGGAGCCCTGGCGGTGGACCGGGAGGCCTTTAGCGACGCGATGACCAAAGCCATACGGGAGCTGCCTAATGTAACGGTGGTGACTGGCGAGGTGACTGAGCTCCCGGCGGGGAATGTCATCGTGGCCAGCGGGCCGCTGACCAGCGAGGCGCTTTCCGAAACGATCGGGCGGCTGTGCGGGGAAAAGTACCTGAGTTTTTATGATGCCTCCGCACCCATTGTCACAAAGGACTCCATTGATATGGAGCGGGTGTATTTTGCCACCCGGTACGACCGGGGCGAGGCGGATTATATCAACTGCTCCTTCAACAAAGAGGAGTATGAGGCGTTCCATGAAGCGCTGGTAAATGCCAAAAGCGTGGAGCTGCATGAATTTGAGAAGGAATACTTTAAGGTGTACGAGGGCTGTATGCCCATAGAGGTGCTGGCGAAGCGCGGCCTGGATACCATGCGGTATGGGCCGCTGCGCCCGGTGGGACTGCGAGACCCCCGCACCGGACACCGTCCGTGGGCCAATATCCAGCTGCGGCGGGAAAACGCCGCCGGCACCATGTATAATATCGTGGGGTTCCAGACCAACCTGCTGTTCCCGGAGCAGAAGCGGGTCTTTTCGATGATCCCGGGGCTGGAAAATGCAGAATTTGTGCGGTACGGCGTGATGCACCGCAATACTTTCCTGGATTCGCCCCGGCTGCTGGATGGCTTTTTCCGGCTGAAGAAAGAGCCGAGGATCAGCTTTGCCGGGCAGATGACCGGCGTGGAGGGGTATATCGAATCCGCGGCGAGCGGGATACTGGCGGCGCATGCCGTGGCGGACCGGCTGCAGGGCAAGGAGCCGCTGCTGCCCCCGCCCGAAACGATGATGGGCGCTCTGTGCCGGTATATCAGTGATGAGAGCGTGGAGGATTTCCAGCCGATGGGCAGCAATATGGGCATTCTGCCACCGCTGCCGGAGCTGATAAAGGGCAAGCAGGAGCGCTACCAGGCCATGGCCGACCGGGCGATGGCTGCGATGGAATCTTACCGGAAAGCGAGGGAAGAACGATGAGAATTATAGTGGATGCCTATGGCGGGGATAACGCCCCGGAGGCGGTACTGCGGGGCTGCCGCATGGCGGCAGATCAATGGAAGTGCGAGATCATACTGACCGGCGACGGCGAAAAGCTGCGTGCAAGGGCGGCGGAGCTGGGTGTTTCCCTGGAGGGGATGACGATAGCGGAGGCCCCGGATGTCTTCCCGATGGAAGCGGAGCCGACCGCTATTATGAAGCAATACAAGGACAGCAGCATGGCGCGCGGACTCCAGATGCTGGCGGAGGGCGGGGGCGAAGCCTTTGTTTCGGCCGGCAGCACCGGCGCGCTGGTGGTGGGCGGCACGCTCATCGTTAAGCGCATCAAGGGCGTGAAGCGCCCGGCCATCGGCACCGTGGTGCCCTGCAAGGACGGCTGCTTTATGATGCTGGATTCCGGCGCGAACCACGACTGCCGCCCCGAAATGCTGCGGCAGTTTGGGCTGATGGGCTCGGTATATATGAAGCGTATTCTGGGGGTGCCGAATCCCCGTGTGGGCCTGGTGAATATCGGCGTGGAGGAGACCAAGGGCACCGAGCTGCAGGTGGAGGCCTACGGTCTGATGAAAGAGGCCGGGTACAACTTCATCGGCAATGTGGAAGCGCGCGAGGTGCCGCTGGGCGGCTGCGATGTGGCGGTGTGTGACGGCTTTACCGGGAATATCATCCTGAAGACCACCGAGGGCCTGGCCAAGCTCTTTATGAGCGAGATCAAGGGGATCTTTATGAAATCCCTTCCCAATAAGCTGGCGGCCGCGGTGGTGAAGAAGGACCTGGGTGCCTTTAAGCGGAAGTTTGATTCGGCCGAATACGGCGGGGCCCTGCTGCTGGGCACCAAGAAGCCGGTCATTAAGGCGCATGGCAGCAGCGATGCCAAGGCCTTCTACAATGCCATACGGCAGGCCATCAGCTGCTGTGAGAATAATATCATCGGCGAGATGGAAAGCCAGCTGGCGGTCGAGACCGCTGAGGCGGAATAAATTATATCCAAGTAAAAGAGGGTGCAGTTATGTCCATGGAGGCTTTGCAGGAGAGGATCGGTTATCGTTTTCACGATAAAGCGCTTTTGGAGCGCGCGCTGATTCATTCCTCCTACGCCAATGAAAGCCGGCAGAAAATAGAGTGCAACGAGCGGATGGAGTTTCTGGGAGACGCGGTGCTTTCCATCATTGTGGCGGATCATATCTTCCATAAGTTCCACCTGGCGGAGGGCGACCTGACCAGAATTCGCGCGAGCCTGGTGTGCGAAAAGAGCCTGTTTGAATTTGCCCAGAAGATACAGCTGGGCCAGGAGCTGCTGCTGGGTCATGGCGAGGAGCAGACCGGCGGCCGGGAGCGGCCCTCGGTGGTGAGCGATGCCTTTGAGGCGCTGATCGCCGGCATTTACCTGGACGGCGGGCTGGAGGCGGCCCAGCGGTTTGTGCTGCCCTTTGTGGAGGAGGACCTGACCCATGAGGCGGCGCCCTTTGTGGACTACAAGACCCGCCTGCAGGAGATCATCCAGAAGAACCCGGAGGAACGGGTAGAGTATGTGCTGGTTTCCGCCGAAGGACCGGACCACGATAAAAAGTTTGTGGTGGAAGTACACCTGAACAGCAATGTGATAGGCCGTGGTGCGAGCCGCAGCAAAAAGGGTGCCGAGCAGGCGGCAGCCCATGAGGCACTGACCCTGATGGGTGAGGAATGAAAACCAAAAATGAGCCGGTATTCCGTAAAAGGAGTACCGGCTTGTGGCTTTTATGGGGGAGTTACAGCAGGGTGCCATTGGTGCGGATGGTGACGACCCGCAGGGGGATCGCCTTGCCGCTAGCAGCCAGAGCAGTGTGGGCGGCGTGCTCCAGCCCGCCGCAGCAGGGGACCTCCATGCGCAGCAGGGTGACGCTTTGGATGGAATTGGCCGCGAGAATGGCGGTGAGCCTTTCGGCGTAGTCGTAGGCATCCAGCTTGGGACAGCCGATGAGGGTGACGCGCCCCTGCATGAAGTCCCGGTGGAAATCAGCATAGGCGTAGGCGGTGCAATCGGCGGCGATGAGCAGGTGCGCGCCGGTAAAGCAGGGCGCCCCGGGGGAGATCAGGCGGATCTGGCAGGGCCACTGGGCCAGCTGCGAGGGCTGGGCGGCGGCAGGAGCTGCAGCCGGTGCGGCCTGCTGGCGGTCAAACTGGCGCATGGCGCTGCCCGGGCAGCCGTGGAAGACGGGCTTTTCGGCAGCGGCAGCAGCCTTTTTCTGTTTGCGGATGTAAGGGTTTGCTCTTACTTCTGGGGAGCCTCGAAAGCAATAGCGGTAGCACCGGCAGCGGCGTCCACGCTCTTCAGAGAGATGGGAGCCACCTCATAGTGCAGGGTGTCAAAGCTCTGGGTGTTGCCGTCCTCGGTGGTGAACTCCAGAACGTAGACAACGTCAGCCTGCTTGTCAGCCTCGACATCGCGGGTGATGACGATGCTCTCGCCGTCAGCCAGACCCTCGCCTGCCAGGTTCTCGCCCTTGTCCTCAGAGCCTGCATCGTACAGGTACAGCTCAGTCACCTTGCTGCCGGTGGTGTTGTACACGGTGTACTCGGCAGAAGTAGCCTCGGCCTCAGAGGAAGCAGCCTCGGAAGAAGCAACCTCGGAAGAGGCAGCAGCAGAGGATGCGGTGGAGGATGCGGTGGAGGATGCAGCGGTAGAGGCAGAGCCGCCGCAGGCGGTCATGCCAACAGCCAGTGCCAGAGCGGCAGCGGCAATTGCAACAGTCTTGAGCTTCATAGGGATTTTCTCCTTTTTCTTCTTTTTTCTGGTTTCAGACCCCCCGGCAGCATACCAACTGCCTTGGTTGGGCTGATGTTCTTCCATTATACGCATGTTAACGAAAAAAGCAAGCTTTTTTCGTTGAAAATCAACGATAAAATAAGAATTGTTACCGTTTTGACATGAATTTGGCACATTTTAGGAAATGTAAACATGAATCAAATTATCGACATACTCTTCCGCTCCGTTCCATCCCTGTACGCCCGCTGGGGAGTAAACAAAAAAATTTTATTTTTCCCTTGACAGCAGCCTACTGCCGCCGTATACTATGCATCGTGAACACCGTTCATGTTGGAGGGTGAGTGTATGAATCCAATGGCAACATCCAAAGCGGACATCCTAAAAACCAGCCGGGAGCTGATCCAGCAGAACGGCTGGGCAGCGGTCAACATCCGTGCGGTCGCGGCCGCCTGCGGGGTCTCCGTGGGCTGCATCTACAACTACTTCGGCTCCAAGACCGAGCTGGTAAGCGCGGCCGTGGAAAGCATCTGGAACGACATCTTCCATCACCCGGAGGACAAAGCCGTGTTTCAGGACACCCTGTCCTGCATCCGGTGGATGTACCGGCAGATGGAATACGGCTGTCAGCGGTATCCCGGCTTCTTCACACACCATGCGCTGGGTTTTGTGCAGCAGGATACGGACGACGGCAAGCAGCAGATGCGGCAGACATGGCAGCACATTCTGGATGCTTTGTGCAACGTGCTGCGCCACGATGCCAAAGTCCGTCCTGACGCCTTTACCGAGCAGTTCACCCCGGAACAGTTTGCGGGCATCCTGTTCTCCCTGATGCTGTCCGCAGTGGTGCAGCAGAACTTCGACCCCTCTGCGGTGCTGGAGATCGTGCGCAGAACCATTTATTAAGCAAAAAACATCCCACAATCTTTGTGGGATGTTTTTAAGCCCGAATGTGAACATAGTTCATTTTGGCTTCAGCGCTCCGCAGACCATACTACTGCAAGCCCTTTTCCCCACGATGTCTCCGGTACGGCTGTGCCGCGCCGGTTCACTATAAAATCAAAAAACTGCAACCAAAACAAATAAAGGAGAAAAACGCATGAGAGCAATCATTGAGACCGTTTTCGATATCTTCTATCTGGTCACCGTGCTCACGGTGGGCATCCGCATGATCCGCGGCAGCAAGGCTGGCACCCAGTTCCGCCTGTTCGGCCTGATGGCCGTGGTGCTGGGCGCGGGCGACTCCTTCCATCTGGTGCCCCGCGCACTGGCGCTGTGCACCACCGGTCTGGAAAACTACGCTGTGCCGCTGGGTCTGGGCAAGTGGATCACCTCTGTGACCATGACCGTGTTCTATGTGCTGCTATACTACGTCTGGCGCAAGCGCTACCAGATCGAGGGGCAGAAGAACGTGACCGCCGCGGTGTACGCCCTGTCCGCTGTGCGCATTGTGCTGTGCATGATGCCGCAGAACCAGTGGCTCACCAACCACACCCCGCTGGCATGGGGCATCCTGCGCAATGTGCCCTTTGCCCTGCTGGGCCTGCTGGTCATCGTGCTGTTCTACCGCAGCGCCAAGCAGAACAACGACAAGGCTTTCCGCTGGATGTGGCTGACCATCGTGCTGAGCTTCGGCTTCTATATCCCCGTGGTGCTGTGGGCAGACGTGAACCCCATGATCGGTATGCTGATGATCCCCAAGACCTGTGCCTACGTCTGGACTGTGCTCATCGGCTACAACGCCATGAAGGCCGAGGCCGGCAAGCAGAACTAACCTTTTTCCCTGCTGCTTAACAGAAAACCCGTCGACAGACAGCGTCTGCCGACGGGCTTTTTATATTGTATAAATAAATGTGGCTCCACATTTAAACAATTTCTTTTCACTCCTCGGTGAAATACTCCGGGTGGACGCTGCGGGCCTGCTCCACCGAGAGCTTATAGCGGTTCAGGTGGCTTTCCAGCGCTTCGCCCAGTTCATCGGCGGTGCCGTGCAGCACCATTTCCAGAATGCGGGTGTGCGCAGCGCAGACGGATTTGTTCTCGTTGGTCTGCAGGCTGAACTTGCGGATACGCTCCACATGCTGCAGCTCACTGAGCATGTGGTCAAAATGCGCCTCCATGCCGGTGATTTCAAAAGCCTTGCGGTGGAACTGGTTGTCCAGTTCCAGCAGGCGGGTCTCCCGGTTCGGCTGGGTCAGGTCGGCTTCCAGCAAGCGGTAGTTCTCGATGACCTGCCGGTACTCCTGCTCCTGCTGCTCTGTCAAGCGGCCGCGCACGCGGTTCAAGATCTCTTTTTCCAGCGTAAAGCGGGCAAACTGCTCCAGCTCCATCCGCTTCAGGTCGATGGGAGCCACATGGGTACCGCTTTGCGGCTTGATGTCCACCATGTGGGCAATGTTGAGCATGATCAGCGCCTCCCGCATGGGGGTGCGGCTGATGCCCATCTGCTCCGCAAGTTCCCTGTCGTTCAGGGGGTCGCCGGGCTTCAGCTCCATGGTGATGATCCGGCTGCGGATGGTCTGATACGCCTGTTCCCTCGCACTCAAAGATGCCATTGCAGTGTTCTCCCTTCGGGGTCAGTTGGTGATATACTAGTATATGACCATATTACCCAACTGCCGGGTAACTGTCAATAGCAGGAGCAACCGAAAATCAAGGGCAATTTTTTGCTATTTTGTTCAATGAAGTGCCCGCGCCGGGCGGTACACCACCGGCAGCCACACAAAAGCCACCGCCAAGCCGCAGGCCACATCAATGACCGAGTGCTGCTTGGTGAACACGGTGGACAGGCAGATGAGCGCCGCCCACACCCATGCCAGCACCTTGCGCAGAGGCTTGCCCTCTGCCAGCTTGCTGTGGCTGAAAGCCATTGCCATGCAGGCGGAGCTCTGGCAGTGGATGGAGGGGCAGACGTTCACGGCGGCGGCCGCCTTCCACAGCAGCTGCATGATCCGCAGCGCCGGGTTATCCCGGCCAAGGGTCTCCACAGCGGGGCGCAGCTCCAGCCCGTTGGGCAGGATCATGTACACGATCAGGCAGAAGGTCATGCCGGAAAACATGGTCAGGCAGAGCTTATCGTAGCTTTGGGTGTCGCACCACCACAGCAGGGCCGTCACACCAGCCAGCAGCACAAACCAGCTGCAATACGGAAAGATGAACCACTCATTGAAGGGGATCCGGTCATCAAGCGGGGCGTGGATGATATATTTGGGATCTTTGATGGTCAGATCCAGCCAGAAGAACCAGATCAGGTACACCACCCAGTACAGCTGGTACCACAGGTGCGGGCGGCACCGGCTGCGCAGTTGGTCAAGCTTCATGTCGTTTCTCCTATTTTTTATGTGAATTGACGTGTTATTATAGCATATTCCGTCCACTTGCGCAAATGTTTTCCCTGCGATACAATAAAAACAAGCTACATCTTATTTATAAAAGGAGTACGTCATGCCACAAGAATTTCCCGCCATCCGTCTGGTCGCGCTGGATCTGGACGGCACCCTGCTGAACCGCGAGGGGCACGTCACCCCCCGCACCCGCGCCGCCCTGCAAGCTGCCGTGGACAAAGGCGTGTACATCGTGCCCGCCACCGGTCGTCCGCTGGCCAGTCTGCCGCCGGAGGTGGCGCAGCTGCCCGGCATCCGCTACGTTATCACCTGCAACGGTGCCGCCGTGTGGGACTTGGGCAGCGACCCCGTGGGCGCAGTGTACAGCCGCTATTCTAACGCAAAAGAGCACCGCACCAGCACCCCGGTCTGTCTGCTGCATAGCCTGATGCCGGTGGAGACTGCCCGCGAAGCCTTTGCCGTCTGCGAGAGCTGCCACGCTGACCTGCGCATTTTCTCGGACGGATACGCCTGCACCGATGCCCGCAGCATTGCGCTGGCCGCTGCCCGGGCAGCAAAGAAGGACGGCACCGAAGCGCACCAGCCCAACGATGGCCGCTTTACCATTCTGCGGGACGCAGCCGAGTGGATGAGCCGCAACGCCTTTGCCATTGAAAAGCTCTGCGTGTTTTTTGAAAACCCGCAGCAGGCTGCGGCTGCCTTGCCCCGCTTTCATGCCGTCCCGGGCGTAGAGATCGTACAGGGGTCG
>ERZ857757.705-NODE-705-length-32212-cov-4.686911_pt1 | contig 32212 bp, 27 predicted proteins | sample MGYA00519764_ERZ857757 | MGnify/ENA primary metagenome ERZ857757 (study PRJEB31778, sample SAMEA3449359) | human gut metagenome | biome: human gut; feature: human-associated habitat; material: faeces | place: United Kingdom | collected 2010/2012 ...
ACCGCCAGGAAGGTCTGCCCCGCCATAATACCGGTCAGGTCATGTCCCAGGGTCTGGTCCACCCGGATGGCGATGGGGGTCCCTGGCGTCAGCTCACCCTCCATCAGGTGGGAGCGCAGGATCTGAAATACAATATTCTCTGCCATGCTATTTCTGCCTTCTTTCTTTGTTTTCTTGGCTTTATTTAAGCTGCGTGCCATATATCGGGCGCCCCTCCGCTTTTGTCGGGCTGATCCTCCACTTTATTCCGGAGGGCCCTCCCCGCTGCGGAGCGCCCTCTTTACCCCTTGTAGTAGCATCCTCTGCATACATCCTTTGTCGTTTTAGAGTGTCGAGAAGCTTGCTAAATCGTTAATGTAATTTTATTGAATCATCTTTTGACCTATTTTGCAAGCCATTCCCACTAATTTCAGCGGCTTTCACAAATGCCGCTCCCACAGTTTTTTACTTTAGTCCAATGTAATTTTACTAAAATTATTACTTTTTACTTGATATTTTAGTTTTCTGCCCTATACTTAAAAGAAAGACCCCCCGAAAGGAGCCTGCCCATGTCCACCCTCAAAGATGTCGCCGCGCTGGCGCAATGTTCCCTCACCACCGCTTCCATCGTTGCCAACGGCCGCGGGGATGAAATGCACATCTCCCCCGCCACCCAGCAGCGCGTTGCCGAAGCTATCCAGCAGCTTCAGTACCGCCCGGACCGCGGGGCGCAGCTGCTGCGGGCCGGCCGGCGCCGTCTCACCATCGCGCTGTACTGGCCGCTGGATCACCGCACCACTCTACTGGGCGATAGACTGTATAATTTCTACAGTATCCTCCAGCAGGAGCAGGAACCCGCCGACCCCTACGAGCTGCTCATCCAAACCTATTTCAGCGGCCGCCTGGGAGAGATGCTCTCCCCCATCCTGCAGGGCCGCTACGATGGCGTCATCATCGGCGGGGCCGGCGAGCAGGATCTCATTCAGCTGGAAAATGCGGATATTTCCACCCCTCTTGTTCTCATCAATGCCGAAAGCCGGAAGTATTCCACCGCCGGGGTAAACCACGCCCAAACCGGCTCCCAGGCCGCTGCCCTCATCCACCAAAAGGGTTACCGGGAATGCGCAGTCATCCGGGGCGGCGACCATTATGATGGCACCAGCCAGCGCACCAAGGCTTTCCTCAATTCCTGCCGGCAGCTGGGCATCCGCATCCAGCCGGAATGGACCTTCCAGGCCGCGCCCACCATTGCGGGCGGGGCCGCCGCCACCGAGGAATACTGCGTTCTCCGCCAGCGCCCCCGTGTCATCTACTACGAGAATGACAGCATGGCCCAAGGTGGCCTGTATACCCTGGCTCGCAGCGGCATCCGTGTTCCACAGGATACCGAGGTGCTCTGCATTGGGCTGCGCAAACCGGAAATGAACCACTGCCTGAATCCAGCCCTCAGCTGCATCACCATCCCGCAGACGGTGGACCGGCAGGCCGTTGCCCTGCTGCTCCGCCTCATCCGGGAGCTGCCAGCCGCCCCCTTGCATGTGGAAATGGAGCCACAGGTCCAGCTTCGGGAATCCTTTACCCCGCCGGAAAATGCCCCCGCGGACAGCCAGTAAAAATGTTTCACGTGAAACATTTGTTCGCGTTTGACTTCTCAGCTCCCACCTTTTCCCATCTCGTAAGCAAACATCCCCCGACCGGGGGATGTTTACTTTATTGCGGACTTTCTTCCCTTCGCTTAACAAGGACACCCACGCTTTTGCATCGGACGCAGCCTGCGCTCCTGTCGTGCTGACCCTGCGCTTTGCTTCGGGCAGCCCTCCCCGCTGCGGTGCGTCCTCCTTTCCCTGCAAGGTCTTACGATTTTGCAGGGACCCCAAGTGAAAATCGGCGCTGACTGCGTCATCGTCCTTGACATACGCCAGTATGCCGGTGTCCTCTTCCTTGTCATCATCCGGTTTTCGCGCAGGAGAAAATGGCGTCCGAGGAAGCGCGAAGCGGCAGGCAGGCTGGCGCCTGTCAACGCGACGCGCAATGTCGGGCGGTATTTATACCCGCAAAAACCGTATGTGCTCTTGTCAATCGAAAGTATTAAAATAAATAATTACAGAGCCGCAACGGATCGTCTTTCCGTTACGGCTCTCTTTTATGAATATGCTATTGGCATTGGTCTTTTCGACCGCATGTTTTTCACAGGGAGAAAGATTCCCGGAAGATGACCACCGGCTCGTAGGAGCGCACCACGGCGGCATTTGCGCCCTTGCGGATCATCTCTGCGGCCATTTGAACGGCACCGGCCGTCATCGCCTCGGTAGGCATTTCGATGACCGAAAGCGGCGGGGTACAGTACTGCGCCTGCTGGCGCTCTCCCAAGCCAAAGCAGATAAGCCCCACCTCCTGCGGGATGCGGATGCCTTCCTTTTGCATCTGGTGAGCCGCCCCAATAGCCATAATATCGGATGCAAATACCAAAAGCTCCGGCAGCGAGCCGCCGGTCATCATGGTTTTGATGCCCACCGCACCGCCTTCGTAGGTATCCTCCGCTTCCACCACCGCGTGGGGCGGTACCTGCAGACCATACTCCCCCGCTGCTGTTATGGCATCGCGGATGCGGCTGCTATCCGCCATAAAGTTGGAACGGTTCTTCAAAAAGCCGATGCTGCGGCAGCCCTTGGCACGGGCCAATTCCATCACCTGCCGCACCGCCTTGGCATAATCGGTATACACCGCACCAAAGCCCGCCTGGCGGCGGTTATACAGCACCAACGGCAGATCCGTCTCCAGCTGGGCCAGGGCGTCCATATCCGCCGGGGAAAGACCGCCTAAAATAGCGCAGCTGTATGGGCTATGGAAGTGCAGGCCCTTTTCCTCGCACAGGTGCCCCTCCCGGAAGGTATTGACCACCAAATCGTAGTCCAACTCCTGGCGCAGGTGCTCCTGCTGAAAGGCGCCCAGCAGCCGTCCCACATAGGAGGCCCTGCGATCCAGCGGCCAATACAGCGCCAATACCGGGCGTTCCGCTTCGCTGGCGCGCAGCCGCCGGGCCACATTACTGGGGCGGTAACCGGTGGCCGCCACAATCTCCAGGATGCGCTGTTCCGTGGCCGGGGAGACCTTCATCTCCCGCGCTTTGCCATTGAGGACAAAGGAAACCGTGGAGGGAGATACATTGGCGATGCGGGCGATGTCCTTGATGGTTGCCATAGCGAAGCCCCCTTTCTTTGTGATAGCTCCATCTTACCCAAATTTGCCCGGAAAGTCAATTCCTCCCGAAAAGCTTAATCGTTTTTGCTGTCTTGAAATTTTATGTTGACAATTCATTGTACTCCCACTATAATCGAATTAGCTAAAACGATTTAGTTATTTTAAGAAAGGGTGAGTTCCTTGCCACAGAATGCTTTGCAACAGCTATTACAGGCCCCGGCCGGCACCCCGGTCACACTATCCCCTGATTGGTGTCTCATCAACGATGGTCCCTCTGGAGACCTGCCCGCCATAGTGCCGCAGGTAGACCCGGCGCGCCGCGCGCAGGTGGTGGTCATTCTTGACCATGATATCCCCGCTGGGAGCTTCCAGAGCGCTTTTCGCCAGAAAGCACTGATTGATTTTTCCCGGGCCAATTCGCTGGAGTTTATCCAGTCCGCCGGAATCAGCTACCAGCTGCTGATGCAGGGGCGACTGGCAACTGGTTCTCTGCTGGTGACCTGCGGCCAGCATGTGGCACAGGTGGGTGCCATCGGTGCTTTGGGGCTGCATTTTTCCCCCGAGGAACTGGCCCGGTGGCTGCAGGGTGGAGAGCTGACCCTGCCGGCACCGCAGCCGCTGCATATCAGGCTGGAGGGGGACTTTGCCCCCGGCGCCACAGCCTATGACATTGCGCTGGCCTGTGCGGGCAAAAAAGGAGCCGAAGGCCGCCTGCTGCTCCTGCATGACCACACCGCACGGGGGCTTACCCGCACGGAAAAGCAGACGCTTTGTCTGATGGCCCAGCGAGCCGGTGCGGTAAGCGCCCTGTTTACAGCGGAAGACGCCCCGGCCGATGCCACACTGCAGCTGGAGGACTATCCACCCTGTGCTATACTCCCCGGCAGCCTGCCGGAAGATCCGATGGAGGCCCAGCCCCTTACCGCTCTGTCCGACATCCGGGTGGATGCCTGCTTTATCGGGGGCTGCTCCTCCGGGCGGATAGAGGAACTGCGCGAAGCCGCTGAAATTCTGCGGGGACATCACATCCGGCGGGAGCTGCGGCTACTGATCGGCTTTGCTTCCAACACGGACTACCTGCAGGCCATGGAGGAAGGGCTGATCGATGTATTCCTGGACTGCGGAGCGCAGGTCACCAATCCCGGCTGCGCCTCCTGCCTGACCACCTCCATCGGCGTCATCGGGGATGGGGAGGTCATGGCCTCTACCGGGTGCTTCCACTACTCCGGCTGCTGCGGCACCCCCGCTTCCCGGGTCTATCTGGTTTCTGCGCGGACTGCCGCCCAGGCGGCGCTCAGCGGATATCTTTATCAAGCGTAACAGGAGGGCATAACTATGGATACTGTTTTTACGGGCCGGATATGGAAGCTGCCCGATGATGTGGATACCGATACTATTATCCCGGGGCGGTACGGTGTGCTGCCCTCCGCGGAGGAGATGAGCCGCCACTGCCTGGAGCCGCTGCGCCCGGAGCTGGCCGCCGCGGCCCGGCCGGGAGATATCTTTGTGGCCGGGAAGAACTTTGGCTGCGGTTCCTCGCGGGAATTTGCCCCAGCCTGCATCGCGGCGCTGGGTGTGCGATGCATTGTGGCCAAATCCTTTGCCCGCATTTTTTACCGCAACGGCATCAATAACGGGATGCTGCTCATTGAGACGGATGACCTGTATGACCGCTGCGAGGAAGGGGGTCTTCTCACCGTGGAGGTAAACCGCTGCCTGAAGGTAAACGGGCAGGTCATTCCCATCCGGCAAATTCCCGATAATCTGTTTGAGATCATCAAGGCCGGGGGGCTGGTACCCCGCTACCGCGCCCTGAATGAAGCGGCCGAAGCCGCCGAATCCGTCCAAAAGGAGGTGCACTGAGATGGGCTACACCATGGCTGAAAAGATCCTGATGAAAAATACCGGGCTTTCTCACCTGGCACCCGGCGATCTGATCATGACCCGGCCGGATATGTGCATGGTACATGATATCTACACCCCTTTTGTGGTGCAGAAGCTGGATGAGATGAAATTCCGCCGCCTGGCCGACCCAGAAAAGGCTGTGATCTTCCTGGACCACCTGTGCCCCACCAACCAGGCCACCGGCGACCCCCGCCACTACCACAAGGGGCATGAGCTTTCCGATCGCTTTGGTATCCGCAAGCTGCATGCCGGGGAGGGGATCTCTCACACCCTGATGCACGAATACCGCTATGCCCTGCCCGGTACGGTGGTGGTAGCTACCGACAGCCACACTCCCACTTATGGCGGGGGCGGGTGCTTCTGCACCGGGATAGGCTATACCGAAATGGCCGCCACCCTGGGCAGCGGTGAGATGTGGATGAAGGTCCCGGAAGCTATCCGCATTACGGTGGAAGGGGAGCTGCCTGCCGGGGTGTACGCCAAGGATATTGTCCTGCAGGTGCTGAAGGATCTGCGCTCCGACGGCGGCACCTATAAATCGCTGGAATATGTGGGCAGCACCATTGACGCGCTGGATATGTCCGGCCGGTACACCATTGCCAATATGTCGCTGGAGGCGGGCTGCAAAACCGCACTTTTTGCCGCTGACCAGAAAACCGCCGATTACTTTGACCTGCCGCTGGAGAAGATCTCCTGGATCCATCCCGATCCGGATGCCCACTATGTCCGGGAACTGTACTACCGGGCAGAGGAGCTGGTACCCTATCTTTCCTGCCCGCAGGGCGTTGATAATGTTCACTCCATAGAGGAGGTGCAGGGCACCCCACTCAATGAGGTCTACATTGGCAGCTGTACCAATGGCAGCCTGGAGGATATGGCAGTGGCCGCCCGCATTTTGCAGGGGCACCATGTGGCCCCCTATCTCAAGCTTATCATCATTCCCGCCTCCATCGGCATCTATCGCCAGTGCATGCGGCTGGGGTACATCCGTGCCTTTGTGGAGGCCGGCGCCATGGTGGCGCATCCCTGCTGCGGCCTGTGCTGCGGCCAGCCCTATGGCCTGATGAGCGATGGCGAGGTGGTACTGGGTACCAATAACCGCAATTTCATCGGACGGATGGGCACCACAAAATCTCTTATTTATCTTAGCAGCCCCGCCACGGCGGCCGCCAGTGCCCTTACCGGTGTCATCACAGATCCCCGCACCGTGACTGCGGACTGATATTGCAAGGAGGAATCATCATGGAGTATAAAATTGCTGTGATCCCCGGCGACGGCATCGGCGTAGATGTCATCCGGGAAGCGGTTCGTTCGCTGGATAAGATCGGCGAGGTTTACGGACATCAGTTCCATAAGGTGGAGCGCCTGGTAGGCGGCTGCTGCATTGATGCCTACGGCGTGCCCATCCAGCCGGAAACACTGGAGCTCTGCCGGGAATGCGACGCCATTCTGTTTGGTGCGGCCGGCGGGCCCAAGTGGGACCACCTTCCCCGGGCCCAGCGCCCGGAAAGCGGCCTGGCCGCCCTGCGCCGTGGCTTTAATCTCTTCTGCAACCTGCGCCCGGCCAAGCTCTACCCCGACCTGCGGGAAAATTCCCCGCTGAAAAACGAGGTGCTGGACCGCGGACTGGACCTGCTGCTGGTGCGGGATCTCATCGGCGGTATCTACTTTGGCGAAAAGGGCACCCGGGAGGGCGCCCGTGGTCGGGAAGGCTACGATGTGGAATGTTACAGCGAATTTGAGGTGGAGCGGGTAGCCCGCCATGCCTTCCGACTGGCGCAGGGCCGCCGCAAGAGCGTCACCAGCATTGATAAATCCAACGCGCTGGAAAGCTCCCGGCTGTGGCGGGAAACGGTGGCCCGCGTAGCGCAGGATTACCCTGATGTGCAGCTGACCAACCTGCTGGTGGATAAGGCCGCTATGGAGCTGACCTGCAATCCCTCCCGCTTTGATGTGATGCTGACCACCAGCATCTTCGGTGATATCCTCTCGGATGAGGCGGGGGTGGCCACCGGCTCGGTGGGGATGCTGGCCTCCGCGGCCATCAATGAAAATGGCTTCGGGCTCTTTGAGCCCATCCATGGCACGGCGCCCGATATTGCCGGGCTGGGCATTGCCAATCCCCTGGCCGCTATTGCCTCGGCAGGTATGCTGCTGGAGATCGGACTGGGGCTGAAGGAAGAAGCCGCCGCCATCGACCGGGCCATCAATGAGGTGCTGCACCTGGGCTACCGCACCCCGGATATCTACCTGGAGGGCCGTGGGCTGACCAAGGTGACTACCGAGGAAATGGGCCGCCTGACCGCTGAACATATTCACCGCTAAGACAGGGAGGACACACCATGAAAGATAAGGTAAAGTACGGCCACGAGCTGCTGGATATCGAGATCCCCGAAGGGACTGACCTCAGCATCCTGCTGCCCAAGCAGCACCCCACCGGCGTTCGCTCGGAGGAGGAGATCGTGGAGGACGCGCTGGCCCATCCCATTGGGGCCGGGCTGCTGGCCGAGGAGATCCATGCCGGGGATACCGTATGTATCCTCACCAATGACATCACCCGCCTGACCCGCAGCCACATTTATATCCCCATCCTGGTGCGGGAGCTGAATAAGGCCGGCGTGCCGGATGGGGATATCACCATTCTGTTTGCCAACGGGATGCACAGCGCCATGACCGAGGAGCAGATGTGCAGCCTCATCACCGAGGATATTTACCGCCGTGTAACCGTGGTGCAGCACGACTGTGAGGAATCCCCCTGCCAGCTGGTGGGCACCACCAGCTACGGCCATGAGGTGTGGGCCAATAAAATCGCCATGGCAGCCGATAAGCTCATCCTTACCGGCGGTATCCTGGTGCACCACATGGCCGGGTTTGGCGGTGGACGCAAGGATATCATACCCGGCTGTGCCCGCAAGGATACCATCCTCAGCAACCACAAGATGGTCATTGACCCCAATGCCCAGGCCGGTGTGCTGGAAAACAACCCCGTTCATCTGGACTTTATGGAGGCATGCGCCTTTACCCACCCCGCCTATCTGCTGAATGTCATCTGCGATGACCACGGGATGATCTACCAGGCGGTGGCCGGCCACTGGCGGGAAGCCTACCTGCACGGCGCTGAATTGGCCAAGGATTTCTATCTCTATCCCATCCCGGAACGGCCCGATATCGTCATTGCCTCCTGCGGCGGATTTCCTAAAGACATCGACCTTCGGCAGAGCAAAAAGGGCTTCTACAATGCCAGCCGTGCCGTGAAAAGGGGCGGCGTCATCATCTGCCTGGCGGAGTGTCCCGAGGGATGCAGCAAAGAGATGGACGATCCCTTTGAGGAATGGCTGGGCCGCTATCCCGATAAGGACTCCGTGGTGGCGGAGCTGAAGCGCAAGGTGAATATGGGCGGGCTGAATTGCTACAAGGTCCGAGAATGCCAGGCCCACTGCCGGCTGATCCTCATCACCGCGCTGGACCAAAAGCGCATGGCTGAAGTAAATGTGGAGTGCTACCCCAAGGAACAGCTCAATGAGGTCATCCGCACCGTTTTGGCGGAATATGACCACCCCAAGGTGCTGTATATGCCTCAGGCCACCCTTACGCTGCCGCTGGTGAAAGAATAAAATCTCTCCCCCGATCATTTGGTCGGGGGAGTTGCTGATTCTATTGCATTTTGTGAGCCGCTGCGCTGCAATAGGTCTGTCCATTGATGCTGCCGGAGGGCGGCTTTTCTAAGTCCAGTTGGTTAGCTTTTGCTAACTATGAAGAGAAACAGTAACGCACAGATCATCATATAGGTTGATACACCCATAATAAGGATAATAGGCTGTGGGGTATTGCGAGTAAACAGCCAGTTCACCGCCCGTAGAGGTTGCCTTTATCACGCTATCCTTGCCACGGATATCACAGTTATTATAACTATTCGCATAAATGCCATAGGAGGTCCCTGTGGCGGTAACAATGCTATTACCAATGGTAAATCCATCGATAGCTGTAATTCCATTATAGCGCTGGCTCGTAGTGGATTGACCAATCGCGGTGACCCTGCCGGAGTGCCGGGTGCTCTCAGTGCTGTACTGCGGCGATTACGCCGGTGAGGATGAAGCGTGGCTGACCCTGGGCCGTGAGGTAAAGGCCAGGGAGCTGCCCCCCACCGGGGCCCCGCGCATCCTTGGCATTGTGGCACCATACACCGGGCGGGAGATCGATCCCCAACGATATTGCTCCCGGCTAGTGCTGCCGGTGGAAGAATGAACAAATACAAAATCCCTTTTCTCCTGACCCTTTAATCCACAGTTTACTTGCCATACCGAAATATGTTACAATAAAAAAAGAAGCATACAGAGAGGAGGACTGCCCGTGAATATCCGCGAACTGGCCAAGGAAGCCGGTGTTTCGGTTGCCACCATCTCTCGTGTCATCAACCACCCGGAGGCGGTGCTGCCGGAGACCCGCGAACGGGTGCAGACCATCATCGAAAAATACAACTACAACCCCAAGCCAGTCAACCGCGGGCGGCGGGCCGTCACCCTCATCGTTCCCGCGGCCAAGCGGGCACAAACCCTGCTTTCGGGGGTGCAGTCGGTACTGGCGCCCAAGGGGATTCTGGTCAACCTGGTGGAGTTCTCTCCCCTTTCGGGAGGAATAGCAGCCTGTATTCAGGCTGCCGCCGCGGCAAAGCCCCTCGGAATGCTGATCGCCGGGGAGCCCTCTCTACCACCGGAGGCGCTGCCTGCCGAGCTGCCGGTAGTGCTGCTGGGCAGCTATGATCGATTGGAAAACTGCAATATCTGCGGTATCCATTACCGGGACGCCGCAGAAAAGATGGTTTCACATCTCCATACTATGGGCCACCGCTCCATTTGGCTGCTGCAAAGCAGCGGAGAATCCCCCGAAAAGGCCGCCATCACCGCCGGTTACCGGCAGGCGGCGGCCGCGCTGGGGCTGACCGACCGCCAGTGCCGTGTGCTGGAGGCGGAGGACAGCGTAGTGGGCGGCTACCGCATCTGCCGCGAGGAAATACTGACCGAGGAGCCGCCGCAGGCCGTCTTCGCTGTCAGTGATGAGCTGGCCATGGGTGTCATCAAGGCTGCACGGGAGGAAAATATTCCCCTGCCAGAGGGACTGGCTGTTGCTGGTTTTACCGGCAGTGAGGCTGCCGCTGTCATTACCCCGGCGCTGACCACCATGGAGCACCCGCTGGAGCGTTTGGGTGCGGTGGCAGCCCGCCGCCTCATCGAGCTCATCGAGGACAGCGCGCTGTACCAGGTGGAGACCCACGAGATCGTATTGAAATCCAAGCTCAAGATCCGCCGCAGCTGCGGCAACCGCAAAGAGATCTACGAGTTGTTTGAGTAAGGAGGGTACAAAATGTCGTTGTTATCCGTCAATTTTATGGGCCTGCCGCTCAAAAATCCTATTATAGCGGCAGCCGGTCCCTGGTGTCGTGATGCCGCCGCTATGCAGAAGGCCATTGACGCCGGTGCGGCGGCCGTTGTTACCGAGACCATCGCCCTGGAAAAAAGCCATATCGTCAGCCCGCGTATTTTTTACCGTCAGGGCGAAGTTTACAATACCACCCTGTACAGCACCATGACGCTGGAGGATGTGGAGCAGGAGGTAGAGCGCCTGCAAAAGGGCAACGCCTTCCTCATCTGCAATATTCGGGGAACGACCCCTTCCGAGCTGCGGTACCTGGCCAGCCGCATGCAGCGCCTAGGTGCAGATGCGCTGGAGCTGTGCTGCTTTACCCCCATCGGCACCAAGCTGGAGGATATCAGTATTCGGCCGGAGGAGGTCGGGGAAATGGTGCGCAGCGTCACTTCGGCGGTGGAAATCCCCGTTATGGTGCGGCTGCCGCACCATGCGGCGCTCAATCCTGCCTTTGCCCGCCAGATCACCCAGAACGGCGCCCGTGCCATCAGTGCCATTGAATCGCTGGAGGGCATCAACGGCGTGGATATTGAAAACGCCCGCTGCGAAATGGCGGCCATCGGCGGCTGCACCGGCAGCCATCTGCGTCCGCTCTCGCTGGCGGCAACGGCGGTACTGCATCAGCTGGCCGATTGTGAGATCGCCGCGATGTGCGGTGTGGAGGACTGGCACAGCATCATCGAGTTCCTGATGATGGGCGCCACTGCGGTGGAGATGGGCTCCGCCATCATGCTGCGGGGCTATGGGCACATCACCGAAACACTGCGCAAGCTGGAGGATTGGCTGCGGGAAAAGGGCTATTCTTCCCTAGATGAGCTGCGCGGCAACGCACTCGCCTCTCTTACCGCTTTTGAGGAGCTGCCAGAGCGCCTGCTGCGGGTCAAAATGGCCGCTCCCTGCGATGGCACCTGCCCCGATGGCTGCCGAGCACGCTGTGTCGGCGCCTGCCTGTACGATGCCATTTCTCAGGGGACGGAGGGCATCACCGTCGATGCCGCCGCCTGCAGCGGCTGCGGCCTATGCGTCTCCCTCTGCCCCAAAAAGCTCTTCATTATGAAGTAAATCCCAGCCGGAGGGCCGCCGCTCTCCGGCTTTTGTTTGATATGAATGTAACAATGAACAAATGTTACATCAAAAAGTTGTCCATTCCGCTGAAATATTGGCGGAAACGCAAAAAACTGTTGAAATCTTGACGAATCCTTGCTAAGATGCAGATGTAACAGATAATCAATGTTACATTAAGAAGCAAGCGCTTGATGTTACAAAAAGATCTGATGTTTTGGAAGGAGTTGTCCCCTATGTCAAAGATCCCCGCCGGCTACAGTCTGAATGACTGCCCGCCCATCAAAGAAACGGTCCCGCTGAGTATCCAGCAAATCGTCGTTCTCGTTTTTAATGTTCTGCCCGTTCCGCTGCTTATTGGCGCCGGCATCGGCCTTTCCGCCAGCGAGATCACCATTTTGGTGGCTGGCTGTCTGCTCGTCACCGGCATCGCCACCCTGCTGCAGACAATCGGCGTTGGCCCCATTGGCGCGCGCCTGCCCATCCCGCTGGAGTGCAGCTTCGTCTTCGTTGCCCCCGGCATTGCGCTGGGCGCCCAGTACGGTTTGGCGGCGTTCACTGGTGCCTGCCTCGTCGGCAGCATTATCACCACCATTCTGTGGACCGGCCTGCATAAGCAGCTCTCTATCCTGTTCAAGCCCTATATCACCGGCGCGGTCGTTATGGCCCTGGGCCTCAGCCTTTGCAGCGTTGGCATTGGCTACTGTGCGGGCGGTGTAGGCTCCGCTGATTACGGCGATCCCATTAACCTGCTGCTGGCTGCCGGCACCATCATTATCATGGTTCTGCTCAACCACTTCTGCAGCAAGAACTTCCTTTCCAAGGCTTCTCCCCTCATCGCCATTCTGGTCATGAGCGCCGCGGCCGCCGCCTTTGGCAAGCTGGATCTTTCCCCCATTGGCGAGGAGGCATGGATCCGTATTCCCCAGCCCCTGCACTTCGGCATCAAGTTTGAGCTGGGACCCATCATTTCCATCTCTATTCTGTGCTTCATCGCGCTGGTCGAGCTGATGGGTGACCAGACCACCGCTTCCATGCTGGCAAAGAACAGCCTGCCCACCAGCCATGAGACCAAGGGCGGCGTACTGGCCCAGGGCGTTGGCAGCGTTATCTCTTCCATGTTCAATATGGTTCCCGTCATCAGCGGCAGCGCCAATATCGGTCTGTGCGGTCTTTCCGGTGTTACCAGCCGCTATGTCACTGCCATCGCCGGCGGTGTAGTAGGTCTCTGCGGTCTCTGTCCCAAACTCTGCGCTGTATTCTCCTGCATTCCCTCCGCTGTTTTGGGCGGCGTGGCCCTCTCCGCTTTCGGCACCATCCTGGTTTCCGGTATGAATGTCATCCATAATGGCGGCCCGCTCACGGCCCGTACCACCACCATCGTGGCCATTTCTCTGGCTGTCGGCGTTGGCTTCAGCGCTGCCTCCGATGCTCTTGCGGCTCTGCCCTTCTGGGCTTCCAGCCTGCTCAGCGGCGTACCCGGCACCGCCATCACCGCTGTTGTTCTCAGCCTCATCCTGCCTGAGAAAAAGGAAGAAAAGGCCGCCTGATCCCGGCGAAAGGAGAAAACATTATGAAAACTGTACTGTACCAAAATGCCGATTGGATCATCACCATGGATGAGGAGCGCCGCCGCTACCGTCATGCGGATCTGCTCATCAGCGGCAAAGAGATCAAGGCCATCGGCAAAAACCTCAAGGACACCCTTGGCGATACCGTCACCATCGATGAAGTAGTAGATGCCAGCGGCCGCGTTATCCTGCCCGGCTTTGTCAATACACATCATCACACCTGGCAGACTCTTATCCGCAATATCAAGGCCACTCAAGGCCTGCGGCTGGAGCCATGGCTCACCACCATGTACGAGATCTATAAGGACCTGAACACTGATGTAGCCCGTGCCGGTGTGTATGTGGCGCTGGGCGAGGGACTGAAAACCGGTATCACCACCTCCAATGACCTGTGGTATCCCCACCCCGTCGGCGTTACCTGCCTGGTGGATGCCGAGATTGAAGCGGCCAAGGAACTGGGCATCCGCTTCCATCCGGTGCGCAGTTATCACTCCGTCACCAGCGATATTGTCCCTCCCGAGGTGGTGGACAGCATCGAAGGCGTTATGGGCGATGCCGAGCGCCTGGTAAAGAAGTACCACGATCCTTCCCGTTTCTCGATGTGTCAGGTCGGCATCGGCCCCAGCATCGCCTATTATGAAACGGAAGAAATCGTCCGTGCTACCATCGATCTGGCCGAAAAGCTGGATATCAAGGTGCATGGACACCTGGCGGAAAGCCGTGGCGAGGTGGCTTTTGTGGAGGAGCACTACGGCTGCCGTCCCGCCGAGTGGTTCCGCCGTCACGACCTGCTGGGCGACCGCTTCTACTACGCCCACTGCATTCACCTTAACGATGAGGAGGTACAGCTGATGGCGGATACCAACACCGGTATTTCCACCTGCCCCATCTCCAATATGTACCTCAGTTCCGGCTCCTGCCGGATCCCCGACCTGCTGCGTGCCGGTGTCAAGCGCTTCGGCATTGGCGTGGATGGCGCAGCCAGCAGCAACTCCGCCAGCATGATGGAGGAGATCCGTGTCAGCTACCTGCTCAACCGTCTCAGCTGGGGCGATGATTCCATCGGCTGCGAGGATATCCTGTACCTGGCCACTGCCGGCGGCGCTGCCGCCCTGGGCCGTAACGATATCGGTCATCTCGCCCCCGGCATGGCGGCGGATTTCACCCTGATGAACTGGAACCAGCTGCAGTATGCCGGCGGCTGCAATGACCCCGTAGACTGCATCGTTCTCAGCGGTGATGCCCGCATGATCGAAACCGTCGTGGTCAATGGCGAAACCGTTGTAAAGAACGGTCGCCTTACCAAAGTGAACGAGGAAGAAAAACGGGACTACGCTGCCGCTGTGGGCCGTGAACTGCTCACCAAAGCTTCTGCCCGTATCCCCGGTCTCAAGGCTGACCTTGTATGATTTGATATTTCCTTCTGACCTCCTCAAATAACCTCTATACAGCACAGCAGTCCCCGGCCGTCATGGCCGGGGACTGCTTGCATTAGGCATTCAATCATTGGTGCCCCTAATGAGACACTTATACGCCCTGATATTACAAAAGAAAATAATTTAACAATTTTCCATTCAGATTATTCATCATAAAGCGTTATTTTTCGACAAAGATTTCTTGATTTTCAGCCAAAAATGCTATATTACAGAATTAACAATAAATCTTATATAGAAAGGGTAATTTTTGTGCGCGAACCAAATACGGAAGAAATGACAATGTCGAAATTCTACGCGGCAGTCGGGGGAGACCTTTCCGATGTGCTGGAGCGGCTGGAGGATCTAGACATTGTCAAATTTTATTTACCGGAATTTGAGAATGATCCCACCTACGAGGGGCTGATGCAGAGCCTGAAGAATGGCGACCTGCAAAGCGCCTTCCGTGCGGCGCACACACTAAAGGGCATCGGTTATAATTTGGGCCTGAACCGGCTGGGAAACCGCACAGCAGCCCTTTGTGAAGTACTGCATACTGGGAGCGTCCCCGCACCGGAATTACTGCGGCAGTTGACAGAGGAATACTGCTGTGTGATCGATGCGATCCATGAGCTGAAAAGCGAAATTTAAGTAGTAATTCAAATGATCAAGGGTTTTCTCTTCCAATTTCTCGGTAAAGCGCGCCAAAATCAATGTTTGGCCCATTTTCTCCCCTTATTCTGCTACAATCAAGACACCAAAGTGGAAAGCACCGAACCAGGTGTTTTTTAAGAGAGTATTGAGGAGGAAAGAACTATGGTAAACTATTATGTGATCAGCAAGAATGAGAAAGCGGTCGGCCAGGGCGGAGAAACCCTGTACGGGGTATGTGCCTGCACCCTGCACGATGGCGTTATGGAAGTGCAGAACTGCATCTACGGCATATCCGGTGATCTGGCCTGGCTAAAGACGCTGCGGGGTAAACTGAATGACGGCGAGGTGGACCCGGTGCATCTCGGCGATATTATAGCGGATGAACTGTACATGAGGGCGCATTGACTGTGCCCTCTCATCCGGGAAGGACCTGTTTTTATGCGTTTGGCAATTTGTGATGACAATGAGCTGGAACGGAGAATCTTGCACAGCCTGCTTAAAAAATACTTTTCCGAAGCATCCATCAGCTGCGAATTCACCTTATATGACCACGGAACAACACTTTACTATGATATTATGGATGGAATGGAGTTTGATATCATCTTCCTCGACCTGTTCATGGAGGATTCCTTCGGCCTGACAATCGCGAAAAGTCTGCGGGAGCTCTTCTACCGTGGCAGAATCGTATTCTGCACCGCCAGCGCCGATTATGCACTGGAAAGCTACAGCGTCTATGCCTCCGGATATATCGTAAAGCCGTACCGGATTAAGGATATCCGGCACACGCTGGATTGGCTTCTGCAGGAATACCAAAGCGGCAGCTATGGGCTTGTGCAAAAATCCTCGATCAAATTTATCCCGGTCAATGAGATCATGTATGTAGAAAGCAGCAATACAAAGTGCATCCTGCACCGGGCGGATGGCCGCACCTACCATGTGTATAAAAAGCTGAATGAAATAGAGGCAGAGCTTAATGACGCACGGTTTTTGCGCTGCCACCAGAGCTACCTGGTCAATATGAATTATGTCAGCGAGGCCAATGACAGCTTCGTGCTCCAAAATGGGGATATGGTACTCATCCGGGCAAAAAGCAAACGAATGATCCTGCAAAAGGTACTGGAATATAAGGAGAAAACATACAGAATGCGCGACTATTTATCGAAGCACAGCATGGTGTGACAACTTTGCCGTAAAAAACTGCTGCTCCACGATGGCCTGCAAAGCGGGTAAAATCATTGCAAAGAAATAGCACAGGGCGGAAAAGACATCGAGGCCGTTCTTGTGAAGCGCAATCATTTGCATATGCGCTACTGTGTAAAATAGAAAGGGGGGTTCTCATGCCCACCATTGTTGCCCTGGGCGAAATGCTCATTGACTTTGCCCCGGTGGCTGCCGACGCCGCCGGATACCCAACGCTAAAGGCCCAGCCGGGCGGTGCGCCCTGCAATTTCCTCGCCGCATTGCAAAAATACGGCTGCTCCACCGCAATGATCGGGAAGGTCGGGGACGACCGCTTTGGCCGCCTGCTCGTTAAAACCGCCGCCGATTGCGGCATTGAGACCCGCGGCATCATAAAAGACGCCGCTGCCTTCACCACCATGGCATTTGTCACGCTGGATACCGCTGGGAATCGGGAGTTCAGCTTTGCCCGCAAGCCCGGCGCCGATACCTGCCTGACCGAGCACGAGGTGGATTACAGCCTAATCGACGCTTGCCGGGTGTTCCATTTCGGCACATTAAGTCTAACGGATGAGCCCGCGCGAACCGCGACCCAAAAGGCGGTGGCATACGCCAAAACGCGGGGCAAGCTCATCAGCTTTGACCCCAACCTGCGCAAACTGCTTTGGCCGGACGACGCCGCGGCAGCAACGCAGATGGAGTGGGGGCTGCATCAGGCGGATATCGTCAAAATCAGCGATGAAGAAGTGGATTTCCTGTGGCGCACCACTCCGGCGGCAGCGGCGCAAAAGCTGCTGCGGGAGTACGGCGCCCGCCTTGTTTATGTCACCATGGGCCCCCAGGGCTGCTATTTTGCCAACCACAGCGGCAGTGGCACGACCGCCTGCCCCACCGGCATCCATGTGTTGGATACCACGGGAGCCGGGGATATCTTCGGCGGCAGCGCCATGAGCCAAATGTTGAAGCTTGACAAAGCCCCGGAGGCATTGTCAGCAGAGGACATGTCCGCCATCACCCGCTTCGCCTGCTGCGCCGCCAGCCTCTCCACCCGCCACCACGGCGGCATCAATAGTATCCCGGAGGAGCAGGAAGTGCTGGAACTTATGCGGCAGGGATAATGCCCAAGGCTGTCTCCACCCCCAATTCCCGCAATAAAAATCGCCACCCGTTACTCTCCATTTAACCTGCAAATGGGGGCCGGGTGGCTTTATGTTTCGTTTGTTTTTGAGTAAGGGGGCTTATATTTGATGACAACCATGCTTTCGCTGTTTTGAGAGTCAAATATCAATTTTATTGTCAAATCCAAATACGTCTGCTAATCGGTCTGGCACAGAAGCAATACGATAATCAAAGGAAAAACTGGATTTATTTTTATTGTAATACGATAAGACCGCCTCGCAAATGTCCTGACAAAGCGATACAATATCGATAGAAAGTGTCTGCTTCTCCACTCCGCCCACTGCATCGAGTTGAATGCAACGATCTACCGGCGTGCGTGAACAGCTTTTCTCTGAACGCCATATCAACGAAAACTGTGTGATTTTTTCCGCAGTTCCTGTAACTGTCGGGTTCGATTCGTGCAACATAGCACAACGAAGTTTATAGACCACTTCGCCGCTGATGGTAAAGTGACCTGCATCATCTCCTAATCGTTCGCCTTTGGGTTTGGCAATATGGTCATTGTACCAGTCAATATACCGCTTCCCAACTTTTTCTTGCGGAAGATACACTTTCCCACAAGTGTCCGGCAATGTCAATGCCATTGTCAACGCTGCAATCTGAAGATCGTTTTTCAGACAGTGGTTAATTTCTTCTATTATGTGTTCAATCATACCTTTTCCTCAAAGGACAATATCTTGTCCCGATAAAACTTCTTGTTTTTCTGTATATCGATTCCCATGGGCAGACCGATATTCAAGTCTGAAACTGTAAACCGGTGCTCATCCTACAAGGACGGTGTTGTTTTCCTTTGTACGGCACTTAGTATCAATAAAAGGGTTATATTAGAGATTACCGATGGCAGATGGATTATTTAATCTCTATCCTCTGCATAACAACAGAAGCAACCAATAACTCATCTTGCCAAAACAATTCTTCAAGTTCTGTCATCGTCTTCATCTCCTTCTGCATAGGCAACAGGTATCGTAATGTTTGATACCGTGGACACAGTACACACCTGCATGGGACAGACGAGATATTCCCACGGCATTAAGCGAATAAGGTATGGTATATTTTCTGTGCGGATGACCTCACATCTCACAGGATTTACAAATACCACATACTTGATTACGCTGTTGAAGCCATAGATATATTTCAACAGTTCTTTGTCTCGACTTAAGCGGTAATCCTTGAAACTTTCTTGCTCACGCATATCTCCTTGCGCCATGCCTGCAATCCAGTCACCATATACATTTTCGCACATTGCCAAAGCGGTTTCTGGATACTCAATCATAAAGATTCCAATATCTTTTTTGCCGGAATACTTTTTGCAGCTTTCCATATGGTGATTCCAGTTTTGCTTAAAGGAATCAATTAGGAAGGTATGGCTATGCGTAGGATTTTGAAATGGCCACGATTTAGAGCACACCCTGTCAAAACTCGGTGTTTCGTTCCATTCTTCCTTCAGTTTCTCATATTCTGTCTCCACTTTGCGCCGAAATTCACTTTCTTTTCTTGCGTGGGCTGCGCCCTTTCGATTAACCTGCGACGATGTAATTTGGAAGTGTTCTATAAATCCGTTATCAAATATAAAATCCGGGAATTCACTGCTTGATGGATTCGGCTTGGCAGTGCGAATAATATCGGCAAATTCAAGGCGTTCATTCTCTAATAAGCCAAAATAGTTCTTATTAAAGTCGGAGCTACAATAGAAAATGTGATCCTTTGCAAATGAAGCACCAGTAGCGGTAATAGCAGAACATCCATCGAATGGATTGCGAATAGGTAGTCCATCTATATAAAACAAAGCACTTTTAATTCTGTCAAAGCAAACAAACTCTTTATCGCCTCTCATTACCCCTCAACCTCCCCAACAATTCTTTGAATCTCCGCCCGCAGGGAATCTCCTGCGCCACGGATTCCTCGATTTCCGTACTCATCTTCACAACATCGATCTTTTCCGGTCCTCCTGCTCGACATCGGTGGAAAAGGCCGGCGGCGATTTTAAAGATGCGGCGGAACATCACGTCCACTCCTGATCCTTCTTTATATCCGCCACCCGTTACTCCCCATTTAACCTGCAAATGGGTGAGTAACCACGGTGGCTTTTTGCTTTCCCGCCCTCCTTTCGGCGGCCGTCAAATGCCCTGTTTTCGCGCCTATCGCAGCTTTTTATCGTCGGGCTTTGGCGCTGCGGGGCGCGGGCTTCAATATTCCACTATAGCCGATAAAGAACAACAGTTCGATTTGGCTATTTTGCCTATTGCTTCCATCGAACATTTGTGCCACAATTATTATGCAGAAAAAACAGACTCTGCTTTTGAAAAAACAATAAAAAACGGCAGTGTATAGGAGCGCCAACTCCTATACACCTGCGCAGGTGAGATAGCACCTACACAACGGACTTCGTCCGCACCGCAAGAACCAGTATACCTTTTTCTTCGAAAGGAAGCAAGAGGAACCTTGCGGTTTGCGGTGAAATACCGTCGATTTGTCTTTTCCGACACCGTGTAGGCTTATGCCCTGCACGGTGTTTTTTCATTGTGAAAAAAAGGAAAGGAGTGCAGTTGATGAACACTACACAGGCCACCGGTTCCCCATGCGGGGAAATGCTCCTGCGGGAGTGGCTTACCTACTGGCTGGAAAACTATATCCGCCCGGTTGCAAAGCCCTCCGGCTACGAGCACTATCGGGACAATGTCGAAAAACACATCCTCCCGCGGTTGGGAGACACCCCCATGTCGGCGCTTTCGCCCCGGGTGCTCCAGCAGTTCTTTAATGAGGAAGCACGCAGCGGCAACCTCCGCAACGGCGGATCGCTTTCCCCAAAAAGCATGCGCAATATGCGTGTCGTGCTGGATGTCGCACTCAAGCAGGCTTTGGCGGAGGGCGTGATCGGCAGCAACCCCGTCCCGCTTACCGCCGTTCGGGCAGTTCGCACGCCCCGTGTGCAGATCCTCACGGATGAAGCACAGGCAAAGCTGGAGGAGTACCTTTTCTCCCATCGGCACAATTACCACGCCGGTATCCTGCTTGCCATGTTCACCGGGATGCGGTTAGGGGAGGTATGCGCCCTGCAGTGGAAGGACTATGACCCCGGGACGGGTCGGCTCCGGATCGGCCATACCGTCCGCCGGCAGACCAATTACGATGCTGCCGAGGGCGAATGCCGCACCGTGCTGGTCACCAATGAAACCAAGTCCGATACCTCCGACCGCACCCTTACCATGCCGCCCATCCTGCAGGAACTGCTGGAGGACCAGCGCACCCGATACGCCCGCAGCTTCCGTATCCCCACCGGCGAGGACTACATCGTCTTTTGCGGGAAGGGCACCATGCTGGACCCCGATAACCTGACCCACTACTTTGCTCGGCTGCTCAAAAAGCTGGGACTGCCCCATGTAAAATTTCATGCGATGCGGCACACCTTTGCCACACGAGCCATCGAAAACGGAATCGATGTTGCAACGGTTTCCGGACTTTTGGGCCACGCCGATGTCACCACGACCACACACTTTTATGTGCAACCCCGGGAGGCCGCCATGGATCAGGCCATGCGCAGGATCACCCCTGTCAGCGGCGGCAGCTTCCCGGTTGCAAATACAACCAAGCCGACGGCTCATATCAACCACTAATTCAAAGGAGGATCACAAACCATGAGCAATCATTCCGAAGACCTTGAAAGACAGGAGGAAAGCGCTTCCCGCTTTCTCTTACACGAAAGCATCGAGTATCCTGCAGCCCACGGATGCACCGATGCCTTTCATGACCCCTCCGAGTTCACCCTTCCGCTGGACAATAAACTGATGGCGGATGCATGCGCAGAGTATCTGGGCTGGACCACCGGCGACGTCGTCTCCGTGAGCCTGCTCTTTTGGGTCATGGATCAGTACGATATGATGTCGAAAGAAGAACGCAGCCGTTTCCTTGAAGTGTACTGGAAGCACATGAGGATCAATCCGTTCTAATCGCCCTTCGTCCTGCCCCAAGGGGTAGGTTGGATCAAAGTTAATGTGCAGATTAGAGTTCATCGTCCTGTCCCGCCCCATGGGACAGGACGATATACAACACCCCCACCCAAAGGCAGCCGCTGCCTGCGGGTGGGGGTGTTCGTCTGGCGGTGTATTCGGAAAAATAGTGCTGCATAGTGGCTTGTTTTAAGCAGTGCGCCGAAAAAAGAGAACTTTTTTTGATCCCTCCACCATCTTCCTTACAATATCCATCGAGGGCATTTTTCACGCAAGAAGGTAAGGCGCATTACGGAGATCACTCCGACCGATCCGATTATTTGATCAAAATCACCTCGGAACGGCGAATCGTATCCTCTGTCACTTCCTGCCCGATGCCGGGACGATCCGGGACCTCATAATATCCATTATGTGGCTGATAATCATAAGTGCATAAATCGATATTCTTCTGGATCATTGCATACTGATGATGCTCATGAATCACAAAGTTCGGAATTACAGCCTCCAACTGCAGTGCGGCAGCAATCGCAATAGGCCCGCCGCAAAGATGCAGTTGAACGCCTACGTCATACAGTGCAGCCATGTCACAAATCTTCTTCCCCTCGGTTATTCCTCCGGTGTTTCCAAGATCCGGCTGTATAATGGAAAGAGAGCGATCCTCCAGGAAAGGACGATAACCCCAGCGGGAGTAGATGCGTTCTCCGGCAGCAAGCGGAATGTTTACCTTTTGAGCAATGCTGCGGAAAATCTTTGCATTCAACGGTTGTGTTGGCTCCTCATAGTACATGCAGCGGAAGGGCTCGAATGCCTGTCCGAGCTGAATCGCAGAGTTAACATCCGTTTGAGAGTGAAGCTCAATGATAATATCCAAATTGTCACCGCCGCTTTCTCTCATGGCAGCAACACGATCGACCGCCATTTTTATCTGTTGTGCGGTCAACATGCCGGTAAAGTTCCATTCCCAGGTTCCATCCTTGTTTACTCCCAGCGGGTCTACCTTTACACAATCATATCCCTCTGCCATCGCCCGCAGGGTTACATCGGCATATTCCTCCGGGGTAATCAGATTCTTGCTTTCCGGAGCCCAGTCAAACTGCACCTGACTGGCATAAGTGCGCAGGCGCTCATTGGTTTTTCCGCCCAGCAGTTGGTAGACCGGCACTTGGAGCATCTTGCCCTTGATATCCCACAATGCCATATCTATGGCACTGATCCCGCCGAAGACTACGCCGCCGCCACCCTGACCCCAGAAGGTGCTGCGGAGCAAAACATTCCAGATCTGTTCTGTTTTGGTAGGATCCATACCGATAATAATGGGGCAAAAGTCCTTTAATATGCCGGTAGCGGCATCAATCGCGTCGGAATAAGCCAGACCGATTTCACCAAATCCGCTGATTCCTTCGTCTGTATTAACCCGAATAAAGGTTGGACGCCAGCGAGTTCCATCGCTGGCTCTTCCGTCATCCGGGGTACGAATAATTTCTATGCTGGTTATTTTCATTGAAGTTGTGTCCTCCGAGTTTGTTTATTAAAACGAGCCGTAGAGAGCGTAACAGAGAATATAATCAGAATTACGCCGACCATTTCTGTCACTTGTGGGATCTGCCGGAACAGTAGGCAGCTGAAAAATACACTGGTAATTGGCTCAAAGCAGCTGTAAACTGCCGATTGTTCCCCTCCCAGATAACGGACTCCATATTGAAATAATGTGGCGCCTATCACAGTGCCCAAGACTGCATACGCAAGAATATATCCCCATGCGGCAGCTGCCTCCAAAGAAATGCCGCCAGTAAAAATGCAGTATAGCGCACAAAACGGGGTGCCGATCAAGCAGAACAGAAAATTGAGTTCCAGCGGGTGATATCCCTTTTTTGTGCACCGATCAAGCAAGATGATATACAATGCATAAGCCGCTCCGGAAAGCAACGCCAATAGATTTCCATGCACACTTTGGGTATTATAGTCATTCAGCAGATAAATGCCAAGGGCACATACCACATAGCACAGAATTTTTGTCCCTTGAGGCTTAACATGCAGAAACAGCAGCTCCAGAACATAAACAAATGCAGGATACACAAAGTGCAGGGTGGTTGCCACCCCGGGGGAGATATACCGATAGGATGACAATAACAAAACAGGCGTTGCAAATGAGACGAGCAGTGCCGTGCAGATAAGCAACGGAAGATCCTTATAGCTTTTCTTTAGCATCGGTACACTTGCTATTGGGATATGGTTTGCTTTTAGCGATAAGTACAGCAGGGGCAGCGGTAAAACCGTTCTAAGCAGCATGAGCAGTGCAGGAGTGCACCCGTAATGATAAATCTTTACGGCAATAAGCGGGTTGACCCCATAGGCACAGGCCGATAGGATTACCAGTATAGTCCCTTTTAGCTTGTCATTCATATTTTGCGCTCACCTGCTTTTCTGTGCCGGTTCCGCAAATGGCATGCAGAACCGGCACATGGCTCCGTTTCATTAGAACATATTAATATTGATATCAGACATAATGAATTGCTCTACGATCTTTTGCATGCGCACGGTGTCCTCCAGATGGAATACTTCCGTAGGAGAGTGAGAATATCGACGGGGGCAGGCAAATGTGATAGTTGCCATTCCGTCGCCCGCATAAGAGCTGGTCACCGCATCGGTAATATAGCGTGCCGAAATCATCATGACTTCCTGGTGGGGAATCTGCATCTCTTTGGAGATATTACGCACAGCATCAACCAGCTTGGGGTTGGATACAACATAGTTGTGCTCCCCTGTTAGATACTGCTCAAGCACAATAACGGGTCCGCGATCAAGCGCGACGGGAAGCTCCTTTGCAAAATCGCAGTCGGGCACATCACCGCAGGGAATGGTGTCCAAGAACATTCCGTAAATCGGTTTCAGATAATTTACCGCCGCTGCACATGCCGCAACCGTAGACTCCTCAAGCACATTAAATACAGCACACACCTCTCCATGGGTTTTTTCCGCATCCAGGTCAAGCATGGTTTCGATAATAATGGCGCAAAGCACCCGGCAGTCTGCGGCACGCGTAACCATGTAGTCGGTTCCATTCATTTCTTCACACGGGCTGAAGGGAACAATCTGGGCACCGGGGCCGATTCCCAGCTCAGCTGCTTCCTCTGCAGATTTCACAAAAATATCCACATAGCTCTGTCCGACAGTTTGAGGCTTGGCCTTCTGCTCTGCGGTTAAAAGGTGACCTGCACGAGTGCCGATAACACCCTCAACGGTGCCCTTTGTCCCGCGCACCAATACTCTTCTGCCTGGAAGGCATGCCTCAGTTGGGGAACCTGCTTTGCCGAAATACAGGAAGCCGGCGGGGCTGACACTCTTTACAATATACCCGACCTCATCCATGTGGGCAGTAATCATACGCCGACCGCCGGGGAGCTTTCCCTTTTTAATGGCAATAACAGCGCCATTTGGACGAACTTCAATCGAATCGACGGAATCCTTTAATGCATGATAGATATATTCAGCAACAAACCACTCGTGGCCGGAAACGCCGATCAACGAAGTCAGTTCTTTTATTCTTTTACGCAGTCTTTCTTTCATTGGTCGTATCCTCCGATTATTTTTCAATATTATTTAATAATGCCCTTTTTATACAGAATGCGGGTGATGATAAGGTTGCCAAAAACGGCAATCATTGTTACCGCCCAGCTGGGCAGCCCGGCAAATTTCTTGACCAACAGAACGATGGGAAGTGCATACAAAAGGATCTGAGGACGCTTAATGGAGAACTGGATCAGCAATGCGCCGTAAAGAGAGGGCAGGATCAGGGCGGATAGTACACTCTTCAGCTCCTCCGGAACAAAGCTCATAATTACGGTGCCGAAGAAGATGAAAACGGTCAGGATGCCAACACTTGTAACAACCGAGCCGGCAATACCCATGGTAGAAATGATTTCGGCTTGGTCACTGCCGGGTTCGGTTCCTACTACATCCTGGGCAGTAGCGGAAGCAGGGAGACGCATACTGGTCATGCTTCCGGCAAGAACACCCATGTAGGTGCCGGCTGTACCAAGAACGGGATAGCAGGAGGTGGGCTGCACAATATAGAATGCGCCATATGCGGTGGCAACAGCAGCCCAGGCAGGAAGCATATTGGTCCAGACGGGCGCTACCCCGTAAAAAATCCAAAGGAAAAGATTCGGGAAAAAGCTTGCAATCATTGCACAAAGTACGGTAACGCGCCCCAAACGAATAACAGATTTATCCCAACTATTACGAAAATCCATTCAATAACCTCCTTACATCACAAAGTAGCCGACAACCAGACCGAGAATGATAGCAAAACCAAGTGCATATTCCTTCAGCCACTTCTGCTTTTTTGAAAGTTTAGATAACGCAAACATTGCGGCAGCACCAACAAGTGCCGCTATTGTTTTCGGACCGAATTTGATCAGAGAACCGCCAACAAGGTCACTCATCAAGCCAATGCAGGCGGTAGTTGTAATCAGCGAAAGCCAAACGGAATCGCCGCCGCCGATTTTGGCACGAACCTTTTCCATGCGATGGGTGAAAAAGAAGACGACAAGCAGCCAGCCGCAGCCATTGATTGCCATAGTGAACCATGCAGTTGACATTTCCGAAAGACCATATCCGGCTCCGCCCAGCGTAACACCACAGGCTTCTGCGCCGATGGAAGCTGCGCTCAACTCGGTTGCAGCAGAACCAATCATGGACAAACGAATCCATGATACAGGTGACCCGATTACCGCAAGCATGCTCAACACAACCAATACAGATGCAATGGCCGGGCCAATCGCGGAAATCATGCCGCTGCGGAAAGCTTTTCCGCAGTCCTTTTTCGTCAAGCCGACCATCTCACACTTCTTAACGCCCAGTCTGACATAACTTAATGCCTGTCCAAGTACAATACCAACGCTGATGATGGCGCAAATCCAAATCGGCCAACTGTTGGCAACAGTAGTAACATCCATTTTAAACCTCCTGGAATCTGTAATGTTTTTATGCAATCTGGCCATATTGCTCGATTACGGCTTTTACAGTTCTCCCGCCGCTTTCAAGCTTATCTTATAGCGTAAAGTACAAATCGTCTATTAGGATAATAAAATTACCTATGAAAATTTTATTCCCTAAAATGATTGACTTTTTTTATATTTTCTATAATAATAAAGTCGTGTTCTAGTGCAATGTTTCCAACTAATTCTTAATGGGGTTCGTCGAAAAAAACCTGCTCTGCTAAAATTCGAAGACTTCCATGTTCAATTTGCGGCAGTAATCTCAAAGGTAAAAAGGGGGTATTTATGATTCAGCGTTCCGATTTTTTTGAAAACATCGAGTTTAATAGGAACTATCAATTATTGTCTTCTCAATGGAAAGTGTATATCCTGTTTGCACTTTCGGAAGGCCCGATGCGTTTTGGAGAATTGCATCGGCTGATTTCCCGCATTTCCCGCGTTACTCTGACCGGGTATTTGCAGGACTTGGAGCGAGAGGGATACATCCTGCGCATTGAATACCCGGCGCCCCCTTTACATACCGAATACAGCTTGACGTCTCTTGCACTCGGTGTTGTTCCGATAATTAAGGAACTGCTTGCATGGGGCGGCGGAGAATAGGAGACAACATGAATATCAAAGAGTTTTCCCTGATGCAAAAGCTTATTTACTGCACCAGCAATAATACAATCGAGCAGCCGTTTGTCACAATGGCTTATTATCTGCTGCTGAATTACAGCCGTATAGGCGAGATGCCTGTAAAGGAGCTGATTGACCGGTGTTATACCTCTGCCTCTATGGTACGGCGGTTTTGCCAAAGCATAAATTATAACAACTTCTCGGAATTGCGGGAGGCAAAGCAAAATAACAGTGAAGATCAATCCATCATTTCCATGAACAATCAGCGATGCGGGCGATACCGGCCATATACCTTGTATAAAGAGATCAGCCAGTTGATGTTTCGAATGGGACAGATCTTTTCCCCCGAGATGCTCCACTCCTTATCGGAACGTTTTTGCAGCGCAGAAGCAACCATTATTTTTGCCATACGTCCATACTCCACCTTCCTCCAGGAATTCCAATGCCAAATGATTGCGCTTGGTAAGCCGGTATATATCTTTGAGGATATCTCCCCCTATCGACATTTGATCGAAAAAGCCGGTAGCAAAAATAACGTTGTGGTTGTCAGCCCTACCGGAGGGATACTTTCCGCATTGGGAAGCGAAATAAAAAGCGTGCCGGGGGATAAAACCGCCATAATATGCGAAAATTATGCCTGTGGAGAAACTGAAGGGCTACTTCAGCTATTTGATCATGTCTATCGGCTGAAAATCCAAACCAATGATATTGAATATATGGAGTTGTATGGCAAGTATGCAATTGAATTCTTGTTTGAGATGATATTGGGAGACACCATTGCAAAGCTGCAGTCAAATCGCAATAAGCCTTGAATGATATGTCTGTAAATTTCAGTTGCATATGGCAACCTCTATACGGACAAAGTCAATGGCTTGCCTTATTTCTGAAAGGTCAGCACTTCATTCGGCAACTTTGTCCGCTCTTCTATTTGCAAAAACGCCCCCACCCAAAGGCAACCGCTGCCTGCGGGTGGGGGTTCAGCATTGTTGCGGGTACTTTTCCTTGTCCTTGCGTCTCAATCGGATTCCAACCCTTCTTTTTCTATCCCTTCTTTGTTTTTCTGCTGCCGGTTAAACACGCGTCTCATTGCTGCTTGGTAGGCCTCGGTGGTGTCCACGCGCTCCACATTGCCGTCTGCCTCCGGACGGTAGATCGTTTGTACCTGTGGGGGGGTATTCCCGGGCGTTTCGGCGGAATTCGTTGTTTTTTGAACGGTTACATAAACCGGATCGTTGGGGCATTTGGTGAAGATAGTTATATCTGCCTTGCCGGTGGTATATATGGTCTGGGAAGTGACGTTCCGGCAGGTAACCGGCTCATTGCCGAGCTTTACGGTGGTATTGGGGAAGAGGCTCAATAGCCGCCGCCGATCCAGCTTGTTCCGCAGCTCCAGCAGCTTGTCCTCATTCACATACTCGTATCTTGGACTGTCCGGGGTTTGCAGTCGATGCCCCATGAGATAATTCATGTCGTCGCCGACGATTTGGCAGATGCTGGAGCAACAAGTTGCAAAGTTGCGCCGCAGAAGATAGGCCGTGGGCTCCTTTTCCTGCATATCGTTATCCATATTCCGCAGGTCATCAGCCGCACCACCGAAAGTCTTCTCGTTCAGCTTGCACTCACGCAGCATCTTTTTTATTGCGTTGGTGTAGGTTCCGTATGGGCAGTGCTCATCAAATGCCGTATCATCGTTCACAACAGGGAAGTCATTGATATCGATCGCGTCCCCCCATTCCGCCAGAATGTGCTGTTTTCTCCTCTCTATTAGTTCGACGAGTTCGGTGGGCACCGGCATCACACGGTAGGCGTTTGATGCCTTCAGATTTTCGACGATTTTGCCCTGCTGGTTCATTTGTCTTGCAACATTGAGCACCTGCAGATCGACCTTATCGGACATCTGCTGGATATCCCCGTATTTCAGTCCGCAGCACTCCCCGCACCGCAGGCCGAGGTACAGCATCATCATTCCTCCCATGTATACCCCGCTTTTATCCAGCAGCTTATCATTCAGCATCCGCACAAAAGTCGTCTCCACGTTGATACTCAAAGACCGCGGGATCTTCAGCGCATCGGTTTTATTCTGCTGCCGGGAGCCTGAATGCTGGTAATTGATCCAATAGCAACCCCAGGTGGGATCGTAATAACCTATTTCGGCACACTCGGCAAAGTGGCACAGCTGAAGGATCAGCATCCGCCGCTTCCGTATCGTTCCCTCCGCCATCGGCAGTTGATGACTGTCATTATAGTCGGCAATCATCTTGTTGATGCCGTCCTCATAATCATCGAACCCAAGGTCGCGGAATGACTTTTCCCCCTTGAGCTCCTTTATTACCTGTGCAATACGCTCCACATTACGTTCGTACTCGGCCCTCGTATCGTCGTTCCACCGGTAACAGGCCGCCAGTCGGTCCAGCTTTTCGCTGAACAGTGTATCAAGCGGCATGCCGAGATCCTGGGCTTTCATTTGGGTAGCCTCCGGCTTTATGTGCTTCATTTATTTTTCTCCTTGTATTATAGAGTAGTAGTTATTAGAGCCCCTCTCCAAGGGCTGTGCTGCGCTGACCTTTCTTATCTGGGCCGACACACAATGGTTGCGCCATGGCCGACTCTGATATCGATCCGCATGGGCTCATCCGCATTCATGATTCCTACTATCGTATGGCGCGGGACGCCCGGAATGACCAGGTTCTGTGCATTCTCCCGCAAGGGGGAAAATTCATGCATTATCGGGTCTATCAGGGGTTCCCGGTTTTCGCAAACGATCTCACTGATTGCGAGATCCATTTGGGCCAACATAGCGTACTTCTTGTGCGCATTTTCGTAGTCGATGCAATTCTTGGACACCGTGTTGTTTGGCGAATGTCCGCACAAATAACGGATTTCGTCATCGGCCAGCCCACTTCTGCGCCACAGGGCGGATGCACTGTTTGCGGAATGGGCGTCGCTGACAATATAGCCGAGGTCTATTTCTCGGTCACCGGTGTCTCGGTAAATCTTCAGCGATCTCCCTCCGGAGAACAGTTTTTTCATCTCCCTTTTCACGTCGTCCGGCGTAAGGCGTTTGCCCAATGCGTGCAAAAAAAGAGGGCCATCATTCTTGTTGATGGCCAAAAGCTTATAGATCTCGCTTGGTATGGGAATGCACCGAACTCGTTTGTCCTCCGGAATTTCAGTAATGGTATACTTCGCTTTCTCCTTAGTCATCTGCTTATATACCTGCACACAGTGGGAATGGAGATATCCCTCTATCGGAAGGATATCCTTCGTATCCAGCGCACACACCTCCTTCATCTGCATCCCCATCAGCAGGCACATCAGGATCGCAATGTTCACCGCGGGAATGTCGCCTTTGCTCTGTTTCTTCACAAGCCTGTCATAAAGCTCCCTGTACTCCCGCAGGGAGAGCGTCCGCTGCTTCATGTTGGCTGTGATGGCCTTGCCGGCGTTTTTATGCGGATTAAACCGTTTCGCGTAGGTTGTGGCTACTTTTCTGAAAACAGATGGGTCTTTATCTCTTACATACCTGGAAACCACATTCCACAGGGTATGGGAATACTCACGAACTGTTTGCGTGTTTCCCCTGCTTTCGGCGACCTGATCGAGGCTCACCTGATCTCCATAGCTCCGGCGGATAATTATTTCGTGCAGGCGATCCCTCCCGCCATCCCCGGGCATGCGGGTAATATACCCCCTGATCTCATCACATGCAGCATGAAGGGCATCGTCGTATTCGGCGTCGCTCATGTTGTCCTTGCGCAGAAAGCGTGTCAAGTCAAACTCTCCAAAGCACAGCATCATCCGTGTCATCAGCAGCCGTTTCTCCTTGATCGCCTCCTCCGCATCGTTCCCCCAGAACATACTCTCCGCCTGCTTGTGCATGCTCAGCCAATATTCCGCCATGCTGATGCTCAACGACTGGCTGCCTGTGCTGCCCCCGTTTCGCAGTATGCCGGATGCAATAGTATCGCTGTACAATAGCTTGCACAGGGTTTTCTCCATGATACTGATGGGCGGCGGCAGGGGCGGAACCCCGGGCTTACGCAGCGATTCACTTTCCCGTTTGCGGCCGACCGCATACTGCGTCTTTGTTTCTCTTATCCATTTTTTCCCCTTGTATAGCGCCGCCTCCAAACGATATGCCGACCGCGTTTTTACGGTACGTTCGGGGTGAAATCTGTAGCGGCATACCAAATCACCGTACAACTTCAGCCTGTACGGTCTCTTCCGGGTTTTCGGAGCTGTTGCACTCTGCACAGTGCTTGTCTTTTCGCTCATTTCGTTTTCCTCCATTAAAAATAATACAAAAAAACAGGCAACCGTATCGATTGCCTGAAATTGCACGCAAAAAACGCCGCAAGTATTCCTACCTGCAGCGTTTGTTGACAGTTATTTTATTCTAGCTCTGGCAATTTATTGGCCAGACATAATTTTTCACCATAAATAGCGTACCACTTGACATTCCGACGTTCAAGAGATTTTTGGGAATATTCACAAAAATTTAACAATTTAAAGGAGCGGTAGCTCCCCCATTTCACATGTTCAGGGTTGAAAATATCGAGCAAAAAGCGTTCTGATCCGGCGGAGACCTTGCATCGATGCCCCAAAATCTGCGCCGCAGCACGGGGAAAAGGGAGGAAGAACATGAACTTTTCACTGGTAAATATAGGAAAATGCTTTAACAACACCGGTGTATTTCATTTCACGATATGCAAAAAGCCCAGCAGAAAGGGACAGAATGAGTCATGTCGGTCTATCTTTCAAAAATGGTGCTTAACTTGCTGTTTTAAGGCTTCTTACCCCCAAAATCATTAAAAATAGCCACCACCCTCAAAAACGCATTTTTCTCTTCGCAAAATTCAGATGATTGCATAACGATATCAAGAAAATGAAAGCAAAACGGCGCAATTTTCCCGTGAAATTGCAAGGGAAAAAGCCCACAAACCCACTTGAATACAACAAAAAAGGCCCCCACTCTTTCGAGTGGGGGCTTCTGGTCCGGAAGCGTGATACGGAAGTGTGAGCACCCCCCGAAAACACATTGAAAATTCTACATTTTTACGGCATAGACGCACGGGTTTATT
>ERZ857757.707-NODE-707-length-32123-cov-20.980074_pt1 | contig 32123 bp, 28 predicted proteins | sample MGYA00519764_ERZ857757 | MGnify/ENA primary metagenome ERZ857757 (study PRJEB31778, sample SAMEA3449359) | human gut metagenome | biome: human gut; feature: human-associated habitat; material: faeces | place: United Kingdom | collected 2010/2012 ...
ATATACATGGCAAAACATGAGTTTGGAATTATGATGGATGCTCCTCAGCAGGGCACACGATATGACGAGTATGAGCCGTGGAAATATGCCTGTATTTCTGTTGATGACGCCTATTTGGAAGGCGTTGTCGAAAGGCTTACATCCATTGACGTCTATTGGCATACACTTTCCGTCAAAGGCAAAGGGCTTGCATACTGTGGCGTTACACTTGTTCCACCTTGTTCGCTAAAGGCCTTTATTGATGTCATTGCAGATAATTCTGAACTATCCGAACTGAAAAAGCTGTTAGAAAAGGCATTAAGCAATAACAAGTGGGTAATTCATTACGGTCTCTGATTGAGACAACTTCCAGTTTGTCGAACTATCAGTTTGCTTCTACCTTTTGCAAATCAACACACTTCAAACGGTCTGCTTCGGCAGGCCGCGAAGGCCATCGGCTATTTGCCGATGGCCTTCTCTGTTTATTACTTTTTCACATATTTCTCAAGCATCTGATACGTTCTCAGACTATTGATCAGCATCTCCCTGCACATCTGCCGATGCGTTTCCTGCCGTTCCTCCTCGGAGGGTTCAGGGATGCCCAACTCGGCAAAGACCTCCTCCGCAGAGAAAAAGCGTTTTGCCCTCTCCCCCGGCGGAAGTTTGTCCAACTCCTCTGCTTCGTGGAGAGAGTCATAGAGCTTTTGCCGGGTTCAATGTCCAGCCGGTCAAACAGCGCGGCGGCAATGCCCGCCGCAGGATGGCTCAGGATCAACTCTTTTACGTTCATACCTCACCTTCCTTTGGAAAAGTGTGCAATCATTGCACACGTTCTCCCGGCTGTTCTTACGCACTCTGGCGGATCACGATGCCCTCCTCGTCCCATGTAGCCAACCGGAAGTTGTAGGGGCGTCCGTCAGGCGCGGTCAGGGTGTTCAGGATGTCCCGCAGCTCCTTCACCTCCGCTGAATGGCGCTTGGCGATCAGCACGGCTTCATCCACAGGCTTGTTGTCCAGCGCGCAGCCGTCCACATACATGCGGAGCTGGTACAAGTCCAGCGCCTTGGTCTTGCCGGCCTTGGCCTCGTAGATGGTCACGCGGTCGATGTAGCCCACGAACAGATCGACCTTGGCCTTCAGCCCAATCTTCTGGAACACCGGCTCCTCACGGCTCACCCGCAGGGCGGTAGGGTCATTCTCCCGCTTGGCAGTCAGCTCCTTGACATACCGCAGCTCCATCGAGTCCACATCCTTGGCCGGGGCGGGGACATAGGAGGCGATCCAACTGAGCAGGTTCTTCAGGCGCGGATCCGCTTCACAGAACGAAGTTTTCGTGTTCTTCGTGGCGGGCAGCGCGGCGGGGTTGTGCGAGATAAGATCCACCTGCACCAAAAAGCGGTTCTGGCTGGGGTGAATGGCCTCGCCCCAGACGCGGTCAAACATTCCGTGCTCGATGGCGCGTCCATTGATGCGCAGCTCCACGCCGCTGGACTCCATGTTGCACTTGTAGTAAATAGCGTTGGACGGGTTCTTCAGAATGTTGCCGTACTTACAACGAATAGTCAGCGGGCCGCCGCCCAGGTTGCAGGGGATCTCGCCGTAATCCTTCACGCTGCCCTCCTCCCACACCGGCAGCAGCGGTGTCAGCGTATGCTGCGTTTCCTCGCCGCCGCTGATCTCCCACACCTCCATGGTGATGGGCGTATTCGCCAGAATGCCCGCGTAGACGTACCGCAGTTCCTCAATGATGTACCGCACCAGATTGTGGAAGTTGGAGGGCGCTGCCTTACGGTCGGGCTTCACCGTCCGGAACTTTGCCATGGGACATCGGACGGAGATCGATGTGCCGGTGGGGTGGGGCAAATCACCCGTACCTGAATAGAAACGCACCTTCATGGGCTTGTCCAGTTCAGATGTGCCCATGGAATATGGCGCCTTGACCTCGCGGTACTGGTTTGCCGCGGCATCGTCCTTCGTGCGGGTGCGGATGCTCCACTTCTGGTCAGGACTGCTGTCGCAGGAGGCCAATGCGTGCTTCAATCCAAAGCCGTGCTCGTTCAGCGGCGTCTGCGCGCCATCCCGACATGCGATAGTCAATGCACTGCCAAGGTCGGCAATGCCCGTGCCGCCGTCTGTCACAGTGATCTCCACGGCATCGCCAAGATTTTCCAGCGATAGCACTACCCTCATGGACAGCTCGGGATCGCCGCTGTTGGCGCGGAGGTTGGAAACCGCGTCGTCCATCAGCTCACAGATGACCTGTGCCACGCTGTTGAAATTGTCCCCGATACCGGCGAACAGGCCGTGGCCGGTAGGATTATTGCGGATGATTTCCTCCGCAATGGGCGTCTTGTTTTCGATTTTCATAGGTGTAATTCCTCCTGTTATCGGTTGAGTTGATTGGCCATGTCGGAGCGAATAGCGGCGGCGATAATACGCAGCAGCGCCTGCTGCCGGATGACCTCCTGACAGAATGCCACGGCCAAATCCTCCGGCGTCAGATTGATTTCCTCACACAGACACAACAGTTCGATCCACTCGTCGTCGGTCATGTCTACTTCAATAGTTGCTTTACGTTCGTCGTTCATAATGGTTACTCCTCTTTTGTATCAATTTAGATTTACACCGCCCAGATGATCTCCGCGCTGTCCTCCGCCACCTCGATGCGGCGGATGAACTGGGCGGCCACGGCTTTTTTCTCCTCGAAAGACAGTTCGCCGAACACCAGCTTTTCCGGCAGCGGAATGCGGCCCGATTCCCGCCGCTGGGCCTGCCGGAGTGCTTCGCGCTCCTTTTCGATCTTCCCCAGCGCCTTTTGCAGATAGGACGCGGGCAGATCCTCACTCTCGGCAAAGGCGTCCATCAGGCGCTCGGCGCGGCGGTCCAGCTCCAGCAGCCGCTGGGTGTAGCCGTCCTCCTCCGGCTTCGGCACAACGGGCTCCTGCGGACATTGAGCCAGCAGCTTTTCGATCTCTGTCTGTACCACCGCTTCCAGTTCCGCCAGCTTGACGTGGATGGCGGCGTCGCAGCGGTTCATATTATACCGCCCGCTGCACGCCAGATAGCGATAGGACTTGTCCACCACAACGGACAGGCTGTAGCCGCACTTGGCGCACTTCAGCAGGCCGGAGAGCCATGTGTGCTTGCCCTTGCCGCTGTTACCTACCTGACGGTTGTGAGCCAGCTTTGCCTGCACCGCCAGAAACAGCGGCGATGGCACGATGCCCACGCTGTTCAGCACAGACGCCCGATGGTTCTCGGTCCTGGTGTACTTCCGCGCGTTGGCCTCCCGCTTGCCCACCAGCAGCACGCCGTGTACGCCGTCAAAGGCCTCCGGTGGACTGGTGACCTCCACGCCCTGCCCCAGATAGTGGAGCCGCACCTGCTCGTCTGCCATCGTATAGGCGGGGTTGTGCAGCAGGCGAGACAGCGTCACGTTGTCCCACGTGGCGCGTTTTGGGGCGGGGATGCCCTCGGCGGTCAGCTTGCGGGCCAGCAGCCCCAGCGACATGCCCTCCGCAACGTACTCCCGAAAGATCCGCTGCACCACCGCCGCTTTGTCGTTGGGGATAAGGGACGGGACTTCCCGGCCATCCCGCCCCCGGGCCCGGCCATTGTCGAAGCCGTAGGGCGCTGGACCTCCCGGCCATGCGCCCAGTGCCGCGCGGCGGTAGTAGTTGTCCCGCACGCGCTCGGCGGTGGTCTCCCGCTCCAGTTGGGCGAACACCATGATGATGTGCAGCATAGCCCGTCCCATGGGCGTCTTGGTGTCGAAGTTCTCATTGACCGACACGAACTCCACATGGTGCTCCTGCAGCACCTCCCACAGCTGCCCGAAGTCCGCCACGCTGCGGGAGAACCTGTCCAGCCGGTAGACATACAGCGTGCCGATGCGGTCAGCGCGGATGTCCTTCATCAGCTGCTGGAAGGCAGGGCGCTCGGTGTTCTTGCCGGAGTAACCAGCGTCCTTGTAGACCCGCAGCTCCCCGCCGCCCGCCGTGCGGCGGCACAGGTCGATCTGCCCCGCGATGGACAGGCTGTCCTTTTTCTCCACGGACTGGCGGGCGTATACCGCGTCCGTCTTCATGCGGTCTTTTCCCTCTGGGCTGCCCGCAGTGCCCGCAGCTTCGCCATGCAGGCGGCGTAGGCATCCTTCATCTGCTGCTGCCGCGCCTGCGGATCCTCATACTGCGGATGGGTGTGTTTGACTTCCATGTTCATTCCCCCTCGCCACAGCCTATGAGCCGGGGACGTAGAACATGCCGGGGACGCGGGAAACGGAATACGATCTTGACTCATGCGTTTTCCTCCTTTCTGTGAAATGAGAAAAGAGAAACACCGTGCAGGCCGAGGCACTACACGGTGTCATGAGTATAACAAATAGACCGGATTCCGCTTGCAAAATCAGGGTCAAACGGGTATAATAACCCCATGCGGTGCGGATTCGTCCGTTGTGTAGGTGCTGCAATCACCTGCGCAGGTTGTAGGGAGCGCCAACTCCCTGCAACTGCCGTTGTTTTTCTTTTGTAAGGACAGTATAGCATATATGTGACCTCACATCAATAGGCGAAGATGCCAAAAATAAGAAAGATAATTTGTGAAATGTGTGAGGTCACACCAACGCAATAGTTCTTGCTTCATATAAGATAATTCGTTATAATGATAAAAGCATCTTTGGGGAGGAGCTCACATGGCACAGACAGAAGCGCAGCTGCGCGCCAACAAAAAATACCGTGAGGAGAAGCTGGAAAGCATCACTTTCCGCGTCCCCAAAGGCAATAAGGCTCGCATTCAAGCACACGCCGCCGCCAACGGGGAGTCTACCAACGCATTCATCTACCGCGCGATCAATGAAACCATCGACCGCGAAAAGCAGCCCGATACGGAGTGAACCTCCGCATCGGGCTGTTTTTTAAGCCACCCTTCTCGGGTGGCTTTTGCTTTTAATGAGAGTTTGTACCTAGCTTAAATCTTATAATGCGTTCCAATATCTCATACAGCATCTCCTGCTCCGGCAGAGGTTGCTTTTGTATCAGATCATAACTCAAAGAGGCATAGTCTTGTACCTCAGATGATGGCGATATATTCTCAAACAAAGCCGACAGCGGAATGTTCAGTGCTGTTGTCACCTTGTAAATACTCTCAATCGTAGCATTCTTCTCACCACGCTCTAACTGACCGATATAGGTATGATGGAGCTCCGCTCTTTCCGCCAGTATCTCCTGGCTCCATCCTTTTTGGATACGGTAGGCGCGCAGCCGTTCACCGATAATTTTTGCAATCGACAATGGTCCTCACCTCTTTTTCTATACTATGAATAGTTTTTGGGAGAAATAAACAGACCATTGATATTTTTTAGCTTTGAATATATACTATAAATATAATTTTATAAATTTCGATGACTAAAGATAAAATGCAAAGTGCAGGTGGGGTTATGAAGATCATCAACAATATTACGGATAAGCTATCGGACGAGTTGAAAGAAAAACTGGAGCCCGGCAGCAAGCTCTCTATTGCGGCGGCGTGCTTTTCTGTCTATGCCTTTGAAGAGTTAAAAACTCAGCTGGAAGGCATAGACGCCCTGCGGTTTATTTTCACCTCCCCGACCTTTTTGGCAGAGCAGCCGGGAAAGGCGCAGAGGGAATTCTATATTCCCCGTCTGAACCGTGAAAAAACGTTGTATGGAAGCGAATTTGAAATACGGCTTCGCAATGAGTTTACGCAAAAAGCCATCTCACGCGAGTGCGCGGAGTGGGTTCGGAGAAAAGCGTCATTTAAATCCAACGTGACTTCTGAGCTGATGCCCGGATTTATGACAGTGGAAAACGCTGCTCCCTGCGCCTTTGCGCCTGTCAACGGATTTACACGTGCCGACTTGGGCTGTGAGCGCGGCGGCAACATGTTCAGCATGATCAACGAGATCGATACCCCGGAAAGCGCCGCCTACCTGACACTGTTTGACCAGCTTTGGGCCGACAGACGCAAACTGAAGGATGTTACCGATCAAGTGTTGGAACGAATCACCACTGCCTACCGCGAGAATAGCCCGGAGTTTCTGTACTTCTTTGCGCTGTATAACATCTTCTCTGACTTTTTGGAGAATATCAGCGAAGACGACTTGCCCAACGAGGCCAACGGCTTCAAAGAAAGTCAAGTCTGGAACAAGCTTTATACCTTCCAAAAGGATGCGGTCTTAGCCATCATCAGCAAGCTGGAACAATATAACGGCTGTATTCTTGCGGACAGTGTTGGCTTGGGCAAGACCTTCACGGCACTGGCCGTCATCAAATACTATGAAAACCGCAATCTCCGTGTGCTGGTGCTGTGTCCCAAGAAGCTCAGTGATAACTGGATGACCTATAAGGCCAACTATGTCAACAACCCCATCGCCGGTGACCGGCTGCGCTATGATGTGCTGTACCACACCGATTTGTCCCGGACACGGGGATTCTCCGGTGAACTGGATCTCTCCAAGATCAACTGGGGTGCCTACGATCTGGTGGTCATCGATGAATCTCACAACTTCCGCAACGGCGGCGACATTGACGACGACGGCAAAGCAAACCGCTACACCAACCTGATGAACAAGGTCATTCGTCCCGGCGCCCGTACCCGCGTGCTGATGCTGTCGGCCACGCCGGTCAACAATCGTTTCTATGACTTGCGGAACCAGTTGGCCCTGGCCTATGAGGGCAACAGCAGCGCCTGGATCGACAAGATATCCTCCCACCGAACGGTAGAAGAAATCTTCCGTACTGCACAGAAAGCATTCAACACATGGAGCGAGTGGGACATTGAGCTGCGTACCACCGACAAATTGCTGCGGATGCTTGACTTCGACTTTTTTGAGATACTGGACAGTGTTACGATTGCCCGTTCCCGCAGACACATTGAGAAATACTACAATGTCGGCGAGATCGGCAAGTTCCCGGAACGTCTGCCGCCCATCTCCAAACGCCCGCCGCTGACCGATCTACCAGATGCCATCACCTACGGCGAGATATACGACAAGCTTATCAGCATGACGCTGAGTATCTATACGCCCTCCAACTACATACTTTCCAGCCGCGCCGAGAAATACGCCGACCTGAACCACGAAGGCAAGAACCGCCTGACACAGGTTGGCCGCGAGCAGGGCATCCGCCGCCTGATGAGCATCAATCTACTGAAGCGGTTGGAAAGCTCTGTCCACTCCTTCCGCCTCACGCTGCAGCGCATACAAGACCTGCTGCGCTCTACACTGGACACCATCGCCAATTACGACCCCAACCGCATCGTGGAGCTGCACGACCTGACCGCCACCGATTTCGACGCGGATGATCAGGAAGCCGACCTGTTCACCGTGGGCAAGAAGGTAAAAATCGAATTGGCGGACATGGACTATCTCACATGGAAGCGCGATCTGGAGGAAGACCTTGCCATTCTGCAAGCCCTGCTGGATGCCGTGGCAAATATCACGCCTGACCACGACGCCAAATTGCAGATGCTGTTGGAAACACTGACGCAGAAAATCGAAAACCCGCTGAATGGCGACAACAAGAAGGTCATCATATTCACCGCGTTCTCTGACACAGCTTCCTACCTGTTCGACCACGTCAGCAAATTCGCACTGGAACGTTTTGGCCTGAATACCGCACTGATCACCGGCTCGGTGGATGGCAAAACGACCGTCCCCAAGTTCAAGGCAGACCTGAACAATGTGCTGACCTGCTTTTCACCCCTGTCTAAAGATAAAGCTGCGCTGATGCCGGACGGCCCCGACATCGACCTGCTTATCGCCACCGACTGTATTTCCGAAGGCCAAAACCTGCAGGACTGCGACTGTCTTGTGAACTACGACATTCACTGGAACCCCGTGCGGCTGGTGCAGCGCTTCGGGCGCATCGACCGTATCGGCAGCCGCAATGACCGCATCCAGCTCATCAATTTCTGGCCCGATATGGCACTGGATGACTACATCAATCTGAAAGCACGGGTCGAGACCCGTATGAAGGCGCTGGTTATGACCTCCACCGGCGATGACAACCTGCTCTCGCCGGAGGAACAGGGCGATTTGGAATATCGCCGCCGCCAATTGCAGCGCCTACAAATAGAGGTGGTGGATCTGGAGGAAATGGGGACGGGCGTATCCATCACCGACCTTGGCCTGAACGAATTCCGCATGGAGCTGATGGAATACGCCAAGCACCACCCGGAGCTGGAGACCAGTCCCGGCGGGATCAGCGCCGTGGCCAAGGCTACGCCCGACGCACCGGCAGGCGTGGTATTCGTGCTGAAAAACGTTCACAACGAGGTGAACATCGACAGCCGCAACCGCCTGCATCCCTACTATCTGGTCTATCTCAGCGAGGATGGTGTGACCATTCACGACCACCTGTCCCCCAAGGACACGCTGGACGCCATGCGCCAGCTCTGCCGCGGCAAGGACAAACCCATCGAGGGCCTGTATCAGGCCTTCAACGCCGAAACAGACGATGGCCGCAGTATGGAGGTCTACTCCAGCCTGTTGGAGGATGCGGTGCTGTCTATCGTGGACGCCAAGGAGGACAGTGATCTGGACAGCCTGTTCAAATCCGGCGGTACCAGTGCGCTGCTCAGTCAGGTGTCGGGGCTGGATGACTTCCAGTTGGTCTGCTTCCTTGTGGTACGAGAGGAGGAACGCTGATGCTGGAACTGCCCAAAACCACAGAATTTGGCCGCCGTGTCCCCAAGCAGAAATTCTACGAGCATCTGGACGTGTCGTCAGAGGTAAAACGTCTGTTCGTGGAGCAGATACGGCTCATCACATGGAGCAACAAGCTTTCGCCCCAGACCATGAACATCGCCGAGGGGCAGACCGTCAGCGAGATCGAGGTATTTCACATCAAGCTGACGGGGCAGGAGCTGGACAAGCGGGCGCTAGAGCTGATGGACAAGCAGATCCCCTATCACATCCTGTTTCTGCTGGAGCGATCGGATGGCACGGCGCGGCTGTCGGTCAGCTACAAGGAGGCGACGCAGACCGGCGGCAACGCCTTCCGCCTGCGGCAGAGCTACGCTACCCCGTGGCAGCGCATGGACGAGCTGCACCTGCCGCTGCAGGCACTGGATATGGACGGCCTGTATGAGGGCATTGTCCGCGCCGTGGCCGGTGACGCGCTCCGTGCCACGGCGGCGGAGAACCTGAAAGATGCGGTAGAGCAGATGCAGGAACAGGAAAAACTCCAGCGGCAGCTTCAGCAGCTGCGGGCCAGGATGAAGAAAGAGAAGAATCTGGCAAAGCAGATGGAGCTGCGGAGGGAGATTAAGAGATTGGAGAACAACCCTTACATTGATTAGGACTTTTGAAAGGAGCGCGAACAACATGATTGAATATAAAGTACTAGCAGATGATCCGCAAAAAGGGCTTGTCGTTCAAGGCAATTTTGCTCCCGGCAGTATACCGGTAAACATTCCACATAGTAATCCGAAAAGGAAACAGTATATTTCTCTCTTTTTAAATCTACGAGATATTGAGGCAGGTATCGATTATCTTCAATGCATTTCTCCCAATAATCATCTCCGCATCAACGAGGGTCTGTTTATTTCAGCCCTAGCATTGTCTGCTAAATGCTTTGTTATGTCGGAATCACGAATAGGTCTTGATAAGCAAGGATTCAAGAAATATTCGCCGCAGTCTAAACCGATATTTGACAGGTATGATGCATGGCGGAACAAACACTTTTTACATGATGAAAACAGCATGACAGAAGCAATTGCATTTTTGCTGGTATCACCCGCAGGAAGTGAGAATGTTTTTGGTGGACCGCCATCCGTTGTGTGGAATTCTGTGCAGGTCAATTATCTTCAAGAAGGCAAACAATTAGAAAGCCTTCTCCAAGAAATTCGCAAATACATTATGTCTTCTATTGATAAAAAAGGAGATTCCATTGCGCAAGAGTACTGTAATTGTACGCGAGAGGAATTGCTCTCATTTGGTGAGCCTCCGTTTAAGATTGCCACAACAAAAGATCCCCAGAAAAAAAGATAGCGAGGAGTGTCAATAAATGGACAAGCTTAAATTTGAAACCCCTGACATAGTAGCAGGGAATATTGATAAGATCGCGGCGCTGTTTCCCTCGGCCATTACTGAGATGCGGGGTGAGGACGGCGAGATCAAACGCGGCGTCAATTTTGAGGTGCTGAAGCAGCTTCTGAGCCGGGATGTGGTGGACGGTGACGAGTGCTATGAGTTCACATGGGTGGGCAAGAAGGCTGCAATCGTGGAAGCCAACAAGCCCATCCGCAAGACGCTGCGCCCGTGCGTGGCGGAGAGCAAGGACTGGGACACCACCGAAAATCTCTACATCGAGGGCGACAATCTGGAAGTCCTGAAGCTCCTGCAGGAGAGCTATCTCGGCAAGGTCAAGATGATCTATATTGACCCGCCGTATAACACAGGCAGCGATTTTATCTATGCCGATGATTTCATGCGCTCGCAGGAAGAAGAAAACGAGCAGATGGGAATGTACGACGAGGACGAAAACCGCCTGTTCAAGAATACCGACACCAACGGACGGTTCCATTCTGACTGGTGCAGCATGATTTATTCACGACTGATGCTGGCAAGAAACCTGCTGTCAGAGGATGGGGTTATCTTTGTTAGCATCGATGATGGCGAGCAGGAAAATTTGAAAAGAATACTTAACGAATCTTTTGGGGAAAGCAATTTTATAGCTACCATAGTGAGAAACACAAACAGTTCAAAAAACCAGAGTTTGTTTGTGTCGGTTAGCCATGAATACTGCCTAATTTACGCAAAGAATATCGAAACGCTCAAAACTAAGCACGCCGAAAGTAAGTGGAGTGTACCCAAGAATAACATTAATGAATACATCGCCAAAGTAAAACAGCTTCAAAAAGAAGGCTTGACACTGGATGAAATAACAGAAGAGTTAAAAACGCTAACAAAATATCCTCGATTCGTTGACTTCACAAACTATTGGTATTTTGACGAGCGAGGATTATATAGCAAAGGAGACCTCGGCGGAGTCCCAAACGGAAACAAACAACCGCTTTGGAATCCAATCACCCAATCCTATGACCCCGTACCGCCCGGCGGTTTTCGCTTTAACCCAGAAAAGCTTGAACAACTTTCAAAAGAAGGGCGCATTCACTTTCATACAGATGGTAGCTTGCCAAGAATAAAACGCTATCTTGATGAAAACCTAAATCAAAGGCCCAAGTCAATTATGTCTGATGACCAGCGTCCAGATAGTTCAATGATGCAGGAGTTCAACACTCCCTTTGATAATCCTAAACAACTTGCTTTCATTAAAAGGGTTACCGGAATAGCAGATGACGATTCCATAATTCTTGACTTTTTCTCCGGCTCTGCCACAACCGCTCACGCCGTCATGCAGCTCAACGCCGAGGACGGCGGACACCGCAAGTTTATCATGGTGCAGCTTCCCGAAAAGTGCGATGAAGCAAGTGAAGCCTATAAAGTGGGCTACAAGACCATCTGCGAAATCGGCAAGGAGCGCATCCGCCGCGCCGGTGACAAGATCAAAGCCGAGCACCCCGATGCCCAGTTGGACACCGGCTTCCGTGTGTTCCGCGTGGACGAGAGCAACATGGAGGACGTCTATTACCACCCGGAGGAGCTGACTCAGACCATGCTGGGCGGCATGGTGTCCAACATCAAGTCTGACCGCAGCGACCTTGACCTGCTGTACGCCTGCCTGCTGGACTGGGATGTGGAGATCAACCTGCCCCACAGCGCGGAAACGCTGGATGGCTGCACCATTCACAACGTGGACGATGGCGCGCTGGTGGCCTGCTTCGATGAAAACGCCCCCGACACGGTGATCCGCCGCATGGCCGACCTGCATCCCCTCCGCGCCGTGTTCCGCGACAGCTCCTTTGCCAACGACGACAGCAAGATCAACGTCACCGAGATCTTCAAAAACCTCTCGCCGGATACTGGATAATCTCCGCGCTGTCCAGCGGCGGAACGGCCTACGACCCTCTGACGAGCTGACCGGCCTCGGCGTGAACCTGTCCATTGAGATGGAGACCGGCACCGGTAAGACCTATACATACGTCAAGACCATGTACGAGCTGAACAAGCGCTACGGCTGGAGCAAGTTATATTATCGTCGTGCCATCGGTGGCCATCCGCGAGGGCGTCTATAAGTCCCTGCAGACTACGCAGGAGCACTTTGCCGAAGAATACGGCAGGAAAATTCGATTTTTTATTTACAGTTCAGATAATCTTCCGGCAGTAGATACCTTTGCGTCTGACAGCGCCATCAACGTCATGATCATCAATATGCAGGCGTTCAACTCCAGCAAGAACCAGCGCATTATTGACAAAAAGCTGGATAGCTTCCGCAGCCGCAAGCCCATCGACATTATTGCAAAGATCAACCCTATTCTTATCATCGACGAACCCCAGAGCGTGGAGGGCAAGCAGACCAAGGAGAGCCTGAAAAAGTTTTGCCCCCTGTTCACGCTGCGTTACTCCGCCACCCATAAAGAGAAGTACGACATGGTGTATCGTCTGGACGCCATGGACGCCTACAACCAGCATTTAGTGAAGAAGATCGCCGCACTGGGCGTGACGCTGCAGGGCAGCACCGCCACCAACAGCTATGTGTATCTGGAGGGCATCGACCTCTATAAAGACAAGTCCCCCACTGCGCGGCTGGGCTTTGAGGTAAAGGGCAAGACCGGTACACGCACCGTGGTACGGAAAGTCAATGGCAACGATGATCTGTACGATCTGTCTGATGGACTGGATGAGTACGCCGACCGGTTCAAAATCCTTCCGGACGGCATTGACGGGCGGGACAACTCTGTTACGTTCCTCAATGGCCTGAAACTGTACGCCGGACAGATCAGCGGCAGCGAACAGATGGTGGCGCTCCAGCGGCGCATCCAGATCCGCGAGACCATCCGCACGCATATCCAGCGGGAGCAGGAACTGTACCGTAAGGGCATCAAGGTATTGAGCCTGTTTTTCATTGATGAGGTGTCCAAATACCGCAGCTATGACGGCGATGATGACGCAGGCCGCAACGGCGAGTACGCTCAGATGTTTGAGGAGGAGTATGACAGCGTTGTAAGCGAGCTGCAGCGGAAGATCGGCGACGAGTCCTATCTCCGCTATCTGGACAAGCTCAGTGCCAGAACGACCCATCAGGGCTATTTCTCCATCGACAAAAAGAAGGGGAAGAAAGCCCGCTTTGTGGAGAGCAAAATCGACCGTAAGACGCAGACTTCCGACGACGCGGACGCCTACGACCTTATTATGAAAGACAAGGAGCGGCTGCTGAGTCTCGACGAGCCGGTACGATTTATCTTCTCCCACTCCGCGCTGCGAGAGGGCTGGGACAATCCCAATGTCTTCCAGATATGCACGCTAAAAAAGCAAAGCGATTCCGACATCCGCAGCCGACAGGAGATCGGTCGCGGTCTGCGGCTGTGCGTTGACCAGCAGGGCGAGCGCATGGATGAGAGCGTGCTGGGCAGCGAGGTACAGGAGCTGAACAAGCTGACGCTGATCACCGACATGGAGTTCGGCAAGTTTGCGGAGGCGCTGCAGTCCGGCTTGGCGGAATCCTTGGCTGACCGGCCCAAGAAAGTTGATACCCAATTGTTCCTTGGCAAGGTCCTTACCGATGCCAACGGCAGTGAAGTCAAGGTCACGCCGGAGTTGGCTACGGCCATCTACGAAGACCTCGTCAGCAGCGGCTATGTTAAGCGCGGTGAACTGACGGACAAATATTATGCCGACAAGGCCAGCGGTACAGTGCAGGTAGCGGAGGAAGTCAAGGATTGCACCGCCGCGGTGGTGCAGGTGCTGTCCTCTATCTACGACAGTCACTCCATGCGTCCGGAGGATGCTCACGGCAACAATGTGGAAGCGCGTGTTGACCCGGAAAAGCTGCACAAGAAGGAATTTGTAGAGCTTTGGAATCGTATCAATCACAAGTCCTTCTATACTGTACGGTTTGATAAGGAAAAGCTCATTGGGAGTGCTGTGCAGATGCTGGATGAAAAACTGAACGTAACCACAGTGACGGTCAAATTGGAGTACGGCGAGCAAGCAGCGCGTTTGGACTCCAAGGAGCAACTGGAACAGGGACACGGCTTCCACAGGACGCTCTCCGACCAGGAGACTCCCAAAATCGCAACGCTGGGCAGCGTCCGCTATGACCTCATCGGAAAATTGGTGGAGGAGACAAGGCTGACCCGCGCAACGATCGCAGCGATCCTGCAGCGCATGGCTCCGCAGAAGTTTACCATGTTCCGCCTGAATCCGGAGGAGTTCATACTAAAGACAGCAAAAATCATCAACGAGCAGATGGCCACACAGATCATTGAACACATTACCTATAACAAGCTGGATTCGGCTTATGACACAGACCTCTTTACCAGCGCCAATTTTCGTGGTAAACTTGGCTTGAACGCAATGGCGGCCAATCGCAGCCTGTACAGCCACATTATCTATGACTCTGAGAACGAAAAGCGGTTTGCCGGTGAATTGGACGTCAATGCGAAGGTCGCGGTATATGTGAAACTACCCGGCGGATTTTTCATCTCCACGCCAGTCGGCAAGTATAACCCGGACTGGGCAATTGCCTTCAACGAAGGCAGTGTCAAGCACATCTATTTTATCGCCGAAACGAAAGGTAATAGCGATGCCGCCGAACTGCGTGGCGTGGAAAAAGCAAAGATCGCCTGTGCAAAAGCGCACTTCGCCGCGATTAGCAGCGAGAGCGTGACATACTCTGTCGTTGATAGCTTTGCGGAATTGATGAACATTGTATCTTAAAAAAGCAAGGGGGTGTCTCCATGAATTGTCCGACCTGCGGCGCGCCGAATGTGATGCTTCACAGAGATATATGGGAATGCGGCTGGTGCGGCGACAGCGGGCCTATCCCGCGCTACATTCTTGAGCAGCGCGAAGCCGCACGCGAACGGCAAAATGCGTGGTGGCAAAATGCCGCCGCGACCACGCGTAACGCCGCCCTGACATTCGTGGAGGCGGTCACAAGGCTGCTGCCCACATATCCCGAATCAAAAGCCTTCGCATGGAGGGTAGTACTCTGTCAAGTTTCCGCCGGGCTGATTGAAAGCGGCCTGTGAAACAAAACGTGGGATGATGAGGTGGACGACTCCGTCATCGGACGCATTTTCTACCCTTACCGGGCGCTGGCCAACGATTTAGCCGACATCAGCGGTATCAGCAACAGCGCGACAATCGAAAAGGCCGTTCGCTCCAGGACGCCGCTGTTCCAGCCGGAGGGTCAGCTGACAGATAAAGTCTGCGGCAAGTTTTGGGAGTTGATGATCGAACAGCTGCCACCCTACGACAAGGAAGAACCCTCCATGCAGGACGGACATCTCTATATGAGCCGCGGCTTCGGCGTGGGGAACTCCGCCGAGCACGCCATAGAGGAAATTCTGTGCAGCCTGCTGCCGTTAGTCTCCCTCTTCGCGGGAGACGAGGGGGACACACGCGGTAACCGTTACTTGGGGTACTTCACCACGCATTGGAAGCGGCTTCGCGGTGAAAAGGTCGATCCCATGGACTACGATGACTCCGCCGTGGCACGGATCGTGGCGCAGTTCCCGGAGCTGAAGGACGAGTACGACAGCGCAGACCTTTTCAATATGTCCGGCTTGGAACTGCTGGAGGAGATCTACCACACCGATCCGCAGAGGGCTATCAGCATGTGGCGTTCTCTGCCGCAAAAGCAAGAGCCGCTGCTGGACGCTGTACAGCGGGACGATACCCTCGCGGAGATGGTGTTCCGCAGCCGCTATGTGTGCGCGCTGCACCTGTATCTCATCCAGACCGCCATCGCGCAGGGCAAAACAGAGCTGGCAGAGCATCTGTACGCCCTGCTGCAATCAAATCCTCTGCCGCGAGAGAAGTGGCGTGAAGAACCCGATGCGTTCACGGCCCTGATGAAAGATCTCTACAACACAGCGGACCATGTGCCAGCATATCAGTACTGCTCTGTGCAGGTGGGAAACAATCGGCCGTACGCCTATTTGACCGCCGGCTTGCCGGTAAAGAGAGGCGACCGTGTGCGTGTACCCTACGGCAAAAGGAATGAGCCGAAGGAGGGCGTTGTCCGTTCCGTGGGCGACTATACCCGCGACACCGCCCCGTGGCCGCCGGAGAAAACCAAGCGTGTGCTGGAGATACTCCCCAAGCCGCAAGAGTCCGTAAAAAAAGAACCCGCCACGCCGAAGCCGCAGCAGGTTGAAAGAGAAATAGTGAGATCAGAAGTACCGCCTGCCACAGAGGAAGCGAAACCGACTTCAGATGCAGACACCACCCCCACAGCAGAAGTACCGCAGGAGACTGCTCCGCCTCCCAAACGGAGTCTCGTCCCCATCCTCGTCGCTGTGGCGTTGGTGATAATCGCTGGCTACGCTTTGCTGAATAGTCATAACCAACGCGCAGCATGGGAACAGCAGTATCAGACTGCGGCAGAGCTATTTGCGGAAGGCAACTACAGGAAAGCGGTGGAACTGGTGGAGGATGTACCCAAAAACATCGCCGAGCAGCCCGCGCTGCTGACCGTAGCCAAGGCGGGTGTGCTGCTGAACGCTAATACGGAGGAATCGCTTCGTGACGGGCTCGACCTGCTGGAATATGCGTGGGATCTCGGTTCCTATAGCGAACAGGGTGCAGCCCTGCAAGCGGAGCTGACTGCGCGGCTGCAAGAAACACTCTACGAGAAGGCCGTTTCCCTGCTGCACAAAGGGGACGCATACGCAGCCCGCGACTACCTGAAGGAATTGGGCGATTACAAGGACGCCGCAACGATATTGGTGTATACGCACGCGCTGATCGACTCCCGGTGGTGTGATGTGACCCTATACCGCTGGGCGTTGGAGTCGCTGCAAGCAATACCCGCAGACTACAACGGTGAATTTGCGGAGGAGATCGCCGCGCTCCGGGATGCACTGCCGGAGAGAATTGCCGAGCAGGAGCAGATCGACGCAGAACGCGCCGCCATCCTTGCCCAGCAGCAAAAACCGAAGCCGCCCCAAACCTTCAACTACGGCGGCAGCAGCACCGACACCGGCCCCGGCAGCGGCCACAGTCTCCGCGAGGACTACGGCGACCCGGAGGACCTCTATGAGGACGGTGACTACGATGATCTCGATGAAGCCTGGGACGAGTGGGAAGAAGGGTGGTAACACCCAAAAAGCGTATAATGCCGACTACAAAACAAAGTGTGCAATGATTGCACACTTTGTTTTTTGCCCCATAAAAACGCATCCGAAAAGCATTTTGAAGAGGTCGAAGATTTACCCCGTGAAAGGGGTTGACATGATCAGAAAATATGGTATCGTAGAAGTATAATTACGAAGTATTTTTATTAGGGAAAGAGGGTTATCCTCTTTCCGATTTGAAGACACCACATGTTTTTGAGACAAGGTTACCTTAGGGTGGCTTTGTCTTTTTTTACTAAAAAATAGGCTTTTACCATATTTTCTGACCGCAGGTGCGGGGAAGAAAGGAGGGGAGGATGGCCGCTGAAAGATTTTTGATAATATATGCGGGAATCTAAATGATCCCACATTCACGGAGAGAATAGTATAAAACATTCCAAATTTTGCTGCAGTTTCTGTTGCGTCAAAACCTAAAATACAAGGCTTTTAGACTATGGAAACGCGACGGCTTCAGACTGGAATAGACATGACGTATAACAACCCGAAATACCTCCCCTCCTGCGGCTGCACCGCATGAGGATTTAGAATATGTCTCTCCGTACGATGGATTTTTTTGGCCTGCCTGTTACTTTTCGTGTTGAAGCTCGTAAGAATGCTGCCGCAGTTATTCTGTCGATGCGTTCTCGTGATAAAGAGCGCATCGATGGTAACGGTGCGATTGTTTACGAGCATCCCCCGCGTATCGTGCACTTCACGGACGAGGCTTCCGTGGAGAAGCGCGTACTTGAGCTGATTCCCGAGTGCCTCCGATGCGCCTTTGATCCCGATACAAAAGCGGGATGTTCGTTACGGAAAAAGTTTGCTCAGAGTCTGCCGCTGGCCGCTTTAATCGCGGCGGACTTTGATCGGGTCGCCCAGTATATGAAGTGGTCAACGTCCACGAAAAAAGAATATATGCGTTCGTTTGAACTGCTTGTAAGCAAATTTGACCGGATACCTTTTTGTGAAATTACGCAAGAAAAATTTGCTTTACATTTGCGCGAGGGAGGCTATTCTGACTATCAGATTAATGGTCAGATCTACGCTATGAGGGCGTTGCTTGTATACGAGGAGACCCAATGTTTGATCTCAAGCCACTTCATGGACACGTTCGCCATGGGAAACCGCTGCGTAGTCGTTGGGCCGCGGGATGCGAGCAGGCATTTCGAGAAAAATATTTTGACTCACGCTCAGGTGCGGGAAATCGCTGCGAGCTGTGCTGAGAATCTTGAAAGCAGCCGGGGCTACCTCTACTTGGGGCTAATACTGTTGATGACCACAGGCATCACGATCAGTGAACTCTGCGCATTGACCTGGGGATCATTCTTGTCTTCAAACACCTATACAGAAGTCACTGTTATTGAAATTGAGGCAGAGGCGAAGCGTGGAGGAGAGGTCTATCACATCGAAGAGCTAAATTGGCCGCGTCGGCGGACTCTTCCGCTGCCACCGGCAGTGGCAAAATTTTACCACAGGATAAGAGACAATGCGCCAAATATACAAGAGAATGCGCCGTTCATGCGCAGCTTCAAAAACGCGGCGCGGCGAATGCGCCCGGATGAGTTTGATCGGTGGTTAAAAGGATTTTTCAAGAGCTTCGGTTTTTCAAAACAGCCGGAGCTAAAAAGTTTAACGAAAAATCCAGAACGAACTTTAAGAGCCACTTTCAGATCGACATTGGAATCATGCGGATGTGATGCGGAAGAGATCCGTTATCTATGCGGCAACGCACCTGAGAGCGTATTTGCGCGGAATTATTGCGCTTTTGACGATCCGCGGGAGCTTGCAAAACTGGCCGCAGTGTTGGAGCGCTATATCTTCTCGTTGGTAGGCATACCCTGTGCGGCATTTGATTTCAAAATCAATCGCAGTGGTGAAGATCACACTATTATGGCTACACATGGTGGTAGAATCAGCGGCGATGTGACTGTAGATATCAGCGAAATTACGCATGGCAACCTCGAGACTGGAAGGGATCTGATTATCGAATTTAAATCAAGTGACAGCGTTTTCGTTACGACAGAATTGGATTTAGAGGAGAATTAGTGTGGAATATAAAACTGATGGTGATATGTCCCTGAAGGAATACTGGGGGAAACATTGTACTTTTATCGCAAAAGATCGCCATTGGGCAATCCAGGAGGGAGACCAATACAGTTCTAAAACCTGTACGACATTGCGCCAATATGATGATTATATCAAAAAGGTTGCAGGCTATCTGGATATGTCGATCTCCGAGATTACTCCGGCAAGTATTTTGCGCGCTGTCGCTGAGGTCGCTAAGGAATGCAAATACCAAGAAGCCACCGTCAAGACGATCATCTCAGCGTTGCGGGACGTCTTTTCCTACGCTGCCACATGCGGACATGCTTACAATATCCTCCCCAAAAGTTACGCGGGAGACAAGCCGACGAATCTTACGACCTTGATGGTGCAGAGGATATTAGTCCCGGCAGCGGCAAACGCGGAGCTGAAAGGATTGAGCGATAGCTGCCCGCGAGCCTTGACACTCGGGCAGCAGGGACGTCTGGCGCTATATGCGGCGGAACATGTGCTGGAGGATGGTCGCTTCTGCGGCATTTTGATCTCATTGTACACTGGCATGCGTCCCGCGGAGTGCCGTGGACTGCGGTGGAACGATTTCCAATCGTTTCCCGATCATCCGGATCGGCACTACCTGAAAGTCGATGAAATTTTGAATGATAAATTGATGTACAGTAAGCGGGTGAAAACAAAAAACGCGCTGCGGTGCGTCCCAGTTCACATTGAAATCGAGGGTGTTCTGCAGAAGTGGAAAAAATTTGTGCAGCAAAATATGGGTGAGGACACGGATATTGGGGAATTGCCCATTGTCTGCTTTGCAAATGAGTTTAGGAACCCGTGCCGCGGGCCGGCTTATTCAAATTTTGCTTTCAAATTGTTGAAAGAATTTGGCGTTTCCAGCGAGCAGTTAGGGTTTTCCTTGCTTGATGAGTTCGACAATTTGACACCATCAGACTCCCACCCGCCCATGCGGATATTGCGCCGGAATTTTGCAACCGTAATCCAGGCGTGTACAGACCTGTCGCTGGAGGAGAAAGAATACATTTTCGGCCACAGGATCTCCGGTAAGGATGGTGCGAAAAAGCGCATTGAGTACAACCGTAATATGGATCGACTGTGGCGCATTGCGCAGAAGCTGGACAAGGCGCCCTTTTGCAAAAAGCTTTACGAACTTCATTTTCCTCAGATTATCGTAGGTGACGGTATCGTAGTACAAGAAGGCCGTGGGCAGGGCACAATCAGGATTCCTTGGGAGTCAGCCGTGTATGGGCAAAAATTACATCTGCATTTTGAAGGCGGCCCAAATACGTCTGTAAGCATCTCAACTCCGAACGCCGTGCGTCCCTTCGGCGGACTGCCGGTCGAGGTAAAGATGGCTGACGCACCTATTTCTTGGGGTGACCCTTTACCGCCAATCAACGCAGAGGCGATGCATTGGGAAGCGGTAAGGAAAGTGCGGTATTTGAAGAAAACTGACAAATAAAGGCATGAAGTGGAAAGCTGACACAAATGCAGAAAATATGGGCGTTGAGGAAGCTGATCCTCGACGCCCATATTTTGTTGTTACAGGTAAAAATACAGGAACTGGAGATAGATGACGTGATGGAGAAATTATCCTAACTCTTTTATCGCATTTACAATAGATTTGGTATTCCACCCCACTATTCTATCTGCCGCGTTTTTGACTACAGTAGATGTCTTCTCTGCAGCCCAAGGCTGAATAGCTATAATCGGTTTCGATGAACTAAATCCGGATTGGGCAATATCTATTTCCTTGTTAATCCACTTGCTGTACGAAGAATATACACCGGCCAAGACAAGTACGACACTTGCGTGTGCCATCTGTTCTTTGATTGCAGCTTCCAGTTGTTTATCAGTTTTTGCGTCCTCGATTGGATCATCCTCAGGAACCGAATAGTCACAATAGGCAAAATCTTCAGCGTTATCAAGCAGATGAATTAGTTTTTCATATGCATCAGAATACTTCCAGGAGTGGCTAATAAAAATGTGGTATGTCTTAGACATTGTAAATCTCCTTTTAGATGGTGTCCTTATTTACCAAATTCCAGTAGTGTTGTCCTTGGGCGGTCAGTTTGCATGAATGGCGATGAATTGCCGCATAGTACATATGTTCAACTCCGACAGGTACAACCAAATTAAGCTTAACATACCGTTGAAGGATTGCGAAAATGGCCTCATGCTCTCTGTCTACAGTCTTATCGTCTGCATCGTGTTTGTCTGGCTCATATGTAGGGTCTAACGGATATTCCTCATATGGGGTTCTAAAGAATTCCGTAATTCGACGTAACTCCGTAATAGGAATAGGAGGCGCATTTTTTCGTAAAGATACAAATGTTTTTATATTTGCCTTAAAAACGGGTCGCTGTTCCCATGCGCCAAGAGACCGATCAATATAAGAATAAATGCTACCCGGAGATACCTCACCAAGTAAATTCATTGCACCACCATACAGAGCTTCGATGAGCAGAGAAGTAAACACACCGTGTCCGTTTTCTTCTGAGGAATATTGAAGTTCATCGCATGCAGCAAGAATGGTCGTTCCATTGTGCAACACAGAATAGTTCTGCATTTCTGCTGATGTCGCTGCAAAGCCGCTATGGCAGCTGTCTAGAATGATTACCTTGTTCTGTGCCTTTGAGGTAGCCACAATTCCCATGATATCATTCAAGGATAGCCCCTCATCTGCACGTTCAATCTCACTGGTACACAAGTAGCCGCCGAGGGCATCATATGAGCCATGCCCTGCATAATATAAGACTGCAATTTCCGATTCATTTCTAAACAGTTCTTGAATCGCATCCTTTAACTCTGCTCTGGTAATGTAGGATGCTTCACTTGTAGCACACATTAATTTCACATTGAAATTTAATGTTCCGTCTCCGTTTCGCTCCAAGGCGGCCTTGACGCCGTTTGCGTCATTTACGCATCCATGCAAATCATTTGCCGTCTTGTAACTGTCGATGCCGACACACAATGCTTTCCGCAACTTGCCCACCCCCAGAAAAACTCAACAATTTCAGTACGGGTACTATTTTAAATATATCAAAGATTGGCGGGGATTTCAATCTCAAAAGTATATCTGCTTCGTACAAAATAAGCAGTACCGACATCCAAATAAGGAATCGGCACTGCAAGTGTGATTGCCCACCGCTTTTGTCGTTTGTGAATCAGTTCTTTTTGTTTTGCTGTATAAACCGACTGCCTTCTACATTCCTCTAAAACTTCAGATCCTCTTTCTTGCAATTCATATACTACTTGACGCCTGCTATCAGATTTTTTCGCCACCTGTATATAGTATATCCATTTGCGCTTAACCTGACCCGCATTTGCACGATAAGTGACTCATTATGATCCAATTTCTATAGCTCAGAAAACGTTGCCTCTCCATGCTTTTTAATATATCTTTCTATGTTCCATCAATGGCTTTTTAGAAAACGAATTTATTATTGAATTTTCCGCACTGATGTAGAGTACTGCGCAAAGAACGCAAGTATATAATCCCTGGAGAAAGCCGATTCCACATCCTGAGAGATCAGGATTGTCAAATGATCCTTTGATCTTGTTAGTGCCACATAAAGCAGATGGCTCATCTTATTGTCATCCGTCTTTGTTCTGAATAGATAAGGCGCTAGATCAGATGTCAGAATAAAAAGGCAGCGGCTTGCTTCTAATCCTTTGATTATCTCAATAGATTTGACAATAACGACATTTGTCGGCTCTGCTTTCTTCATTGAAAACGCAGAAGCCATTTGAGCATATTTCTGCCTACTCAATCGATCAAACGCGTTGTTTTTTGCCCATTGTAATATTGAAACTGCCGGGTTCCCTGTTTGATCGTAGTTTTCCAGCATTTTCTCTGCAACAAAATACGCCGCACGTTCAATCTCAATTTCTGTTGTTTCTTCTCGCCACTTTTCCTGCATTGCACGGAATACCTCATGGCGTAGTGTTTCAAAACATTCGTCAATTGTTTCCGAACTGTGCGTATAAAATTCTCCTCTTTTCTGGCTGATATAGCAGAGGCCATAATTTTCGGTTTCTATATATTCTTTGACATCGTCAATATCTGATTCAAAAACGATTTCTAAACTACCAACAGCGTTTTCGCAATTCGCGACTTGCTTTTCATCCTTCTGAGCTAATGTATTTGATAAATTCAAATGAATCTGCGGGCAACGATAGCAGTCTGAAAAATAATGCACATCGGATGATTTATCAATTATCTGCCGAAAGTAGCCAAACCCCTTAACATCCTGTTTCGGGTCACCATACAATATTATTTCAACACCTGCGCGCTCCAAAGCAGAAAGAACATCATATATATCTTTACTAATGTCCTGGGCTTCATCTACATAAATAGCAGAGCAGTAGCTATTAAAATAGGATAGCACTTTTTTTCGGACACTCTTAACTTCTTTTGTATCCTTGCTTTTCTGGTAAACCACCCATTTTGCTTTTTCGGGAATCTTTGTAATGTGCAGCGAGCCTTCTTGCTCCAACTCAAACAATTTCTTTGATCTATAACAATTGCTTGGAGGTAAGCTACTGGTGGAAAGTTGTCCAAAGTGTTTGCCATAAAGGAAGTAATAGTATGGTTCAATCAGTTCTTTATATAGAAACGAGTGGATAGTACTGATTTTTATATTATCTGGAACACCGTTTACTTTTTCTGCGACCTTTTCTTTAATATTATCAGCGGCAGCATTAGTAAATGCAATGCAGAAAACAACCTTTCCGTCAGGGATATCATGTGCCATGATAATATCAGCCATTTTTGTAGTTTTTCCAGCTCCTGCGCCAGCGACATTCACAATCATCGACATTCTTCAACGACATCTCCCTGCATAAAATCAATGATATGTTGGATGTGCGGTGGAAGGACAAATTCATCCAATTCACCTTGAATCATGTCATGGCAGATTCTAAGCATAACATCCGATTTTTTATTATCGCGCCAATCTCGCTGAATTTCATCCTCGGTCATTGTACTCCATCCATATTCCTTCCCATATTTTTCCTTTAGCAACTCATAATTCTTGCTGACAATGTCGATTTCTAATGTATAGCCTTGCGTAGTTTTCACACAGATTTGTTCATCTTGCTTTTTTTCATGAGCTGCTTGTGCCTTCAACTGTTCATCATAATCCCTAACGATGCCAAGTCGGCTTTTTGTTCCGCCGTTTATTTTCTTCCAAATATCAATGATTCTTGTGAAACCTTTATGGAATGACAAAACTTTAATTTCACTCAAATCATTTCGCATTTGAAGATATGACTTTATAAGGAGCTCTTCTGTTATCCCTTCAACAAGAATTGTTTTTCTGGAATAAAGCAGTTTGAAAATATCGGTATTCGGGTTCGCGGATAAGTAATCGCGTTCTTTATCTGTTAATTCATTGCTCAAATTAAATGCCTCACCGCTGTGAAATACTATTACATTATCTATTCCTAGCTTGTTGACAAATTCGGCATTGTGTGTTGAATAAACGATTTGCGTATAGCTGTTCTTTCTTCCAAAAATAGAAATCAGGCTGATCATCAGTTGAATATTGCTACAACACAAATGCGCCTCTGGTTCCTCTATGGTCATCAATCTGAACGAAATATCGCGTTCTTTGCTGATATAGGAATTTAGGATGACTGCCATTAGAATGAGATTGCGATGCCCTAACCCCTGTGCAAACATATTATCGTTTTCATATCCAAGGCGTACACTGCTGATAACACTGCCCATTTGCGGCATATTCGGCAAAATGCTGATTTCACGAAAGAACTCCTGTGCATTCGGGATTTCTGAATAGTCCTGCCAATTCAGGACTGTGTCCAATTTCCCCTCTTTTCGTATAGTATCAAAAAATTTGTTATAATCTTCTTCAATTTTTACTTGAGCGTCAGGAGTTAACCCCTTTTGTAGTAAATCAGATAGTGCTTTCGACCCTAATTTATCTGCGTTGGACGCAAATCCGTCTCTCTCTGCTGGAAGTTCTACAGAGCGAAACTTAGCAAGAGTTTCATAAGAAAGATTCTTGCCTTTTCCTGGTACTGTTATTGAACACGAAAACAGTGCCATCGGCAAAAGACTCATTTTTGTCCGATCGTTATATGAATCTGACTTAAGAACATCTCGAACCCGTCTCAACAGATCTTCTGGTTTTTTTACATAATAACGATAACAAATACCGCCGACCCATTGTTCAGCTTCACCCTCACACAGGATTTCTCTTATATTGTAATGTTCATTTTCGTTTGGCTGAAAATATAGTTTAATTATAACCTCCGGCAAAGAAGGAATAAATTGCTCTACCGATAGGCTTTCATTAAGGATGCGTTCTTTGTTTTCAGACAAAAATGTATAATATGCTTCTTTTGCTTCTCGATTAATATCATGCCAAGATAAATGTTTAGAATTCCCAGAATCATCAGATAGTAACGGGATGGATAATGCACGCAAGAAGTTTGACTTGCCACAGTTATTCTCACCAATAAGCGTTACGGTGTTTCCGAGGGTAACATCAACGTTCTTTAGATTCCGATAGTTTTCAATTATAACACGGCTTATTTTCATATGTATTTCCCTCACACACATCATTATTCACTACTTGTTTGTTTTTTCGAGAGAATTCAGATGTTCTTTCTCGATAGAGACATTGTACACTCAAAAAACACCTTAACTGTATTCTACCAAAGCCAAAGTGCATGTGCAACTCTAACATCTATTTTCTTTGCATCCAACCAAATTTTACATATAATGTTATATCCGTCGATATGAGCAAGGATCTAGTTAGAACTCACCCAGCTAATCGAGAGCCACCCCGGCCTCGTGGAGCGACTGGACTACGAGGCTGAGCTGGCGGTCATCATCGGCAGGGCGGCGAAAAACGTGAAAGCGAAAGACGCGATGGACTACATCTTCGGTTACACCGTCCTCAATGATGTGTCAGCCCGTGTCTTGCAGGCCGCCCACAAACAGTGGTACTTTGGCAAAAGTCTGGACGGCTTTACCCCCATAGGCCCGACCTATGGCGAGGAGGGTACTCCGGACGCCATGAACGCCGCGTGGGGCGGTATTGCTGACATGAACCGCATCGCCATGTACCTCAGCGGCAGTCACAAAACGGTGAAGAACATCCTGAGCCGCAAGGCATTTACCGTCAGCATGGCGGATGCGGCCCACGTGGACGCCTGCGATTATGTTGGCATCGTCTCCGGCAATACAACGCCGGATAAGATGGCGCGCGCCGGATTCCATGTGACCAAGAGCGAGGTCGTGGACGCGCCAGTCATCGACGAACTGCCTATGACGCTGGAGTGCAAGCTGATCAGCTTTGACGAGGAGTCTGAGCTTCTGCTGGGTGAGATCGTGAATGTCTCCGCCGACGAACGCATTCTGGACAGCGAGGGAAAGATCGACCCGCAGAAACTGCGCCCGATCACCTTCGACCCTGTGCACAACGACTACCTCGTCCTTGGCGAGAAAGTTGGCAACGCCTTCGAGGACGGCAAAAAACTGAAATAAGCGTAAAGCACGGAGCCGAAAGGCTCCGTGCTTTGCTTCATCATAAAAGCTGTCTGCGGGGAAAAGTGTGCAATGATTGCACACTTTTCTGCCTTTATGGCATGCAGTCTGCCCTACATGTTTTAACTGATAGCCATTGCCGCCAATACAACCGCAAGAAAGTCTTGAAAGCTTTTTGCGTCATCAATTCCGTTCTTCAGTAGCTCCTTTTCCACTGGTGTTAACTGGCACTGTCCGTTTTCGATTGCCCACTTGCATAAAAACTTGACATCTTGTTCGGTCATATTCCTCTCCTTATCGTCCATTTGCTTTCCAGCCGTTTCGCATCTATTAACAGGTCGTCTATTCTATTTTTAGTATACCGCATCCACCCCCGTATTTCAAACTTCTCTCACTTTTGACATGAGTATATGACAGAGGTGAAATTTGGCTGTTTTAAAGTTTAGCAGTTTGATTTATAGCCTGACTGAACCGTTGAAAGAGAATGGCCCTAATCGAACCTCATCGCTGCACTGTTCGAGCCGGGTGAAAATAGCTGATCCGCGCAGGAAAAATAAGCCAATCGCGGCCAAAGATAAGTCCCAGTTCAACTTTATGTTCTTGAGGACTATAAAGCTTTGTATCTTCAAGGGTCTGATCGGGCATAGGAAAACAAAAGGGAATTGGGAAAAAGAGCCACTACATAAACCTGTACAGTGAGAAGCTTCAGCCGCCTTGATGGTAGCGGCGGAAAGCACCATCCTATAGCGGGATATATGGCATAGGTTTTACTTCTGTTCTGACATTACATAGCCGAGGGGCTTTCATAGTGAAAATTTCTGGGCTATGTAATGAGTTTTAGTCAAATATACCTTTTCCTCGACAACATTTTTTGAATTTCTTTCCACTGCCACAAGGACAAGGAGCGTTTGCTCCCACTTTTCGAGAATGTCGTGTCATATACTTTCCCTCTCTCCATGCAATGGCTATTTTACCGATTTTTTCGTGGTGAAACTGAGTCCATATTTTAGCTGGCAAACCACCGTTCAGTAATGTTGTTTCTCCACTTAAATTGTAATCGACAAAACCAATAAAATTTTCGTTGCCTGGTAACAATCCTTTATTTCGCCGAGCATCTCTGCGATATATCGTTATATATAATGCATCCGCCTCCATTGTGCCGTTTTTTCGGTGAATTGTAGGAGAATCTACATTACGAATCTTTTTGAGCCATTCAATGCTTTCCTCTATAATTTTGATAATTGTTTCCCGACAGTCTATGTCGCCAATATACAATCGGCATTTAAGCCTCTTCCTATCAGACAAACTTGCATCCTCAATCTGACTGATTTTGTATGTATCGCATTGATAATTTGGAAACCTAAAATGCTTTATTTCCTGCAAATCAATGGGCTCCGTCGATGGATTGAATATCATGACTTCTCTGCTGTTAATGACCTCTTTTACAATATCTGCTGGTTCTCGATTCCGATTCAGCATATCAAAAACTTGCTGGTTACTAAAACGCATCCAGCTTGTGGCTAATCGTTCACCACTGAATGATATATAGTACTTTTCATAATCGCCATAGATGTCATAAATTGCCATAATTAAGAGAACAGCGCATTCAATGAGATACCCTTTTTCTGTGTCTTTAACCCAAAATTCTGCATTCAGTTGCTCACCCGAGGGAGATTCACTAATATACCGGCAACGGACAGTCGGAATGCTTAGCTCCATGCCTAACAAACTAAAGGCAACAAATGTTTTGGATGATCTATCAACTGTTACCGTTTCCCAATTCAAGTTTAGAAATACCGTAATGCCCAATATAATAGCGCTTGCAGTATCGTATACATCATTTATAAGTTGATCAAATTCATATGTGGTAAATGCACTTGAAACGCTCCGTTTATTCTCCGTGTAATGAAAAACTATCGTTTGACCATCTTCCTCGAAAACAATTCCACCATGGTTTATTGCATTGCGAATATTTATATTAACGGATTCTGTTAATTTATCAAATCCGTTCTTGCTTAAAATTTCACACAGAGAATTTAATTTATATGTGGAAGCGTAATCCTTGGTAGTAGTCTGATTGATAATCAGTGCAATAAATCGGTATAAATTCGTAAGGCATCCTTCTACGATGGAAACATAGGTAGGGATACGGAATTGCCGATTTTTCATTGCAGGACTATCGTTTAGTCCAGATAGGTCATTTATCACATTGGTTACTTGCATATAAGCATTGTAACCAGTTAAGAAGAATTCAAATATTGTGTCGTCGATTGACAGAGCAGGAAGTTGTGTAGCGATACTCTGTAATGCAGAATCGGTTTGATTAAACACTTGCCTATTCCAGTAACAGCACGGATCGAGGTTTATGACCTCATTCATGATGCAAAGAAGCTCATGCTTACAGGCGGATATGTTTTGGGGGATTTCTCTATTGACTTTTTGGAGAATATTTTGTGAGTCGTCCTTACCATAATACCGATATTTAGCTGCCAACAAAAAATCCATTCTATGCTCACCCCTATACCTTAATATATCTCGTCGCCCGTCCTGCACCGATCCGCTTTACCGAGCCGGTCTTGACCATTGCTCCGAGAACGGCTTCAACGGTCGTGGGGCTGACATCGGGGAGAATTTTGCAAATCTCGGCTTTGGATAGCGGCGTCAGGCTGTTCAGGACGGTCGCCTCCACACGGGCTTTCTTCGTGATCTTCTTGCCGTGTACCACCGCAAACCGCTTGTCCAGTTCCTTATAGCACATATAGAGTGTGGACAGGAAATTCTCGATAAAGGGGAAATAGGAGTTTTCATTCGTTTCCCATCCTTCCGAGGATTGCCGTAGGGCTTCGTAATAATACGCCTTGTAGTTGTTGATCTGCTCCTCAAAGGACACATATTTACCGGCATCAAAGCCATTTTTGTATAGCAGCAGCAGCGAGAGCAGACGGGACATTCTGCCGTTGCCGTCCCGGAACGGGTGGATGCAGAGAAAGTCCAGAATCACGCAGGGAATCAAAAGAAGCTGATTGATATTCGCATCGCTTCGGGCATCCAGATAGGCAAGCTCCAACTGCTCCATTGCTTTCGGGGTTTCGCTTGCGGGCGTGGGACGGAAACGGACACGGCGGTTTCCGTCAGCATCGATCTCCAGAATTACATTGTCGTCTGTCTTGTACTGCCCGCCGTACTCATAACCCGCAAAGCTCATCATCATTTCGTGCAGCCGCAGAATGTCGCTCTGCCGGAAGTCGATATGCTCATATCCCAAGTGGATCTCGTTCAGCGCATCTCTGTACCCGGCAATCTCCGCCTCGTTGTGGTTCAGCGGGGCGCTGTTCTGATTGACAATGGCAGCGATACGCTCGTCGCTGGTCACAATGCCCTCGATGGCGTTGGAGCTTTTGATGGACTGCACCTTTGCGACAGCTTCCAGCTCCGTGAAGATCTGCGTGTATTCTTCCTTGCGCACGCCAGCCATAGTTTTGAGCGCCGCAATATTGGAAGTGAGGTTCACAAGGTTTGCCGGCAGCAAGCCGTTATTCAAAAAGGAGTAATCGAATCTTCTCATACAGCACCAGCCTTTCTGCATATAATTATAGCATATTATGTGCAGAAAAACAAGCTGATATCCAAATTATCTGCATATACTTCTTTGAGATATATGCAGATAGAGCATCCAAATAGGCAGTAATATGAGAAAACGGCACGGGGTTTCCGTGCCGTCTGCGTCAGATCGCCTTGACTTATTTGAAGCAGGCCGCGGCATTGGTAATTCAAGGCAACAAAGGCATCGTCGACCATGTAAGTGCAATATCCAGCAAGAGGGCGTCGCCATATCCTATTTTTAGTATACCGCATCCACCCCATCTTTCAACCACCTTCCCCCGCGCACACCCCTTCGATTTTGACCTCTCCCGTGCCTGAAACGCCCCTCAAACTTCCCATTTACAGGTCAAAATTTTGCCTAATGCGCGCAGGTGCAAAACCAGCAAACCCTTGCGCCGCAACGGCTTCAAGTCATTGCCGATAGGGACTCCCTGGACTGGAAGGACTACGACGCGGATACGATATGCAGGCGCGTAACATCCAAGGTGCAGCCGGGGAGCATCGTGCTGTTCCACAACGCTGCGCTGCACACGCCGGAGGCCCTGCCTGCCATCCTCGACTGCCTGATCAACGACGGGTATACCGTTGTGCCCATCAGTCAGCTGATCCTCGATCCGCCCTACACCATCGACCACACCGGCCGGCAATTCCCGGCGGAAACAGTTTCCACTACATAAGCACGACATGGGGGCACCTAAACAGTGCCCCCATTGATCTTCGACCTGAAAGCCGCATCTGTTCGCACGCTGATCCATCTGTCAGAGACAGCAACTCCTCGGCAATGTCCATATTCTCAAAGCGAAGCGCGTCCGTATCCCTGTGGCCAAAGGTCAAAAAGTCCACATTACCAGTCACTCCTTTCTTGATTTTTGGGGCAAACGAAAAGAGCAGCTGTTTTCTATGCGAAAATAGCTGCTCTTTTCTAATATTTATATACTTCAACTGTTATCTGTTCAAATTTCTCTCAATCCATCCGTGCATCTGGTTATCAATTTTGAAATAGGACATTGTGCCTCCGCCCTCAATCCAGTCATAGTTCGGATAGAAGGAGATAAAGAAGCGCAAGCCAGAGGCGGTTTCGATTCGGAGATTTCTTCGATCATCGGCAAAAGCAGTGTGCGCTTCCTGTTGATTTTCTTCGGGGATACCATCAAATACTTCCGTCTGGAAGTCATCGTTTCCATAACTCACAAGTGTAATCGTCATGTGATAGAACTCGGTGATTTCCTGCCGATTTGTTACCGGTGAGCCAACTTCTTGTTCGTTGTTCCACTTCATTTCTGTAATGGATGCAATATCGTCTGCGCTCTCAATGCCATACACGCGATAAAGCTCGGTGAACGAACAGTTTGTGTTGCTGTCAAACTGATAGAAGTTGCAGAACAGCGCGGCATACCATGTGTCACCGTCTCGCAGAACATATACGCCATCACAAACAGCAGGTGCATACCGGTATAGCTCGATGTCAGTCTGGCTGACAGTGCTTTTATAGCCAATGCCTCCGTCAGATTTCAGGTAGGAAATGTGTTCGCCAGCCATATCGGCGGTGATTTCAGGCGGCAGACCATACTTCTCAAGCACCTCCGGAAGTTTGACGGCCTCGTAAAATTTGCCGTTGTACTCAAGTGCGGCAATGTTCTGCACGGGATCTTGGGTGTCAGGACCTCCTTTATGGTGAAGCACAGGAATGGCGATAGTCACCGCCAGACACAGGCAGGCTGCAACAACTCCCCATTTGACCCACTTGCGCTTCGGCTTC
>ERZ857757.724-NODE-724-length-31712-cov-8.457466_pt1 | contig 31712 bp, 19 predicted proteins | sample MGYA00519764_ERZ857757 | MGnify/ENA primary metagenome ERZ857757 (study PRJEB31778, sample SAMEA3449359) | human gut metagenome | biome: human gut; feature: human-associated habitat; material: faeces | place: United Kingdom | collected 2010/2012 ...
CAGCAATTGCCCGATATTTGGACAAACTAAGCGACCTTATCACCCTTCATCAGCGCAAGTTTGAAAAGTTGACGAATGTCAAAAAATCGATGCTCGAAAAAATGTTCCCTCGAAATGGCAGCTGCTATCCCGAAATTCGCTTTAAGGGATTTACTGACCCTTGGGAACAGCGTAAGTTCGGCGAAGTGTTTATGTCATTGCAGAATAATACGCTCTCTCGTGCGGAGCTGAATGATGAGATTGGTGCAGCACAGAACATACATTATGGAGATGTGCTCATCAAGTACGATGAAATTTTAGACGTTTCAAAAGAGCCACTTTCGTATATTGAAAAGCAGTCGATTGCAGATAAATTCAAGACTTCTTATTTGCAAAATGGAGATGTCATCATAGCTGATACTGCTGAAGATGAAACTGTCGGGAAATGCACAGAAATAGAGGGCTTGACGGATCAGAAAGTTATCTCCGGGTTGCACACGATGCCGGTAAGACCGAATAGAAAATTTGCTTTTGGATTTCTTGGATTTTACCTTAACTCGGCTGCGTATCATGACCAGTTAAAACCGCTCATGCAGGGTATAAAAGTTACTTCGATTTCCAAGGGCGCTATGCAGGACACGGTTGTCAAATTCCCTTTGGATTTGAAGGAACAGGAACAGATTGGCATATACTTTGGCGGCCTCGACCACCTTATCACCCTTCATCAGCGTGAGTTGGAAAAGCTCCAAAGCATCAAAAAAGCACTGCTTGAAAAAATGTTTGTCTGATACAGGAGGCAAGCTATGGTATTTGAACAGGAAGCCGCCTTTGAAACGGCGCTCATTAATTTACTGACAGAAAAATATGGCTGGGAGCCGGAAATTCTGCGCTATAAAACAGAAGAAGATCTGATCCAAAACTGGAAACAGATCCTCTTTGAAAACAACCGGGATGTGGACCGGCTGAACGATGTTCCGCTGACCGACGGCGAAATGCAGCAGATTCTTGACCAGATTACCCATCTGCGCACGCCGCTGAAACTCAACGGTTTTATCAATGGTAAAACCGTTGCTGTCAAACGCGACAATCCCGCAGATGAACTGCACTTTGGGAAAGAAGTCAGTCTGAAAATCTATGACCGTCAGGAAATTGCCGCCGGTCAGAGCCGCTATCAAATTGCCGAACAGCCGGTGTTCAAGGCAAGAAGCTCTGTTTTGCCCAACCGCCGTGGTGACTTTATGCTGTTGATTAACGGTATGCCGCTGATTCACTGTGAACTGAAACGCAGCGGTGTGGATGTCAGCCAAGCCTACAACCAGATTGAAAAATATGCACATGAGGGTGTTTTCTCTGGACTGTTTGCCCTTGTGCAGATTTTTATTGCCATGCAGCCGGATGAAACGGTCTATTTTGCCAACCCCGGCCCGGACGGAAAGTTCAACAAAGACTTTTACTTTCACTGGGCTGACGCCAACAATGAGCCGTTGAACAACTGGAAAGACATTGCACAGTATCTGCTTTCGATCCCTATGGCACACCAGCTGATCGGCTTCTATACCGTTGCTGACGATACCGACGGCGTTTTGAAGGTGATGCGCAGCTATCAGTATTATGCGACTTCTCGTATTACCAGCCGCGTTGCTATGCGCCGATGGGCTGATAGGGATCAGATGGGCGGCTACATCTGGCACACCACCGGTTCCGGAAAAACACTGACCAGCTTCAAATCGGCTCAGTTGATTGCAGCTTCCAAGGATGCCGACAAGGTTGTATTCCTGATGGACAGAGTTGAACTTGGCACGCAGTCCCTGTTGGACTATCGCGGGTTTGCCGACGATACAGACTCTGTGCAAGCTACAGAAAACACGGATATTCTCGTAGCAAAACTGCGGAGCGATGATCCCGCAAACACGTTGATTGTCACATCTATTCAGAAAATGAGCCGTGTGGAAGAAGAAAATGGCTTCAATGCGCACGACATCGAACTGATTCAAAATAAACGGGTTGTATTTATCATTGATGAAGCTCATCGTGATGTGTTTGGCGAAATGCTGCGGACTATTAAAGAGACTTTCCCGAACGCCATGTTTTTTGGCTTTACCGGCACGCCGATCCACGATGAAAATCAGAAGAAAATGAGCACTACTTCGGATGTGTTCGGCAATGAGCTGCACAGGTACAGCATTGCGGACGGCATCCGTGATAAGAATGTTCTGGGCTTTGATCCATACATGGTGCCAACATACAAAGATCGTGATCTTCGGAAAGCGGTTGCACTTGAAAGAGCTAAGGCAACTACTGAGGCAGAAGCGTTGGCAGACCCTAAAAAGAAAAAAGTCTATCTGTATTATATGGATCACACAAAAGTGCCGATGGCTGGATATGTTCAGGCAGATGGTAGCTATTTGAAAGGCATTGAAGATTATCTGCCTGTTTCTCAGTACGAACGCGAAGAGCATCAGTGTGCCGTAGTTGATGATATTTTGGAAAACTGGACAACCCTAAGCCACGACAGCAAGTTTCATGCGATTTTTGCTACCAGTAGCATTCCAGAGGCAATCCAGTATTATAAACTGTTTAAAGCAAAGGGCAATCTGAAGATTACCGCTTTGTTTGACCCCAGTATTGATAACAATGGTAATGGGCTTTTTAAAGAAGAGGGCATTGTTGAAATCATCAAAGATTACAATACCAGATACAGTATGGAGTTCCAAATGGCAACTTATGCAACCTTCAAAAAGGACATTTCCTATCGTCTGGCGCACAAAGAACAGTACAAAGGAATTGAACATACTTCCGACCAGCAAATTGATCTACTGATCGTTGTCGATCAGATGCTGACTGGTTTTGACTCCAAATGGATCAACACGCTATATTTGGATAAGATTTTGGTTTACGAAAAGTTGATTCAGGCATTCTCACGTACCAATCGTCTCTATGGTCCGGAGAAGCCCTTTGGCACGATTCGTTATTATCGTAAACCGTATACAATGCAGAGAAACATTGAAGAAGCGTTCAAGCTGTATTCAGGTGATAGACCTCTTGGCCTATTTGCCGACAAGCTGGAACACAACCTCGAAAAAATGAATGCGTTGTACGATGATATTGGGAGCATCTTCCGTTCTGCTGGAATTGAGAACTTCGAAAAACTTCCGGTTGATCATACGGAGCGTGGACAATTTGCTAAATTATTCAAGCAGCTTAACAGCTATCTCGAGGCTGCTAAGATACAGGGCTTCACTTGGAATAAGCTGTCCTATGAATTTAAGAACGTTGGCAGAAAAGTGATCATAAATCTGCATCTCGATGAAACCACCTACTTGATTCTTGCTTTACGCTATAAGGAACTATTCTCTGGTGGTAGCGGAGGGACCGGTGTTGAAGATGTGCCGTATGAAATCGACTCCTACCTGACGGAAATCAATACTGGTGTAATTGATGCCAACTATATGAACTCCCGGTTCAAAAAGTACATCAAGGCATTGCAGGATGGCGCGGAAACTGCCGCTGTGCTGGATGAACTTCACAAGTCGTTTGCAACGCTCACACAAGAGGAACAAAAATACGCAAACATCTTCCTCCACGATGTCCAGAACGGTGATGTGATAGTTGACGAAGGAAAAACGCTCCGGAATTATATTACAGAGTATATGACCAGCGCCAAAAATGACCAGATTCACCGTTTTGCCACCGCCATCGGAGTTGATGAAACGATACTGCGTAGCTTTATGCAGTCGAAAATCACGGAAGCCAATATCAATGAGTTTGGTAAATTTGACACATTGAAGGCAACCGTGGATACGGAAAAGGCGAAAACCTTCCTTGAAATGATAGAGGGTAAGCCTATCAAGAAATTCCAGATCAACATGAAGATTGACCAAATGTTGAGAAGATTTATTCTTGAAGGCGGATTTGATATTACATGATTCGTAAAAGGAATAGTGATATGAAAAGAAAAGAGAATTTAAATCGCGATACAGATACAACATTGAAACTGCATTTCTATATCATGTCGCTGTGGCTCCTGTTTGTTTTGTTATTCTTGCTTACTGTCGACATTCCAATAAGCTTTTCAAAAGACGCTCATTTTATAGGTGTTATGCCGTTATTAAAACGGAATTGGTTTGCATTTATTTCTTTGCTACTGGCACTACTTGGAATTGTTTTTGCCTCTATGGAAAGGCGAAAGTGGGCTGGTGTTTCAAATCCGCCATATGAAATTTTATCAGTTAAAAACGAAAATTACGAATATTTAACATTTCTTACCACCTACATAATTCCGTTGATTTGCATAGATTTGACTAAAGTTCGTTATATTATTGTTCTTGGAGTGCTATTGGTACTAATTGGTTTTATTTTTATTCGAATGGACTTATACTACGGAAACCCGACACTTGCTCTCATGGGTTATAGACTATATCGTGCGGAGATAAAGGGATATGAGGCTCCTGATGGGATAATTCTAATATCCAGAGACCACTTAAATAAAGCATCGTCCATAAAATGGATTCCAATAGATAAATACGTTTGGATCGCAAAGGAGATTAAAAATGACATCTGAAGAACTGAAAAATGCGGCTGTTTCCGTTCTGGAAAAACCATACCACACTCAGCTATACCTCATTCTAAAAGTTGGAGATGAACTGATTATGCGTTTGGCTGATATAGAAGATGAGAATACCGCCCCTGAGATTCAGCGTATGTTTGTTGGATTTGTAAACAATACCATAATATCCAATGATAATATAATTATTCGTAGCCTATCTGTTGCCGATGAGTTGCCGAATGCAATATATGAATATGACTATGAAAGCTACCCAGAGGAACTTGGTGTATTCAAAAAGTTTTCCATAGAAGCAGCAGTTAAATCAGAAAAATTTAACTTTAAGACCGATAATTTAAGTCAATTGTTTGGCTACTTAATTTATCTCGGATCTATGGAAAACGGTATCGTCCTGTTTAAAAAGCACTATTCGATCTCATTGATAAAAAGAGATAGTTTTTTGCTTGGCGCTATTAAAAGTGCAGAGCGCTTTGAAAAACTTCCCGGTGAAGATATTATTCGCTTAAATGATAGTATTCAACTTGTGCGTATAAATGAAGCCATTTTTGTGCTTGACCTAAAAATGCTTGAGCGCAATATGGGGTTTTCTGCTTTGATTCAAAAAGCAGCGAGTGAAACAGTTGAGGCAATTCAGACATTAGAAATTTTAGATGATATTCAAGTGTTAAAAGATGCCCTCTGCGAACCTGCTTTTTCTCGAAAGTTATCTAGGGTTAAAAAATCCTCTCCCATTTTCAAGTTGGGTATTACTAAAGAGGCAATTATTGAGTTTACCAAAACGACACCGGAGCTTGCGGGAAAATTCAAATACAGTGATGATGGGAACAAAATCCGATTAGATACCAAAAAATCCAAAGATGCATTTTTAAAATTAATGAATGACTCTTTTTTGCGTTCTGAGTTGACGAAACAATACTATGAAGCATCAACTAAAGATAGCATTACGCAAGCTTCGAATTAAATAATGATTTCTTTTTATATGTTCACACAAAAGTTTCAAAATCCGGGTTGACATCTGCTCGGATTTTGATTATACTATGCTTAACCCAAATTGGAGGTTGAATGACATGAAGCAACTGGGTATGCGTCTTCGCGCATTGCGGGAAGGTATTGGCTTATCCCAATCAAAATTTGCCGACCTGATCGGCTCTACGCAGTCCAGCATCAACCGCTATGAAAACGGTCAGGCAACGCCGTCAGTTGAGCTTCTGCGCAAGTATGCGGACTATTTTGACGTTTCAATGGACTATATTTTTGCCCGCTGCGATGACCCGCACGGCAAGCTGTATGAGGCAAAACCTCCGGTTGACGCGAACAATCCTGAACTGAGGAAGTTTGTTGAGATGTGCTTCGATCCGGAATCACCGATGAACGAAAAGCTGAAAGAAGCAATGCTGAAAATGCTTGGGGAGGCGAAGATATGAGCAATGAATTAACCCATAATCCGGGACAGTTCGATGAAGTCATCCATATCATCGACAACGCCCGCAGCCGCGCCATGAAAGCAGTCAATGCAGAGCTTATTCAGATGTATTGGAGCGTCGGTGCGTATTTGTCAGAGCTTTGTTCTGCATCAAGCTTTGGCGATAAGATCATTGACGAAGTTGCCGCATACATTGCGCAAGAGAACCCCAATATCAAAGGTTTCAATCGTCGCGGTCTCTATCGTATGAAGCAATTCTACGAGACCTACAAGGACGATGAATTTGTGACACCACTGGTGACACAAATCAGCTGGACAAACCATCTGCTTATTATGTCTGGCTCCAAGACGGCAGATGAACGGCATTTTTACATGGCGCTCTGTGCGAAGGAACATTATTCCAAACGCGAGTTGGAGCGTCAGATCGGCACATCGTACTATGAGCGTTCAATGATTTCTGCCAAGAAGCCGATGCCTGAATCCGTTTCGCATGATGTGCGTGAAAGCATCCTCGATACCTATGTGCTTGAGTTTCTGGACTTGCCGGAGCAATTTTCTGAAAAGAATCTCCGTAAAGCAATCATCGAAAATCTGAAGCAGTTTATACTTGAATTTGGTCGGGACTTTACCTTTATCGGTGAGGAGTACCGTGTTCAGGTCGGCAATACAGATTTCTTCATCGACTTGCTGTTTTATAACCGTGCGCTTTCCTGCCTTGTCCCGATTGAACTGAAAATCGGAAAATTCAAGCCGGAACACATCGGGCAGATCAATTTTTATCTCGAAGCACTTGACCGCGATGTGAAGAAGCCAAATGAAAATCCAAGTGTAGGCGTTATTCTTTGCGCCAGCAAGGATGACGCGGTTGTCGAATATGCTTTAAGCCGCAGTATGTCGCCCACACTTGTTGCAGATTATCGGCTTTGTCTTCCCGACAAGACGCTTCTACAAAACAAGCTGCGTGAACTGACAGAGCTTGCGCTGGAAAGCGGTGAAGGCAACGAGGGTGATGAAGAATGAACGCTGTCATCTATGCCCGCTATTCCTCTGATAGCCAGCGCGAGGAATCCATTGAAGGTCAGCTCCGCGAGTGCCGGGAATATGCTGAACGCAACAACATGACCATCGTTGGAACGTATATTGACCGGGCATTATCTGCAAAAACGGCAGATCGACCGGAGTTCCAGCACATGATCAAGGACAGCGCAAAAGAGCTGTTTGAAATTGTCCTTGTATGGAAGCTCGACCGCTTTTCACGTGACCGTTACGACAGCGCACACTACAAGCACATTCTGAAAAAGAATGGTGTAAAGGTTGTTTCTGCGAAAGAGCATATCTCCGAAGGTCCGGAAGGAATCATTCTGGAAGCGATGCTGGAAGGCTATGCCGAGTTCTATTCTGCTGAGTTATCAGAGAAAATCCATCGCGGACAGAAAGAGAATGCTCTGAAAGGGAAAAACAACGGCGGTGGCGTTCCGTTCGGCTATCTGTTGGACAAGAAAGCACAAAAGCTTGTGATCGATCCTACGACTGCGCCATTAGTGGTTGAGGTATTTGAGAAGTATGCTGACGGCAAGACAGTTCGTTCTATTGTCGAGGATTTCAATGCCCGCGGCCTCAGAACGAAAAAGGGGCAGCCGTTCAATATCAATAGTTTCAGCTCTCTGCTGAAAAACCGCAAATACATTGGCGAGTACCGCTATCAGGATGTTGTGATTGAGGGCGGCGTTCCCGCCATCATTCCGGAAGACCTGTTCAACCGTGTGCAGGAGCGCATGGAGAAGAACCGCCATGCGCCAGCGATGGCAAAAGCCAAAGAGGACTATCTATTGACAACAAAGCTTTTCTGCGGCAAGTGTGAACGCATGATGGTTGGTGAAAGCGGCAAGAGCCATACCGGCGCTATGCACTATTATTACAAATGCAGCGGTGCGAAGCGCCTGAAGGATTGCGACAAGAAGGCTGTTCGCAAAGACTGGATTGAACGTGTTGTTGTCCGCCTGACCATGCAGCGCGTCATGGATGAAGAAAAGATCAACAGGCTCATTGACGCAATTCTTGTTATGCAGGAGCAGGAGGACACAACAACACCCGCACTGCGATCACAGCTTGCGGAAACCGAGTCCTCCATTGGAAACATTCTGAAAGCAATCGAGCAGGGCATTTTCACGCCGTCCACCAAACAGCGGCTTGATGAGCTGGAAGCACGGAAAGAAGAAATCCTTGTGAATATCCAGACCGCTGAACTGCAAAAGCCAAAGCTGACCCGCGAACAGATGACGGCATGGTTTGAGCAGTTCCGGCATGGTGACCCAGCAAACCGTGATTTTCAGAAACGCCTGATTGACACGTTTGTGAACGCAGTGTATGTGTTCGATGATAAACTGGTCTTGACCTATAACTATCAACATGGGACACAGACGATCTCGCTTGAAGAGATCGAGTCGGCGTTGAGTTCGGATTTTGATGGGGCTACTCCACCAGCGAACGGCAAGCATACAAATGCTTGCCGTTCTTTTTCATATAAGGGAGGTTTTTTGTTGCTTTTCGCGAAACGAAAAGCGCTCTTTCCAGGCTTTTTGTCAAAAAGAGACCGCCTTTTCAGGCGGTCTCTTTCTATAAAGCTGTTGCTTACTGCACTTTCTGAACCGAGAGATTGTCGATCATATAGCCGACACCTGCGCCGTCAGTCGGGTTCGTGTAGAACGCGAACTGGTCGTTGCCGCGGAAAGTGGAGCTTGCGGGAATTTCAAATTCAAATTCCCAGTGCTTCCAGCCGTCCTCGGTGGAAAGACCGAGACTGCCGCCGGCAAAGCTGATATGATCCTGCTTGCCCTCGGCGTCCATATAACGGAGGTTGCAGTAGATCGTAGTCGTAATATCCTTGTCAGTTGCAAGCGTGCCGGTGAGCTTCACATCAAGGGAAGCTTTGTACTTCACGCCCGTCTGATAGGTAACTTTTTGACGCATATACGCCCAAACATTGCCTTCGTTCGGGATAACTTCCCAGACATTGCCCTTTTCTTTGTCGTTTGCAATCTGGATGGTAGCATTGTCGCTGAAAAACGCTTTATTGTTGGCTGCGTCTTCGGCGTCGCCGTTCTCAACGAGAATGCCCTTAGCAAGCTTTTCTTCGTCTTTCTTCTTTTCTTCTTCGATCTTGGCTTCGTTTTCCTTAGCCATATCTTCATCCATGACAAAACGGATATAATCGATATCGAAGTGACCGCCGCAGCTGAACGGGTCTACACGGATCTTGGTGACCGTGCCGGTCCACTTTTCGTTTTCGGAGAAGTCGAGCGTGAATTCAACGACCTTATCGCCCGAAGAATTGCCGGTAATACTAGCATGCGCGCTCTTATCCTGCGAGAGACCTTCTTCCTTATCGGTACCGAAGAATACTTCAATAGCGGATTTTTCAACGCCATCTGCCAATTTATACTTCATACCGACAAGAATCTTGTTGCAGGTAAGCGTATTGATTGAGAGGTTGCCGAGCGAGAGCATCGGGTCATAAGCCGGGTTCTGGTTCGGTCTTTCGACTGCGTCGCCGGAGAGGAAACCATCCTTGACGAGAGCGGTTGCAAAGCCGCCTACAAAGCCTTCCAAGTCGCCGGGAACATCAAATTCATACTGATATGCAACGCGTTTGTCAATGACATCCTGATACTTCTTATCAAGCGTAGAGACCGTAACAGCCTTGTTTTCAAAGGTGTAGTTAGTGCCCTCGATCTTGTAGATGAAGAACAACGGGAGAACCGGGAGACCGTCGCGAAGCGTTACCTTTTCGGCAAGCTTGGTTTCCTTGCCGTCAACAAGAGCGACATCGCTGTCGATGTTGAAGATGATCTCATGGTCTTTCTTGGTGATAATACGAAGCTTGCCGGTGTAGCGGCTCCATTCGTAATAGAAGTTGTTAAGGCTGAAAAATCCATCGATTGAGCTTGCCGCAACATACAGTTCATCGTTCTTCAAAACCGGGTGGAACGGAGCTGTATATTCGGTGCGGTCGATAGTAACGGTGATCGGAAGCTGGGATTCGTCGTAACCGAGAAGTTCAATCTTGGAAACTTCAAATTCGCCGGCCGTCGAAATGATATCAAAGCGGAAGAATGTAACAATATCTTTCCAGGTTGCCTTACCGGCGGTGTTGATGACATATTCCTTGAAGTCGTCCGACTTGGTAACCTTGGTATTGAAGCTCTTGGACTGTTCAAGGTTCGGGCTGGAAGAAGTCGTATAGAAAATTTCCATGGTGGAATCGACGCTCGATTTTGCCGTCACGCGGATTGCGATAACGTCCTCGGCGTTGATTTCGGGAAGAGCGCCCTTGACTTTGAGAGCCGGGTCGGTCTTGGAAGTAACAGCCTTGATAATGCCGTTTTCGGTCGTGCATTCGTCAATATTCTGGCCGTTATCGAGCTGATCACCGGTAAAGGTGAAGAGCGCTTTCTGCGGAATATTGCCGGTTTCCTCTTCATAATCCCAGTGCTTGATGCTGGTCTTGGACTTGGGATAGAGGTGACCGAGACGTGCTTTCTGGTTGTCGGTCGGGTAAATGTTGGTGGAGTGATCGGTCACGCCGGAAATGACTTCGGCAATGTCTTCGAGATAGCCGAAACCGTGTAAGCCCTTGCACGGCATGACGTACGTACCTTCGCCGTATTCGTTCCAGGTGGAAACGATGAGGGTCTTGGCTTTCCAGCCCTCCTGCTTGGTGAGGTAATCGTTCTTGATATAATTGAGAACTTTCTTGTGATCCTCTAAGGATGCGAGCGGCTTGCGGATACCGGACCAGCCGATATTGTTGAAGCCGACCGAAACGGTAGGAACAATATAGAGCTTGCCGTAATCCTGATTGCGCTGTAAACGCTTAATGGTAGCGTCAGCGCTGTTGCCGTCCTGATTCCAATGGTAAGCGTAAGATGCGGTAGCACCGAGAGCCGCCATGTTGGAGAAGGAGCCTGCATCCTGTGCGTGGCCGTCGGCAAAGAACAGCATAATACCGTCAAAGCCGTGCGCCTTTGCGTCGTCGTTCATGAACTTGACTGCTTCTTGTGCGCCCTCGTTCGTACCGCCGAATGCTTTCTTGAAGTTGTTATAGTTCCAAGCGGTGAAGACGAGCTTGTTATCGATCGTATAGAAACGATTGTCCAAGAAGTAGTAATCCATCCAGTATGCCCAGATGTAATTCTTGAAGTCTTCGAGGTTGGTGGTGTTCACGCCGCTGTTTTCCCACATGAACGTGAACTTCATCAAATCAGAATATTCTGCGTTGAAGAAACCGTCGTGGAGAGCGAAGTTAAGGCTGCTTCTCTTAATCGGTTCAACCTGGTTGTTCGACGGGCAGTACCAGCAGAAATGCTGTACATCGATACCGTTTTCAACCATAAACTTGATTTCCCAGTCGGCAACTTCCGGAATACCCTCGTCGTAGTAGCCGAGAGCCGGTTCAACGTCCGGCAAACCGCTAACAGCGCCCCAGCCGAAGTGCGTGCCTTCGCGCCACAGCGAGCAGACGTTCAAGAGTACGTCATAGCCGTCGTCTGTGATCGGTTTCGGAACCGGGCAGTAGTCGTCGTGATCGTGTGTGAGGAATACTTTTGCATCGTCGAAGAATACCGTACCGGAGGTATTGGCAACGGTGATGTTGTCAACTGTCGGCAGAGCGGCCGAAAGAGCGAATTCGCCGACTTTCTTGCCGTTGACCTTGTAAAGAACCTTGCCGTTGACGGTATCGGCTTCAATACGGAGAGTCTGCCAGATGTTGTTGGTGTGATGACGGAGTTTGGTGCCGTCGGGTGCGTAAACGCCGTTTGCGTCAAGCGTAAGCTTGGCAACCGAGGTATCGCCGCTGTTCAGCGAAATGTAACCGGTGTCGTTCGCAGTCGGGAAAAGCATATACGCTTCATAAACGACCGAACCGGAAACCGGCTTGAACGATTTCTTGGCAATACTGCCGGCAGAAAGCTCAGCACTTACCGTGTCGCTGTAACCCTGACCGCCCTTGGTGACGGTCTTGCCGGTGCCGGAGACTTCCCACTCGGAAAGTGCGCCGTCCGCAGGAACGAGGAAGATATCGTTGACAAGGTAATCTTTATAGACATCGCAGCGCGTAATGGTGACCGTACCGATGGATTCCTTGGAGGAACCGATGTACAGACGGGAAACGGTGTAATCACCGGCCGCGTAATCGCCAACTTTTGCGCCGTTCATATAAAGGGACGCAGTGTTGGCATCGAGATCAACCTTCATGGTGAAGTAAAGCGAACCGTTTTTCGCTTCAATGCCGGTTTCGCTGCCGTTGAACAGGTATTTGCCGTCTTTGGTGGTAAGAGAAGCAACTTCATTCATATCGTCATCGACGAGCTTGAAGTAGATACCGTTTTCAATGCTTGCAACCGTACCGTAGAAATCCCAGCCGACAAGGCCGCGGGAAACATCGTCGAGGTCGCGCCACAGTTCAACCTTAGCGTCGGGATAGAAGTCGGCGATATGGTTGGCCGTGTTGCTGACAGCGGCCATGCGGCTGCGGTTGTCGTACTGCCAAGGCGTGTCGTACTGCGTGGAAGCGCCGCTGAGGCCCCAGGTAACGGCTTCGTTTACAAGATAGTAAGCATCGTCATAGTTGGCGTCAACAAGCGTTTTCTGCAAACGGTTTTCGGGCAGTGCGATACGGCCGATGATAGCGGCGGCTTCTGCACGGATGATGTTATTGTTGGGCATGAACGTACCGAATTCATCGTTACCCATGACAACGCCTGCGTTGTAGAGCAGCTGCAAACGGTCAAAATAGCCGTTTGTATTCGGAACGTCGGGAATTTCGGTGACATTGTTCTTGGCTTCCAGATAGTCGTCCGGTACGGCTTTCGAGAAGATGACCGCCATTTCATAGCGCTTGACGGGACGTTCGTAATCATCGAACGCGTCGGCCTTGATAATGCCGTTGTCGATAGCGTACTTGACGTACTCATCGTACCAGTTTGCGCCGTTCTGCGAAAAAGCGGTGCCTTTCGCATTGTACGCGTCATGTACACGGGCGGCAATGGTGATCGCTTCGGCTACCGTCATGTTGCCTTCGGGCGAGAACACACCGTCTGCCGTACCCTTCATGAAACCGAGTTCATACGAGGAGGATACCGAGGAGGCATACCATTCGCTCGCCGGAACGTCGGAGAACATACCGGGCGTGTAGGTGTTTGTTTTGGCAAAGCCGGCGGCGGAAGCGGTGAGACTTCCGACAGCGATGGCCGCTGCGGCGGCTATGCCGAGGATAAACTTTTTGTTCATACTCTCTCTCCTTTATTAAGATGGAAAAATTGTAGATATGCGCAAAATTCACATATCTTACTGTGTAAAGTGTACCACAACGCCCATGGATTGTCAATAAAATAGGCGGTAAATCGGAAAAATCGTAGAAATGCACAAACTACATTGTGCACTTTCAACAAAAACATGGCCTGCGTTCCGAAATAGGATCCGCGTTTCGTGTTATCCTTTGAAGATTTTTGATGGTTTTGGGGGCGCCGTGGCTTCTGTCCAATGAGGTCGTTTTAATACATTATACCTTAATATTATGGAGGCAAAAATGTGTATAGAAAAATCCACAAGGCAAAGGGCAAGGGAAAGACGCGCGCGGACATTTGTAAAATGTAAATTTTTAGAAAAAAACCGCTGAATTATTTGGAACTTTTCAAAAAAATAAGTGTAAATTCACGAGAAAATACGCATTTTTCAGAAGAAACCGTACCGAAAATGTCCCAAAGCTCTTGACTTTTCAAGGATTCCATGCTATATTATTATACTGCATTATAATCAAGCGGAAATATCGGCGTTTGAAAGCGTATAGGGGGATTTTGCCCTTTTTTGAAGGCCCTTTTCCGCACGCCACCGGTAAAGAAGTAGGAATGGAGTGATAGCAAACCATGGTGAAGCCTTGCAAGCTTGGCAACAACATTCGGTACAGCTTTTCCAAGATCGATGAAAAGCTCGAAATGCCAAACCTCATCGAGGTGCAGAAAGAATCCTATGAATGGTTTCTTAACGAAGGTTTAAAGGAAGTATTGGAGGACGTTTCTCCGCTTGTCGATTACACAGGCAACCTGTTTATCGAATTTGTGGATTTTTCGATCGACAAAACGCCGAAATATCCCGTAGAGGAATGCAAGGAGCGCGACGTCAACTATGCCGCACATCTTCGCGTGACCGTTCGTCTTTCCAACAAGGAGACCGGCGATGTCCAGGAATCCGAAGTTTTCATGGGCGATTTCCCGCTTATGACCGAACAGGGCACTTTCATTATCAACGGTGCGGAACGCGTCGTTGTATCGCAGATCGTGCGTTCGCCGGGTATCTATTATGAATCAGCCGACGACAAGAGCGGCAAGAAATTATACGCCGCCACTGTCATTCCGTACCGCGGTGCATGGCTCGAATACGAAACCGACGCAAACGATGTATTTTATGTAAGAATCGATAAGAACCGCAAGCTGCCGATTACAATTTTCTTGCGCGCGTTGGGCTTAGGCACCTCCAAAGAGCTTCTCGACACCTTCGGCGACGACCCGTATATCAAAGCCACCCTCACCAAAGACCTTATGGAAGGCGAAGCTCAGAAAAACGGTACGAGCGCCAAAGACGAAGCTTTAAAGGAAATCTACAAGAAACTGCGTCCGGGCGATCCGGCTATCGTGGAATCGGCTCAGATTCTTATCAACAATCTGTTCTTCGACCCCAAGCGTTACGACATTTCGGCTGTCGGCCGCTATAAATTCAACAAGAAGCTTGCGCTCGGCAGACGGATTGCCGGGTTCAAGCTTGCAAAGCCTGCCGTCAATCCGTTTACCGGCGAGATCCTTTTCGACGAGGGCACCATGCTCAACCGCGAAATGGCGGAGCAGATTGAAAAGACCGGTTGCTATGAGGTCGAACTGTTCTCGAACGAACACGGAAGCGACGAAACTTTCAAGGTATTCTCCAACAAGATGGCAGACATGAACGCCATCGGCGTTATTCCGGCCGGCTATGATCTTTCTTCTTTAAAGGTAGACGAAAAGGTTCAGGTCGAGGTTCTGAAAGAGATTCTCGCTTCGACCGACAATGAAGAAGCTTTCCTTGCAGAATTTGAACGCCGCCGCATGGAGCTTATCCCCAAGCACATCACGCATGACGATATTTATGCGTCGGTCAACTATATGCTGTGCATTGCGCACGGCTGTGGCACAGTGGACGATATCGACCACCTCGGAAACCGCAGACTGCGCAGTGTCGGCGAACTTTTGCAGAATCAGATGCGCATCGGCTTTACCCGTATGGAAAAGCTCGTCAAAGAGCGCATGACCATGCAGGACACCGAAAACCTCACGCCGCAGAACTTAATCAATATCCGTCCGATTGTTTCGGCCATCAAGGAATTTTTCGGTTCTTCCCCGCTGTCGCAGTTCATGGATCAGGCCAACCCCTTGGCGGAATTGACCCACAAACGCCGTCTTTCGGCTTTGGGTCCGGGCGGTCTGTCGCGTGACCGTGCGTCCTTTGAAGTCCGCGACGTTCACTACACGCATTACGGCAGAATGTGTCCGATCGAGACGCCGGAAGGTCCGAACATCGGTCTTATCTCCTATCTTGCCACTTACGCAAAAATCAATAAATTCGGCTTTATCGAAGCCCCCTACCGCAAGGTGGACAAAGCCACCGGCATCGTTACCGACGAAGTTGTCTATATGACCGCCGACGTCGAGGACGAATATGTTGTAGCCCAAGCAAACGAACCGCTTGACGAGACCGGACGTTTTGTCAACAACCGCGTTACCGTCCGTATCCGCGAAGAAATCACGGAAGTCGAAAAAGAACGCGTTGACTACATGGATGTCTCGCCGAAAATGGTGGTTTCGGTTGCCACTGCTATGATTCCGTTTCTTGAAAACGACGATAACACCCGTGCGCTCATGGGTTCCAACATGCAGAAGCAGGCTGTGCCGCTGATGATGACCGAAAGCCCGATCGTCGGTACCGGTATGGAATACAAGGCCGCCGTCGATAGCGGCGTTGTGGTCGTTGCCAAGGCGGACGGCGTTGTCGAAGCCGCCAGCGGCGATAAGGTGGAAATCCGCGAGGATGACGGAAACGTCCGCACCTATCATTTGATTAAATTCAAGCGCTCCAACCAGGGCACTTGCGTCAACCAGCGTCCTATCGTCTTTAAAGGCGACCGCGTGACCAAAGGACAGGTCATTGCCGACGGTCCTGCAACCAGCGGCGGCGAAGTAGCGCTCGGCAAGAACGCACTCATCGGCTTCATGACATGGGAAGGCTACAACTACGAGGACGCCGTTCTGCTCAACGAACGTCTTGTCCGTGACGACGTTTACACGTCGATTCATATTGAAGAATATTCGCACGAAGCGCGCGATACCAAACTCGGACCGGAGGAAATCACCCGTGATATTCCGAATGTCGGCGAGGACGCGCTCAAATATCTGACCGCAAGCGGCGTTATCAGCATCGGCGCTGAGGTTCATGCCGGCGACATCTTAGTCGGTAAGGTCACCCCGAAAGGCGAGACCGAGCTGACAGCCGAAGAACGTTTGCTCCGTGCCATTTTCGGTGAAAAAGCACGCGAAGTGCGCGACACGTCGCTAAGACTTCCGCACGGCGAAAGCGGTACGGTCGTCGATGTCCGTGAGTTCTCACGCGACAATTCCGACGAACTGCCTCCCGGAGTCAACAAGGTCGTGCGCGTCTACATCGCCCAGAAGAGAAAAATCTCGGTCGGCGATAAAATGGCAGGCCGCCACGGTAACAAAGGTGTCGTTTCGCGTATTCTTCCGCCGGAAGACATGCCGTTCCTGCCGGACGGTACGCCGCTTGACATCGTGTTGAATCCTCTGGGCGTGCCGAGCCGAATGAATATCGGTCAGGTGCTTGAAGTGCATCTCGGTATTGCGGCAAAGAAATTAGGCTGGAAAGTCATGACGCCGGTATTCGACGGCGCAAACGAACAGGATATTGCGGATTGTCTGAAAAAAGCCGGCATGCGTGAAGACGGCAAAACCATTCTGTACGACGGACGTACCGGCGAACAGTTTGACAACCCCGTCACGGTCGGTATCATGTACTACCTGAAACTGCATCACCTGGTCGATGATAAGATCCACGCCCGTTCGACCGGTCCTTACTCCCTCGTCACCCAACAGCCGCTCGGCGGTAAAGCCCAGTTCGGCGGTCAGCGTTTCGGTGAAATGGAAGTTTGGGCTCTGGAAGCTTACGGCGCGGCTTATACCTTGCAGGAGATCTTAACCGTCAAGTCCGACGATGTCATCGGACGTGTCAAGGCCTATGAAGCGATTGTCAAGGGACAGAATATCCCGACGCCGGGCGTTCCGGAGTCGTTCAAGGTTCTTATCCGCGAATTGCAGTCGTTAGCTCTCGATGTACGCGTGCTCGACAAGGACGGCAACGAAATCACCTTGAAGCAGAGCAGCGACGAAGAGCTTGAAGGCATGAAGAACATTACCTCCGAAGATCTCGGAGAGAACGTCGTGACCGACATTGATAACTTTGTCATCGAAGATGAAAACGGAGACCCGGTTGAAGATGACAGCGAAGACGACGATTACTCCGACGACTATTCCGATGATTACTCCGACGATCTCGAAAACGAGACCGATGACGGTGCGGATCTTTAAGGAACGCAAGTATGTATGAAAAGGAGCCGTGTATAAGCTAATGGGACAGAACGAACACAACGAATTTGACGCCATCAAAATCGGTCTTGCGTCTCCCGAAATGATCCGTAAATGGTCTTACGGCGAGGTCAAAAAGCCCGAAACCATAAATTACCGCACCTTAAAGCCCGAACGCGACGGTTTGTACTGCGAGCGTATCTTCGGTCCGCAGAAAGACTGGGAATGCCATTGCGGCAAGTACAAGAGAGTCCGTTATAAGGGAAAAGTCTGCGAAAAGTGCCATGTGGAAATCACCACCAACAAGGTTCGCCGCGAACGTATGGGACATATCGAGCTTGCCTGCCCGGTGTCGCACATCTGGTATTTCCGTGCGATCCCGTCGCGAATGGGACTTTTACTCGATGTTTCACCGCGTCTTTTGGAAAAAGTCTTGTACTTTGCCCAATATATTGTCATTGATCCGGGTGAAGCAACCGGTCTTGAAAAGATGCAGTTACTCACCGAGCAGGAATACAATCAGAAATACGAATATTACGGAAACGAATTCCGCGTCGGTATGGGCGCGGAGGCCATTAAGGAATTACTTGCTGAGATCGACTGCGAAAAGCTGTCTGCCGAACTCCAAACTGAGCTTGAAACAGCGGTCGGCCAGAAAAAGGTCCGCCTTATCAAGCGCCTTGAAGTGGTTGAAGCATTCCGCAAGTCCGGCAACAAACCCGAATGGATGATCTTGGACGTTGTTCCGGTCATTCCGCCGGATATCCGTCCGATGGTTCAGCTCGACGGCGGCCGTTTCGCAACCAGCGACCTCAACGACCTCTACCGCCGCGTTATCAACCGCAACAACCGTTTAAAGAAGATGATGGAGCTCTCCGCGCCGGACATCATCATCCGCAACGAAAAGAGAATGCTCCAAGAAGCCGTTGACGCCTTGATCGACAACGGCCGCCGCGGCAGACCCGTTACCGGTCCGAATAACCGTCCGCTCAAATCGCTCTCCGAAATGCTTCGCGGTAAGCAAGGACGTTTCCGTCAGAATCTTCTCGGTAAGCGTGTTGACTATTCGGGACGTTCGGTTATCGTCGTCGGTCCGGATTTGAAGATCTATCAGTGCGGTCTGCCGAAAGAAATGGCTTTGGAACTCTTCAAGCCGTTTGTTATGAAACGTCTTGTCGAAACCGGCAAGGCCTCCAATATCAAAGACGCGAAAAAGCGTGTCGAACGCGTCAGCCCCGAAGTCTGGGACGCGCTTGAAATCGTTATCAAGGATCATCCGGTTCTTCTTAACCGCGCACCGACCCTTCACAGACTTTCCATTCAGGCATTTGAGCCGGTTCTCGTCGAAGGACGCGCCATCAAGCTGCATCCGCTCGTTTGTACCGCGTTCAACGCCGACTTCGACGGCGACCAGATGCCGGTTCACGTTCCGCTTTCCTCCGAGGCACAGAGCGAAGCCCGTTTCCTCATGCTTTCGGCCAACAACCTGTTAAAGCCGGTCAACGGCCACGCCGTGACCGTTCCGTCGCAGGATATGGTTCTCGGTTCGTACTATCTGACGCTCTTAAAGCACGGCGAACCCGGTGAAGGCAAGGTTTTCCGCGATTTCAACGAAGCCATGATGGCATATGCGGTCGGCGAACTCGGACTGCATGCCCCCATTCGCGTCAGACGCACCAAAACGCTTGAAGACGGCACCGAAAAGAGCGCCGTTGTCGAAGCAACCCTCGGCCGTCTGATTTTCAACGAGCCGATTCCGCAGGATCTTCACTTTATCGAACGCGACGAATCCAACGAGCTTGACCTTGAAATCAATTTCGTGGTCACCAAAGATGAACTCGGTCAGATCGTTGACCGTTCGATCAAATACCATGGCATTACCAAAACAGCCGAAGTCCTTGACAAGATCAAGGCCATGGGCTTCAAATATTCGACCAAGGGCTCTATCTCCATTTCCGTTTCGGATATGACGGTTCCGCCGCAGAAAAAAGTCATTATCGCCGAAGGTGATAAGAAAGTCGAAGCCATTTCCAAGATGTACAAACGCGGTCTTTTGTCCAACGAAGAACGCCGCGAACGCGTCATCAAGATCTGGGAAGATGTCACCAAGGATGTCACCACGGCGCTCCAAGATAACCTTGACGAATTCAACACCATCAAGATGATGGCGGATTCCGGTGCCCGCGGTTCTATCAAACAGATCCGTCAGCTTGCCGGTATGCGCGGTCTTATGGCCTCGACCTCCGGTAAGACTATCGAACTCCCGATCAAGGCAAACTTCCGCGAAGGCATGGATATCCTGGAATACTTCATCGCCGCGCGCGGCGCACGTAAAGGTCTTGCCGATACGGCTCTGCGTACCGCCGACTCCGGATACCTTACCAGACGTCTTGTCGATGTATCCCAGGATGTTATCGTCCGTGAAGAAAACTGCGGCGATAAAATCGGTATGTGGGTTTCCACCATCCGCGACAACAACGAAATCATCGAACCTCTTGCCGACAGACTTTTGGGTCGTTACGTCATCGACGATGTGGTCGATCCGGCAACCGGCGAGATCATTGCCGAAAACGATACCATGCTCACCGAACAGCAGGTGAACAAGATCATCGCGGCCGGTATCGAAAAAGTACACCTTCGTTCGGTACTCAACTGCCGTACCAAGCACGGCGCGTGCATCCACTGCTATGGCGCCGACCTTGCGTCCGGAAATCCGGTCAATATCGGTGAAGCTGTCGGTATCATCGCGGCTCAGTCCATCGGTGAACCGGGTACACAGCTGACCATGAGAACGTTCCACTCGGGCGGTATCGCCGGCGGCGATATTACCCAAGGTCTTCCGCGTGTTGAAGAACTGTTTGAAGCAAGACGTCCGAAGAAAACTTCGGTGGTTGCCGACTTCGACGGTCAGATCAGCATTGAAGAAGACAAAAAGGCACGCCATGTCAAGCTCACCAATTCCGCAACCGGTGAAGAAAAAATGTATATCATTCCGTTCGGTACCCGTATGGTGGTTCAGGACGGCGATTATGTCACCCGTGCGCAAAGCCTGACCGAAGGCAATATCTGCCCGGCCGATATCGTCCGTATCAACGGTCTGAATGCCGTTTACGACTATATCATCAAGGAAGTTCAGCGCGTTTACCGTCTGCAAGGTATCGATATCAATGATAAGCATATCGAAGTTATTGCACGTCAGATGACGCGTAAAGTCAAGATTGAAAATCCCGGCAGTACCGACTTCCTTATCGGTTCGCTTGTGGATATCAACGATTTCAACGAACAGAACGAAGCCATTGAAGCACGCCTTGCCGCCGGCGAAGTCGGCATTGCCGTTGCAGAAAGCTCGCCGGTATTGTTCGGTATCACCAAGGCCTCCCTTTCCACCGAATCCTTCTTGTCCGCCGCGTCCTTCCAGGAAACAACCAAGGTTCTTACCGAAGCCGCTATCAAGGGCAAGGTCGATCCGCTTATCGGTCTGAAAGAAAACGTCTTGATCGGTAAACTGATTCCGGCCGGAACAGGTATGCCGATGTACCGCAATATCGAAGTAACCGACAACAAGGGCAATCCGCTCGAAATCGAGGAAAACGAAACGCCTGCCGGCTTTATGCCGTATGTCCCGTCGTCCGAACCGGAGGATGAGGATATCGACGAAAAAGACGAAGAGGCCGACGATATGCTCGATGATGAGGACGAACCGTTGTCTGCCGAAGACGAAGCTCTGCTTTCAGAGCTTGACAAGGCGCTTGACAGCGAAAGCCACAACAAGAAAGACTAAGAATTATAAGTGCCGGACAGCGTAAATCTGTTCTTTTCAGCTCCCCTTCCTTTCAAATTCGGTAAGATTTGATTTTAAGGGGAGCTTTTTAAGCCTATCAATATTTTTAGAAAAAAGGAGATTTTTCTATGCGCGCCATTATCACCATGACCACCGGCAAAACCATGACCATTGAGCTTGACCCTGCGTCTGCTCCCATTACCGTCCAAAACTTCGTTGACCTTGCTAAAAAAGGCTTCTATGACGGACTCATTTTCCACCGTGTCATCGAAGGCTTTATGATTCAGGGCGGCGACCCGACCGGAACCGGCTGCGGCGGCCCCGGACACACCATTAAAGGCGAATTTGCCGCCAACGGCGTGAAAAACCCGTTAAAGCATACGCGCGGCGTCATTTCCATGGCCCGTTCCGCCTCTCCCAACTCAGCCGGCTCTCAGTTCTTCATCATGCATGAGGACGCTCCGCACCTTGACGGCCAATATGCCGCATTCGGCAAAATGACCGACGGATTCGACACTTTGGACGAGATCGCCACCACCGATACCGACCGTTCCGATCGCCCCAGAACCGAGCAGAAGATTCAGACGATCGTGATTGAGGACTAAAATTAAGTTAAGCTGACAAAAGGAGAAACTATTATGGACAACCGTGTATTTTGCCTGACACCGGAGTTTTCGCTTCCGGAATCGATCTGCAACGCCTGGAATTATATTTTCGACCGCTTTTTCTGCCCCAAAACGCATTTACTGTATGACGCCTTGAAGGGTGATACCTCCAAAGCTTATGATTTTCTCCCCACACCGGAGCAGATACATGCCGATTATCCGAACGCCTGCGGCTGGGGAACCGGCATGGAGGATTCGGTTCTTACCGGCGGTCTTGCGGCGGACGCCCTTCTTGCCTTATACCGTAAAACCGGAAACAAGGCGATCAAGCCCATGCTTGACGAGCTGTTTCAAGGCCTTTTTGCCTGCGCCGAAGCAGACGGCGACAGCGGCTTTCTAGCACGCAGTCTTTCTCCGGAGGACGGCAAAAGCTTTTATTCCAACTCCTCTCGTGACCAGTATACGCACTATGTCTACGCCTGCATTCGTTTCTATGATTCCGACCTGTCGGATGAAACACAAAAGGCAACCATTCGCCGCACGCTCGCCAATATCGCGGCAAAGTGCTTACGCGACGTTACGCCGGAACACGGCTATATGCTTCTTCGCGCCGACGGCGGCGAAAGCATTGTCAGCACGATGTGGGGAAAACTCGGCGAACATGAATACATGCGCCTGCCCATGTTTTATCTTGCAGCCTATCATGTAACCGGCGATAAGAAATGGGAAACGGAGTATATGAAATACCGCGATGAAGCAATCGAAAAGTCGCATGGATTCGATTATAAAAAATTGCATTGCTTTGCCGCATTGCAGATGGTATATTCCTTACGGTTGGTGTATGATCTCGACCCGGACGAAAATACCCGTGAAAAGCTTCTTTTCCTCATGAAAGAGGCCGCTGACTTCGGACTTCCGTATGCCCTTGAAAGAGGCAAACCGCTTTGTGAAAAGGCGGCGCGCGAGACTTTCAATTTTACTTACAAAAAGTGGTATGAAGTGGAAAAAATGAAGGATGTCGGCACTTTCGGCGGCAAACATTATTTGAATCCGGGACAAAACGAAAGTACGCATGTCAATTCGGCGTTCTACCCGATACGCAATGTTGGCGAAGGCGCTTCTCTTGTCGCGCTTTGCCCGGAATATCCGGTTTCAGATTCCCTTTGCGAAACGCTTGCGGCTCTTGCCGGAAACATCGATTATGCAAAGCATCATACCTATGCGCCGTTACTGGTGGCAGGCGGTTATATGCTGTGCATGGAAAAACAGGCATAAGCATAACAAATCCAAAGATACTGAAAGTAAATCCCGAGGTTTTTATGGATAAATCCGGTTTAACACTCTCAAATTTCAGCGCCCTTGTCAAAAAGCAGAATGCCGAAGCTTTGCTTGCTTTAAACGAAAAAACAGCACAGTACGGTCTGACGCTCACTGCGGCACAAGCGGCCGCCCTTGCCGAAACCCAGGCGGAAAGCTTAAAACAGGCAGGGCGAATCGAATTAGGCGGTACAGCGGCAGAAAAGTTAGTTCTTGCGTTTTGCGATTCACCGTACCTCCATTCGGCCAATTACGAAGAAACTCTGCATGAACTTTTCGAGTGTTTTTATGCTTTCAAGAACGAGACAAGCGACGTGCTGTCCGACCGGACGCTTTTACTTTTCATGCGCGACGCGTTTGATACGGTCTGCGGCGGCTCGGTGGAGCAGCTTTCCGGGACGGTTGTGCCGGAGCTTGCAAGGCACTTGAACGCTGGCGGTTCGTTCCGTTCGTATCTTGCGGAAAAAGCGGCGAAGGAGTCGGACGGAGAGGAGCGCGGCATATGAACGTGCTCCCCATTTCTGCCGATACGCCGGAATCCGCTTTTTCCGACATCCGGGAAGAAGCTTATGTCGCAAGCCTTGTTTCGTGCGCCGAACGCGCCGGTCTTTTCTCCGCAAACGACAAAAACGCTTTGCAAGCCGAGCTCTATGCACTTCTTTGCGAGCTTGCGGCACGCAATTCCGGGGGAAAAAGCAGTTCCCTGCGCGTGGAAAAAGCGGAGGAACTGCTCGAATCAGCGTTATTTTCCGTTGGTATGGCCCTAAAAAGCGAGCCGACTCCCCAAGATTCTCTCGAAAAGCTTCGTCACACGCCGCTTCGCACGCTTTTTGCCGACGGGCAAAAGAAGATCAAACGGAAAATTCTGATGTGTCAGGCAATGCATCAGAAATTATGTAAACAATTGTTTGATACGCCGAATATCTTTTACCGCTCAACGGTGATTGAGGGGATTGCCGGCTTTTTCAAGCTGTACGACCCGGTTTTTGGCGGTCAGAAACTGCATATTACAGCGGATTATCCGACTTGTTTAGGGCGGCCGCATGCGTGCGGTATTGAATTCATCGAAAGCTATTTGCAGAGAATTCAGACCGAAAATGCGTTTTTGCTCTTTTTTCCGGCGCAGAAAGTGCATGTTTTTCTCGAAAAACTTGTACCGGCTTACGCCGAAACACCCATGAACCTGTTTGAACCGGTTTTCTGCCACGCGGTGTTTCTGGCGGCAACAGGAAAGAATCCGGCAGATTTTGATTCGGTCAATGTGAAACGCGAGGTTCTTATTCCTGCGATGCAGGAGGATATTTCGTTCTTTTCTCATGCAGCAGAGCGGTTACTTAATCAATTGAATGCGCCGGAAATGGTGCGGCAGTACGCGAAATTATGTCAACCAAATCTTACGGCAGCCGCCAAAGCTCAGTTAAAGATAGCGCTTTAAAAAGAGCCGAGACGTTACAAGTATTCGTTAAAAGGAGATGTGAACGTGAAAAAAGCACTTTGGATTTTCGGCCTTGTTTTGCCGCTTGTTTTTCTATCTGCCTGCGGAAACAAGAAACCGGAAAACACTTCTGACGCGATGTATCAGATTGGATTGAATGCTGTGCAAGCCGCGGACGATTACATAGCCGGAAAGCTTTCGGGGGAAGAAGCGTATGCCAAGATAGAGGAATATACCTCGCAGGCAAATGCGCAATACAATCGGGAAATACAGGACACAAACGCGGATACCCTTGTAAACACCGAATTCTCAAACGACACGTTTATATTATTTGACATTTCGTCCCTATCGTATCAGATCATGTCCGCCAAGCACGGTTCCGGCGCCATGAGCGAAGTGCGTAAAAGCCGGGACAAGCTTGCAGAATCTCTCGGAAAGTAAAAAGAATACAGCTTTTCTTAAAAGAAAAGCTGTATAAAGAATGCCAAGGACTATCGCCCTTGCCCTTTGTGTGTCAAGCCTGTTTCTGTCCCTTGATCACACGTCTGACATATTCCTTGGTTTCGCTTGCCACAACCCCATTGAGGGCAAATAACGCGATAAGGTTCGGGAACGCCATCAAAGCGTTTACAATATCCGCAAGCGTCCAGACAAACGAAACCTGCAAATACGGACCTGCAAAAATGGCAAGAATATATAACACACGGTAAACTAAAACCGGCGCTTTTTTATCTCCCACAAGATACTGTAAGCACTTTTCCGAATAGTAATCCCAGCCAAGAATCGTCGTAAAGGCAAAGAATACAAGGCTGATCATCAAAAGGAAAGCGCTGACCTTCGGATCAAACGGCAGTCCGGCTTGGAATGCCTTTGTCGTAATGGCAACGCCCACTAAGGAGCCGTTCATACCGTCGGCATAAGCGCCGGTAAGCACAATAGAAAGACCGGTGATCGTGCAAATGATGATCGTATCCAAGAATGTACCCGTCATGCAGACAAGGCCCTGACGGACAGGTTCTTTGGTCTTGGCAGCTGCCGCCGCAATCGGCGCAGAACCGATACCCGACTCATTCGAGAAAATACCTCTTGCAATACCGTTCTTCATTGCCTGACGGATGGTGATACCCATAGCCGCACCGAACACGGCCTGCGGGCAAAACGCACTCTTGACGACCAAGACGACAGCGTCTGGCACTTTCGTAATATTGCAGACAATCAGAATAATACCGCAGATAAAGTAAATAACGGCCATAAACGGCACAACGATTTCCGAAACCTTGGCAATTCTCTTGATACCGCCGATAATAACCAGCGCGGCAAAAAGCGTTACAAGAATTCCGGCGATAATGGTCGGCCAAGCGTAGGTCATTTCACCGATATGGAAAGCCACCTGTGCCTTGTCCGGATCAAAGAAATTTTGGACAGCGGCAGTGATACCGTTGATCTGCGTCATAGTTCCGATACCCAAAATACCGACTAACATTCCGAACACAGCAAAGATCTTGGCAAGCCATTTCCAACCCTGTCCCATACCCTTTTCAATGTAATAGAACGGACCGCCGAGAACCGTACCGTCTTTGCGGATCTCTCTGTATTTGACGGCAAGAAGACCTTCGGCATATTTGGTCGCCATACCAAAAAAGGCGGCAATCTCCATCCAGAACAACGCACCCGGACCGCCGGCAGCAATAGCCGTCGCAACACCGACAATGTTACCCGTACCGATGGTGGCGGACAGAGCCGTACAAAGCGCACCGAAACTGGTGATATCGCCTTCGCCGTTCTCTTCGTTATGTAACATATACCGAAGAGCCTTGGGCAGGTGGATAATTTGGATAAGACCGGTGCGCACCGTCATGAGTACGCCTACGGCGAGGATCAGAACGATAAGCGGAATTCCCCAGACCAAATCGTTGATGACGCCCAAAACGTTATTTAACGTTTCCATAGTGTTTTTCCTCCAAAAAAATAAATGTGTACAAAAAAGCCGCCGACCAGTGGGCGGCGACTTCAAATACAAAGTAAAAGCGGCACGATTAAAAAATAATCGTGCTATCTTCGTCCTTTTGCCTGAGAGTTTCGGCTTGCGCCTTGCCCCTTCGGCACTCAACTGAATGAGGTTCTCCGAAGTTCCCTACGTTTCCGGTTTAGTCTCCTATTCCGGAACAATCCACGGGTCATATGAAATTTTGTGAGAATCATTATAACACAGGTTTTGACATTTGTCAAGTATTTCCGACAAAATTTTCACTTGCCGCCTTGTTCCACTTACGCACTTCGTTCCGATACCAAACAAGGCCGATAACCGTTGTCAGCGTTTCCGAGATCGGGAAGGACAGCCAAGTGTAATTGAGTCCGACAAACGAGAAGAGCCAGAAAATCGGCACAAGGCAGATGATTTGCCGGAACAGCGACAAAAATAAGCTTTGCTTTGCTTCGCCGATCGCCTGAAAGACCGTCGGAGAAATCAAGGAAAACACCGCCGGTGCAAAGCTTGCGCCGATAATCCGGAATCCGATTTTTCCAATCGATAAAACCTCTTGGTTTTTCGAGAATATCCGGATCAGATACTCCGGAAGCACTTCAAACGAGAAAATCCCAAACGCCATTAACACAAGCGAAAACAGCACCGAGTCCCACACGATTTTCCGGCATCGGTCATAGCTCTGTCTCGAATAATTGTAGCTGAGTACCGGCACAATACAGGTTTGTAACGCAAATAGCGGAATAAAGAAAAACGACTGCCACTTGTAATATAGTCCGAGTACCGTTACCGCCGCGTCTGAAAAGCCGGACAGGATGATGTTGAGCAGCATTATGTAAACTACATACAGCATCTGCATAAAGATCGACGGAAAACCGTAATAGTAGATTGGCTTGATATATTCGCCGAGCTTTTTTATCTGCGGCGGACGGCGTATGCCGCGCACGCCCGTAATGACCGCCGCGGCAATCTGTCCGATGACCGTCGCGATGGCCGCTCCGGCAACACCCATTTGCGGAATAAACCCGAATCCGAAAATAAACAGCGGGTCTAAGACGATATTGGCAAGCGCTCCTACAACCTGCGCGACCGTAGGCAGTGTCATGTTACCCGAAGCTTGGTGAACCTTGGTGAAGCACCCCTCCAAATACACGCCGATACTGCCGATAGACACGATTCTTCCATACGTCACCGCATCCCGGATAACCTGCGGCGATGAGGTACAAAGCCGGACAAACGGTTCCATGATAAAGACGGAAACAGTCGCAAATACCGCCCAAGACGCAAGCGCTAACACCATGCCGGTTCCGGCGGTCTTGTCGGCTTCATCGTTTTCCTCGTGCGCATAGCGGCGCGCCATAAGCGTGTTGACGCCTACACCCGTGCCAACGGCAAGAGCCGTAATAAAGAGCTGGATTGGATAAATGACCGAAAGCGCCGTAAGACCGTCGTCGGAATAGCGGCCGACGAAATAGCTGTCCACCACATTGTAAAGCGCAAGAATCAGCTGTGCAAGCATCACCGGCGGCGCGATCTTCAATAAAATCTTACCGATTCTTTCCGTACCGAAAAGGGCGGCCGTATCTGTTCCTTTGACCGGCAGACTTCTCAAATGCTTCATAAAATTCTCCGTTTGACCGCATGGCGGTGTTTTGAAGTAAAATGCAAGACGAAAGACAGGACGCCCCTATGGGACGCCCTGAGCACATCACAAAGCTTTGATTTACAACGCGAAATAAATTTGTGTGTTCACACCGTATATTCTGCACAAAACTTCATGAAATCGTTTTTTTGAGACAATGGCGGCAGATCGCGATATCCTTTATGGCATATTCGTTGTCTGCTCAAAATTATGTAAACTTACTCGCCAATCAGCCGTGCAATCACACGATTGTTTTTGATAAGCTCCATGACAAGCACCGAAATGATGATGCCGCCGACGCCCTGAATGAGGTTGCCGGGGATAGCGCCGGCCGCGCCGATTCCGTAACCAAGCAAAGTCGCTTCATAGATAAAGTATCCGAACACCATGACTGCTTCTGCGAAAACAGCAGACAAAAGGCGCGCCACAAAGCCATTGATTCCGGAAAGCGACTTGTAAACGATATAGGCAACAAACGCCATCAACGCTTTGATGACAAGCGTTCCGGGAGCAAAAGACGCATAGCCTAAGATCACGTCGGAAAGCATGGAACCGATACCGGCCGCCGCTGTTCCGTAAACGCCGCCAAGCATCCATCCGGACAGAATGACGATGCAGTCGCCGAGGTTGATATAACCGCCGGTTGCCGGAATAGGAATATTGATAACCATAGTCGCAACGCAGGCCAATGCGGCAAACATAGCGGCAATAACGGTTTTTTTCAAGCTGAATTTGTTCTTTTCGGATTTCATGAAAAACACTCCTTTTTGTTCTGAAAATCCATTTTTAATTTATATAAACCGTTTGATTTTTGCAAAAAGCGTATAAAGGAGCGTTTTTGCAAGCATCAGACGTATTTATTTCCCGCTCAAATATTCGTCCATAGCGTCGGCAGCATTTTTACCGGCGCCCATAGCGAGGATAACGGTAGCGGCGCCGGTAACGGCGTCGCCGCCGGCGTAGACGCCTTCGCGAGAGGTAAGGCCTGTCTGCTCTTCGGCGATGATTCCGCCCCACTTCTGGGTCTCCAAACCAGCTGTCGTCGATTTGATCAACGGGTTCGGGCTCGTTCCGAGCGCCATGATCACGCAGTCTACATCCAGTTTGAAGTCGCTGCCTTTCTTCTCGATCGGACGGCGTCTGCCCGATGCGTCCGGCTCGCCTAATTCCATTTCCACACAGGTCATTCCGCTCACATTGCCGTTTTCATCTCCATGGATCTCCACCGGGTTCGTAAGCGTCTTGAAGATGATTCCCTCTTCTTCGGCATGCTCCACTTCCTCTTTTCGTGCCGGAAGTTCTTCCATACCGCGGCGATACACGATATACACATTGACGCCCAGACGTTTCGCACAGCGTGCCGCGTCCATCGCCACGTTTCCTCCGCCGACCACGGCCACGTTTTTCGCATGTTCCACCGGCGTATCGCTGTCGTCTTTATACGCTTTCATCAAGTTGATTCGCGTTAAGAATTCATTGGCTGAATACACGCCTTTAAGGTTTTCACCCGGAATATTCATGAATTTCGGAAGTCCGGCGCCTGAGCCGATAAATACGGCTTCAAAGCCATATTCTTTCATCAATTCGTCGATAGACACCGTCTTTCCGATTACCATATTGGTTTCGATATCCACGCCAAGGGCTTTCAAACCGTCGATTTCCTTAGCGACAATGCTCTTAGGCAGACGGAATTCGGGGATTCCGTACACAAGCACGCCGCCGGCCAGATGCAAAGCTTCAAAAACGGTGACTTTATAGCCTTTTTTTGCAAGGTCGCCGGCGCAGGTAAGGCCGGACGGACCGGAGCCGATGACAGCAACTTTATGGCCGTTGGAGGCAGGCGGTGTTACGGTTTCGGTATTATGTTCATTATGCCAATCGGCGACAAAGCGTTCGAGTCGGCCGATGGCGACAGGCTCGCCTTTGATACCGCGCACGCATTTGCCCTCGCACTGGTTTTCCTGAGGGCAGACTCTGCCGCACACAGCCGGGAGGCTGGACGATTCATGGATGATCTGATAAGCGTTTTCAAAATCGCCTTCTGCGACTTTGGCGATAAATTCAGGGATATGGATACGGACAGGACATCCGCCTACGCAAGGATGATTTTTGCAATTCAGGCAGCGTTTTGCTTCATCTATGGCCTGTTCGGCGGTATAGCCGAGGGCTACCTCCCGAAAGTTTTTATTGCGCACATCCGGTTCTTGGGTGGGCATAGGATTCTTTTTCAAGGACATATTCGGCATGGGAAAGTACCTTCTTTCTATGATTTACGGGTTTATCCGGCGGCCGGCAGCCGCCTTATTGGGGGGAGCCTCAGAAGAGGCTCTCTGAGGGGGCTTTTCTTTTCCCGAAAAGTTCCCAAAAGAGTGCTTTTCGGGAAAAGAAAAGCAAGAAAAGAGACATTTTTACGTTCTTTTTGCTTCTAGCAAAAAGAACCAAAAGGGCGTTTTTCTGTTACTTTTCGCTTCTGCGAAAAGTAACCAAAAGCAGCCGCGAGGGTTGCGACCCTCCCGACTCCGGGGACGGTTCAAAATTCCGAGCGTGGGTGTTACTTATTAAGCCGCAAGTTTTGTACCTATCGGGAAATCTTTATGGAAAGCCGCGGTCTTGTGCCATACAGCTCGGAGTATTTTGAACCGGTGCGAGACGGCGGTCTTACTGCGCAAGGATTTGCGGGTATTTTTGAAAAGGCTGGCTTTGATTTGGGTAGACAGCAGGTTATGTGTTTCAGGAAATGGGTGGCTTTGGTGGGAAATTATTTTTATGGGCAGCAGATTGACCGGTTTGCAAAAAAGGGAAAGTTTGGTGGGAGATTATTTCTTGGCAAACAGAACGTTATTATTCGGAAAAGAGATAGTTTCGGATGAGAATATGAAAATCTCAGCGTTCTGCACACAGAAACATTTGGAGAAATCTCAAAATCTCCGCCGGTGCACATCCCTTTGGTGTTATGCCAAGCCATGGTTTTATTCCAAGCTTTCACTTAAACCACACTGGTTTCCCGTTTCCGCCGCAACCAAGATAACGTGTAATCTTCCTTTTCATCGACTGCCTGCGGCGGCAAGCCTGCACTACAACTTTGATTTTTCGCAAAACCCGATTCCGCGTTTAATCCGAAATTTCCCTTTCGCACCGGTTCAAAGCCTGAAAACGGTTTTAGACACGAACTGCTTTAAATTCTTCCAAAAGCACACCCGGGCAGAGCTTTGAACCGTACCCTGGGAGTCCAGAGGGGCGCACCCCTTTGGTGTACTTTTTGGTTACTTTTTCGTACAAGCGAAAAAGTAACATTAAA
>ERZ857757.729-NODE-729-length-31499-cov-4.348811_pt1 | contig 31499 bp, 27 predicted proteins | sample MGYA00519764_ERZ857757 | MGnify/ENA primary metagenome ERZ857757 (study PRJEB31778, sample SAMEA3449359) | human gut metagenome | biome: human gut; feature: human-associated habitat; material: faeces | place: United Kingdom | collected 2010/2012 ...
TAAGACTGATAGCTTTTTTCTTACTCTTCTTAACCTTTACACAAAGTTTTCCGAATGTTGAGCCTGCCAAATCCTTATCATTCTTGCAGTTAAGGATTTCGCTGTCAACGTTACCTGCATCAATTCCTGTATTTGTGCTTATGGTAGTTGTAGCTTCGTTCTTTGTTGTAGGAGTAACCGTTGTTGGTGCTTCCGTTGCAGGTGCCACCGTTGTTGGGGCTACTGTAGTAGAAGCAACCGTTGTTGGTGCCTCTGTAGTAGGAGCTACCTTTGTTGGTACCTCTGTCGTTGGGGCTACCGTTGTTGGTACCTCTGTCGTTGGCGCAACCGTTGTTGGTGCCTCTGTTGTTGGTGCAACCGTTGTAAGTGCTGCTGTTGTAGGTGCCTCTGTCGTAGGGGCTACTGTCGTTGGGACTACCGTTGTTGGCACTTCATCCTTGAAGCTGTACATAACTGATGTTGCTTCTGATTCCCTGCCACCTCTAACGGCTTTTACTGATATTGTATAATCCTTTTTTCCATCCTTAAATGCATCTATAGAAAGATTTATATTTGGCACATTTGATGTTCCTGCTAATCTTCCATCAACATATACGTTGTAACTTTCTATGTCACTTGCAGGTGCACGCCATGCAAAGTAATATGGAAGTCTCTCATTTCCTGCATATATTAACCCTATTGGTGCAGGAACTGCATCCTCATCAACTGTTGTTGTCGGAACTACTGTTGTCGGGGCTACTGTTGTGGTTGGTGCAACCGTTGTTGGTGCCACTGTTGTAGTTGGGGCTACTGTTGTTGTAGGTGCCACCGTCGTAGTAGGTGTTACCGTTGTTGTCGGCGCTACTGTTGTTGGCTTATCTACTGTTCCACCTGTATATGTGTAAGTAATTGATGTCGCCTTTGATTCCTTGCCATTTCTAACTGATTTTACAGACACTACATAATCACCGTTTCCGTTTGCAAAGGCATCTGCTGTTAAATTAATAGCTGCTATATTTGATGTTGCTACTAATCTTCCATCAACATACACATTGTAACTTTCTATATCATTTGCAGGTGACTGCCATGCAAAGTAGTATGGAAGTGTTTCATTTCCTGCGTATGTTAATCCTATTGGTGCAGGAATTGTATCATCCTCAGTTACTGTTGTAGTAGGTGCAACTGTTGTAGTTACAACTGTAGGAGCTACCGTTGTTGGAACCACTGGTGTTTCCTTTGTTGTTGGAGCCACAGTTGTTGTAGGTGCTACCGTTGTTGAGACAGTCGTATCTTCAATCTTAATATTTTTAAAGTTAATATTTGTTCCTGCATCAACATTCTGTCCTAACTCAAACATTACTTTTATCTGGTTGTTTGTTACCGTGTATGTTCCTGTTAAAGTTCTTGTACCATTTGCCGGTATATCTGTATATACCTGTGGATCCTTTTCATTTGAAAGATCTTCTTTTATACCAATTGAACATGCTTTTGATGCAGTAACATCTACTGTTACTTTATATGTATGTCCGTTTGTTACGTTATCTGTATAACTTCCCTGTACTAACCATGCTGATCCTTTGTTTGCCTTATCAACATAAATATTATAGTCTGCGTCTGATGCCCACTTATATGATCCTGAAGCCGTTCCACTCCAGTTTCCAAAGTAACATCCCCATTTACCTGATGGTGTCCACTGATTAACTGTTGCTTCTGTATATCCTTCTAAAGCTCCACTTGTTGTAGTTGGGGCTACCGTTGTTTCAGGAACAGATGGATTATCAGTCTGTCCCGGCATTTCGGTTTTGTCTGATGCCGGCTCTAATACAAATTTTTCCCATGTTCCTACCGACGCTCCATAGGCATGTAAAATTCCTGATGTTGCGTCATCAATGTCTGCCTGAACATAATAATTTTTTTCATATGTCCTAAGGGCATATGTTCCATCTGACTGCTTCTCTGCATAGAACTTTTCCCATGTTCCAATGACATTGCTTCTCGCTATGATTGGATTTTCATTGTCAGTATCATCAAATACTGAACATAAATACTTGTTATTTGCTCTTGATTGGAACGACACCGTTCCATCGCTGTTGTTTATTACTCTAAACTGCTCCCAACCTCCGGCTGAATTTCTGTTAGCCATCAGATTCGACTGTCCGTTATTGTCAGCACAGACATATTTATCCGAAACTTGTGCTTTTATGGCAATATAGTCATCATCCGTCAAAGCCTTATTTGCAAAAACGATTGTTCCAGGCATTGCTTTTTTTATGGAATTATAAATCATTCCATTACTACTCTGATTTCCCGTTCCAATAGAATTTGTTCCCCAGTTATTTTTAATTGTATCTATCGAGTCTGATGTAGGATTTACTTTATTTGTATTCTTCTCATTGTAAATTCCCCAGGAACCTGAATTGTTGGTTTTATATGACCACGAAGTATAATTAATTCCCTCTTCATTAAATCTGTTCATTACATAATTCCATGCATCCTCAAGTTCAAAGCATGTAAACTCGCCAATATATGTAGGCACGCCGTAATTTGCGTTGTTAATACTATTAATTATATTATCGCAGGATTTTTTCTGACCATCTAAATCACTTATGCAATCCCATGTGTAATGATGGTATTCATACATTACATTTGTCCAACCATATTTTTGAGGGTTAGGAAGATTTGACGTTCCCCAACAGGATTCCATTATAATAATGTGGTTCGGATCTACAGAACGAATTGTATTGTACATTTCATTGTAAAAATTCCAATGCTTCTCTCCCGTTGTACCTGCCTTTTCTCCCGGTTCATTTAATGTATCATATGCAGCTACTGCCGGATTATTTGCAAAGTGAGCTGCAACTGTTTTCCATAATTCCAGAGTCTTGTTTTTGTTGTATGAATTTGAAAAAAATGTCACATCTGACACATTATCAATAACTTCACCTGAATGATCCTGTCCGTTTTGTGAACCAAATGCTCCGTGTAGATCTAATATTACATAAATTCCTCTTTGACTGCACTGTTCTACAAACCAGTCAAGTTTTCTGAATGCATTGTCTCTTAATACCCAATCATTTTTTGAAGAATCATATCTATATAAATTCATGTATGTGAATGGTACCCTTATAACACTCATTCCCAAATTTTTGCAATTATCAAAGTCTGACTCTGTCCAGTAATTATCTTCGTAGTAATCAAGAAGACTGTACATTTGGTTTTCCCCGAATCTATCCTTTAAATTAGACATTATTGTCTTTTGATCCCTTACATTAGTGGAACACATCCAACTTTCCTGTACAAATAATCCTCCTGCATTTGTACCTCTCAAATGAACTGTGTTTCCATTTCCGTAATTATTTCTTATTGATGTTCCATAACATTTTAGAAAATCATTTGATGTGAAGCCTGTAATCGCTCCACTTACCTGTTCGGCAGTGCCTGAAGTAAATGTACCTGCTAACATTCCTACTGTTAAACATACTGTCAATATTCCTGCAGACATTTTTCTGCCTATAGCCTGTAATTTTTTCACAATAGCTTCTTCCCTTCTCTTATAATATTTGTTGTTTAACCTTAAACTACCCAAAAAAAATTATAGTCTTTTAATATGTGTTTTTCTATATGTTAAAACTATTTTTATTATTTTTTTGCATTTTCTTAAAATTTGCACTTAAACAGGACGCTATTTTTGTGCAAAACGCTCACTTGTTTCTGCTTTGAATTTATTTTTTAGGCAAATTTTCATATTTTCATTATTAAAAATATTTCAAAATAAAAATCGACCTTAAAAAGTCATATTATAATTCTGACCTTTTAAAATCGATTCTTCTACACTTTATTAATTCGTGTTTTTCTTTCTCCTAAATATTATAAATAACGATATTGTAACAAGCCACCCTGCCAGAGATAAAGCACTTGCAAGTTCCAGGCCCGGAGTTACATAAGAGTATTCTATTTTATGATTTCCTTTCGGTACAACTATACCCATGTACATTCCGTTTGTTTTTATTATTCTTGCCGGCTTTCCATCAATTTTTGCTGACCAGCCCTTTGAATAAGTAACTGCGGTACAAATAAGTTTTTTGTTGTTAAGCTTTGCATTATAAGATATTTTATTATGTTCAATTTCCAAATTCTTAATATTTAACTTTAATTTCTTAACGTACTTTTTATAGTTGTTCATAGGCTGACACACAATCTTTATATCATCAAAGGTATACACGCCCGGCGCCGACATATAGAAATATGCTTCTTTAAGAGAATTTTTATTATAGCCATAATTGCACAATGTGGATTTTGCTCCATTATAAATATAATATTTAGTGCAATAGTTAAATCCGGCATACTTGTCATTAATTATCCCGCCAAGATAAAAATTATCCACACGCTTATTATATATAACATCACTTCTTTCATCCTGCGAAATGTCAGATGATTTAAGCTTTTCTTTTACATATTCGTCACTGAAATGATTGTAATCAATTCCCTTAATATTTAAGTATGTTTCACTGTTTGCAATACCTCTAAAAGAAATAGGTATTTTCACCATACCGCTTTTTACGATAATTTTATCGCCTTTTACATCCATATTAGGAAGTTTCATTTTCTTTAACTTAAACACAAATTTCTTCTTATTAATAGCTACCACTGAATTGCAGGAAGGTGTTCTTTCCTTCAGCTCGCCATTCATGTCATCCTGAACAACCGCAACCTGAAGCATGGCATTTTCTTTATCATAAGAGTCTAAGCTGTCCCAATCGCCTTTTTTCATGTAGTTATCATAGCCATAAACAAGAGGAAGTGCCAAAGAATTTTCATAAACGTAAACGGTATCATTATTTTCGTCTTCCGCCTTTGTCTCCAAAGTATCCTTTAATTTATATCCATATGGTACGCTGGCTAAATCTATCCCGTTGCCTCTTTTCAAGTAGTATTTCACTCCGGCAAGTTCCATAAGACCGGTTCTTCTTGACAAATCTTTTGTCCACACTGCCGTAAATATATCTGAATTTTCCAAACTTTCCATTGTTTCAGATATATTTCCGGAAGTTATGCTGTAATAGGAGGAAACTGTCGGGACGTCATTTACCAGAGAATAATTTGAACTGCCTTCATATATACTCTCAACTCTATATAAAGATTTATCATCATCCTTAACTTTACTTATTCCGGCATTAGTCATTACATCATTAACCTTACCGGCTTTTATAAACTGTCCCATTATACCGCCATTATCAATAACAAACTGTGTCATCATCTTTGTTCCGCACTCAAATGCAAACAACAATATGATTACTATATAAAAGCTCTGCTTCCTAAATAATCCAAGCCTCATTGACACTTCAACTAACACAAATGCTATAGCAAGTATTACCATTCCAACAATATCATTTAATAAAATACCATCAGTCAAAAATATTGTTGTTACTACTACTGCAACCACAACAACTGCTGCAAGTCGGAAATCTTTTATTTTAATATGGGATTTATCCTCCAGCATCCTTACTGTTCCCATTGCCACCACAAATGTAAACATAAATATCCACCTGTTGGCTACATATGAAAATCCCGTCATTCCAAATCCTACTGCCGGCACAACCAACCCTACAACGCTTAATATAGTAAATAATCTGTACACCCTATACTCTTTATTTCTTCTGCAAAGTAAAACAAGAAATAGAATAACTGCAATTGAAAAATATCCTATGTTGGTCTGGGCATCTGTTGTCCCAACCGCCACTAAATGGGTTAAAAGTTCTTTATAGTAATGTCCTCCAAAAAGAATTTCCCTAAAAGAATTTACACTGCTTCTTCCTGACTCGGAAAATGCCAGTAGCACCGGTAAAAATATAGCCAGAGCATTAATAATTCCCAGCAAATAGTAGCCCGTACATTTAAAAAAAGCACAGACGTATTCCTTTAGTCTGTTTTCTTTATATAAATCTGCCACTCTATAAACCGCATATAAAGCTACTGCAATTGTTAACATATAAAAGAAATAAAAATTACTTATTAACGCCAGTGTCACCATTAATGTGAATAACAGTGATTTTCTTTTATGTAATAGTTTGTCCAAACCTATAATTAATAATGGTAAATAAATAAGGGGATTTGTAAAAAACGGATGCTTTATTCCGTACATTAAAACATATCCTGAAAAAGGATACACAAATGCCCCTATTAATGTAGGGTAATATTTTGCTTTCTTATAAAAAGCAAAGGCACTAAAAGCCAATCCCGCCAGATACATTCTAAATATAATTAAAAATTCATACAGATATTCGGTATATGCTTTTGGCACAAATACTGACAACAAGTCTAACGGATCTCCAATGCAGTAGTAGTTAAGCGTTCCAACCACATCGCTACCAAATCCAATGTTTAAGTCCCACATATTCCATTTTGGATGTCCGCTAAAAACTCCCACAAAAAATTCCCGCAGTGTCTGGCCTAAATACACCAATGCCGGATAGTGCTGTCCCTGTCCGTCTATTTTCCATACAAAAGATGTCCCGGTTACTATCCAAGGCAGACTTGCTGCAAATGCCATAACAATAAAGCAGATTGTATACACTAATATATATTTTTTCTTTGAATCAATATTAAGGGGTTGTATTTTCATACGATCTCCTAACCTTTAATTTTCTCTACTATATAATCCACAAATATGCCAACAATGTCAATATCTGTTTTTTCATAAATCATTCTGGCTCCCACTGCATCCTCTATTTCGTTAAAAACAGCCTTTCCATTGTTAAAAATAAAATCAATTCCACCATAATCAATAGGAAGTTTTTTTAAAATTTTCCTAACCATACTTTTCTCATTGTTATTTAATTCATATGGTCTTGCACTTCCACCCAGACTGTAATTGCTCTTAAAACTTTCAGTTGAAGTTCTAAGCATTGAAGCTATAATTTTATTTCCTACTATATATACTCGGACATCCTTTCCCAAGTCCGTGGAACATTCCTGATAAATATATTTAACATCCTTTAATTTTTCTTCTATACTATGTGCCTCTTTTTCGCTACCTGCCATAAAAACCTGACTGCCGCCATGACCGGCCGTAGCTTTTATGACACAGGGATAATTAACTTTATCTTTATTTTCCCTGTCAAAAAACGGCATATACTCTACTGTACCATCTAAATAATTAAAGGTCTCTTCCTTGTTATTTGCTATTTTTGTTACTTTTGAATTGTTAAATACTTTTACGCCTGCCACTTCAAGCATAAGTGCCACTTTACAATTTCTACTTCTGTTAATAGCGAAATCCGGTTTATGCTCTCTTATTAATCCTGCAATATCTTTTTGTTCCTGCAGTATTATCAGCTTAGTAGCAATATTGTAGTTACTTAATTTTTCCGTAACAAACTTTATAAATCTTCTGTTTTTTTCTACATCTTCTTCATTATAAATAATCCAACTAATCATGATCTGTTCTCATTAATTATCTGTTTTGCAATCCTTTTTAATAAATTTCATTATTTCATCTGCAACATTAACCTTTGTACAGTCGTATATATTTTTAAAATGTGCATTTGAGTTTGCCTCACAAAGTATAGGTTCCCCTTCCTTCCCAAACATTATGTCAACTCCTGCAAAATCCAGTTTCAATTTTTCACACACCTCAACTGCCATTTTTTCCTGTTCTTTTGTAGGAGTATATTTTTTCATTGAACCTCCATTGGTTATGTTGGCTCTAAAGTCATTTTCATTTACTCTTTCCATTGCTGTAACAACTTTCCCGCCCACCACGTGAATTCTAACGTCTTTTCCTTTGGAGCTTTCAACATATTCCTGCATTATAAATTCGTGATGTTCTATATTTTTTATCTTTTCAACTGCTTCATAATAATTATTAACCATATAAACCTGCTCTCCAAAAGAGCCTTTGTTTTCCTTAATTATCATTGGATATCCCACATTTCCTTCTACCTGAAGTAAAAATGTATAATCCTTATACTCCTTGTCGAAAGTCATTGGTGCAACATATGTTTTTGGCATTTTTATATCCGTGTCCTTTAATTTAATAAACGTAAGAGCCTTGTCATCGCAGGTCTCTATAGCTTCTGCACAATTGTATAATTTAAACCCTTCTTTTTCCAATGTCTTTGCCAAATATACATCTTTATCCCAGAACAACACAAAATCCGGTTTTTCTTTCCAACTTGTATTCTTCGGGCTAATTGGAAGTATAGACCCTACCTGATCGTTAGTTAATTTTCTAAGTTCTATTCCCTGTTGCAGTGCCGCCTTAATTAGCCAGTCATATATTTCCTCAAACTTTTCACTATTTAAAAACCCATTTACAATTAACCAACCCTTCATGATTTTACCTTCCTTAAACGTAAATTTTCTTTAATACAGCAAAGAACGGTTAAGGCCCCCTTGCCATTAACCGTTCCGGACTGAAAAATATGTTAGTATACTTATGAGTCTTAGGAGAGACTCATGTTCGTGAACTTCATTCACAAACTATAAGTATTAGGTACTACTCTTTTATTATACCAAATTATTATCATTTATCAACATTGTTTTGTTTTTTTATCTTTTACTTAACGACAATTTATGATAGAATTAATTTTATATGACCGAAGGGAGCGATAAAAATGGAAAAAAATACAAACAAAAATAAAATATTAATAATTGCAACTACAGTTATTATTGCATTAATAGTAATTATGCTTATAGCTGTAAGCCTGTCCAAGACAAAAAAATCCGGGACAACTAATTCCCCCAAAAATGTCACTGAGCCTGCCACAGTTGTAGTTGTAGAGACAAGCGGTTCTCAGGATAAGGTTGTAAAGAAAAATATAAAGGCACCTAGAAAAGTTGATTTCGGCAAAACACACAAAGCCGTTCAGAAAACTGAAAAAGACAGCAAGGACATTGGTAAAGGAAACTATATTGCTTCCCCTGATGGGACTACAGCTTATTTAACATACAGTTTCAGTGCTGATAATACACCTGAATTCTTTGGTACCAAAGTAAATACTAGCACAAACAACGCACTTTTACAGTACGTATTCGATAGCAAGGACAAACTTTACGAAATACGTCTACAGTACGGCAAACTGACAAAAGACGCATATGACTCCATCGTTTCAAACATTTCTTCTACATATGGAGATGCAACTTATTTAAGAACACTTTCTAATGGTTCCATTGAAAAGTGGTGGAATACAAAAACAGTACGTCTCACAGCATATTATCAGGAATCAGGCGTAAACGTTTATATAAGAAAAAAATAAGTTAAGTACTAAAAGCAATATTATAAATGCAGAAAAGGAAAACAGTAATATATAAAACATGTCGCATTTTTACCTGTGCTGCGCCGCTTATTAACAATTGCTCCCGCGAACTCAGCCACTCCGTGGCTTCAAACAGCGCTCCGCAATTGTAGCTATGCTCGCACAGCTTACAAAATGCTTCCAATCGTTTTTTATATTACTGTTTTCCTTTTCTGCATTTTATATTATTTTTTACACTTAACTTATTTTTTTCTTGAAAGATTTTATATTTGTGTTAATCTGTGTATGAAACGTAGTGGATTTTTTTTAGGAAGGAGCGATTAACTTTATGCCTTACAGTGATTATGTCAGAGCTTCAAAAATAGGAAAAAAAGATTATCAGTCCAAGGTTTTAAAAGGTCAGTTACCAACTCTTGAAGTCCTCGATGATATTCTTCATTCTACAAGAGATTACCATGAGGTTTCTCTTGGTCTTGTAAATATTCCACTGGATCAGATTGTAGGAACAAAAACTTCCGGCAGAAGCAATTCCTTCTCCAGTAATTTTATGCCTATTCTTGACGTGCATACAGAATTTGCATCCAAATGGATAGCCCTTAGTAAATATCAGGAAGAAGAGGGTATTGCTGACCCTATAATTGCTTATGAGTATATGAACAAATTCTATGTTTTAGAGGGAAACAAGCGTGTAAGCGTGCTTAAATACTATGGCGCAGCTTCAATAATGGGTACTGTTACAAGAATAATTCCAAAATTAACTGATGACATCAATGTCCGCATTTACTATGAATTCATGGATTTTTATGCTCTTTCAGAAATTAATTATATTAACTTTACCCAGCTTGGAAGTTACCAAAAGCTGCAGAGTACAGTAGGGAAAGAACCGGATGAGCAGTGGAGTTCAAACGATAAAATGGATTTTCGCTCGCTGTTTTTAAGTTTTAAATCAATATATATTTCTTTAGGTGGAAATAAACTTGAACACATTACAGATGGAGATGCATTTCTTGCCTTTATCAGTCTGTATGGATATAAAGACCTTTTAGAAAAGACGGATTCTGAATTAAAGGAACTTGTTTCCTCAAACTATTCTGAATTTGAGTTAATGTCAACTCAGAAAGTTGATTTGAGAATGACGGCTTCTCCAAAGAAGTCCTTTACTCTCAGTAAATTATTGCCATCCGATAAAAAGTTAAAGGTCGCTTTTATATATGAAAAGACTCCTGTATCTTCTTCGTGGACCTATTCCCATGAACTTGGAAGACTTCACGTTGAAGAGACTTTTCCTGACGATGTTAAAACAGTTTACTATGATAATATTGATGGGGGAACCATTGACGATACAATTAAAAAGGCAATAGATGACGGATGTAATGTTATTTTTACAACTTCACCTACCTTTTCCAACGCAAGCCTTAAAGCGGCAATTGCCACCCCGAAGATTACGATTTTAAATTGTTCTCTTCATGACCCCCACACATCAATGCGTACTTATTATTCACGTATGTATGAAGCAAAATTTATTATGGGTGCCATTGCCGGTGCCATGTCAGAGCATGATAGAATTGTATATATTGCCGACTATCCTATTTATGGAACAATTGCCAATATTAATGCATTTGCACTAGGTGCAAAAATGACAAATCCAAGAGCACGCATTCATCTTCTTTGGAGTTGTCTGAAAGATAAAAATGTTGGAGAACAGATTGAGGCCATTAAACCTGATTGTGTATCAGACCAGGATTTGTCTGTCCCTGAAGCCGGAACAAGATACTACGGCCTATATCAGCTTTTTGATGACGGAAACATTTGGAATCTAGCCATTCCGATTTATAACTGGGGCGATTTTTATGAGCAGTTAATTCAAGCTATTTTAGATGGTACCTGGAAATCTGACATTACCAAAAATAGTCAGGCCATTAATTATTGGTGGGGGCTTGCTGAAAATGCCATTGAAATTATTTACTCCCAATGGTTACCTGATGGAACTAAACGACTCATTGAGCTTTTGACCCACACTATAACTTCAGGGGATTTTAACCCATTCTCAGGTGTAATATACTCTCAGGATAAAACAATACGAAACAAAGAACACCAGACTTTATCTGCAAATGATATTATAACTATGGATTGGCTCTCTGATAACATAATCGGTGAAATTCCGGTATTTGATGAACTTAAAGAGCAGGCAAAACCTGTTGCCATTCAGCAGGGTGTAAAATAACGGAGAGGAAAACATATGAGAATTTTATTAATTTCAGATGAAGAATCTTCATATTATTGGGATTATTATTCAGCTGACAAATTTAAGGATATTGATTTAATTATTTCATGTGGTGACTTGGCGCCACAGTATTTAGAATTTTTGGTGACTTTCGCTCATGTTCCTGTGTTATATGTTCACGGAAACCATGATGAATGTTATGATATTACACCACCAAGTGGCTGTATTTGTATTGAAGATACTGTTTTTGTATATAAAGGGGTCAGAATTATGGGACTGGGCGGGTCCATGCGTTACCGTCCCGGTCGTGAATACCAATATACTGAACGCCAAATGCGTAAAAGATATCACAAACTTCGTCCCAAAATATTTTATAACCGTGGAATTGATATTTTAGTGACTCACTCACCGGCGTTCAATTTAAACGATGGTGATGATTTACCTCACCTTGGTTTTTCAATTTTTCTGGAAATAATGAAGAAATATAAACCTAAATTTTTTGTTCACGGTCATGTTCATAAGTCGTACGGTCGCCAATTTAAGCGCTTTGATACTTTTGAAGATACAACTGTAGTTAATGCCTGTGAAAGATGCATTATTGAAATATAAAGAAAACTGCAGTTCATTGGTTTAAACCCTAGAACTACAGTTTTTTATTTTACTTTACTGAAATCCACACTGCCGGACGAATATGCATATTCGTATTAGTTACTTCATAACCATATTCCATAATCTTACCGTACGACATGAACATTGCCGTGTTCTGTTTACTACCGGGATCTATAAGCCAGCAGTCTCTCAAATAATTGGCTAAAATGTCATTGTACTTCTTTTCTGCCTGTATACTGTTTAGAAGAAAAATCTTGTCTGTTGTAGAATTTCCTCCCTTTGTTCCGTAGAGATCATTATCAGATACTGTTATATCCGTGTCGAGAATTGTACCACGCATTTCCTTTGTAAATGTCTCTTCAAGAAATTCTCCATTTAAATATTTTCTAAGAGAACATGTTTCCCACGTCACATCCTCATTCTTATCATTATATGCAAATCCGTTAATTGGCTCTGATTTTACTAACATGACTTTATCATCTTTTTTTTCAAGAATGAGCCAATGATAACCTCCATATAAGACGTTGGCTCCAACCTTTGCCTTCTTTATAACACCAAGTTCTGTCTTTGCAAGTTTTGCTTCACTGTCTTTGTAACCGCCTAAGGTACGGAACATCTTATATGCTTTCTGATAATTTCCTGTCTTCTGATAGTAGGATGCTCTTGCATATTTTCCGGGTGTAGTTCTTGTGTAAACAAATACTGCAATAACTGCAACCACCAAAATTCCTATTATGACAAGTATAATCTTTCCTACTATGCCACTACTCTTTTTCTCATCCTCCTCTACCTTGGGGTTTGTATCTTTGTGTTCAGCTGCAAGCTTTTTATGTTCTTTAGCTTTCTTATCACACTCTTCATATTTTTCTTTAGCATCTTTGTATTCACCCAACTCCTTATATATATTAGCAACGTATTCGTATATCTCTGCTCTTTCCTTATCCCTTGTCAGACAATCTATTGCTTTCAAAAGTTTTTCTGCATGCAAATACTTTTCGTCGTCCGTCTTTGCTTCGAACTTAGCTTTTGTTTTCTCTGCCATATTCACCTCCACTTTATCGTAGTTTTATTATACTAGGTTCGTGAAAGTTTTCAACTCTATATATTATTGTGCAAAAAATAAAAAGCTATTAAACATTTTACTGTTTAATAACTTTTTACCTTAACTACTGTTTTTCTTTCATACTTCCCGCTATAAGAGAGAATGTAAGAACAACCTGTGCCATCATGATACATGCTGATATTTCTCCTTTATTCAATAATGTACATATAACAGCAACTGTTGTTTCTACAACCAATGTTATTAATGTTTTCTTTCTGTAGATTAACTTTTCTATTCCATCAAGTGGCTTATTCTTTGTCTGAACCGGTGATAACAGTCCAATAATCGCACCTGACATTAATATAATTCCCAGACACATGAACCTGTTAATCTCGACAAACTTCATTAATAAAATAACGATCACAAGCATAAAGTTTGTAAGAAAAAAACATCTTAACATTGTTGATGCATGATATCCACCTGCGTATTTCCTTATTACCATAAAGGAAAATGCAAATATTAACCCCTGCCATACCATGCCGGTAACAAGTCCGACTATAAGGAGAGTTAATAAATCTATTATATTCGTTATTAATTGCTCTACCCCAAATTCGTATATTTCATAGTCTTCGTACTCAATTACCTCTCTCCGTACCAATCCTTTTGCTATTTCTTTCGAAATTTTTTCAACCATTAGAACTTCCTCAATTTCTTTAAACCAGCCGGTAACTTTGGTTGATGAAAGAAATATGCACATGTTGAATTTACATTACTCTTTGCTGACGCCAATGCTGCTGCACTAACAAGTTTATCAACGGTTTTTACCATCTTTTTCATAATTCACATCCCCCTTCCTATCAGCAATTTAAAGCTACCACAATTTTTTCCACTATTTTCCAAATTGTAGAAAATACTAGGATTTTTGTACAAAATAAAACATCCCTATGATTGCCTGTCCAACCATTAGGAATGTTTTCTTTTAAATATATAACATTATACTGACTTTAAATTCTTTTTCATTAAAATCTAATTTCATAGTCCCATTATAATTATTAACTGCTGCCTCCACACTTTTTAAGCCGATTCCGTGAAGGTTTTTGTTTTGCTTTTTCGTAACAATTCTATTTTTTCTCTTAACAATCACTCCATCGTAACTGTTTTTTATGTCAATAAACATTGCTCCTCTTTTGTATCTCACCTTTAAATCAATGTATTTCTCATCCGTACACTTATCTGCTGCTTCTATAGCATTGTCCAGCAAATTTCCAAAAATAGTTACAAGATTTTCTACGTCATTCTGTATTCCGCTTGGAACAACGATATTAAGATTTGTCTTAATATCCTGCTTTTCTGCCTTACTTAATTCATAATTAATTACACTGTCTATGGCAACATTTCCTGTATTGCTGTACATTTTTGTGGTAATTATTTTTTCAGTGAGATTTTCTATATATTTTTTCGCCTCTTCATTCTCACTTCCTATCATACTTCCAATAACGTATAAATGATTATTTATATCATGACGGAAATCACGCAATTGCTCATCTCTTGCCTGCAACAGTTCTGTCTGTTTTAAATAATAATTCTTTTCCCTCTCAATGGAATCTGCTTCCATTTTTTTTGCATAGCTGATGGATATAATATCGTACAAATAAACTACCAGAAATATTACCAATAACATACATATTACTGACAATATTTTTATGCTTTCAGAATTACTATTCTGTGAGAAAATTGCAGTTTCCAAGGCAAATATAATTGCATCTATCACAATTATGATGATATTAACTACTCTTGGAACTTCAACTTTTGAGTTAATATTTTTAAAGGATATAACTATTTCATAAGTTATCCACTGCACTGCCGCTAATACGATAAACGAATACATATCTCCGTTGTGACCATAAACGGAAATTTCGACATTGGACAAAGCCAATACCGCTGCCACCGCCGCCTCTGACGCAAAAAAGAAAAAGTATGTTATAATACACGCCACCAGTTTATTAACAACTTTTCCACCATATCCAAAGGCTACAATAAACAAGGTTATTACCCCACATAACATATTTATCATTCCATGTGGAAAATTAATATATTGAAGAGTACATACGACAAATCTGACTGTATAAACTGCTATAATAGCAACTTTTCCCCTGTTTCCTTCTCCCAGAAACATTTTCATAAATTTAGAAATAATATAAAATTCCAGAAAGGTTGATAAGCAATAAGCTACCCAATACAAAATCTCTTCCATCATTTTTCCTCCAATCCGTTATAAATCTCTCTTATTTGTTTTCTTCTGGATTGGCTAATTGAAAACTCTGCATTGTCGGACATTATAACGCTGTCATATTTTATAACCTGTATATACCTGTAATTTACCATGTAAGATTTGTGTATGAACAAAAAACCGTAATTTTTTATTCTGTCATAAATTGACTCCAGCGATTCATAAAAAGTTTCTACTCCTTCCGTCGTATACATACTTACTTTTCTGTTGTCACGAACAAAATACATTATTTTCTGTACTTCGATTTTATGACTTGAATAGCCTTTTTTATAACGGAAAACCTCTTTTTGTGCTCCACTTATTGTTATGTAGTCGTCAATTAATTCTTCCAACTGTTCTTTATCTAATGGTTTCTTCAGGAAATCCAGCGGATGTACTTTGAACAGCTCCATTGCGTACTCCTGCTTTGAAGATATATATGCAATCTGGGTAATGTTATTATTCAAAACTTTGCGGATATATTTTCCCGTCTCCACTCCGTTCATATTGGGAAATTCAATGTCTAAAAATATTAAATCATACTTCTCTTTTTCCATTTCTTCGCACAGTCTCTCCCCAGAGTAAAATAAGTCAATGTCTGCATCTATTGATTTGTGTAAGAATATTTCCGTTAATATCTTTTCAATCTGAGAACATATTATTATTTCATCATCGCATATTGCAATTTTCATCTGCACTGTAAATTCCCCTTTTTTTGTTTATTATTTTATCATATGTTGTAAAATAATCAATTTATCCCTCTCATAAAATTAAATAGATTACCGCAACAGGTTCATCTTTTCTTTTAAGAATGTAAGGATTCATAAGCCGCCTCCAATTCCAATTTACTTATTTCTTCATTTAGCTTCCACACGGCAAGTTCCTCAATATATTTCGTAGCGTCCTTCTTTACCGGTATAACTTCATAGCAATATTGTTTTCCGTTTCTATTAAAAATTATAAAGTATGATTTATGTTTGATAATCACATTCGCAGTTACATTATACTTCTTTGAAAATACTGATTTTCGATATAAGCAAAGATCATACAGTTCTTCTAAACCAACATCTAATGCATTGGCTATACTTTTAAGCTGGCCTGCACGTATATTTTCAATAACAACTACAAGTACATAAATTGCAAACCTATACTTGTCAAATAATCGCCATATTATTATAATGTATTATGCTTATATAATAGTACAATATTGGAGGTTATTCTTTATGAAAAATTTATTTATAGTGATTATCGGCTTTGCTTTTTTATTATCCGGTTCTATCGGATTAGCTCTTTCAAATTTGTCAGAAAGCATTGTCATAACAAATTCAGCCGTATACAATGATGGTAATAATTTACCATACTACTTATTCATATTATTTATTGTCGTTGGAATCATTAATTTTATTTATGTTTTATTAAAAAAATAGTCAATTGTTATCTATTGCCATTCCTAAATATGAAATAATGATTTTATTATAATATATAATTGGCAATATAAATATTAATTCAGAAAATATTAATTGTACCATATTATATAATAGATATACTCCTCCATTCTCTAATCCATACAGCAAATTCCAAAGACTTCCATTGAAAATTATGCACATTATTCTGGTAATTATTATTGCAAATATTACCTCTCTTCCACAATTCTTTTTCAAACACATTAATATTAAAATAGTAACATATACTATGTTCAATATAATAGTGCCAATTTCCATTTTATTTATCTGGTTATTTTCAACAGCATAGATGACTATCGGAACACAGCTAAGTAAACTTCTAATTCCCAGTGCAAATATACACATTAATGTTTTTTTCAAAAATACTGCAACTATAATAACCAAAGGAATTATAATATTAACCGTGTTTTCTGAAACCCATAAGCTTTTTTGTTCAATATTTGATAATCCCAATACATCACTGCTTTTCTCAAAAAATATTTGAATTATAATTAATATTAATACGCTAATTATTGTTGTTAAAATAACTATTTTTTGGTTATCGTATTTTATTCTTTCTTTCATTTTTACCCCCAACTTTACTTTATTAATTAATACATAAAATTACCTTGTATTATTTTCGAAAATGATTGTATCATAGAAAACTTTTTTAGAAAACTATGGTTTTTATTCTTTTGTTGTTTTTGAACTACTCTAATGAGTCACATACAGCTCTATTACGCTTCGCTTCATTTCGCTGATGCGGCATTCGCCGCATCAAAATAAGAGAGCAGACTTTTCTCGGAATACAAGTATTCCTCTCTAAGTCTGCTCTCTTATTTATACGTGACTCATTGCTAACGCACAAAAAAAGTACCACCCCAGGCAATTTAATGTCCGAAACGGTACCCGCAAGTGCGCCTCCAGGGGCTCGAACCCTGCACACCCTGAAAGCCCTAGGGTATTTTATATCAGTTTATTATGCATTATTTTGTGTTATAAAAATGCCCGTATTCCCTTTGTTTATCGGGCATTGCGGGCAATATAAAACTTTATGGTATTTTATAATAAAATGTAAAAAGTTCAAGTGTTTGTGGGAAGGATTTTAGGTTTTTATTATATGTTTTATTTTTATCTCCATTCTTTTTTATCACAAACATTTTATAATTTTATCACCTCAAATTCTGCATTAGAAAATGTTGGATTTTCCTTGATTATTTCCTCTATAATCTTATCTATATCCATATTTTCATCATCTATAATTTTTTCTAAATATCCATTTAACGCCTTTAACCCCTTATCATCATGTCTGTTCCATGTACTAGGGTTAATAATATTCTGTCTCCCAATAATTTTATACTTCATTATTTATTTCTCCTATAAATAGTTTTTGCAACAATATTTTCAATTTTAAATATCGTTATTTGTTATTTTTATTTATATTTTATTAAATCTAAATACTAGTGTTTAACAACTATTACTTTAATGTTTTCACCCGAATTTTCAATATCTCTTCTAAATTCGGTTTCATCTCTGATTACACCCAAATCATAAATAACAAATAGTTGCCTATCATACTCTTTACTATAAGCTGTAATATCAGCATTCACTTCCTCAATTATCTTAGATTTTCTGCCTTCGCGAAGCAATTTGACTTCAATTGCAAGATTTAACTTTGGTATTATGAAGTCAGGAATATACTCTTTCCCCGAGAACTCAAACTTACCACACTCTCTATCATAATTAATCCCTTTTTCCCAGTCTCTCCCTACAAATAAGTTTTCTATAGCATTTTGTACTTCTATTTCTCTGTCTGGTTTCTTATATATTACTGTTCTAAGTTTATTTCTAATAAAGTTACTTATATTTAAAAATTCATCATCTGCAAAACTGTTTTCTGCTTCTAAACCTGATAATAAATTACCAACTAAAATATATACCGCTTCAATAATTTGAAGTTGTTGTGGCCATAAACTATCTCCCCAACTTGGCATATTCTCTAAACACAATTTGTCAAAACTATTTCTTTCAATCTCTAGTACATCGCTTACACTATCCGCAAGTTTATTATATTGTTCAGCATATATTCTAAATGACGAATAGCGTCCTATTTCATTTGTCATTGTATTATCTAAAATTTTTTCTACTGCTCTCTTTAAATTTTCACATTGTGATATTAACACTTTAATATGTATTTTTTTATCTGTATTCATTTATACTATTAATTTACCTCTTATATCATATTATTTTAATTTTTTCAGTGCATGCTTTAGTTCTTTATCTTTAGCTATCTTTTTTCTAATTTCTTTTTTTCTTAAATAATTTATTACATTTTCATCTTCAAAATCTATTTTAGATATAATTAACTTAATATCTTCTGCACAAAATCCTTCTATACGGCATTGCAATTTTTTAAAAGCTTCTTCCTCTGTAGTTTGTTCTTTTTCGAAAAATTGTTCTTGATTCTGCGTCATATATTCAGCATAATCTTCTTGTCTTTCAATCTCTCTTTCTATATATTCATCTGTTTGTGTATATACATCTTCATAATATTCTTGATTAATTATTTCTAAAATTTCTTTTTCTACATATTCTATTTTTAAAATAGCATCTTTAAACATACCTATTATTTTTGAGCTAATATATGTTGTCATCCTTAAAATTTTTAAACATGCTTCATAATCGATAACCCTTTTTTCCCAATATTTGTCAACATTGTCAACGTACTTTCCATAACTTTCAACGGCTAAAGGTCCTAACAATTTTCTATATTCATCTTCGCTTATTAATCCCTGAAGCAAGTACTGCGACTTTGACAATACACTTAATTCTGCCGATAATTTTTGAACTTGATACACATTTACCTTTAACAATTCTTCAATCCGATTTTTTCTCTCATCTTCAATCTCATTAATTTTTTCATTTTTTATCCATGTTTCAAATTCATTATATGGGGAAAAATCTTCATATAATTTATATATATTTCTTACTTTAGGATTATCCTCATGTATAATGAAATGATTTATCTTATATACATTGTCATGATATATTTTTAAACAAATAGATATTAAATTTGAAAATAATGTTTCTCTAATTGCAATAAGTCTATCTTTTTCCCTTTTTTCCGTATCATATGTCAAGATGATACTTACAACTAATGATGTAAATAACCCTGTTCCTATTCCACATATTATACCTGATATTGCATTATTGTATGAATACACAAAAAAAGAAACACACATTGATATAATGCCTAGCATAAATATAAATATAAATATATATATTACTCTTCTCTTTATCATCCCTATCTCCATTTCACATAGCAAATATATATCTCTCTTTTAATAGAAAATACTATTCCTAAATACATTAATTTTCTAATTGTCGAATGTGCATTTTGTTCAAAAATATATAAGACAATTATCTTTTTACTGATTTAAAAATCAAACAAATCATTATATTCATTTTCCCTTATCTTTTCAATTACGCTTCATTTATAATTTGGGAAGAAAAGATGTTAAATCTGGTGCATTTCTTGTAACACTCCATTTCCCGATTATCATCTTCTTCATTATTTTACCATTGCCAAAATCTAAAAGATCTTCTCTTTTAAATCCACCTACTATTTTTTTTAAACTTCCTAAATCAGCTGATGTTAACAAAAAAGCTTCCTCTGGATCCACTAATTTACAATATGCCCATAACTGTCCTAGATCTCTAAGTGTAAGTTTCGTCTTTTTTGCCTCTATAAATATTAGTTTAACATTGTTCTTTTTTTTAGCTATTCCTAATACATCAATCTGTATATCAACTCCGTTTGCTTGTTCTTTTATAATATCATATCTAGCTAAAGTCCTGTCCAGTCTCTCACTGTGGCAATCAGTTGTAATTATTTCGTATCCTTGATATTTGTCCCGCATATATTTATCAAGCCATGTTCTCATGGGTTCATATAATTCTTTTTCCTGCATAATTAGTTTTCCTCATCCTATTTATAACCAAGGTCTTTTGCAATCTCTTTCCATGAGTCGTAATGCTTACCTCTAATTTGTTCAGGAATAAATGCATCATTCTCACTTGGATGATTTGGCTTTACTTTTTTTCTCCCGGTAAGTTCCCAATAATATTTGTGCGTAACATCTGAAGCTTTTTTATTTTTACTAATTTCTATAAAATTAATTTGTTCTTGTGCAAATGTCTCTAAGGCTTCATTTTTATGAATTACAGCAAAGCCTATTGGTTCATATTCATTTGCCCATACCTTAACCTGATGTTCTTTTTTCCAAAAATCCGGTTTTCCATCTTTATATTTCTTTAAATTACCATCACGCATATTGGGGTGTCCCCAATCTATATTCTGCACTGGAATATCAACAGAATGTAATAAATTACAAAAATCAATTACTAGTCCCCAATTTTGAGGTATTTCGAAATATACTCTATGCATTTTTTTATCAAAGAAATAATTTGATTTTCTTATGTATCCCGTAACGTCAGCAAAACCCTTTATGTATTGTTTCCGTTCATCTTCTGTAAAATTAAATACTTCTGGTGAAATTCTTATATTTTCGTGCGAGGTTGCTCTTCCGATATATCTCATTATTTCACGCATCAAATAATCTTCATTTCTTTTTGTAAATGAAATAAATGAAACATTTGCATTTTGATTAAACACTAACCCTGTTCCAACTAATGGTTCCAACACCTGTCTTATATCCGTTATACTAGCTTTCACATATATTCCTACATCCTTTTGGAATTCAGTTTCCAACTTTTTATGCGGAATTTCTATAACAATTGTTGTATCTATAGAACCTCTTTGTATTTCACCATTACCAGTAATCATTCCTAATAAATAAGCCATCTCATTATTCATTTTCTTCACTCTCCATTTTAAATGTTGCTTCTTTTATATTTTCCGGTTTAAAGAAACGCTCATATGGCATATCAAATACCAATATATCAACTGCTTCATCGCTTAAAATCTTTTCTAAATTATTTACTTTAATTAGGAAATACTCATCTGCTTTATTATGCATTGTTGTCAACTCGTTCGTCGTCATTGTAAATATATTGGACTCTTGTTTACTAGATTTTATCTCCAAATAAATGATATGATTTTCAGTTTTTATTTCTATATCACATCCTTGTCCAACAGATTTATCTACCCATTGATTATCGTTCTGAAAGCCATTGTTAAACCAATTTATCTTATATTCTTCTAATGAATTAATTTTTAGCTTTTCCAATAATTGAGAATTTCTCTTTATTAATTCATTATAAACACACAATTCACCTATCCAGCCCAAATATAACAATTGTTCCTCACTAAAACCATTTTGTATGTACTTTTGCTTTTGTTTTGTCTTTTTATTTGCCACCTTTTTTGCTTTTTTCTTTTTATCAATTATTCGAGCACTAGTTTCCGATTCGACAAGTCTAACTTGAAGTGATTCTATAAATTTATCATTTATAGAAAAAGTACTTTTAAACCATTCAAATTCTTTTCCACCTATCCTACTAACTTTATTGAATATTTCTCTAGAATCTTGATTTGAATTAGTAAAAACAAATCCATACTTTTCAACTAACTCTCTTATAAAATCATTATTTTCTAATCTTAATTTATATTTTCCTTCAAGATGTGTTAAAAGTTCCTTAGGACATCCCTCTGCGTGATTAATATCTATGCGATATTGATATCCATACTTATTTTCTCCGACGTCGTATGGATACTCTTTTGAATACTTTCCCGCAAAGCGTTCTTTGAACTTTTCTATATATTTATGTTGGACCTGCGCGGAGATAGAATCCACAACTCCCGGTCTAGCCAAAAAACCAATTGCTTCAAATTTATCTTTCTCAGATGTCCATGTAAAACCTGCCATATTTTATCCCCCTTATGCTGTACAAATCTTCTCACCATACCATTTGCTCGCACTTATCTTTCTCATTTCTGCTTCAATATATTCACGATCTTCATCGCTTATCTTATAAATGTCATAAACAATAGCATTAAGTGATTCATTCAACTTAAACCACTCTGCACTCATATATTCAGTCTCTTCCATTTTGTTCACAATATTAATAACATCTTCCATTGCGATATTATCAACAACAATAGGAATTTGATTTAAGTACTTTGCATCTGTATGTATGGTTAATCTAGAGTTATTAAATTCAAATCTAATTAAAAAATAATTGCACACCCTTGAGTGTAATAAACCTAAAATATACTTACATAACTGTTCGTTTTCCATTTTTACAATCGTAACTGTTTCTGCCGGCTTCAAATCACCTGCAAAACTAGCTGTTATACCTGCCTCTGCACTAAAAATATTTTGAATAAAAATCTGATTTCCCTTGTCAGGTATATTTCTATTTTTAAATCCAAATTTTCTAATTTGTTTTCCTGTAACCGCATCTTTTGACTTGTCATGCCCTCTATGTATATTTTCTGAACACACTTCACCTAACTGGGGATACGAATTTTTTAACTTGTCATAAATAGGCACTTCATCGTCTCCAGTAAATACAATTATTTCATTTTTGTAATATGATTGAGGAACTGAAGACATATACTCTATTTTTCCTTTATCATATCTATAAAACTTTATTTCATCATTAGCTTGTGCTTCACAATTTTGAAACGTTAGTACAATCTGTTCTCCTCTAACTGCTTTAAAATGAATGCCTAACTCTATAATTGATACAATACGTTTATTTCTTAATAAATTTTCTCTTATTATTTTATAAGATGATATATGCAATAAATTTTTAGGAATAATTACTGATACCATTCCACCTGCTTTGCATATTTCAAATGCTCTATATAATGCTGCTACAAATAAATTATTTCCTGACGATTTTACTAAATTATTAAATCCATTATCCGATTTTAATTTTGTATCACCGCTAATTGGCGCATAGGGTGGATTTCCTATAACATAATCAAATCTTTGCTTTTTAATCTCAGCCAAAATGTTTTCGCCACTGTTTCCTAGTGTATCAATGCATTTTATATTTCTCATATTTAATGCTTTTTTGCATTTATTTACTGTTTGCTCATCAAAATCGCAACCGAACAAATGCTTATATCCATTTTTTTTCAACGCAAATAAGAAACTTCCCATTCCGCAACATGGATCAATAATGCTTGCATTTTTAGGTATTTTTAAAAATTCTACGATTGCATTAGATAATTCTAAATCTGTATAAAATATCCCATTGCTTTTTTTGTATTTGCTATCTAAATTACCTTCATGTGAATTACTTTCAACTATATATTCTTTATCCATTAACTTACCCATCATATTTCTCCCATATTTGATTTGCAATTGCTTTCGCCATTAATGGTGGTACGGCATTTCCTATCTGAGCACCCACTGCACGTCGTACCCCATAAAAAATAAATTCATCTCCAAAACTTTGTATCCTTGCTGCTTCTCTTGGAGTTATAGCTCTATTTATAACCGGATGAGAATTGGTTCCATTAGACGGAGTATCAAATCTCGTATCAATTGTTGGTGATACTGTATCCCAAACAAGTCTTCCCCATGTTGTATTAAATTTTTGCTTTCCCCTCATTTCTTCCGGTAAATATTCTTTCCCCTTTTCTGGTGGAATCATTGCCAATTTTTGCAATGCAATTTTTGAGTGTGCCGATGCTTTGTGATTATACAACTTCTTGCTATTAACCCTCATACGTTTTTGATATTCGGTTGTAGCTTCTGTAGTATAATCTAATTCGAAATCTCCCTCTGCTGATTCTAAATATGCTAAATCAGATATTGCATCTCTAACTGTGACAATTTCTTCATTTCCTTCTGGTAATTCAATTATTTTACTAAGTGAGCATATAAATATTGCTCGTTCTCTAGCCTGTGGAACACCGAATCTTTTTGCATTCATTATTCCATATTCAACATTGTATCCAAGCTTTTTTATATAATTTAATATTTCATCCTTAAACCATCCACCAGCTGTTGATAATAAACTTTTTACATTTTCAATCACAAAAACTTCTGGTCGTATTCTTTCAACTATCTTTAAATACTCCATAAAAAGATAATTTCTTGGATCATTTAATCCCATTTTTTTCCCTTTCATTGAGAAACCCTGGCATGGTGGTCCACCAATTATCATATTCACCTTTTTTAATTCTGATTCATATATTATCTTTTCTTTTATTTTTGAATCCGTTATATCTCCTACAACAACTGTTGTCTGTGGCATATTTTTCTTAAAAGTTTTTGCTGCTGATTCATTAAAGTCTAATGCAACCACTGTATTAAAATGAATATTTTTGTGCATTCCATAAGAAAAACCACCAGCACCACAAAACAAATCAAGTATTCTAAATTCAGTGATTTTGTCCATCATTTTTTCCGCCTTATTATTTTCTATCTCACATTTTAACACATTATTTGTCCAATAATTGGGACTCACAGAACTAGACATTATCTTTTTTCATTTCTGTAATAAATTTCCCTATACTACTTGTATAATTTAATACTTGTTTTCCTAAAAACAATTCATCTTTATCACAATCAATAAAACTTCCGCTTAGCCAATTGTTTTTTTTCATAAATTTAACGAAATAATATTTCTTATCTTTTTTATCAAATAAAAGCAACGCATATTTATCACATTTTTCACTCAAAGCATTAAACCACTCTCTTTTAATCTTAAAAACATTAGAATTATTTGTCAAAAATAATACATTAATTTCTCCTACACTAAATATGTTTGCATTTTTATCATTTTTTATCTTATTACTTTTTATTTCATATTTATCTAGTAACTCGTATATAGTCATTTCTTTTTCTCCTAAAACTAATCTATAATCAGTTTTTTTGTTTAATAATTTGATGTCTGTAATTTTAGCATATTTGTTAATAATTCTCTACTGCTTGGCATAAGTTTTATTATGTTTTATTTATTATCAAAATTAGCTTTTTTAATATATATATGTTTTTGCTAACATAAAAACAACTAACGCAACTCCAATCCCCCCACTTATTAATATCAGCATATAATTTCTTCTAACTATATCTTCAACATTCACCATCACTTTTATAATGGCATAAATCACCAACACAACCATTGCACCCATAACTAAATTGATTTTCCATAAATTCTTTATTACATCTCCAAAAATAATTATTGCCAGTAATTCTGTTAATACAACTATAGCTGCGTTTCTATCTAATACTTTATTTCTAATTAGCTTTACGATTTTTATAACTAAAACTATGATTAACATAACAATCAGCAAAAGCATTATTGTTATTCCAACATATGCCAATATTTTTACACCGTCTGCTATGTTTTTGTTACCTATATTACAATTTATTTCCAATCCAACAATGTTATATGCTTTTTTAATTAATCGAATTACTCTAATAAATATATTTTTAATCCAATTACCAATTTGAAAAATGTCTTTTTTCAAAACACTATTTCTATATGCAACGCATAACGAAAATACAATTCCATATGTAAGTAATATAAAAATCAATCCCTTATACTTTTTCTCCATTTGGTTTTCTGTTTTCAATTTTTCCATCAGGACTTGTTGACTTACTTCTTTTTGTAAGTCCTGCTTTCTTAATTCAAGTTTTTTCTCTTTTTCTGACAATTTTATTTCTTTATTTTCAAGTAATTTCTTTTGCACCTTGATTCCGTTTATTATTGCGTTGTTATCTTCTCTTTGCCTGTCTGTCTGTTCTTTTATTTTCATTGCTTCTTTCATCATTTCTTCTGCTTTCTTCAACTGCAAGTCGCTCTCGCTCAAGCTCTCTATTTTCTCGTTCAACGATTTTATTTTCTCTGCTTGATTCTGAATCTGCAATGATGCTTTCTGCAATGTCTGTTGCAGTTTTAAGTTGTCTGATGATTGTTTCTGTATCTTTGCTTTCTGCGTTAATATTGTTGTTTCCATCTGCTGTAACTCCGCTGTCAGTTCTTCTGCTAAGTCTGCCAGCTCGTTCATTTTTAATTTTTCTGATTCTGTCATCTATCTTACTACTCTCCTTCCTCATTCTTCTTTTGATTTCAGCAATTGCTGATTCTGTTGTTTTAATGTTTTGTTCTGTTCTATTAATTTTCTGTTCTGTATCATTAATGAATCTACCTGTTGACTCAACAGACTGTTTTCCTGATTCAGTTCTTCCATTAGGCTCAATGTATCCCCTACCTTTTCTATCACTGCCAATACTTCCTTTAACTCTTCCAACTCTTTCATATATCTGTTCAACCCTTTCCTTTAATATTTTTGTTATTTCAGCAATGCTCTTCTTAATCTGCATTACCAGTTTATTTGATTCCTTAACTTTTCTGTTATACTCACATCTGTCTGATACTTTTCCATTTTGTTCCATTTGTCTTGCTGCATAGCCTTCATGAATTGTAGGTTCAATATCTAATCCCTGCTCTTCAAAACTTCTATGATCTATTTTTTGTTCCTCCATAAGAAATTTATTGCAATAATCAGCCCAGTTTTTTCTCCATTCCTTAAGCTGTTCTTTTGAGTTCCATTGATTTTGAATCACATCAATTCTTTTCCAAAGTTTTTCTTCACCCTTTCCTTTTCTGATTCTTACCTTTTGTTTTCCATTTTCATCAAGCAATGGTATTTTGTTTCCATTATCATCACGTGCGAACTCTGTCTTTCGCATATTTGACCAACTTCCATCTTTATTAAATGCCCTCATTGTACACATACAATGCACATGATGATTTCCTTCTTTTTCATGGTATGCCCAGTCTGCTGCCATTCCTTTATTTACAAAATTCGCCTTTATAAATTCCCGCATTCTTGAAATTGTCTGCTCCCGATTCCACTCATTGGGAACTGCTATTTCAAACTCTCTTGCATACTGACTGTTTCGTTTATTTTCCCTTTTTTCAACTGCATTCCATAAAGTTTCTCTATCAGCCAAATCTTCAGGTGCATTTTTAGGTAAGAGTACTTCTGCAAATACAACTTCTTCTTTTCTTGTATAGTTAAAAGATAAACCAAGTCTTGCATCCTTTAATTTTTGTCCTGAAATATATGCAGCTGACGCAACAGCACATTTTCCAATACTTGATTTAATTATTCTTGTTGTAAAATGATATATTGCCATATTTACACCTCCATCCAAGTGAAACTTGGTGCTATCCAAACGCATAGTTTGGCTCCCTCTGAGTAAGAGCGCACAATGAGCAACGCGAATGTTTATAAACGTTGGGCTCCGCCCACGTATAAGTGCGCCCTTCTTAAAAGAAGAAGGGAATAGAAAAATATCTACTCCCTTTCACAAACTACTTATTTGAATTAACATTTGTTTCCTTAACTCCCATTGCTGTTGAAAAATATTTACCATTTTGTTCCTGCTTGTTTAAAAATCCTATCAATTTAGGTATGTCATCTTTTTCAATAGGTTTTCCCAAAACTGATTCAACTGCTGCACCTACCTCAATTAACCTGTGATTTCGCTTTCTTCTATTTTCCTCAGCCTGCTTCTTTTCCAACTCTTTAATCTGTTCCTTTAAATTGTTTGCCTTTTCCAAATATGCAATTTGTTTCTTTGAAAGTTCATCTTTTCTTTCTTCATATGTTCTTTTTGCCATTTTAAATCCCTCCTATTATTTAATTGCTTCAACATCATTTCTTATTCTTAAATCTCTGCCTTCATTTTTTGACAAAAAATTTTCCAGCACATCTTTTTTAATAAGAAACTTTCTGCCTACCTTTATTACAGGTATCTTTTTCCACTCAATTAGATTTCTTAAAGTATTCTTTCCTATACCCGTAGATTTTGAAGCTTCTTCTACTGTATAAGCTAATTTAGCATTTTGCATGTTTATCATCTCCTTTCTTGCTTGCATATTGCAATTATTGTTTTATAATATAATTTGCTTTTTAAAATTTGTCAATATCTTTAGCAAATTAATTTTAATAGTTGATATTGCATTATGCAAATATATATGATATTATTTTGTTATCTTAAAGAGAGGAGTTTATTCCTATGAGAGATAAACAATTATGTGCTGATATTGGAAAACGTATCAAGCAAAGACGTAAAGAATTAAATCTGAGTTTAGGATATATAGCTGACAAAATGGGCGTTAATATATCCACAGCTCAAAGATATGAAGCAGGACTTATTGATAATTCAAAAAAAATTGTTGTGGACAGTCTTGCTGAAATACTTCACACTACACCGGAATGGTTACGTGGAGAAACATCAGATTTGAACTCTGATGTAAAAGATTATATGGAACTGAAACTAATTGATTCATTCAATTCAGTTTTAAAATCTTTCTCTAATAATTTAACTGAAGACGCATCAATGTTTTCTAAAAACATGTTTTTATTATTATTAAATGAATATGCAGAATTTAACAAATCTTTTGAATTTGCTCTTTCTAATTATTCTAATAATGATAATAGTGATATTGCTAAAACTATTGGGTTCAGTTCTTCAAATGAGTTTAATGAAGTTATGTTTTTAAGAGAGCTTAACAGTACAATAAATACTTTTACTGAGTTAAGCGATATTCTTAGAACTTATGCAAAAAATCCAACTGTTGCAAACAACAGACTTAACGCTCTTTTGAAGCAATAATATTTAAATAATTTTATGTAGGAGGTATTTCACATGGTTACAAAAAAATAAAAAGTTAATTACTTGAAGAAAAATGATATATTAACCTATTATCCTTTCCCAAGTACTTAACTTGGAAAGGAAATAATATGAATAATTTTGAATCACTACAAACAGGAAGTGTAAGAAAAAAAGGTTCTCAATGGTATTACCGATTTAGAATAAAAGATCAGGATGGAAATTGGAAAATGCATGAATTCAAGGGCGGTCAAACTAAAGCCGAAACTACTTTTATGCTAAAGCAGGCTCTTGAAGAATATCGTCAGGATGGTTCTATATTTTATGCTGGTTCCTTAACCGTAGGACAGCTTGCCGATATGTGGTACAATGCCGAAATTGAAAATAGTAATCTTACCACTAATGGCAAATACGGATATAAAAATGTAATCAATAATATTCACAATAATCCTTTTTCTCAAATCAAATTAAAGGATTTAACTATAGAAGACATTCAGGAATATGTTGACGGATTATATTTTGGCGTTTATGACAATGAAGGCAATCAGATTGCCAAACCTTATGCAAAAGCAACTATGAGGAAATTTTTTCTTGTTCTTAACAATATGTTTAAGTATGCGGTCTATCCCAAAAAACTGCTTAGAGAAAATTTAATGCAATATGTTAAAAAGAGAAAAGTTGCAAAAGATAATTCTCTTTTTGGTAACTCTAATGAAGCTAAAATACAAACCATAACGCATCAGGAATTTTTAAAAATAATTAACTACTTATCTTCCGTAGAAGATTATTGTTATTTGGCATTACCAATTCAAATTGCTTACCATACAGGTATGAGAGCCGGAGAAGTATGTGGACTAACTTGGGATGATATTGATTTTGAAAATCAGGTTTTATATGTTAGACGTTCAATGTATTATGACAAGGATTTGAAAACTTGGGAGCTGAAAGTTCCTAAAAATGGCAAGCCACGAGCTATAGATTTTGGAGATAGTCTTGCCCATATTTTATTAATTGCAAAACACGAGCAACAACGAAACAAAAAAATCTATGGCGATTTGTATCAGAATCAGTTTTATCATACAACCGAAATAAGAGGTAAATCACATTGTCAGATTTATACGGACTATAACGAATCTTATATTAAGAATTCCACACGTTTTTGTCATGGAATTCATGTGGATGATATTGATTCCAACGTTTCACTATCTCCTTTAACTTTTGTATGTACAAAGCCTGATGGAGAATTACTTACAACTCAAACTCTTAAATGGTGTAACAAAGTAGTTCAGAAGAATTTGCCTGAAATCAGTCACTTTCATTTTCACTGTTTAAGACATACTTACGCTTCTACATTAGTATTAAATGGTGCTAACATTAAAGATGTACAGTCACTACTTGGACATTCAGATATAAAGATTACTCTGAATACTTATTCTCATGTTACTGAAAAATCCAGAAAAAAAGCTGTCAATATATTTGAGAATGCTATTTCTGATAAGATAGGATAGGATAAGATGAGATAAGATTTTTTACAAAATAATTTATGAATAGATATAAGAAAATATAATCGAAAATAACATCCTTCCCACAACTTGTGGGAAGATTTGTGGGAAAGGTTTACATAACATTGATTTTTTCGAACCTTTTTCCTTCTAATTTAATCTGATTTTTATTGATGTTTTTTAATGTTGATGTTGTTGTCACATTAATTTTTTAATAATGATTTTAAAACTGAAATATGTAGATTGGTAGTTATTTTAAGATTGTATTTTTCAGGGGAAAACAAGTTACTTTTATGTTTCAGAGAAGTTTCTGGTTTTATAAGGGATTTTGCGGAATGTGCCTTTAAATAAGGCAGTGCACAGCTCGATTGCACTTCGTTTCATCTCGCTGATGCGGCATTCGCCGCATTAAATAAAAAGAAAAAAGACGCTCTGTCTTGAATGCAAGCATTCAGACCATATCGTCCTTTTTCTTTCCATTTTACACTGCTCATTGCTTACGCACAAAGAAAAGTACCACCCCAGGCAATTTAATGTCCGAAACGGTACCCGCAAGTGCGCCTC
>ERZ857757.736-NODE-736-length-31229-cov-4.370918_pt1 | contig 31229 bp, 29 predicted proteins | sample MGYA00519764_ERZ857757 | MGnify/ENA primary metagenome ERZ857757 (study PRJEB31778, sample SAMEA3449359) | human gut metagenome | biome: human gut; feature: human-associated habitat; material: faeces | place: United Kingdom | collected 2010/2012 ...
GGAATCGTCAAACTCAAGCAGCGACGGATCGAGCGGCTCTTCGTGCATGACGGTGCTCATGTAATCGTTGATTATGCGGCGGATCTCCATTCTGGAGACGGTGCGGCTGTCGGGCAGAGCGTGCGGCATCCAGATAGTGGGGATGTTCCTGTCACGGAACTCGTCCTCGAACAGGCCGTGCAGACCCTGTGCGCCCTTGCACTGCAGCTGGTCATACATCATGACCATGTCGCAGTTGAACTTCTCTTTGTACTCCCACAGCTCGAAGAAGTGCTTCATGCCGCCGACGGCCATACGGCGCATCGGAGCCCACATATGGTACTGCGCCATATCTTCGAGGCAGTGCTCATAGGTGTCAGTGCGGATGGTCATGTCGAACATCAGAGAGTCCATATTGATGATGACGTTCAGACCCCAGCAGTTGTAAGCCCAAGTGCACCAGTTGGAGTAATACAGAGGTGCGCAGGACCATGCAATGACTCTGTGGCGGGTGTTGGGGAAGGAGTCAATCTTCTTCTCAACGCACTTGTTGAGGATCTTACGAACCTTTGCGTCGACTTCATGCCACACGGGCAGATCGCCGTACTGGCTCTGGTAGATACGGTAGAGCGCCTGTGCAACGCCGTTGACGGGGTAGTAGTTGGTGTGTGCGGCAACGTCCCACTTCTCCCACTCGAACTCCTGCAGCTTGTTCTGGGACTCTATGCGCTCCTTGAGGACTTCCCAATTGAAGGGAACACCGGTCTGATCTTCAATGAACTTCCAGCACTCTTCAATCTCGTTCATGCAGTGCTTCTTGACCAGAGGATCATCGAAGAGCATGGGCATAGGCAGAGCGAAGAGGGGCTTGTCAAAGAACCAGTCCTGAAGCACGGAGGTAGAGACGGAAGCGTCGCAGGCCTCGTTGCAGGTGATGACCATAGGCGCATAGTCGGGAACGTCGTCAAGGACAAACAGACCGGACTCAGCCTGGCACATCGGGCACGGGTCGCCGGGCAGACCGATGGACTGAACAGCGTCGATGTAGTTAAGGACGGTGTGGGAATTAACGTGGCAGGTGACAAAGTAGGGGATCATTTCCAGAGGAACGTTCTGGAACTTATCGGACCAGGGGTAGAACATACCGCCCCAGACGGTCTCGTTATGGGCAATGGTGTGATAGTATGCGTCGTTCTTCTTGCCGCCGTGCAGCTTGGTGTCTGCAACGAACATGCGCATGAACTGGACGATGGTCGCGTTGACCATGCCGCGGTAGTGCCATGCGGAGGCCTTCAGAGCCTCGCCGCGCATACCTTCCATGCCGCGGTCGAACCAGTGCAGAACGGGCAGATAGGTCTGACCGACCCAGCGGTAGCGCCATACGCCCTTTGCAAAGTTCACGACGCCGCCGTACTTCATAACGTCCATGACCATGTGGATGTAGTTATACAGCCAGATGTTATAGAAGTAGTACATCGTGTCCTTTACGCCGCGCCACTCTCTGTGCTTGTAAAGGCCGGTCTTATCTTCGCGGATGTCTCCCAGACGGCGCTCACCGTGGGGCTTGCCGTACCAGAAGTCCTTCATCAGCTTCTTGTAATCAATGTTCTTCTTAGCCATCTTACTTGCCCTCCTGGATCTTCTTGATCTCAATGCTCTCAACAAAGGCCTGGAAGCGGGTACGCAGCTGGCCGGAGGCGGAATTTATGTATTCCTTCTCGATCGAGCACACCGGCAGACCGAAGTCACGCGGCAGCACGACCGTGTCTATGACACGCTCATAGCTCCAGTATTCGCAGAACTTGTTGGAAGCGACTATGACGCCGTCGGCATGGTAGTCTCTGGCGAGGTCGGCAATGCGCTGCTTTCTTGCGCGCATGGTGTCCTGCGGCATGAAGCGCGGGCAGTTGGAGGTGTCGAGATAGTGGCGTGCGATAGCGTCAAGCGGCTCCTGGCCTTCCTTGACGACGATGGGGATACGGCTCTCGACAGCGCCGTAGCAGTAACGGTCGGCAACGACTTCCGCGCCGCAGCTCTCGATGAGCTTGGTGAAGTCGGGGTCGTCGTTCTCGGAACCGGCAAGGACGACCTTGCAGCGGAACGGCCAGCGGTCGTCGGGCTCGCGGGTCTTGAGCTCCTCGGCGGTCTCGCGCAGGTAGGGGAGGATAAGGTCCTTCGGGCAGACCTGGCTGACAAGCTGGATGACGTGGAACTCATAGCCGGTGATGGTGGGGTTATCAAGCTTGCGGTAGTCGCCGATCTCGTTTATCAGGCGGCAGACCTCATTGTGGCGCTCGATGGTCTTCATGATGGCCTCATCGGAAACGTCGATGCCAAGCTTTTCATGCAGGGGCTGAAGAACATGGGCGCGCAGCTGCTCACGGAAGTGAGCATAGCCGTTCTCATTGTTCTTGAAGGGAACGTCGGAGAATTCGCAGAAGAAATTATCGTTGTTGATAATTCTCATATCCTTGACGGAGTCAAGGTGCTTCTGCTGAAGGTGCTCCTGGAAGCGGCAGGTGACGGTGCAGGTCTCGGTCGCCATCTGTGCGTCGAGGAAGTTGAAGCCGCCTTCGAGTGCGCGCTCGAAAAGACTGCGGCCATAATGACATACGCGAGCGGACATGTAGTAGGTCGCGATGTCGGGTGAGCTGCAGCGCGGTGCTCTCAGACGAACCGAGAAGCAGCCGGGCAGGTCGAGAAGTACTTCGGGCATGAAGTAGCAGGTATAGCCGATGGCGAATTTGCCCTCTGCCTTTGCCTGCTGGACCAACTCGTTGTTGGCTTCCTGAAGCAGATTCTCAAAATAAATCAGATGCTTAAGGTCTCTCACGGATAACCCCCCATAAAAAATATTTTGCTGAGCTTTTCAGGGGCATAGGACGCCCCTTATGTACTCATTTATTTTAACAAACTGTCATATTCTTGTCAATTGTCTTTCGTCGGATAAATCAAAATTTTGCCCGTGTTTTGTCCTTTTTTTGTTATACATTTATGTATATCGTGTCTAAACCGTGAAGTTAGTCAAAAAATTTTGAATAGTTAATGAACACGCTGTGCAGCTACCCTGTATCATTTCCGGGCTGCCTCCGCCCCGTCCCGAGATGCCGGAATTTATACTTTTTGCCGCTTTCCTGAGATCCGCATTGCGGCTTCCGATAATGTATCTGTAGCCTGTTTCGTCGTCCCCTGAGAATACCGCCGCAAGGCCGGAGCATTTTTTCACAGCTTCGTTCACGAGCGTCCTGAGCGCCGGCTCGTCCAGGACATTATCGAACAGGCAGATGTTCCCCTCCGTCGGCTCTATAGCCTCGGCTTTTATCCGCGCGAGCTCACGGCTGAGCTCCGCTGCACGCGCCTTGAGCTTTTCGTTCTCGCTTATAAGTCTGCGCACGGCAGCTGCTGTCTCTGTTCGCTTTGCCGACAGGAGCATGGATATCTCCGCGTTGTTCGAATCTGTTATGACCTCATGGTCGAATGCGTCCAGGCCGCAAAGCATCGTTATGCGCACGCCGTCTCCACCGCGTCTGCGGCGCTCGGCTGTGAGTATGCGCACGGTGCCGACCTCGGCGGTTGAGCTGACATGCGGCGCACAGCAGGCACAGATGTCGGTGTTTTCTATCTCGACGATGCGCACGTTTTCCGTCAGTTCAAGCTTGCTGCGGTACTCGAGAGTTTTCAGCACATCCTCCGCAGGAAACGTCGCCGTGACCTTGTAGTTTGCCGCGACGGCGCGGTTTGCCTCGCGCTCGATCTCCAGTAGCTGTTCCCACGAAAGCTCGCCGTCGAAATCTATCGTCACAAAGTCGCTGCCCATATGGAAGCCGACATTGTTGTACCCATATTTCTTATGCACAAGCCCCGACACAATATGCTCGCCGGAATGATTTTGCATTCTGCGAAAGCGAGTTTCCCAGTCAATTGCGCAGTCGTAGGTCTTGCCTGTCTCCAGAGCTTGGTTTACATAATGTTTGATCTCTCCGTTTTTCTCATGCGTATCAAATACTCGAACGCCGCCGATCACTCCGCTGTCGCCGAGCTGACCGCCGCCCTCGGGAAAAAACGCCGTGCGGTCGAGCGTGACCTCAAATCGGTCGCCGTTTTTCTCGCATGAGGTAACAGTCGCCGTAAAGGCTTTCATGTGGCTGTCGATATAATAAAGCTTTTCGGTCATATCACACACTCCGATATTTTTTGCTTATAATAACATTTTGCCGCTTAGCTTTCAATGAGGTATAAAGCAAAAAATTTTAAGGCCTCGCGCCTTCTGCACAAATACACGATCGAAAATGAAATGAAGGTTTACATAATTATGTTTTTTACCATGATGCAGGCTCGCAATGACATATGCTCGGTTTCGGATGCAGGTATTGTCAATCGTGAAAATACTTGACACGGCTTCTGCGCTGGTTATAATTTTAGTAACATTGTGTCATTGATTTTTTCGTAATATCTTAAAGAGAGGTGTTTAGCTTTTGGAAGAGAGAAAAACGGAGCAGAGCTGTTTAAACAGAAACACTGTTGATTGTATCGCCGGCTTGTGCAGGCGCAGCATAAAAAAACTTGACATATTCGTTTTTTCAAGCACCTTTGTGCTGACCTTCATGGTTCATATGTATATGTTTACGAACAAATTCATAAACCATGACGACATAGCCTATCTTTACCACGGCACCAATCTTCTTTCGTCGGGCCGGTGGCTTCTGTATTTTACGCAGGGCATCAGCGGATTTACCAGCAGTCCGTGGCTGAACGCAGTGCTCGGTGCGTTGTACTTTGCAGCTGCCGCCGTTTTGATAATGCGAATACTGCGCGTGAGCCGCTTTTTGCCGGCTTTGCTCATATCCGCCTGCATTGTCTCTTTCCCCACCGTCACTTCAACCTACGCTTATATGTTCTGCTCTGGCTCATACTTGCTCGCACTGCTGCTGTCGGTTGTATCTGCACACCTCATTCAGCGGAAGAAGTGGCCGGCCATCGCCCTCGGCGGAGTGGCTGTTGCCCTGTCGATGGGTATATATCAGTCATATTTTCCGCTTACCGCCGCGCTGCTGGTTTTTTCCATGCTTGTTGATGTAATAGATTCGCGTTTTTCGAGCTTCAAGGAATTTATTGCAGTCGGGTTGAAATACGCAGCCGGCCTTGCCTTCGGCATGATCCTGTACTTCGTTATTCTTCGGATATGCCTGAAGGTCAACAACGTTGAGCTTATTGATTATCAGGGCATCAGCTCGATGGGCATAGTCACATTCAGCCAGCTTATAGATCGCATATCCGCAGCATACAAAAATTTCTTTTATTTCTATTGCTCTGCTGTATTCCACAGCTTTTTCAAGTATATCGCAGCGGCAGCTTTCCTCTTTTCGGCCGTTGCGGCGCTTGCCATCATTTTTCAGCGCAGGCTTTATAAAAGCTTTTCCGCTATTATTGAAATTATCATATTAGTCGCACTTATCCCACTTGCCTGCGATCTTGTTTATGTTATGGCCGGTGAATTCACGGTTCACCTTGTTATGGTTTATCCTATGCTGCTGCCGCTCATTTTCCCGGCTGTTATTTCGGAGAGGATATGCTTCAGCGGGATCCTTAAATCCCGTTCCGGCTTTGTGTCGCTCGCGCTGACATTGGCTCTGCTTTTGACTCAGCTCGCCTGTGCCTACGAATTTGTTCTGATCGATAATCGCGCATATTTCTACATGGATATGACCTATAAGAATGTTTATGCGTTTATGACAAAGCTCACTGCAAAGATCGAATTACAGGACGATTTTTCATCCTCAACGCCCGTAGCGCTCATCGGCAAGATCAATATGGACAGCAATGTTCCTGCCACCCCCGGCATGACCGGTGTGTTCACCGGGAATTCCGTCGCAAACATATACACGCGAAAGCATCTTTTGTACAATGTTCTTGCTTCGCGGTATGACTATGTTGATGCAGACACCGAAGAGCAGATAAAGCAGACCGATGAATTTGAAGAAATGCCGTGTTATCCAAACGCCGGTTCTATAAAAACGATAAACGGTGTCATTGTCGTTAAGTTTTCAGACTGATACCGTACGGAGGTAAAATATGCTGTCAATTATTGTTCCGGCATACAACGAAGAGCAAATGGTCCCATTAGCCGAACAGGCGATCTCTCAGCTTATGCAGCAGGAGAACATCCCGTATGAGCTGCTATTTATAAACGACGGCTCGAAGGACAGCACATGGGCGCAGATATGCCATGCAGCCGAAAAGAACGAAAATGTTGTCGGAGTGAATTTCAGCCGAAATTTCGGCAAGGAGGCCGCAATGTTCGCCGGTCTTGAGAAAGCCTCCGGAGATTGCTGCGTTATTATTGACTGTGATCTTCAGCACCCACCGGAGAAGATAGTCGAAATGTACAGACTTTGGCAGGAGGGCTATGAGGTAGTTGAGGGCGTCAAGGACGATCGTGGCAGTGAAAGTGCTGCGCATCGCTTCATGGCTAACACATTTTACGGTATCATCAGCAAAATGACCGGTTTTGACATGGCCGATTCATCCGACTTCAAGCTTCTCGATCGCAAGGTAGTTGACACCCTAAACCAAATGAAGGAGCGCAATGTATTTTTCCGTGCGCTCTCATTCTGGGTCGGCTTTAAAAAGGCCACCGTTTCGTACTCGGTTCGGGAACGTGCTGCCGGTCAGTCAAAATGGAGCACAAAGGCTCTTTTCAAATACGCCATAACAAACATTACATCGTTTTCCAGCTTCCCCATGCAGATAGTGACCATCCTCGGCTATGTCATGTTCATCGTTTCCATAGTCTTGGGAGTGATCGCTCTCTATCAAAAATTCGCAGGTTATGCTCTGAGCGGTTTTACGACGGTTATTATAATTTTGTTGTTCGGATTCAGTATAATAATGATGAGTCTTGGAATTATAGGACTGTATATCGCAAAGATCTACACCGAATGTCAAGGGCGTCCGAGATATATTATTTCGTCGGTATTCCGCAGCGAAAACGATAAATAAGCTCAACCATCAGCACCGCTTTAGGCCGAACTAAAGCGGTGCTGATGGTTTTTCAATCAGGCAGCGAGCAAAAGGCGATGTTTTCCGCCGTCGGCTCGCCGAGGAGGCATGCGCGCCGGATACTGCCGGAGCCGTATTTGCTGCGGATCTTATCCATAGCCGCGTCGATGCTGCGCTGCTTATTGAGGTTTACATAATCTACGAGCATGTCCATTTGCTCATCCTCGTCGGCATGCACAAGCTCAAGACCGCGCAGTCCCATACTGTGCAGCGGCGACGAGAAGCTGTGGCTTTGGCGCAGAAGCTCCATGCCGTGCTCTGCAAGCTCGGAGGTAATATCCGTTGCGTATCTCAGGCGCATCCGGTGCGTTTTCCACTGAAGCTGCTCTGAGCGCAGCGCGACCTCGACCGTGCGGCAGCGCAGATTTTGCCTGCGCAGGCGCGACGCGACGCTTTCGGCGAGCAGCAGCATGGTTTGACGCGCCTGACACTCGTTTTCGATGTTGCGCGCGAGGGTGACGCTGTTGCCTACAGACTGCGGCGGCTCTTCCTCTCCTGCCCTGCGCACACGCGAATCGTCCATACCGTTCGCATACCGCCACAGTGCGATACCGCCCTTGCCGAATCGTGCGCGCAGAAGCTCCGGATCTGTGCGCGCTATCTCTCCTATCGTCTGTATGCCCATGCGCGCAAGCTCGCGCCGGGTACTGCGCCCGACCATGAGCATATCCGAAGCAGGAAGCCCCCAGACCATGCTTTTAAAGTGTTCCCTGTCTATAACAGTCACAGCGTCAGGTTTTTTATAGTCCGAGCCGAGCTTTGCGAGCACCTTGTTCCACGAAACGCCTACGCTCACCGTCAGCCCCGTTTCCGCGTGCACACGCCGACGTATCTCGTCGGCCGTTTTCACGGGGTCTGGACAGGCAAGGCAGTTTGTTATATCGAGCCAGCTCTCGTCTATGCCGAACGGCTCGCACAGGTCGGTATACTCGGCATATATCTCGCGCACCATCGCGGAATATTTCGTGTATCGCTCAAAGTGCGGCTCAACGACTTCAAGCTCGGGGCACAGCTGCCGCGCCTGCCATATGGCCATGCCGGTCTTGACCCCGGCGCGTTTTGCCGTTTCATCCTTTGCAAGCACTATGCCGTGGCGCATTTCCTGCGAGCCGCAAACCGCAAAGGGCTTTCCCTCAAGCTCGGGCTTATACAGCCGCTCGACGCTCGCGTAGCACGAATTTATATCCGAATGAAGTATCACTCTGTCCATAGGCCGCATCTCCGTTTAAGATAGTGAAGCTATTATATATCGCGTTTTCGGATATGTAAACAGGGATTTTTATCTTTATCGGATATTTTGCTTGCCTTTTGCGGAGATATACTATATACTGTAGTCAAAGCACAAAAGGAGACACGCAATGAGCAAAAGTATTGGCGAAATTTTAAATTCAAAGCGCCGTGAGCTTGGCTTTTCGCAAGCCGAGCTTGCCTCGGCTCTTGCTATCGACGGCATAGAGGTCACAAATCAGGCAATATCAAAGTGGGAAACGGGGAGCACTCTTCCGAATGCCAGGCAGTTTCTCGCTCTGTGCCGCGCGCTGGAGATAGACGATATCTCCGGCACGTTCGACGGCGGAAGCTGCGGTGGGCTGCTCGCCGGCCTGAACACCGTCGGCAGGAAAAAAGCGCTTGACTATATCGAGCTTCTGCGCGACAGCGGACGATACGGTTTGCAGCCGGAGCCTGTCAAAACGCGCATGCTGCCGCTGTATTCGCTGGCCGTCTCGGCAGGCACCGGGCAGTTTCTCGACAGCGAGGATTATGATATGACAGAGGTCGGCCCCGAGGTTCCGGACGGAGCCAACTTCGGCGTGCGCGTAGCAGGCGACAGTATGGAGCCGCGCTTTCACGACGGGCAGACCGTTTGGGTCAGCCAGCAGCACAGCCTCATGACCGGCGAGATCGGCATTTTCCTCTACGACGGCTGCGCGTATCTAAAGCAGCTCGTCGCCGGCGACGGGTATCTTGCGCTGCATTCACTGAATCCGGCATACCCGGATATACGCATCTCCCCGGCCCTGCCGCTGCGCGTGCTCGGCAAGGTCCTCGCGGCGTGAGGATATCAAAGCGGCAAAAAGGCGTGACTTTATCGGTCACGCCTTTACTTTTGCTTAAATAAGCGCACAGCCGCAGCAGAGTAAACTGCTGTGGCTGTTGATTTCATGCGTAATTAAATTACTTTGCCGCCTTTGCCTTCTCGCACAGTGCGGTGAATGCGGCAGGATCGTGGATAGCGGTCTCGGAGAGCATCTTGCGGTTCATATCGATGCCGGTGAGCTTCAGGCCGTGCATGAAGGTGGAGTAGTTCATGCCGTTTGCCTTGCATGCTGCGCTGATACGGGTGATCCAGAGCTGACGGAAGTCGCGCTTTTTCTGCTTGCGGCCGACATATGCGTAGCGGCCGGACTTCATCATCTGCTCCTGAGCCATCTTATAATGACGGGACTTGTTGCCCCAGTAGCCCTTTGCCAGACCAAGGATCTTGTTTCTATGTTTACGGGTCATCATTGCGCCCTTAACTCTTGCCATTTGTAATTCCTCCTATCAGTAACAGTCAGCCCTTAATTATTTGTAAGGGATCATCTTTTTGATGGTTGCCTCGTTGGTCACGTCGGCAATTGCGCCGGAACGCAGACGACGGCAGCGCTTGGTGTCCTTCTTTGTGAGGATATGGCTCTTGAACGCATGTGCGCGCTTTACTTTACCGCTCTTGGTGAGATTGAATCTCTTCTTAGCACCGCTATGGGTCTTAAGTTTAGGCATAGTTATTTTCTCCTTCCGTATGCTGCTATTATCAGAATTCTGTCTGTAATAACCAATCAGTTGTTTTCCTCCGCCTTGGCAGCGGCCTCGGCCTCTGCCTGCTTTTTGGCGGCTTCTTTCTGTGCCTTCTTGACTGCCGCAGCAGACTTCGGGGACAGAAACATGGACATATTGCGTCCTTCAAGCTTGGGCGCCTTATCAAGGTTTGCAACCTCTTCGCACTTTGCTGCAAAGTCGCGCAGGATGACCTCACCCAAATGAGTGTGCGCCATTTCTCTGCCGCGGAAGCGGATCGAGACCTTGACTCTGTCGCCGTCGGCAAGGAACTTGAGCGCGCTCTTGAGCTTTGTGTTCAGGTCGTTCTCGCCGATGCCGGGAGACATGCGGATCTCCTTGACCTCCATGACGCGCTGATTCTTCTTGGCTTCCTTTTCACGCTTGGACTGCTCAAAACGGTATTTGCCGTAGTCCATGATCTTGCAGACGGGGGGCTTTGCCATCGGGGATATCTTGACCAGGTCAAGCTCCTTTTCCTCCGCAATTTTCATGGCGGCTTCCGCGGACATTATTCCAAGCTGCTCGCCGTCGTCACCTATAACGCGTATTTCCTTGTCGAGGATCTCTTCATTGATCTCATGATTCACGCTTGCGATTGTAAAACACCTCCATAATGCAAAAAACGGATGCCTGACAGCATCCGCGCAAACAAAGCCCCGCTCGGGGCGATGCTATTGACCGAAGCGCGCCTTTTGCGGCTCGGTGAGGTCGGGGATGCCGTACCTACTTTGTTTTCAGCCCTATTAATATATCAGCACTTTTCACTGTTGTCAAGGATTTTTTCACGGCGGAGGGGCACTCCGCCGTGAATGCCGTGAATAATTCAATCTTTATCACTTTTGTGGAGAGCATAATAGGCAAAGTATGCCGCGGCGCTGCCTGTGAGCACGCTCCATATGCTTGCCCAATTCTGTGAACGCGGCAGGATGAAATATGACCCGACGACCAGCAGCGCTGCCGACAGGATAAGTCCTATTATGCTGAGCACCTTGCCCGGTTTACGCATGGGCGCACCGCCCTTTCTCAATAATTCTCGCTGCCGGTATCTGTGCCGGCACTCTCGCGCTCGAGTTCCATTGCAAGCTTGACTATACGGCTCGTGCCCAGGCGCGTTGCGCCGAGAGCAATGAAGTCCTCGGCATCCTCAAGCGAGGCTATGCCGCCGGCGGCCTTGACCTGAAGCGAGTCCGGGCTGCAGCGGCGCAGCAGCTCGACATCGTGACGTGTGGCTCCGCCTTTGCTGAAGCCGGTGGAGGTTTTTATGAAATCCGCGCCGCACTCGGAAACTATCGTGCACATGCGCATTTTCTCTTCATCTGTGAGCAGGCAGCACTCGATTATGACCTTGAGCACCTTGCCGAGGCACGAGCGGCGCACTGCCTTTATATCCTCGGCGACATCCTCCCAGCAGCCGTCCTTGACCATGGAGAGGTTTATGACCATGTCGATCTCGTCGGCTCCGTTTGCTACGGCGTCGGCAGCCTCAAAGGCCTTTGCAGCGGTGGACATATAGCCGTTCGGGAAGCCGATAACGGTGCAGATCTTCATTTTGTCGCCGACATAGCGCTTTGCGCCGGGAACGTGGCAGGGCGGAATACATACCGACGCGCAGCCGTATTTTATTGCCTGATCGCAGAGCTTTCTTATCTCTGCCTCGGTGCAGTCAACGCGCAGCAGGGTATGGTCGCAGTAGGCCAGCAGTTCTTTTATATCCATAGTTTTTGTTCCTTTCAGAAGTAATGACATTATTATATTTCATTCCGGCGGCATATTCAAGCATTTGTCCCTAATATACTCTAACAAAAACAATTTACAAGGACAGGAAAGAATATATGGATGAAAACACATGCACGAATTTTGCCAGGCTTATTGGAGTTATGAGCGCGCCTCCGGCGTTTTCGCACGCCTCACGCGGCGAGAGCTTTTACACCTTCGCGCTTGATGTTGCGCGCTTATCCGGCACAACGGACACAATAAACATCGTCGCGCGCAGCGAGCTTTTAAGCGCCGTCGAGGTCTGCGGTGCGGAGAAGCTCTGCGTCACGGGCGAGCTGAGATCCTTCAACAACAAAAGCGGCGAGGGCGCAAAGCTTGTGATAACGGTGTTTGCAAAGGAAATACTCCCTTGCGACGAAAATGATCTCAACCTTATCTGCCTGACCGGAACGCTGTGCAAGCCGCCGAATCTGCGCGTTACGCCGATGGGGCGCGACATATGCGACCTGATGCTCGCCGTAAATCGAAAATACGGCCGCTCGGATTATCTGCCGTGCATCACCTGGGGGCTTAAAGCGCGCGAGGCATCTTACTGGGACACCGGCACGACGGTTTCCCTCGAGGGGAGAATACAAAGCCGCCGCTACATAAAGCTCATCGGCGGCGAACCGGTCGAGAAAACGGCGTTCGAGGTGTCCGTCACTGAAATCGAAGAGTTGACATAACATAACCAGCCTGCCGCATATGGCAGGCTGGTCGGTTTACATAATCATTTTCTCGGCGGTATGATCTCTATCCAGTAGCCGTCGGGGTCTTCAAGGAAGTATATGCCCATGCCGGGATTTTCATAGCATATGCAGCCGAGCGCGGCGTGCTTTTCATGGGCTTTTTCCATATCGTCGGCGACAAAGGCGAGGTGGAATTCCTGCTCGCCGAGGTCATAGGGTGTATCACGATCGCGCAGCCATGTCAGCTCAAGGGTGAAATCCGTCACGCCGTCGCCGAGGTAAACGAGCTTAAAGCTGCCGTCGGCAGCGTTTTTCTCGCGCACAGGCTTGAGGCCGAGCGCCTCGTCGTAAAACTTCAGGCTGCGTTCAAGATCGAACACATTAAAATTAAAATGGTTGAATGAAAACATATCGCACCTCCGATGTTTGTTTTGACTGTATTTTATTATGTTTTGCCGCCGTATGCAAGCAAAAAACTTATTGGCATTTGCCCTGCCGTGCTTTATAATACAGTATAAAGTATTATTTATTCGGAGTGCTGATATGAACTATTCGGAGCTTATAGATAAATATGTTCCGGCAGACGATGTTTTTCTTTTCAACACCGGCTGCGCGCAGAAGGCGTGGCTGCTGCTCGGCTGCCGGTATATAGACGCGATCAAAATGCACCGATTTGCCGTCTGGGCGCCGAACGCTCAGAGCGTTTCGCTCGTCGGCGACTTCAACGGCTGGGATCCGGCGAAAACGCCGATGGAAAAGCGCGGCGGCATATGGTATTGCTTTGTTGAAGGGCTAAAGAGCGGCAATCTGTATAAATACTGCGTAACGACGCAGTCCGGCAAAACTGTGTGGAAATCCGATCCCTTTGCGCAATGGTCACAGTCGGGCGTCAACACCGCGTCCATGGTGTGGACAGGCTCGCACGTCTGGCGTGACGAGGTTTTCATGCGCTCTCGTGCGGAGAAAAACTGCTTTGCAAGCCCCATGTCGATATACGAGCTGCACCTTGGCTCGTGGAAAACGCCCGAGGGCGGCGTGAACTATGCCGCCATTGCGCCCGAGCTTGCAAAATACTGCACAGAGATGGGCTTTACGCACATTGAGCTTCTTCCGCTGACCGAGTACCCCTACCCAGGCTCATGGGGATATCAGGTCACCGGCTACTACGCTCCGACGAGCCGATACGGAACGCCCGACGAGTTTGCCGAGTTTATCGACATCATGCACAACGCCGGCATCGGCGTTATCATGGACTGGGTCCCGGCGCATTTTCCACGCGATGAGCACGGCCTTGCCGAGTTTGACGGCACACGCCTTTTTGAATGCAAGGAGGAGCGCATGGCCTCGCACCCCGAGTGGGGCACGCTGATATTTGACTACGACATGCCCGAGGTACAGTCGTTTCTCATATCCTCGGCCTGCTTTTTCTTTGAAAATTACCACATTGACGGCATCCGCGTTGACGCGGTGTCCTCGATGCTGTATCTCAACTACGGCCGCAAGGACGGCGAATACACGAAAAACCGCGAGGGCGGCAACATAAACCTCGGCGCTGTGAGCTTCCTTAGAAAGCTCAATACCTCGGTTTTGTCAAGCTACCCCGGTGCAGTCACGATAGCAGAGGAATCAACGGCGTATCCGATGGTGACTATGCCGCCCTCCATCGGCGGACTCGGCTTCAGCTTCAAGTGGGACATGGGCTACATGCACGATACGCTCGACTATTTCTCGACCGATCCGCTGTTCCGCAAGGGTTGCCACGATAAGCTGACGTTTTCCATGATGTACGCTTTTTCGGAAAACTTCATCCTCGCCTATTCGCACGACGAGGTCGTGCACGGGAAGAAGTCCATGCTTGACAAAATGTTCGGCAGCTACGAGCAGAAGTTTGCGACTCTCCGCGCGCTGTACGGCTATCAGTTCGCGCATCCGGGCAAGAAGCTGTGCTTCATGGGCTCGGAGTTCGGGCAGTTTATCGAGTGGAATTATCAGCAGGAGCTTGACTGGCTGCTGCTTGACTACCCGATGCACGAAAAGCTGCGCGAATACTATGCAGCGCTCAATCATGTATACGGCTCATACCCGGCGCTTTATGAGATAGATAACTCATGGGACGGGTTTAAGTGGCTCAATGTGAACGATAATGCGCTCAGCTCGATCGCGTTCCTGCGCTCGGCAAGGCCGGAGCAGAACAGTTATCTCATCTGCGCGTGCAACTTCATTCCAAACGAGCATAAGAATTTTATCATTGGCCTGCCTATGACCGGCAGGCTGCGCGAGATCCTCTCGAGCGATGATGCGAAATTCGGCGGTTCAGGTTTACATAACGCAAAAACGATACGCAGCCGCGACACAGGCTTCGACGATCTGCCGTACAGCGCATCGATCGATCTGCCGCCGCTGTCGGCTGTATATTTTGAATACATTCCGGAAAGGATGGCTGAGAAAAATGAAAAAGCAGTTCAGAAGCATTCTAAATGAAAAAGGCCGCAAGGAGCTACCGAACATTCTTCTTGCAGCGGCCGAGTGCGCTCCGCTTTCAAAAACCGGTGGACTTGCCGACGTTGTCGGAACGCTGCCGAAGGCGCTTAAAAAGCTCGGCTTTGACGCAAGGGTCATCACTCCGTATCACCGCTGCATAAAGGATAAGTACGCTTCTCAGGTCGAGCACATGTTCGATTTTTATGTAAACCTCGGCTGGCGCACTCAGTACTGCGGCATAGAGCGCCTTGAGCTTGACGGCGTGTGCATTTATCTTGTTGACAGCGAGTTTTACTTCGGCGACAAGATCTATCGCGGCGGCCAGGCCGAGGGCGAGCAGTACGCTTTCTTTACGCGCGCCGTGCTCGACGCGATACCGAACCTCGGATTTAAGCCGGACATCGTCCACTGCAACGACTGGCACACGGCAATGCTGCCCATGCTCGCAAAGACTCAGTACGGCGGCGCGATGCAGTCGTCCCTGCGTTGGCTTTTGACGATACACAACATTGCATATCAAGGAAAATTCGGCTTTGACTACGTTCAGGATCTTCTCGGGGTTGAGGATAAATACTACACCCCCGAGTTCATGGAGCTAAACGGCTGCGCCGATTTCCTCAAGGCAGGCTGCGTTTTCGCAGACCGCATAAACACCGTCAGTCCGACCTACGCAAACGAGATAAAAACCGCCTACTTCGGCGAGGGGCTTGAGGGCATTCTCGACGCAAGATCGCACGAGCTGTCCGGCATAATAAACGGCATCGACACCAAGGTCTTTAACCCCTACACCGATCCTGTGCTCCCGGCGCGGTACAACAAGGGCAGGCTCAACGGCAAAAAATTATGTAAACTTTCGCTCCAGCGTGATTTCGGTCTTGAGCAGCGCGAGGATGTTCCTGTTTTCGCAATGGTCACGCGCATGACCGAGCAAAAGGGCTTTGACCTTGTAGAGTGCATGCTCGACGAGCTGATGCAGTATAACGACATGCAGTTTTTCATGCTCGGCAGCGGCGACAAGGAATACGAAAGCTTCATGCGCGAAGCCGAGGCACGCTATAAGGGCAGACTGTGCGCATACATCGGTTATAACGAAGAGTTATCGCACCGCGTTTACGCCGGAGCCGATTTTCTGCTCATGCCCTCGCGCTTTGAGCCTTGCGGACTTTCGCAGATGATCGCAATGCGCTACGGCACTCTGCCTATCGTGCGCGAGACCGGCGGCCTTAAAGATTCCGTGAAGCCATACAATAAATTTACCGGCGAGGGCACCGGCTTCTCTTTCGCCGATTTTAACGCACATGAAATGAAGGATGCCATGCTTTTAGCGCTCGAATGCTATCACAAGCCCGAGGTCATGTCCTCGCTCGTGCGTCAGGCAATGGATGCCGATTTCAGCTTTGACCGTTCCTCCGAGGAATACGCAATGCTTTATCTATGGATGCTCTGATAAAAACGATAAACACCTACTCCGGCTACGACGAGCTTTGGGCGAACGGCCGGCTGTACATTAAATATTACGGCGCAGCGGAGCACGAGGTGCTGTTCGACGGCAGTCACTGGCAGCCGGCGGAAGCGGTTTCCGAAGCCGCGCGGCTGTATCTCGGCTCTGCCGCCGAGGTCCTTGACGCTGCTGATAAATGCGAGCAGTTTAAATACCCTGTCGGCAGGATCTATGAGTTCCTGCCTGACGATCGCGACCGGCTTCTCCCTGCTGAGCTTTTTCGCCTGCTCATGGACGACAAGGGGCTTGGCATAGACGAGGCTATTTCCGTTCTTGTGCGCACATTCGGAAAGGCGCTTTGCGGCATGGCGGAAATTGAGCCGCTTCAGGAGCTTCAGCCGAGGACTGCATTTTTGGACAAGCTGCTGCGCGACGAGCTAAAAATTCGTCAGCTCGCCTTCCACGACTCATATGACGCCTCGTTCCGCTCGCCTGTCGGCGCTGTGGAGGAAGGAGAGCCGATCGTGCTTTCCATCGCCTCGTTTGGCGGCGTTACGGACGCTTTGCTCTGCGTTTACGGCGATGATTTCTCGCAGGAGCTTTCCATGCGGCGCGCAGGCGACATGTTCACAGCACAGTTTATCGCGCCCTCGCCCACCGCACTGTTTTACAAATTCAAAATTAACGGCGAGCACTTTCTGTGCCCCGATGACGACGGGCACAGCTCGCGCGTCTGCTCAGGCGGCGAGGGTTTTCGTCTCACGGTGTATAAGCGCGGCTTCAAAACGCCTGAGAAATTCTGCCGCAGCATCATGTATCAGATTTTTCCCGACCGCTTCGGCTTTTCCGACGACGATACTGCACAGGCAGGCATTGAATATCACCGCCGCCTCGGGCAAACGCCGGAAATGCACGGAAGCATAGCCGAGCCGGTCAAATGGCAGCCGCGCCCCGGCGAGAAGGACTACGCCCCCGATGATTTTTACGGCGGCACGCTCAAGGGCATAGCGAAAAAGCTGCCGTATCTCAAGGCGCTCGGCATCGGCACGCTGTACCTGAATCCTATCGTCGAGGCGCACTCGAACCATCGCTACGACACGTCAAACTACGAAAACGTTGACCCGATACTGGGCAGCGTCGATGATTATGTAAACCTTTGTGCCGAGGCCGAAAGGCTCGGTATAGAAGTCATAAACGACGGCGTTTTCTCGCACACGGGCGCGGACAGCATTTATTTTGACCGCTTCGGCAGCTACGGCGGCGTCGGCGCGCACGCGAGCAAGGCTTCGCCGTATTTTAACTGGTTTGACTTCCGCTCCTTCCCCGACGATTACCGCTGCTGGTGGAATTTCAGGGATCTGCCCGAGGTAAACGAGGAGGATGCGAGCTGGCAGGATTACATCATCCGCGCAAAGGACAGCATAGTTAAGCTGTGGCTCCGGCGCGGCGCTTCCGGCTGGCGGCTTGATGTTGCCGACGAGCTTCCCGACGATGTGCTTGCGCTTATACGCGAGGCCGCAAAGGCCGAAAAGCCCGACTGCGCCATTATCGGCGAGGTTTGGGAGGACGCGGTGCTCAAGGTAAGCTACGGCCACCGCCGCAATTACGCTTTGGGCTATGCGCTTGACAGCGTGATGAACTATCCGTTCCGCTCGGCGGTGATAAGCTTTGCGCGCGGCGAGTCGGACGCATTCGCGCTGCACGATTTTCTTCTCTCGCAGCAGCGCAACTATCCAAAGCCGATGTACATGGCGCTGATGAACCTATTGTCATCCCACGACGTTGAGCGCCTGCACTCTGCCCTCGGCGCAAGCGAGAGCCTGAAAGCTCTCGACCGTGCGCGGCAGGCGGCGTTTTCGCTGACGGCGGAGCAGTCAAAGCGCGCAGACAGGCTGCAAATGCTCTGCGCCGTTGTTCAATACTGCACGCCCGGCGTTCCATGCCTGTACTATGGCGACGAGGAGTGCCTTGACGGCGCAGGCGATCCGTTCAACCGCGCTCCGTTTGAGCCGTCGGGCAAGGGTTTACATAACTTTTATGCTAAGCTTGGCGAGATACGAAACGGCAGCGAGGCACTGATGAGCGGAGAAGCGGAGTTTTCCGCCGCCGGTCCCGATGTGCTCATCATTCGCCGCTCATCGGAAAGCGACTGCATTGTCTGCGTTATCAATCGCGGAGGCACGGAGTTTATGCTGCACGGCCACGGTCTCGCTCCTCTGCTCGGGTGCAGCCGCAACGGAGTCGTGCCGCCCTGCTCGGCAGAAATATTTAAGTTGACATAATTTTTTGAGGTATTGATATGGACTACGCGGAAGTGCTCGCAAACGCTAAAAAGAACATCGGCCCGAACTGCAAGGTGTGCCCCGAGTGCAACGGGCTTGCATGCGCAAACACCATGCCCGGCCCCGGCTCGAAAGCGCCCGGAAACGGAGCAAACGACAATTGGAAGGCATGGCGCGGCATTAAGCTCAATATGGACACAATTTACCCCGACGCGCCTGTTGACACCGGCATTGAGCTTTTCGGCAAAAGACTCTCCATGCCGCTGATCTCCGCGCCGGTAGGCTCGCTCAAGGCGCAGTACAACCCCACGGACGATATCCGCGACTTTAACGAATGCTGCGCGCAGGCAGCCGAGATATGCGGCATTGCGTCAAGCTTCGGCGACGGGCTCGACGATAGGGTGTTTCCTCACGGCTGCGAGCTGTCGATAGCGCACGGCGGCATCGCCATTCCGGTGATAAATCCGCTGAGCATGGAGACGATCAAGGCAAATCTTGACCTTGCAAACGCGGCGCATCCCTTTGCGGTTTCGCTCGTCATCGACTCGGCCGGTCTTCCGCATCTTAAGAAGGTCAGTCCCGATGCCGGCGCAAAAAGCGTCGAGCAGCTGCGCGAGCTTTGCGAGTACACCGAAATGCCGGTTATCATCAAGGGTGTTATGACCGCGCAGGGTGCTGTAAAGGCGGCCGACGCAGGCGCGGCGGCAATAGTCGTTTCAAACCACGGCGGACGTGTTCTGGCCGGCGCCGCCGCAACAGCCGAGGTGCTGCCCGAGATCGTCGAGGCCGTCGGCGGCAGGGTGAAAATAATCGTTGACGGCGGCATACGCAGCGGTACGGATATCTTCCGGGCGCTTGCACTCGGTGCGGACGCCGTTATGATATGCAGGCCGTTTCTGATAAGCTACTACGGCGGCAGGACCGACGGAATAGTAACTTATATCGAAAAGCTCCGTGCGGAGCTAAAGGACGCAATGTACATGTGCGGCGCGAGGAAAATCAGCGATATCGACCGCTCAATGATACGAATTTGATCGCAAAAACGCCCGGTTCAAATGAACCGGGCGTTTTCGTTTTATTTAGTCATCAGTTTGTACATTTGGACGTATTCCGGGGCTTTCATCGCGTTTTCCAGCAGATTATAATATTTGTCTTCAAATGTCCCATAGCCAAAATATCCAATATAGAACATATCTTTGTCGCGAAAAACTCTTATACCGTTATCCTTCAGGTACGTTTCCAATCTGTCGAGATTAGCAAAATATTGCTCCACAGCACCGCGATAACGCGCTTCGATTATCCTGAATGCGTCAAGAAGCGCGCGGTTATTCATCGTCTGCTCGTATATGTTGGGGTAATTTTCCTTTGCATACAGCATGTATGAAAGGATGTAGTACTTAAACTCCGAATAAGCATAATACTGGCTGCTTGATATTTTAACATAATTGAGCCAGTTTTCCTCGGTCTGCTCCTGCGTGAGGTAATACTCATACATTGAGTTATTGGTTATCGTATCCCAGCAATATGCCGTGAACTCGTTCATAAGTCCGTATATGCCTCTTTTATTGGCCGAAACGACTGCACCCTTGCTGACGTAGGTATCATAGCGAAAAGTCCGCAGCTCCTCCGGGATTTGTGCCGCCATTTCCTCGCTTAGGTATGTTTCGGTTTGGGGAACCTTTATGTGCTTGCCCTCGCCCGTATAGTAGGCCATGACCCACGTTCCGTTATAGCTCATGTTATGCGACGTATAGCCATGTGACTGCTCATGCACTGCCGTTCCGATGCAGTCAAGCAAGGCTTCGTTTTCCATCCATGTCATGAAATTGTCGCCCTCAATTTCCGTTGCGCGCAGGATATACGCACCGTTCGGGCAATAGTTATCCAAAAGTGCAAGAACATTATCGTGCGTTGCTTCATCCTCCGGCGCAGGAACGCAGCTCAAAGGCTCGGGGCAGGGATACGGCAGCTTGCCGCTTACGATGTGATCGCTGCTGACAGGTGTTGTCGGCGTGGGAGCGGGAGTCGGTGTGGGTGTGGGTGTCGGCGTAGGCTGATTATAAAATCTGTACAGGAACGTCACTATCTGGGCGCGGTTGCATATCTCCGACGGCGCAAAGGTCGTTTCGGTCTTGCCGTTTGTTATGTTGTTGGCGACGGCCCAAATGACCGCGCTGCGGCAGAAAGAATCATCAGCAACATCGCTGAAGCGGCAGACATTGCCGACATCGGGGCTTCCCTCCGCACGATAGAGGAACGTTACCACCTGGCCGCGCGTACACGGCTGTTGGGGCGAGAATTTTGTGCTGCTCGTTCCCTTGGTTATGCCGTTTTTGACGGCCCAGCGAACGGCATTATAACAATAATCGCCATAATGCACATCGTCAAACGTCATCCCTGCATCGACCGTCGGCTCGCCGGCTGCGCGCCAGAGGAAGGTCACTATCTGGCCGCGTGTGCATGCCTGCTGAGGGCCAAAGTGGCTCTTATCAAGGCCGTTTGTGATGCCCTTTTCGACCGCCCAATCGACGGCCTCGGAGTAATACTTATTCGGAGCAACGTCAACAAAGCCGGTTTGCTCAGGCTCTGCTACCGGCGCATTGCAGACCGAGCACGGCGTATATCCCATTGCTCTGGCAGAGCTTGCGGATATCGGTCTGCACGATTCACTGAGATATCTGCATCCGTAATTGTGATACTTCTCGCCGGTGTCCGTTATATACACAGTATAATCCGCCGCAGCTCCGACAGCCAGCAACGGGCACAGCAACGCGAAAATAAGAAGCAGTGCAATTAACCTTCTTTTCATCTCTTTCCTCCTATTTTTCGTACATTGTGGTCTCCTATGTCTATGACTTTACCATACAATGGACATATATGCAACAAAAAACCCGATGCAAAGGCATCGGGTTTTTTGTTTTATGGGGAAGAGAGAGGATGAAAGAAAACTATCTGATCTGATTTGTTTGGGATTATTTGATCTCAAGACGTCTTGCCGCAGGAACCTCGGGGGTCTTCTCCGGCATAGTCAGAGTCAGGACGCCGTCGTTATACTCAGCGGTGATACCGTCAGTATCAATACCTTTAATATTGAAGCTGCGGCTGAACGATCCGTAATAACGCTCGCGGCGTACAAAACCGTTGTCGCCCTTGTCTTCCTTTTCCTCGGACTTGCGCTCCGCGGAAATGGTCAGGCAATCCTTGTCGATATCAATGTTGATATCTTCCTTCTTGAAGCCGGGCAGTTCAGCCTCGAGGACATAGTTGCCATCGACTTTCTTGATGTCGGTGCGGAAACCGCTGACATCTGCGTCGTTCCAGAAGCTGTGGCTCATTTCCTCCAGCTCACGGAAAGGATTATAAGATGCTACTCTGCGATAGCCAAAAGGTGTAAGTTCAAACATAATCAATACCTCCAATTTTTGAGGAGAGTTTAAATTCGGTTTTGAATTTATAACTCTCGTTTCTTGTTGTATATAAAGTACCATATAATTATGAACAAATATAGTGCTTTTTGTGAATAAAATGTAAACCTTAGCACTCAACATATTCGAGTGCTAAGGTTTTTACCTTGCAGATATTATTATGTCCTAAATCGTTCGTATTATTCGCCCTTTTTATTCAGCGCTTTATGCTTTACAAGGACGAGGATCGCAAAGGCGATCGCCACTGCCGCGATCGCAACGGATGTGTACACTATCGCGGAATTATATGTGTTGCTTATGTTTATCGCCTGCTCCGGGCGAACCGGGACAGTGGGCGTAGGCGTTGCCTCGGGGTTTTCCGGCTCCTCGCTCGGTTCGGGCGTAGGATCCGCTATCATCGGGTGGTCGGGGATCTTGACGGGAGCTTCCGCAGCCGGCTTACCGTCGGCTCCGAGCAAATCGCTCATAAGCACCCAGCCGGCAAAATCCTCGTCGCCGTCGTTTTTCACCGTGACATGCCCCCAAGGCACATCGCCCATATAGCTAACGCGATATTCGACCTTCAGCTCGGTATCGTTTTTGATGAGCATATACTTGCCGTTTACATCGCATTCCGGCGTTTCCCACGCGACAATATATCCATCTTCGTTATACGCCGTATAAACTGCCCCGTCTTTTATGAGATTATTCGGATCGTCCCATGGGTCGGCTACGGGCTTTATCCCCAGCTCGGCGCTTGCCGAAATCGGCAGTGCAGCCGCCATAAGCAGCAGCACCAGGGCGAAGAGAAGCTTTTTTTTCATACCAATGCCTCCAATGTGCACAAACACCCGAAGTATAGCACATACGCGCGGAAAATGAAAGCACAATTTTGTTAACTGAGAAAATTTATGCCCATCAGAGCGCTGTCGGCACGGTCTCCGGCTCTATAGGGCAGGTGTATCCGCCCTTTGCACGGCGCTTAAACTCCTCGCGTGCTGCTTTCAGCAGCTCAGGATCCTCTATGAGATCTATTGCGGAAGCCGCGCTCTGCGGTGGGAACGCTTTTCGAAGCTCGCTGCGAAGGCTCGTTCTTCATCGTTTGAACGACGCCGATCTTTTCAAAATTATCATACATGAGCTTTTCGAGTGTGAAGTTCGGTAAAAGCTCGGCCGTTCCGTCAATGAACACGCGCTCAAAGCTTGTTTCGGTCATAAGCGCCGCGGCCCTGTACTCCTTTAGCGAAAGCTCGGGGTTCTCCCATATCTCATCTGCTGTTTTTTTCGTAGAAGTCCGCCATAGACTCGATTGAATCTATGGCGGCATTTTTGAGTTCTGTTTTATTCATATCAAAGCACCTTGGACAGGAAGTCCTGCAAGCGCTCGCTCTGAGGATGCTCAAAGATATCCTCGGGCGTACCTTCTTCAACGAGCTTACCGTCAGCCATGAACAGCACGCGGTTGCCGACCTCACGGGCAAAGCCCATCTCGTGGGTAACGACGACCATCGTCATGCCCTCGTGGGCAAGCTCCTTCATAACGTCGAGAACCTCGCCGACCATTTCGGGGTCGAGTGCACTCGTCGGCTCGTCAAAGAGCATAACGTCAGGCTCCATGCACAGCGCGCGCACGATGGCGATACGCTGTTTCTGGCCGCCGGAGAGCTGGCTGGGATACGCATTGGCGCGGTCGGCAAGGCCTACGCGTGCGAGAAGCTCCATAGCCTTGGCTTCCGCGTCCTCTTTGCTTTTTCCGAGAAGCTTCATCGGCGCAAGGGTCATATTTCTGAGCAGTGTCATATGCGGAAAGAGGTTGAAGTGCTGGAAAACCATACCCATCTTCTGACGGTGGAGATTTATATTGCAGCTCGGATCAGTTATATCAACGCCGTCAAAGGTTATCGTGCCGCCGGTGGGCACCTCAAGGAGATTGAGGCATCTGAGGAAGGTTGACTTACCCGAGCCGGAGGGGCCGATGACAACAACTACCTCGCCCTTATGTATGTCGGTGCTCACACCGTCGAGCGCTTTGATCTTGCCGCCCTTAAACTGCTTCTGGAGATCATCTACTTTTATGAGAACATCAGTGGTCACTGCTGCGCAGCCTCCTTTCCAGCCTGCCGACGAGCCATGTAAAGAACACGACCATTATGAGGTATATGAGTGCAACGACGATAAGCGGCAGGAAGGGCGAATAGGTTGCACCGCGAATAATATCGCCCGCCTTGGTGAGATCACGGATTGCTACATAGCCGGCAACGGAGGTCTCCTTGAGCAGGACGATGAACTCGTTTGCGAGCGTCGGCAGAACATTTTTGAAAACCTGCGGTATTATTATGTACTGCATTGTGCGGACATAGTTAAAGCCGAGCGAGCGTCCCGCCTCGAACTGTCCCTCGTCGATGGACATTATGCCGCCGCGTACTATCTCGGCGACATAAGCACCGGAGTTTATTCCGAATGCGAGCATCGCTATCGCAAGGCTGTTTCGGGAGGATGCAAATATTATATAGTATATGATCATCAGCTGAACGACCACAGGTGTGCCGCGGATAACCGTCAGGTACACCTTGCATATGCCGTTAACTATGCCGAGCAGGGTCTTGCCGATGCTCGGTCGCATCGTGAGGTGGTTTTTATCCCATGTTGACCGCACTATGGCTATGATGACACCGATGCATATGCCGATAAGGCAGGCAACGGCAGTTATTTTGAGTGTGTTGCCGAGACCGTCAACCAGAAGCCGCCAACGGTCTTTTTCTATAAAATTTAATATGAATTGACTTTTGATATCTGCCATCCACGCTTCCAAAAATCTACCTCCTAATTCTCAAACGCTCAAAATGAGGCTCCATGACCGCACGGAGCCTCATTTATTAAATTGTTTAAGCTGACGGGAGTCGAATCCCTGCCGCCTGTCAGGTTAGCTATCAGCCGTTGTTTGCTTCAACAAATGCCTTTGCCGGCTCATTGTCGATGATAACGCAATCGATCTTGCCGCTGGTGAGAGCTGCAATAGCGTCAGCGCCCTTGGGGAATGCCTGAACATGATCCTCGCCGAAGCCGCCGTTCTCAATTGTGTCGGAAGCATAAATGTAACCGGTAGTTACGATCTGGCATCCGATCTGGATGTTCTCGCCGTTCTCGATCTTTGCAACGATGTCGTCAGCACTGGAGATGTCGGAGTCTTCCTTAACGATCATTACCTGAATGCCGGTAGCATAGCTGTCGGAGAAGTTGATGCTCTGGAGACGCTCCTCGGTAACGGTCATGCCGGCCATTGCGATGTCGGCCTTGCCGGAGGTGAGTGCGGGAATGATTGCGTCAAACTCCATATCGTTAATGACGAGCTTCATGCCGAGCTTATCGGCAATAAGGCCTGCTACAGTGGGGTCGATACCGACGATCTTGTCGCCGTCAACGGACTCATACGGAGGGAATGTAGCGTTGGTAGCCATAACGAGCTCCTCTGCGTCAGCCGCAACATTCTTCTGAACCTCGGGGAGAGTGCCGGTGCCTGCGATGAAGTAATCGGTGACAGTCTTGAGAGTGCCGTCGTCCTTGAGCTCCTTGAGAGCTGCATTGACCTTATCAAGCAGTGCGGTGTTTTCCTTTGCAATGCCGATAGCGTAATCCTCGGTGACATATTCGGAGTCAAGGATCTTCAGCTTTGTGCTTGCCTGGTCGCCGTCTTTATCCTTATTGCCTGTGTCGTTGCCGCAGGCGCACAGTGCGAACACCATGACCATCGCGAGCATAAGTGCGATAAACTTTTTCATTTTCTATACCTCTCAAAAAATTTTAAACTGTTTTTTGTGTCGTTCCTTACGACGTTGCCTATATTAGCATGTTTATTCACTGTTGTCAACACTTTTTTGAAAAAATATTCGTAATTTTTCGTTAAACAGCCGTTTTTAATGAATAATATTCATTATTGCGCGAATATTCACCGTTTTCATGAATTTTTGCATAAAAAATCGACCCCGAATTTGGTGTTCGGAGCCGGCTTTTATGTGCTTTGTACAGTTTTATGCCCTCTTTTTTAGTAAAGCTGCAAAAGAAAATGACGCAAACGCGATTATATTGACTATCACTATCGCCGCGCCGGACGGCAGCTCGAATGCATAAGATGCAGCCATACCGATCACGAAGCACACGACGGAAACCACAGCCGAGCAAATAACTACTCCCTTAAAGCTGCGGCAGATACGCATCGCCGTCAGCGCCGGGAAAATTATCAGGCTCGATATGAGCAGCGCGCCCATCATGCGCATACCGATGACCACCGTGACGGCGGTGAGGACGGCTATGACGCTGTTTATAAGCTGAGCCTTTGTTCCCGTTGCGCGCGCAAAGGTCTCGTCAAAGGTGACGGCGAATATGCGCGGATACAGCAGAACGAACATCAAAAGCACAACGGCGGAGAGCACTATGCTCAGCACCGCGTCGGCATGGCTTAGCGAGAGGATGCTGCCGAACATGTAGTTTGAAACGTCGGTGTTCATGCCCGTTGTGAGCGAGACGGTCACAACGCCTATCGCCAGCGCCGACGAGGATATCAGCGCGATAGCCGCATCGCCCTTTATCTTGCTGTTCTGATTTATCCTCAGCAGCAGGAACGCCGCCGCGATAACGACAGGAACGGCAAGGTACAACGGCGCGACATTCACAGCCGCCGCTATTGCCAGCGCGCCGAAGCCGACGTGCGACAGGCCGTCGCCGATCATGGAATAGCGCTTGAGCACGAGCGATACGCCAAGCAGCGCCGCGCACAGCGAAACGAGCACGCCGACGACAACGGCTCTTACCATGAAGTGATAAGAGAACATCTCTTTAATAAGCTCTATCATGCTCTCTCACCTCCCACAAATCTGCGCGCGAGATCGCTTTCGCGGTACTGCGCGGTCGTGCCGAAGAAAAGCTGGCTGTGTCCGAGGTGCAGGATATGCGTGGCATACCGCACCGCGGCGTGGATATCGTGCGATATCATTATAACGCTCGTGTTATCGCAGAGGTTTACGAGCTTTATGAGGTTATACATCTCGTTTGTCGCAACCGGGTCAAGGCCGGTCACCGGCTCATCGAGCAGCAGAAGCTTTTTTGTTGCGCACATTGCGCGCGCAAGCAGAACGCGCTGCTGCTGTCCTCCGGAAAGCTCAAGATAGCAGCGGTCGGCTATATCATCGATGCCGAGCCGCTCCATATTCTCGGCAGCGGCAGCTTTGTCGGCAGCGTTATAAAGCAGTCTGCCGCGCATGGAGTTGAGCCTGCCCGAGAGCACCACCTCGCGCACGGACGCCGGAAAATCGCGCTGGATCTGCGTCTGCTGCGGAAGATAGCCGATCTCGGTCGGCTTAAGATCATTGAACGTTATCGTGCCGGTAGAAGGCGTTTTCAGCCCGAGAAGTCCGCGCATGAGCGTGCTCTTGCCCGAGCCGTTTTCGCCGACGATGCACAGATATGCGCCTGCGTCGAGCGAGAAGTTAATGTCACTGAGCACCGTTTCGCCGTCATAGGCAAAGCTCAGGTCGCGGCATATTATCTGTGCCATATCAGTAAAGCGCCTCCTTCAGGGTCTCTATATTCATGCGCATGAGGTCAAGGTAAGTAACCCCGTCCTCAAACTGCTGCGCGGTGATGCTGTGCGCCGAGTAAAACGGCAGCTTTTTGCAGCCGGTATCCTCGCAGATGACGTCGGCCATCTTTTCGTTTGAAAACTCCATGTACAGCACCGCCGGTATGTTTTCCTCGCGCACATGGTCGATGAGGAACACCACCGTCTTGGCCGACGGCTCGGTCTGCGACGCGCAGCCGGGGTAGGCCGCGTAATACGTCAGGCCGTACTCGCGCGTGAAGTAGCGCATCGGAAATCTGTCGGCAAAAATGAGCGTTTTGCGCGCTCCGTTCATGACGGTCGTGCGTATGTCTATGTCAAGCTCCATGAGCTTTGCGTTGTAGACCTCGTAATTGAGCATATACTCGTTTGCGTTATCCGGGTCAAGCTCGCAGAGCTTATCGCACAGGGCATAGCAGATCTTCGCCGCGTTGCCGGGCGTTGTCCACACATGCTCGTCAAGCTCCTCTTCCTCGTGGTCATGGTCGTGCTCGTCCTCGTGCTCATGATCGTGGTCGGCAGCGTATATGCCCTCGCTGCTTTCGGCAAGAGTCTCAACGCAGTCCATCATGCGCAGAACGTTTACATCGTCGGACACGAGCGACTCGACCCAGGCCTCGGACTCGCCGCCGTTGCAGATAAACAGGTCACTCTCCTGTATCGCAACGATCTCCTTTGGCGCAGGCTCGTATGAGTGCACCTCCGCGCCGGGCTTTATGAGAAGCTTTATCTGCGCCCTGTCCCCTGCCATCTCGCGTGCAAAGTCGTAGGCCGGGAAATTCGTGCAGACTATCTGGAGCTTTGAGCTGTCCTTTTTCTCCGCTTCCTGCGCGGTGCAGCCCGACAGGGCAAGACACAGCGCCAGAAGCAGCGGTATGATTTTTCTAAATGCGTGTTTCATAGCTTATTTCAGCAAAACCGCCGCGGCGGTTCCGATAAGGCTCATATTTTCGGCATTCACGAACTCATAGCGTCTGCCCATGATCTCTCCGGCGTACACGTCCATGAACCGTTCAAGCTCGGGCCGCAGGAGCTTGCTCTCGGAATACAGCGAGCCGTCCACCGCAATGCACACAGGGCGTGCCTCGCCCGCTCCCGTGACCTCAAGTATGCCGCAGAGCATGCTTGCAATGCATCTGGCCGAGCGCTCGAAAATTTCGTTGATTATGTAAACCAGATTGACCCTATCCTCGCTGTCGAAGCCCTTCGGAAAGCGTCCGCTGCCCCATTTGTCGATAGTCGGGGTCACGACCTCGGTCATTTTTTCGATCGTCTCGGATGCGCGCTCGGAGAAAAGTCCCTCGGCAGCGGCCATTTTCAGCGTGTACATGCACACCTGCCCGAGATAGCGGCCGGATATCATCTTTTCCGCGACATACTCGCCGGTGTCCGGCAGGTCGGCGTCCATCGCGAGGTCCGCGTCGCCGCGCGCGAAACCCGAAAACGAGCCGCTTTCGAGGTTAACGAGCATTTTCCTGCCGCCGGTCATATCGAGCTTGCCTATCCTGCCGCATTCGATCTCACAGCAGGTGTTGCAGCCGGTACCGGCAACGAGGCCGATATAGCCGTCGTAGCTGCCCTTGGCGAGCGCCTTACCGGCGAGCAGCGTAGCCGGAGTGTCGTTCAAAACGACGATCCTGCCGGGGTGCTCGCCGCGAGCTTCAAGCTCTGTGCGCAGAGCCGCTCCGAGATACGAGCCGGCAGCACCTTTGATATCCACCTGCTTTGTCAAACCTAGTATCTTACCGTCGCACTCGGGCGTGATCTCGATGGGGTAGGAAAAACAGAAGCCTATATCCGCGGTCTGCCCCATCAGCGGCTGCACGCAGTCGGCAACGCAGGAGATAAACTCATTCCATTCCGCAGGCTCGTCCGCTCCGGGCATGTGGCGCTTGTCGAGCGATTCGATGACGGCCTTTTTTCCGTCAAAGTCCACGACGGCCGTGCGGAAATTCGTACCTCCGGCGTCTATGACTACGGCCCTGCCGCCCTTTTGGAGCTTGCCGGAGGAATACAGATACGTCGGAAGCATCGGCATTTCCTTCTGAAAAGCGCCAAGCCCCGAGCGCATTGCGCCGGCAAAGGCTTTCGTGTATTCGGCAAGGTCGATGCGCTCGGCATCCATGCCGTGGTTTTTCATAAACTGTGCTACTTTGATCATAATATACCTCAAAAAGACCCGGCGGAGCCCCCGTCGGGTCTTTTATTAAACTTTTTTCTTACTCTGCCTTGTCTGCCGGAACGTCCTTTACAGACTGAACAACACCCTCGGCCAGGCCTGCAATGCCCTGGATCTCGCTGGGGATGATGATCTTGGTCGCCTTGCCGTTGGCGGCTGCGGCAAATGCCTCAAGTGCTTTGATCTTCAGCACGGCATCGCTCGGCATGGACTCGTTTATAAGGCGGATACCTTCGGCGGTAGCGGTCTGAACCTTGAGGATAGCCTCAGCCTCGCCTTCGGCTTCGAGGATCTGCTGCTGCTTCTTTGCATCCGCGCGCAGAATAGCCGACTCCTTCTCGCCCTCGGCCTCGAGGATCGCAGCACGTTTTTCGCCTTCGGCGCGGAGAATGGCTTCACGGCGCTCACGCTCTGCCTTCATCTGCTTTTCCATCGCCGACTGGATCTCTCTGGGCGGCAGGATGTTTTTAAGCTCAACGCGGTTTACCTTGATGCCCCAGGGGTCGGTAGCCTCGTCAAGGATGGTGCGCATTTTTCCGTTAATAAGGTCGCGGCTGGTAAGGCACTGGTCAAGCTCGAGATCGCCGATTATGTTACGCAGCGTGGTTGCCGACAGGTTCTCGATAGCGACCATGGGGTGCTCAATGCCGTATGTGTAAAGCTTGGGATCGGTTATCTGGAAGTAGATAACGGTGTCGATCTGCATGGTGACGTTATCCTTGGTGATAACGGGCTGAGGCGGAAAGTCCGCAACCTGCTCCTTGAGGGAGATGGTCTTTGCAACTCTTTCAAAGAAGGGGATCTTGACATGGATGCCGGTGCCCCAGGTGGCCTGATATTTGCCAAGGCGCTCGATTATCATGACCTTGCTCTGCTGGACGACGCGGATATTTCTTACGATGATTATAAGCGCAAGAAGTATCAGTACGTAAATTACATATTGCATTTGCTGTCTCCTTAAAATTTATTTTATTGTTTCTTTTTCCATAGCCGAAACTATGAGCTTGACTCCGTCTATCTGCCGTGCCGTTACAAGCGTTCCCTCGGGGATAGTCTCGCTATCGTCGGCGCTGCGTGCCGTCCATGTTTTCCCGTCAACATAAACGGCGCCGGTTCCTGCGATATTGTCGATCGTTTCGGTCACGCGGCACTCCTTCCCGATAACGATATCGGCATTTGTCGGCTCGACCTTATTGTTGACATACTTCTTCACCAGCGGCCTTGTGTAATACAATGTCACCGCCGACACGATTAGAAACACAACGATCTGAAGCCAAACGGGCGCATCGAACATGGCGCACAGCAACGCAACAAGAGAGCCGGCTGCAAACCAGATGCACACAAGTCCAACCGTTACCGCCTCGACAACGAGGAAGAACACCATGGCGATCAGCCAGAACATTGTCATCGTCATTTCAAATGATGGCATTGCTTTCACCTCCAATTTTCTTAAGCTGACGAGAGTCGAACGCATATCGCCTGTCGGCGTACCCTTCCGGCTATTTTCGCCTTTTTTGTCTTGATGG
>ERZ857757.741-NODE-741-length-31073-cov-7.168547_pt1 | contig 31073 bp, 31 predicted proteins | sample MGYA00519764_ERZ857757 | MGnify/ENA primary metagenome ERZ857757 (study PRJEB31778, sample SAMEA3449359) | human gut metagenome | biome: human gut; feature: human-associated habitat; material: faeces | place: United Kingdom | collected 2010/2012 ...
GAGACTTCCCAACCGCTTGATTAAGAAGTCTTTTAGAGCATACAACACCCGCCGCAAGCTTGTATTTCTTATACTGCCTTACGGCAAAATGGTTCGGTTCGTCCGCTTCAAGCTCTTCAAAGAGCAAATCTACGGCATTCTTAAATTCCTCGTCGTCCTCTCTCGCCTCGGACGCATTGATAAATTCAAGCAAAGTGGAAAAGTTCTTTTCCTCATCGGGCGCTTCATACCAAATGTAGCCGATCAGCGCACAATAGTATAAGCGCTCCGCTTTTACCCAAAAATCCTCGCCTGATTTTTCGCCCTCACCCTTTGTATTGGCGATAATGGTATTGACAAGCTTCAAAATGTCTCGCTCGTTGCGTATGTACTGAAATGGGTTGTAGTGCATTGATTTCTTGAAATTGATGGTATTTAACACTTTGATTCGATAGCCGCCGTTTACCATCATTTTTCCGACCTCAACTAAAATCGTACCTTTCGGATCGGTCACAACATAGCTTGTATTCTCGGACATCTGCATAAGGTTCGGCTTGACATAAAAGCGGGTTTTGCCCGAGCCGGAGCCGCCGATAACAAGCACGTTTTTGTTTCGTGCATATTTCGGCTCTTTGGGGCGGCTTGACATCATAAGGCTCTCGGTCTGTGTGAGAATAACGTTATTTTCAAAGACCGGATCAACAAAAGGCGCGATATCTTTTTCCGTACCCCAGCGCGCAGATCCATACTCCTCGCCATGCCTGTACTTTTTCGCGTTTTTCTTTCGTACATATAAAATGCCTTTGACCGCCAATGCACACGCTGCGCCGGCAAGCAGATCATAGATATGGAAGCTTGGAAGCGGTTTGGAGAATGCCAATCCGTAATTGGAGAAAAGTGCGGTTAACCGGTCAAGCAGAGTATCACCCACACAATGGCGAAACAACCACACTGTTTTGTCAGCAAGGTAGAAGATGATAAGGTACGGAAAATTCAACCGCAGAAATTTCTTTATATCGAATTTTTTCATAGGCTCTGTTGACCTCGGTTCTTATTCTTTTCCTTGACCTTTTCTTTGTGCCGGCGAACAGTTTCCATTGCTTTGGCAAGTCGCTTGCGGAGCGACGGCTTATTCGTTTTTTTTAGATCGTTTGCTGTGTACTCCTTAAAGGCTGCCGTCATCACATCCACGTCCTTTGCCTTGAAAAAGACCATATACTTGGGCGGATTTACGCTTGTGTCCTTTTTCAGACCGAAATCAATGCCGTATTTTCTCGCAACCTTTTCAAAAGATTTGATATTTCCGTCTGTGACCTCGATGTTTGTAAGCTGCTGATTGCTTTTCATGAGCTGCTTGACCGTCTGCTTCCCATGCTTCGGCTGTACCGACTTGGTTTTGCTTTTTTGCCGTGATTTTTCGTACTCGGCAAGAAATTTTTTCATTGCGGCTTTCAGCACATTCGCCGTCAACTTTGCGGATTTTACAGACAACGCTATGGTTTTGTCATTTACTTCTTCCTGCATCACATCACTCCCTTCGGTTTATGCAAGTATTACTTGCCGTACAAATCGTGATTGACAAGCGCGGCGTAGTAGTTGTCTATTGTCATTGCCGCGTTGTACAGCGCCGCCAACAGATATTTACGGATATTACGGACTCGGCTTGTATTTGCGCTCATACCGTCAAGCACAAAACGGATATGTTCGGAATCAAGTTTCAAAAGCTGACTTCTGACTACCTCGGCAGGCTTTCTGTCGCCGCCGATTACAATGTAATCCTGTGTCGTGCAAACGGTATCTACCATAAGTTCCACAATCTCATCAAGCCCGTCTCTGCGATACTCATCGACCAAATATGCGTACCCGATGTTTTCCTCAATCATAAGTCGATATTTCTCACGTTCGCTCATGCCCTGCATCGCTTCACGCTCGCCTTCTGAAAAGAATGGATTGTTCTCACTCAAATTGTTATAATTCTTTTCAGTATTATTAGCGTGTGCTTTTGAAATCTCTTGACGTGTCATTTCAGCATTTTTAGAAATGTCATTTTGACATTTCTTGAAGTGCGATTTTGACGTTTCTCCGATACACTTATGCACATAGATGAAATCCGGCTTTCCTTGTCCCTGCCTGATTCGTGTGATAAGTCCCACTCCGCTTTGGTCGTCAAGCTCGGCAAGCAGCCGCGAGCATTTACTGTTGCCGCACCCGAGCTGCGCCATGATCTGCTCAACAGAAAAGTAGATAAACACTCTGCCGTCCTCATCATACCAACCGTTTTTTGCAGACAGGCTCATTCGGTCCAGCATAAGACCGTAAAGCAGTTTTGCGTCCGTGCTCAGTTCCCTGAGACGCGGATCGTCAAATAGCAGCTTGGGAACACGGTAAAATGTGTACTGTTCGGCTTCATCGCCGTAGTGAAACGGATAATATCCCGCTTTCAGCTCATGGGACGTGCCGATTTTCTTCCGCCTCATATCTTGCTCCGCTTACGATCTCGCTTGTGATTTTCCTTCCGAGACTGATATGTAGAAGTGGATAGTCCCTGCAAAAACGGACATTCACGAAACAGGCATAGCCTGTCTTTTCTGTTCGGTCGGTGATAAATGCAAGTACGGCAGAGAGAACAGCACTCTCCGCCGCACTTTCTCGCTCTGCCACTGCTTATCGGGACAGCAAGGCAAAACGGCTCGATTACTTTATCAAGCCCCTGTTTCATCGTTTTGCTCCCTTCTTTTATCGCCGTCTCCGTTTGTCCGTCCAAGTCCGGTTTCCGCTCGCTCATACAGAGTGTTTGCGCGCATGAGACACCACATCATAAATGCGTCGGCAAGTGAGAACACTATGGCGATAATCGTAATTGCGATTTTCATTTCTGCCTCCAATCTTTTGAATTTCTGTGCCGTATAACAGCACACACTTACGGCAGAACAGACGGTTCTGCCGCAGGAATCTGATGTTATACAAATTCAGTATGCCCATATTTTCTCACCCCCGGGCATAGAAATTCTTACGAATTTCGGGAATACTCAAACTGCCGCAGGTCTTACGGCATCATAGCATCTCAGCTCTCCGTGGTTCTCACCGAGCCGCCCTTTCGGTACGGAAGTATCTTTAAACACAGCTACCGTCATGGCGATCAGTCCGTGACCTGTGATTGGACTGTTTCGGTTATCGCTTTCGCTCTGCTGTGCGCTCTCTTATCTGTAATGGGAATCCCAAAAGAAAAGGTCATGGCGGCATACCTCCGACTCGCTCGGTGCAGCTGTTACGTATTTGAGTACCGTATATTCAGTTGTCAAAGAACCGTCCGCATTGGCAAGCTCTTGCATTACCGCCGCTACTAACAAGCCGTTTTCAGACAGGTATCGGCTACCGAAAAAAGTTTTTTACTCCATCAGCTTTCTAAGCTTTGAAAGTATGCCGTCACGCCGCTTCTGCACCGTTCTGTGTGTAACGCCTATCTTTCGTGCATATCCTCTCAGACTAACGCCGTCAAAGAACAGAGCGGTTATAAGGTGCCGATCTGTTTCGGAAAGTTTATCAAGCGTGGCATAGAGCTTTTCGGTAAGCATTTTACTCACAACCTGTTCAGGGATACTTTCCTCGCCTGACGGCAAAAAATCATATCCGCATTCGCCGTCCTCAAACATAGTTTCCGCCATAGCCTCAATACTCAAAAGCCCGTATTTGCGATCCCGTTCTGCCTGATAGCGTTCTTGTCTTTCTCCGGCATAATAACAGAGATAGACTTCACGCTCGACTTCGCATACTTCGCCCATATCAAGGCGAATAAAATAGTGTTCTCTTTCTTTTGGGATTTTTCCCGACATACCTGTTTCCTCCGATTGGTTAAGATAGGACGTCTTTCGTTGCCCTTCGCTTAACCCACCGCAGAAAGCGTTTTTGCAAGGCAGTCAAAGAAATTTATTTCGATTTTTCCGGAATTTCTTTTTCACATCCGAGAGTGTTACCGAAACTGCCTGATGAGTTATGCCGTAAATTGCGGCGATTTCTTTCACTCCCATTCCGTCTATGTAATACATCACCACAATCTCGCGCTGTCTTTCCGTCATAAGCGAAAAGGCAGCTTCAAGCGTTTCGCGCAGAATGATATTTTTCAGAAAATCTTCCGTGTCTGCTGCTGTATCCATGCTCGTTTCGTACAAGCTTTCATGTCTTTCGGCAAGTGAGGTCTGATTATGCGTCAGTCTGTCCTCGCCCTCCATCATCAACCGCACCCACCACTCGGTATCCCGAAAAAATTTCTCGTCAAGCTCGCTTTTTTCTGTTCTTCCGAAATAGGTATATCCGCCGCAGGCATCCACGCGGAACACCGTGCTTCTTCCCAAACTCTGATAAAGCGCAAATCCGTTCTTATAAACGGAAAGCTGTGCGCTGCCGTCAAAATCGCGGCAGACTACGAGGGGAGAAATTCCCGAACGCAGTTTTGCGGCAGTCGGCAATTCCTTTTCCGATGTTCTTTCAATCTTGCTTTGCAACTCTTTGAGAGTCATTTTCTTGCTCCTTTCGATTGACTCTCCAATCGCAAGGAGCAAAGGCACCGCCACTGTTTCAAAAAAGAAACAGCCTATGGAATCACCCACAGGCTGAAAAAAGCCGCAATAAAGCAGGGATTCCCAAGGGACGCGAAAATCCTTTAATGATTTCCGTTACCCTATGTATCCTTTGCTCCTATTGCAACTCGGAGAATTGATTTTTTTGAAATAAAAAATGCCGTGACAGATACAACAAACGCAGAACTGCGTTTATCATATCTGCCACGGCACTACGCGCTATCGGTACTGTTCATCGGCAGATGATTCTTGTAATCACGGCTTTTCGGGAGGATGTACATTGTCGGTCATTCTCTCCGCCTTGTTTTTCAAACGCTTTTTTCGTTTAACAGCCGCCGATACAAGTTTTGGTATATCCGTATATAGAATTTTGATTTCTTTTCCGGCAGACTTTAATGTAAGAATAATATCTCCGTTAATCGGCTCTGCCATAAACAATAGTCGGTTCTCCTTATTTCTCACCTCTACTCCTTGACGCTGATCCTCCATGCACGTTGCCTCCTTTCCGCATTATTAACGAAAAAACACCTTTGCGACGTAGTATCACGGTTAGTGTGACTACAATTATATATCGCAAAGGTGTTATGTGAGGTTATTTACGGTATCAGACAGAGATTATTTTGCATTTTTTGTCACACCGAAATCAAATAAGCGATTAAACCCATGTTATTTCACCGCTTGCAGACGAAATTCGAGATCCCGGTACTCTTCGGAAAGCAGTCGTGCTTTTGCCGATTCCATATGTTTGTTTGCCATATCCAAAGCACCGTGTTTCCGCAAAGCAATGATCAGCCAACAAATAATGCAGGGACTATTCGGCTCAATGGTAATCGCCTGCATAGAATACTTATGCAGTGCCTTATAGTCCTTTGTTTCATGAAGCAGTTCCATGAGTTTATCAAGTGTTTCCAAATACAGAAGGTGATATTTGGAGCTGTGCGGAATGTGCCAATGATCGCCGTCCGCGCTCGGAAACAGCTTTCCCTTATATAACTTTATCGCATTTTTCATAGCTTCGATTCTTTCGGCTTTTCCCGCATAGGCAGATATGTTGGCACAGATGTATTCAAAGCACTCGTAATCCGTATGGATTTTCAATTTCGGGTTCACTCGATACCCGGTCTTGGTCGTAACGATCAGCTCGTTTTCCGACATCAGCTCAAACATATTACGTAGTCTGTACAAGGTAGAGCGCAGATTTCCGGTCGGATTATCATACTCCTTATCCGACCAAATAATTTCCGAAAGTTCTTTTGCCGACATTCCACGATGTCGGTTCAGCATAAGCAGTACGAAAATTTTACTGCAAAGTGGGGACTTCATCTCAGCTTCACTGAGCTTACCCTGTTCGGTAATGATTTCAAGACCGCCGAACAAATTGACAACAACATCGGCATTGTCTTTGATGTCCGCAAAAGAGGCGTTGATTTTCATTCTTTCAAGGTGTTTTTGCACATTGATTTCCTGAACGAGGATGTTTGCAATAATACGCAAAAAATCCGACTGCCCGCAAAAACGTCCGGGATTGCGCAAGAATATAATCCCTTGCTCACGGCGGTTATACGGTACACAAAGGAAAGATGCAACATCCTGTGAGCGGAGAAATTCGTATTCGTTGACGTTTTCCGATTTCAGGCTTTCAACATCATTTACATAGTACGGCAAATTGGTTTCAATCGTTTCGCGGAAACGAGCAAATTCACCCGAAACGCTGTCATTCTCCATTTGCGTTTTTGTCATGCCGTCCGTTGCTTTGTTATACCACCAAAACGGCGCCCAAAAGTTGAGCATGGTATCTGCGTCGAAAACGCCGCACCAATCGGCATCGTAAAATTCACACGCCGCCCGCAGCGCCTTTTGGGCGATTTCAAACGGATCGGCAATGCCGTACACCTCGTTTGCAAGACGTATAAGTTCCTTTTGAAATGCCGTTGCATATGCCGCATCCTCGCATAGCACATCTTCATTCTTCAAAGAGCGTCTCTGTCGTGTTAGTTTTTTTAGTTTATTCAAAACACCCATAGCAGCCTATCCTCCTTTTGAAATAAAAAACACAGAGAGGTCAGGCATTTCTCTGTCTGATCCCTCTGCGTGGTAAGTATCCTTTTGCGGAACTGCCTGTATTCCGCTCTAACGGTCTATCTTTCTCCCGATTTCCGCTTCAATGGTTTTTCTGTATGTAATCAATGTATCCAGCAGATGGTCAACAAAGGTCAGCATGTTTCCGTCGCACTGTATAAGCTTCGGCGCAATATTCGAGTTAATTTTGACCTGTGGATTTGCACCGGGACTATCCATCACGAAATAGTCCATGCTCTTATCGAAAATGCTGCTTATCCGAAACAGCAATTCCAAGGATATACCGATCTTTCCGTTCTCTAAATTGCATATATGCGTCGGCGTACATGAGCATTTTTCTGCCAGCTCTTCCTGCGTCATATGACTGCTTTTTCTTGCTTCTCTCACACGCTTTCCGATGAGAGTGCAGTCAACGACAGGGTAATCTTTGATTTTTGTCTCTGCCGGCATCGCTCTGTCACCTCCAAAATTCCCTATTTCTCTACACATAATATTATATCAGACAACCTCACTTATTTGAATAATCCCATAATTCATATTATGAGTTCGCACATCAGTTTCAGCCGAAAAAATTTGTATTACGACATAAAAAATTATGCCTGACAAAGCTTTTCAAAGCCGACAAGAGGTTGTCTTGGAGGGTGACGGCAGTGGGACGGATAGGTTTTATATAAAGTGAGCCGAGTAAACAAGTATAAAATAAGGTCGGGCAGTGTTGCCCGACCCCTTGCATCATTCGTGCATTTGTCACATTTATACTTTTGGCTCTCCGTCACATATAACTCCGAAACGGATAAAGATCGGGTAGAGATAGCTTGCGCCGAAACAGCGGAGCATTTTCGGTCCGCGTATTCGTACATTGGATTTTCGCAGCTCTATCGCTGTTTCAAGCGCCATCTCCACACTTGCTCTTGTCACCGACTTTTCCTTGCGCGAAAAGAAAAGTTCATTACCTTTCACGGTATAGGTATATCTCAATCCCTTGGCAGTCTGAAAGCTGTAACCTTCAAACGCAATAAGGGCGTCCCACATTGCTTCGTTAATATCTTTTGAGATATCGTTTTTTATTGCTTCCTTGATTTGTTCCGCCGCTTTGCGCCTTTTCCTGAATTTCCGCAAGCGTTCTGCCACACACGTAGATTCTTCCAAATTATATACGGTTTTGCGGTAGGGAAGGTAGCCGCTGATGGAAGCAGGCGAAAGCCCCGTAGCCGCTTGTATTTCTTTAACGCTCTTTCCGCTTTTATATAGGCTATTCACATTTATACTTGTTCCCGTTTGATATGCGCCGGACGTAATAAGCATTTTCCGCACCTTGATCGGCGTCATACCGAAATCCTCAGCAAGCAATTTAAGCTGTGCGTGTCCGTCCTCGTCTGCCGTATCTTTTGTCGGATTCAGATAGGCGTATGTAACAGCGGACATCAAATCGGTAGCTATATCTTTGGGCGGTTCAGCCTTTTTATCTTCTTCGCGCATTTTTGTGTCTATTCCTTCGTTTCAATTCAATTCGGTTTGCCGGGAAAAAGGCAGAACACCGTCTGCCTTTATATTATACCACAGATTTCTTCCAAATGCACTGATTTTGCGTTATTTTTTATAGCCCTACATTTTTTAATAAAGCCCGAGTTTCTGCCGCAGAATCTTCTGAAATTGTGCTGTTATATTTTAGTTCATTGACCGTGCGTTTCAAGTGACCGCGGAAAATGAGTTTTCCCCAGCGGCGAACCTCCATGATCGGCGTGAACCACTTATGCTTTTGGAGGATTGGGTAATGAAATTTTATTACATCATAGGGAATAAAAATTTTGGAAAGCGCATATTTCAATTTTCCGCCCTGTTTTTGCTGCTGTACGGCTACCCGATTGGTCGTCGTTCCGTATACACCGCCGCGAAGAATATATTCTTCCATCTGCCTTGTGATTTCCGTATGCTCTACATTTCCGAACCAGACTTCCGATAAAAGCTCTGCCTGCTTTGCGAAAACGTCAAGGCCGCCGTCAGAGAGTAATTTTTCACGCTTTTCTCTGTCGAAGTCAATTCGGTGATTCAGAACCCATACGTCGAGAAACGGACGGATACCGCAGCCGCCTGTTTCAACAAAGTGTTTTGCCATATGTACGATATGATAATAGTAAAACATTTCATCGGACAGTATGTATTCGTATGTGTCCGAAACCGCAGCGGCGTGATCCCATACGGATTGCAAGAGTAATTCGGCATTTTCGATGCGCTTTTCCTCAATCAGACTGTAATGCAGTTCCAGGTGAATACCGCTTTCGGAAAACAAACTGACATCATGAGAGCCTTTACGTTCTTTTTTGTATGACATTCTTTCGGTCAGCAATTCAGATGCGCGTTCAATATCTTTTTCCTTCACCAAAACATCAATATCGCAGCTTGTTCTGAGCCAAGGTTCTGGATAGAACTTGCGAATAACCGAGCCTTTGAGCGGGATAAATGGGATTTTAGCCTCGTTCAGAACGTCTTTTAAGCGCGTCAGTTCATACTGCAACTTTTCATATCTGTAAACCGCAGTCATGATCTGCTTTTTGAACCCGGCTTTTAACTCAGGGTCCGAAACAAGTCCGTTCTTTATCAGTGAATTTCCGACAATATGGGCAAGGTCATGGGATTTGGAAAGCTCATACAGCTTTTCAAGTTCTTCGCGCGAAAGCTCATACTGCGTTCTGTCAATTTCTTTGCCGCAGACCTCGCACGCTATTAAATTCATTATAACTCTTACAATGTTTTCCATGACCTTGTACCTTTTTATGTTTTACTTAATCTCTGAAATACAGATCCCTTGTGTATACCTTGTCAAGTACGTCCTTTATGTCGTCGTTATACCTGTTTGCGAGAATAACGTCGCTTATTTCCTTGAACTCGTCAAGACTGCGGATAACGCGGCTGTTGAAGAAGCTGTCCTCTTTCATGGTCGGCTCATATATTACGACTTCTATGCCTTTAGCCTTGATTCGTTTCATAACGCCCTGTATCGAGGACTGACGGAAGTTGTCGCTGCCGGCTTTCATGGTAAGTCTGTATACGCCGACGGTTTTGGGATTCTTTGCTATTATCTGATCCGCGATAAAGTCTTTGCGTGTGCTGTTTGCGGCGACGATTGCGGAAATTACGTTCTGCGGAACATGGCTGTAGTTTGCAAGCAGCTGTTTTGTATCTTTGGGCAGGCAATATCCGCCGTATCCGAAAGACGGGTTGTTGTAGTGGTTTCCTATACGAGGATCAAGGCAGACACCTTCGATAATGGATCTTGTATCCAGACCTCTGACCTGTGCGTAAGTATCAAGCTCATTAAAATATGAAACTCTGAGCGCAAGGTATGTGTTTGCGAACAGCTTTACAGCTTCCGCCTCGGTCGGGTTCATGAAACGCACTTCTATATTTTCTTTGATAGCACCCTCTTTGAGAAGGTTTGCAAAGGTTTCCGCCGCCTTATGCAGTCTTGCGTTCTTTACGGGTACGCCGACAATTATACGGCTGGGATAGAGGTTGTCGTAAAGCGCGCGTCCTTCGCGTAAGAATTCCGGACTGAACAGAATGTTGTCGCAGCAGTATTCCTCTCTTGCAGCCTCTGTAAATCCTACGGGAACGGTGGATTTTACAATCATAACGGCGTCGGGATTTACGTTTATGACCTGCTTTATCACGCTCTCAACCGAGCTTGTGTCAAAGTAGTTTTTGGACGGATCATAGTTTGTGGGCGTTGAGATAATGACAAGATCCGCGTCGCGGTAGGCGCTGTCTCCGTCTGTTGTTGCCTCAAGGTCAAGATCTTTGCCTGCAAGATACTCCTCAATTTCCTTGTCGACTATCGGAGATTTTCTGTTGTTTATCATATCCACCTTTTCGGGGATAATATCGACTGCTTTTACGGTATTGTGCTGTGCTAAAAGAATCGCCATTGAAAGACCGACATAGCCGGTTCCCGCTACTGCTATTTTCATATTCGTTTTCTCCTTTATATTTTTTTGAAAATGGAATATGCTTTTTTATACAGTCCCTACGAGTGTTTCTCCATGGCAACTTGCGAAAAAAGCGATTGTTCAGATGTTGTAGAATTTCTTGTACCACTCTGCAAACCTGCGAAGTCCGGTTCTGAGCGGCGTGTCGGGTTTGAAGCCCGTATCATGTTCGAGTGCCGAGGTGTCTGCGTATGTCACTGGAACATCTCCCGGCTGCATGGGGACGAGTTTCTTGTGCGTCTCAAAGTCATAGTCTGACGGAAGTACCTCTGCGCGTATCAGTTCCTCTTGCAGTATTGTTACAAAGTCAAGCAGATTTTCGGGACTGCTGTTTCCGATATTGTATATGCGGTAGGGAGGGAGCGGAAGTCCGTCGTCACCGTTCTTTTTCTCCGGCGCACGCTCCATAACGCGCTTTATTCCCTCAACTATATCGTCAACATACGTAAAATCGCGCTTGCAGTTGCCGTAGTTGAATATCTGTATTGTTTCGCCTTTAAGAAGTTTGTTTGTAAATCCGAAGTATGCCATATCCGGTCTGCCTGCCGGTCCGTAGACCGTGAAAAAACGGAGTCCCGTGGACGGGATATTGTACAGCTTTGAGTAGGCATGCGCCAGTAATTCATTGGACTTTTTTGTTGCCGCATAGAGCGAAACGGGATTGTCCACCTTGTCGTCCGTCGAGTACGGAACTTTTTTGTTCGAGCCGTAGACCGAGGAGGACGATGCGTAAACAAGATGTTCCACGGGAAAATTGCGGCAGGCTTCGAGAATGTTGTAGAATCCTATGAGGTTGGATTCGATATATACGTCGGGGTTGGTGATACTGTATCGCACACCGGCTTGCGCCGCGAGATTGACAACAATCTCGGGTTTGTGTTCCGTAAAGATGTTCTCGATGAGCGCTTTGTCCGCAAGGTTTCCTTTTAGAAAGGTCCATGTGCAGTCATGCTTTGTATCGGCAAGCTTGCCGATCTCCGAAAGTCTGTATTCTTTAATCGAAACGTCGTAATAGTCGTTCATATTATCAAGACCGACAAGCTTTACGCCCTTTACGGTGTTCAGAAGTTCCGTCACGAGGTTTGCTCCGATAAAACCGGCAGCGCCCGTAACAAGTATTGTTTTGTTTTCAAGATTTATATTCGGCGTCAGCATTTTGTTATCCCCTTATACTCTTTTTTTACGTCTTCATAGCTTTCAAGGTTTCCTATGTCATATCTGCTTCCGGGCATTTCCATTGCATGAACGGGCGCTTTTTTGCACAGCCATGCGATAAAGCTTCCGGGTGCGTCCGTGCCGCAGCCTTCGGCGATACCGTCATTCACGCGCTTTGCGTCCTCTTTTGTGTAGTAGTAGAACGGCGGACAGCACCAATGGGTTGCCGGCGTCGGGGATTTTTCGGTCATGTCGGTTACAAGGTCGTTTTCATCTACCGTCAGCACGCCGCATTTGAGTAATTTCTTCTCCGACGGCTCATAGTAGCGCATAACGCAGGATGTCTTTTTGTCCTTGCAGTAAGAAACAAACTTTGTAAGGCTGAAATCAAGCACGTTGTCGCCTGCAATGACGAGCATATCGTCGTCGAGTCCAAGCTTGTCCATGGCAAACCGTATATCGCACACAGCGCCGAGACGCGTTTCGTTTGTGCTTGTGCCGTCGTCGGCGACGGTTATTTTATACGGCTTTGTTTTAGCCCATTCTTCAAAGAAATGTGCGAATTTATGGTTTGATATGACGACGTATTCATCTACAAGCCCCGATGTATCTATATCGTCAAGCAGGTGGTCGAGAATAGTCTTGTCACCGACCGTAAGCAAAGGTTTCGGGAAGTTTTCGGTCAGAGGATAGAGCCGCGTTGCGTATCCTGCGGCAAGAATCAGGCATTTCATAATTTCACCCCGTCAGCTGTATTGCATATGTGCGCGCTGTATTTGCCTTCAAGAGCCGGAAAAGCGGCGAGATGTTCTTTCTCAACCTTTTCGAGAATACTTTCTCTGTACGCAGGATCAATAAGCGCCATGCAGCAGCCCTTGAATCCGGCACCTGAAAAACGTCCGCCGTATATTCCGTCGGTATGCGTCATTATTTCATAGAGTTTTATGAGTTCGGGAGAGCCGGTTTCCCAGTTATGTATAGAGGAATATCCGCTTTCAAACGAAAGTCTGCCGAATTCTTCTATATCGCCGCGCCGCCATGCCTCGGCGCCTGCCTCAACGCGCCTGAATTCGCTGTACCAATGTTCCGCACGCTTTGCCCAGTTTTCGGGAAGCCTGTTTTTGTATTCAAGATATGTTTCATACGGCACATCGCGCAGATTTGTTTCCTCAAACTTGCCGTATTCCATGCCCGAGAAAGCTTTGAGCGCATATGCGGCGCTGCGGCACTCGTCTACTCTCATATTGAATTTGGAGCTTGCAAGCGACCGTTCAAGACCGCTGAAGAACACGGCTATTTCAAACTTTTTCATATCCGGACTTGACGGAATGAGTTCAAAGCTGTCGTCTTTCATATCCATGTAAAGCAGATTGTCTTTGCGGCAGTATACTTCACAGCTCTGGTCGAGCTTTCCGCAGGACACGCCGACATATTTGTTCTCGGCTTCTTTGGAGATTTCAATTAACTCCTTTTCCGAGAGCGTCACACCGTTCAGGGCGCAAAGCGCGGACAGAAACGTGATAATGACGGCTGCCGAGGAGGAAAGTCCGCCGATCGGAAGTTCTCCGTCCAGCACGGCGCAAAGACCGATCCGGAGCGGATAACGGCTGTTTAAAGCGATGGTAGCGCCGCGCAGATGATCCGCCCAATCGCCCTGTTTTTCCCCGGGCGTCTCCGAAACATGCCATTGTGCGCGTTTGGCAAATTGCAGGGAGGAAATCTCCACCACCCCGTTCATCTTCGGCCCGTAGGCGATATGGATGCCTTTGTCAATCGCAAAGCCCGTGATCTTCCCTAACTGATGGTCGCTGTGCGCTCCGATCGGGCATACCCGGTACGGCGTGAACGCCGTGTGCTCCGGACTTTTGCGGTATGTGGCTTCAAATGCTTCTGTCGCTTTCGCTTTTCCTCCCGTAGGAGTGTACTGTGTGGTCATGGAAACGCCTCTTTCGTTTAGATATGTTCGCTATACCTTTTCTCCGAACGTATTAAAGTATTAGTAAATAATTTTGTTCAGGTTAAACTATATATAATTTAAGAAAATTCAAAAAATCATGCAGCTGAATAACATTCCGACACTATAGGCACGCTCTGCATTTCATGAATTTTTCTTCTTTCCTATGAGCATACTCAATATCTCCGTCAAAAAATTCTTGTTGATAACAACAGATAGAACGGCAATTATTAGGAGACACATTGCCTGAATTATCTTTCCGAACAAATAATAACCGACAAGTGACACAACAAGCATTGACAAAAGAAGTAAAATCTTCTTTACCGGCATGGTTATCCGGCAATGGCGCTTATTAATATCATACAGTCTCCAAAAACTGATTGCAGCATATCCGCAAACGGAAGAGAAAGGAGCAGCATATGTACCGATAAACTTAACCAATGCCAGATCAACCAACAAATTAATAACTGCAGCAACTGCCGTCGAAACAGCAACTTGTTTTGTTTCATTTTCGATCAAGTAAATGGCACTTACCATTCCGATAATTGCATTAAAAAACACAGCAATCATATAAAGAGGGATCAATGGATAGGCACTGCTAAATTTTTCATTTACAAACAAGTTAAACACAAAGGGCATACAGGATATTATTTCGATAGCAATTGTTCCGAATAACGTAACCATTTTATCAAACATACCACAAATGTACTCCGGTCCACCTTCATCTTTGTAATGCAGCACAACCTGTTCGGTCCATGAAGTATTGAATATGGAGAATGCAGTTGTGTAAATCGATGAAAACTTCGATGCCACCGCTATTATTCCGTTTGCCGCTACACTCATAAAATACGTGATAACCATACGATCAGATGCGTGTATTACAGACCATGACAGTTCATTCGGAACAAGCGGCAATGAATATTTAATAATTGTACCGGAGTCATCTCTCGAAATACTTTTAAGCCTTATGTATCTCCACACTTTACCTCTGACAAAGATAATTGTCCCTCCCACAAAAGGACCAATAATGTATGCCAGAAGCATTGCCGGAACGCCAAGCCTTAAAACGGCAATCGCAATCACATTGAGAATAAGCGATATTGCTGCGGAAATAAAATTTCCAAGTGCATAATCCGCGTTTCTGCCAAGACCGCGCGCAATACAGGAAAATGTCTGCAAATATAATACAGCAATTACATGAACCAGCAAGTACCATTTGCATTCAAGGCGTATCAATGGCGATACAATGCCAAACAAAGCCGCGTATACTAAAGAAATTGCCAATGTTATAACAACAATGGTTGAAATGACTTTTGTCATTTTCTCCGGATTGTCTCTGCAAGTAACCAGAAAACGAAATGCTGCTTGACTAAGCTGAAGTCCGACAATTACAGCTATAAAGCTTGAATATGTGGAAAGCAGGTCAACAAGTCCGTATTCTTCCTGCGACAGAATAGCCGTATAAAGAGGCAGCAAAAAAAAGTTAATCAATCTTGTGCTGATCTGTCCGATTGCAATAATCCCCGTGTTCTTAAACAACGCCTTGCTTGCAGATCTGCCGTTTATTTTTGACATTTTGTATCCTTTCTCAGCGAAATAGACTATGTTTGATTTTCGATGCCCAGCCCCTTATTTCTTTGATATGCAAGACCATCATCATTTTATTGCGCACAAGTTCAATGCGCAACGCACTTTTCGCCGCGTTTTCAAAACTTCCCGTTTCAGCGTACATATATACAAAATTGCCGCGTTTTTTGTGCGCTGTTGTCGGATGCTGAAACATCCTATCATATTGAAAAGCCTCGTCAGCAGGTCTTTTATCTGAAATAATCAATTCCTGTTCATTCAAATCGCGGAAAATGCGTTCGCCTTTTTCCGAAGAAACGACAACACACGACACGGATTTCTTTGTACCATTATACGGCGCAAGTTTTCCGAGACCCGAAAAGTCTGATAAGGTCAGATCGCCGACTCGTTCCGGTCGGGCATATTTACAGTGATAACAGTTTTCTTTGTATATCAAACCTTTATGATAGCCGATTTGATAAGTATCTGTTTCATCTGTTTTGGCGTGATAGAAAACTATACCATTACTTCTTAAAGTAAGAGTATAAGTAGATGTATCGTATGCAGGATCGCGAAAGCACAGCTTGTCTGCTTTATGCGCTTTCTTTTCCTCGATAGCATCAATGTGTGCATCAAGATAACATGACGGGCTTGTTCCGTGGCAAAGCATATCGACAGTGACAAGATTTTCTTTTCTTCCGCCCAAAAAGCTGATTAATGCAGCCACTTGACACGGAATACCGACAAAGAGAACAAAATCACCTTTCGCCAATTGTTCTGCGATAGGCTTATACACATCGGCAGCATCGCAAAATACATACTTTGAATTTTTGGCTTTTTGATAATCGTCGTCGGTGACAAGCTCCTTATAATGAGCACAGGAATTGTGAACAAACTCAACGCCGTAGGCGTGCCAGCTGTTTTTTCTTGCATATTTGTACAGTTCAGCGGCAATTCCTCCGCTGGCACTCGTAGCCCGTTCTCCGGCATCACTGCTATAAGCAGCGTACACCTTATCGGACTTTGGCAAAACAATATTGCCATTCAGATGGCAAACTCTTTGGCACTTGCCGCATTCTATACAGCGGTCTTGATCGATTTCCGGATAATACACGTCCATTTTATCCTGTTTCATATAAACAGCCGTGCTCGGGCAACTCACCGCGCAAGCGCCGCACCCTGTACAAATTCCATGATCGGGCAAAGAAATTCTATTCATCTAAAAGCCTCCGCTATGCCGACAGCATTTTTTTCAGTACAGATATTGATTTCTGCCTGAATTCATCTATTTTCCGATCAACTATTTTATATGCTATCGGCTTGTACTCTTCAACACTCTTGTCGTCTCCGCATTGCTCCTGAATGCCAAGACGTTCCGCAAGGGAAATCATACGGTCGGCATGATCGCGAGTATAAAATGTCATCTCCTTGTTAAAATACAATGAAAATAGCATTCCGTGATAGGATGCCGTAAATATATGGTCAGCATAACAGATATAGCTGAGGAATTTATTCAATGATTTTGGCTTGATATTTTTCACGCCGCTTTCCGGTAATCCATAGTTAATATACAATACCTTCTTGCCGTACTTGGCGCCGTACTCAATGGCATCGCGAATTGTTTTCTTATTGGGATCATTGAAATACACAAGTACATAATTTTGCTCAAGCTGTTCAAACGGAATAACTTTCCTCCATTCATCTGCGGTAAGAAGCATCGTGGGATCACAGACCCATTCGGCGTTGCAATCCGAAACTTCCTTAACCCATTTAACCATACTGTTTTCACGTACAGTTATTCTGTCAAAGCGCTTAAGTAAAGGACCTATATCAGCCATATGATCTTTATTCTCTGTACCTGCCGACGATGAAAACGCATACATTTTTTTATCGTCATCAACAAACTTTAAAAAGTAATTGTAATCACAATCAGTTATGTCCAATCCCCAGACGATATCGCTGCCTACAATAAACACATCGAAATCTGAATTTGCCTTATGTATATTTTCCGGGGTATATGGTCTGCTAAGACGCATATTTGCAATGGAAAAATCAGAGAGTGCCTTTGCTTTTCTGTCAAGTGCATGTTGAAACAGGATTCTTTTCAGAAAGTCTTTTAATCCGTGGGTTGTGTTTCTGTTCAGGTTTTCACGTTTTTCCACAGCCGGGCATCTGTAATCAATAATTTCACATTCATAGCCCATATCCAAAATTTTTTTATATAGCCCGTAGGTTTGCAAATACGACCCGAAATTTGTCGTCCTGTGAAAAGTTAACAATCCTATTTTTTGCATTTCTACCACCGCTTTACAGTTTGCCAATGATTTCCGTATAATAATCTGCCATGGAAATACCCTCATAGTTATTTGAAACAAAGTCGAATACTTGCTCCATTCTTTGGTATATTCTTTCAACAGCAGCTTCATCCTTTCCGTAAGGACTGCCGCCGGGCATAAGCTCTGAAGAATGAATCATAAACTCAAGATACCCGTTTCCTTCACTTTCCATTTGATTTATAAGGCGTTTCATATCGTCATAATGATGAATAGCCGGTCTGAGCCAAAATTGCTTGCCTCTGATAAAATTTCCTATCTTATTTTTCAAAGAACGCCCTTCAAAGCATTTCATCAATTTTGTCGTCATCGGCACTTCAATGAGATTGTCTGTCAATTTATAGGGCGCACAAGGATACCCCACATAGGAATTTCCTCCCTGAACAGTCATTCCCGGGCAGTGTTCCATGGAAACACCCGGCGTTACCGAACAATCAACTTTAATACCGATTTCGTCCAGAACAGAAAATAATGTTTCATCTGTCGCCCAGCGTCCTGCACGATAGCTTACCGGAGTAAAGCCGGTCTTTTCTTTAATAAGATCTCTCAGGTACAAATGCTTTTCCAGTATCTGCTGACGAGTATACTCCGTTATGTAGCTTTGCCCCCCATAGACATTATTCAGTTCAAAAAGTGGCGGAGAATTCCATGCGTGCAGATGCATACCGATTTCGCAATAACCAAGTTCTGCTTTTTGTGAAATATACGAGCAAAAGTTATCATCATTTATCATCTCGTAATTACATAAGTAAACGGGTATGTATTTGTATTTTTCACACAGCTTCTGAAATCGCTCCACATACTTAGCGTTTTCTGTACCTATAACATCTCCGGGTTTCCAAGCCCATAAATTGTCGCCCTCCGTGTCAACTGTTATTATGAAGCACTTCATGCTTTCTTCTCCTTTTGTCAAGTCTGTTCATACAGGTAGCTATTATCAGTGTTAAGCTAAATACAAATGCAACATATAATACCGACGTAACATAACTCTTGTCAAAGTCAAACCTAAGGACATGATGAGCCAGTTTGAATACATATTTTCCAATCGCCAAGTGGCTTATATATATGTAAAAGCTGATATCCCCAATCCATTTTAAAGGTCTGGCACTAAGAATTTTGGCTATAATCGTCTGTTGATTAGCAGCCGCTACTATGATACATAAAAGCGGAATTGTATAAATGCAGGAATATCTAAAATAAATCGGGATGTTGGACGAATTCAATTGAATTCCGATCATCGCCAAAGCACAAAGAGCGGAAATAACATTGTCTGTTCGTGTACGAATACCAATATGTTTATTTTTATACAGCTTCCCGCACAGGATACCTGTAAACACATCTATCATCCTTATCGGAAAAGGGTAATAAAGCCACCATCCAACAATCCACCCGGTAACGCTCGAATAGTACACTGAAAAGATAACAAAAAGTTCAAAAAGAACAAGAAACATGAGAATAACGCAACATTTTTTTGCATCAGTTTTCTTGACCGTATTCAGGAATAGTACCGAAGGCAAAACCAAAAACATATATGTTGATAAGTACCATGAAACATCATTAAAAGCTAATGCACACCCCTCCAACGGTATTTGCCCGTGAGTTAAGGTCAGATTGCTAACTGCATAGACAACAAATCTCCAAAACGAGATTTCAGAATTTTTGACCTTCAACAGCATGAACGACAACATAATTACGAAAAACAACAGATGCCACTTATAGTACTTTCTTAAAAATGCTCTGATCCTATCCTTTATCGCCTGATAGACCGAGCCGTTGTCAATATAAAGAACTCCCAATAAAAAGCCGGAAAGGAGGAAAAAACCTTTTACTCCCATCCATCCGGAATTTACAAAAAAACCGTGCAAAACTGTTCGCATATCCACAATGCCGAGAATATGGAAGAGAAAGACATATATTATTAATACTGCCTTTAAACCTTGTAATGATTTGATTCTAGCTTTCACATTTTACCTCTTTTCTTCTATTCGAACCGTAACACACAGTGAGAACTGCAAATAAATGTGGGCAAAACAGGACATATGGATTTACAAACTGTGCGGTCTGAACATATAAAAACGTACATATAAACGGTAAATAATATATAGCCTTAGTTCTTCCGATATTTGTCACAACCGGCTTTAACCATCCATATAAGAAGATAAAGAAGCCCGGCAAGCCATAACTAACGAGCAATTGAAGTATTCCATTATGCAAGGCGTTGTAAGTTATCCCTAAAACTGCCTGATATTGGGTAACGCCCGTCCCGAGCAGAACAACAATTATTCTCTCCCAGAATGCATCCCAATAGCTCAAGAAAAGTTCCGTTCGGCCGTTTCCTGTGCTCACATCCGCTCTTTCAAATCTCGCACGCACCCCATCTGTCAGTGATGGCAGAAATCTAAATATTAAATATGCGGTAAGTATAATTGCCGCCAATACACCCAGGCGTTTAAGCATGGATGTATGGTCTTTGTCGACACTTATTATGTAAAATGCTACGCAAACAATTGCCACTGCAAAAAACGTCCTTGATACGGTTAAAGCGCCCGATATAATTAATACGGACAATTCTATGAAGTGACCGACATTCTTCCTCTTTTCCTGCAACAGCACCAGTAATATTGATATACCTGTTATACACAAGTATGATAAAGCGTTTGCGTTCAATGAGATTCTTAAGCCATCATTTGTATCTTCAACATCTCCAAATCGGAAATATCCACTTGACAATAATGTTTGCCAGTTGGAAGGGGAGACGCTAATTGTTTCGATTACATCAACAACACACAATAAAGTGATCCCAAGCACGAAATAATTTAAACACCTTTTGTAGTCTATTTCTTCCTCGTAGATTATTAAAAAAAACAGTGCACCAATGGATATGTACCCGACAATTTGGTTGATTTGCAAACTTAAATAATTCCTTGTTGCCAGGATCTCCATTACAACAATAAACATTAAATATCCCAGTTGTATTACCCTCAGTTTTCTTTTTTTGAATAAATATAGAAGTAAGGCTAATGGCATTATATAATTCCCTGGTAACCCATATAAAAGCGGAAACACAAAAGCAATCATTGCGCACATCGATGAAATATCCGATATCAATAAGAATAGTGTAATGTACACTACAAATATATATTTATTTATTTCTATATTGCCAACATCTCGCGTAAATAATAAAACTGATGTGATTAACACAAAAAGTTTGAGTTTTAGATCTTTCTTCACAAATAACCCCATTCCATATGCCCCTCTCATATTTTTAGCACATCTTACAGTCATTTTAACTAATAAATAATCTTGTGCAAATTCGGCTCTTCTGGTCATTGAGCTTTGGGCGAAATTTTTGTGACATATAGCCGTAAAATACGTTTCCGTTTTCACTTATTCCATGCATTGACATCCCATCTCCACAAGCCTCTCATAGATTGCCTGATACTTTTCAGCCATCTTTTCCGAAGAATACTCCATGGCAATTGTTCTTGATTCCGTAGCAAGCACCTGCCTGCAATCAGAACCCATTTCTTTAATCCAGCGCATTGCATCTTCTAAAGCTGCTTCGTCATTATCCCGAACAAGCCGTCCGTTGTTTTTCACTACATCTCTTAATCCGCCCACATCTGTTGATATAACAGGCAGCCCTGCCGCCATAGCTTCCAATACAGATAGGGGCATAGCTTCTCTGTGTGAGGACTGAATATACGCATCAGAAATCGCATAGTAATCTTCCGGTTTATCGGTAAGACCGGGGAGTATTACCGCTTCTTCCAAATTCAATTTTTTCACTAAATTTTTGAGTTCGCTATGCATAGGTCCGTCTCCCACAAGATATAACCGTGTATTTTGATCCGACTTATATATCTTTGCAAAACATCTGATAATCGAAGACTGATTTTTATTATCATCCTGACGGGCAACATTAATATAAGTAAATTTTTCGTGTTCACTGCGGTAAAAGCGGGGAATATCTATGCCGTTATTTACAAATCCGCATTGCGTTTCCGTGATGTTGTAATAGTCTTTTACATACTTGTAGTTTTCCTCTGAAACTGCAACAATGTAACAAATTCCGCGTTGAAGAGCTTTGCGGATTAACTTCTGATTTTTCTTGCTGAATGCTACATCCGGTTTTGTATGAACAGTGATAACGATAGGTTTTTTATGTAGCAGACACCAGGGAATTCCGAAAGTAACTCCGCCCATATGTGCGTGAATTATATCAGGATTATAACCGCTGATTTTTTTCAATATTTTTACCATATGTATCGGCGTAATATGTCCCTTTAAGTTGCCAAACACAAGCTCCGTAACCTCGGACATCTCGTTTTCAAGAGGGGTTCCGCCCCTTGAGCCATAGCAAAATACCGGACTTTCAACCTTATCGTGATCTAAATTTTTTACAAGTTCATATGCCATATGCTCGGCGCCGCCCATGCCTAAGCCGTTCAACAAAGTAAGTACCTTCATGAAAATCCCTCATTGCTCAAGTGTTTTCAGTAAATAAGTTTTTTTGTCAGCATTATATGCGTTCTTATCAAAATCAGCAGGCATAGTTTTTAATGCCTTTTCTGCATATTCTTTTGTAGTACAGATCGTTCTCGCAGGCACTCCCGCAACCACTGTATAATCCGGAACATCTTTTGTAACAACGCTTCCGGCGCCGACAACGGAATGTTTTCCTATATGGACACCCGGCATTATAATGCTTCTGGTCCCTATAAATGCTTCCTCGCCTATTTCTATGCGACCGTACTTTATAACATCTTTATATTCATCCCAATGATTACGAAATGCCCATGTTCCGCCATCGTGAGTTACAAAAACAACATCAGATGTAATTCGGCATTTTCGCCTGAGTGTAATCAAATAGGGTTCACTGCCAAAATTTACGCCGCCGAGAACCGATACGCCTTCTTCAACTGTCATACCATTCTCTTTTGCTATGGTAAAATTTCCCTTCAACCGTTTTTTTAGTTCATTTAGGATAACTGTAATTCTCATTTTTCAATTACCTCTTCGATATACTCCCGCCACTGGGCAAATATCTTTTCCGGATGAAATTTCAGTGCGCTCTCTTTTGCGTTCCGTCCCAAGACCTCAGCGCCGTCAAGATCAGACAGCATTTTATCCAAAGCCTGTGCCATAGCCTCTTTATCTCCCACAGGGACGAGAAGCCCGTTTTCGCCGTCTTTGATCAAAGTCTTCGGACCTCCGCACGGGCAATCTGTCGAAATGCTCGGAACTCCCGCTGCCAATGCTTCCATTAGGCAATTCGGCATTCCTTCATAGTCCGATGAAAGTGCAAAAACTCGAGCTTTACCCAATGCTTCTGCCACATTATCAGTAGCTCCCATTAAACTGACGCGCCCTTCAAGTTCAAGGGCGTTTATCTGGCTTTTGAGGTCTTCCTCAAGCGCACCTGCACCATATATAAGCAAATTTTGATCAGGATATTTATCTGCAATTTCTGCGAAAGCATTAATTAACATAGCATGGTTCTTTTGCTTGCTGAGTCGTCCGACAGCAATGATATTGCGTGTATCTTTTCTCTGAATTTCAAAAAAATCTTCCTTAACATCATTCATAATAACTCTTGATTTCTGACGCAGTTTTTCAGGGAACCATGCCCGGGCATCTTCGGTTTGAAAAACACACCCATCGGCTTGCGGCAAAATATGCTTTCCTACAAATCTTCCGATTTTGCCGGCATATTCGCGATCGGGAGAATTTCTGACGGAAATAATCCGTTTGGTTCGTAATCCTGTTGTTGCTACCATAGCGCGGAAGTTTGGCTCTGCCATAAATGAAATTACAGCAGATGGTTTCTCATTCTTTATAATTCTGCGTAACGCCTTTATCCTTGTAATATTTCTTTTTAGTCTGGACTGTTTTGCTTCTTTATGCTCTATCGAGATTCTGGTTACATTTTCCGGAACATCGTACTCTTTTCCCTCATCTACAAATGATGTGACCAACACTGAACGATATCCGACTTCAGCAAAGTGGTGAGCTAATTGCAAAATAACTCTTTCAGCTCCGCCGCCATTAATTGCATTTATATAGAACATGAGTTTGTGCATTTCAATTCCCCTTAAACTTGATTTTTTTGACAATACCTGATGTTAATTTTCCTATTATGCTTGTTGCATAAATGGCTGTATAAACATCTATAATATCTCCGCCAAAGGCAGCCTTAAACTCAGATATGGATTTTAACTGTTCTTCCTCGGAATAACCACCCCAGTCATATGTCTGATACCCTGATTTTTTCAGGTTTATCATATCATCATAATGAAGAAAGCGATTTAAACGACCGATAGCATTTCTATCTTCATTTGTTTCAACTTCCCTAAAAATAGAGATCGAATGAAGTAATCTTGCATTTCCGTTTCCTACTATGTATACGTGATAGGCACATTCTCTTCCGTCTGCGAGAAAGCCGATAGACACGGCAAGCATATTAGATTTTGCCGCAGCAATCATTACAGGAAATTCACTCTTGCTGCGTTTTCCCTTATCGGTAAACATCTGCGTATGTGCATCATCTATTCTTTTCAGAATATCTTCATGCCTGCAAACATCATTTCCTATAATGAATTGCGAATAACATCCTTCTTTCGCGGCTCTCCTGATCTCATACTTTGTATTTTTCTTGAACTTCGCAATTATTTTATCAGCATCATCATTCAAATCATTGACAAGAGTCTTTCTGGGCTGTATCGTAACCAACCATTTTTCATCTGCCGGACAAACACTCAGATCATGATACTGTGCAAAATCTGCACCGTTTTCTTCTTTGGTGTTCCGCTCTGTCTCAAACCAGAAATCACGAATTCTGCCTATGCTTTTTCTGTCAAAATGCATCTACTATTCCTCCGACAACCATTATTTCACGCATATCAGTGTATTGCCAAATATATTTTCTGCAGCATTCTGTCCGCTGCCGATTTGTGTCTGTCAGTCGATAAAATTCTTTCCGGTACACAGAAAGATTGAGCGTTTTTTTTCAAAAAGCTTTCCAGATTTTCAAAAGCATTTTCACTCATGGTATTTGGGTGATAACAAAAGGTAACTGTCCTGAAAGGCAAATTTCTGACGCTGCCGCTCTGCTGCGGAATAAACAGAAAATTTCCTTCTTTATAAACATCCCACGCCACAGTATCACTGATTATACGAATGAGCGTTTCCTCTGCCAAGGCCTTCAGCGTGTTCCTGTCAAAGGTGTGTGACGGAGCAAAGAATATATCGGGCTTAATACCGTGTTCAACAAAAATCTGATAACCTTCCCGTATTTTTTTCGCCTGTATCTCATAAGACAATCCGGCAAACTCAGATCGCTTATTTACAGGATTAATACCGCCGTCTTTAGTTAAATACCTGTGCTCATATCCATGCATGGCAGGTACCCAGCCTTTTTCGATCCAGCTGTGCATCAGTTTCCAGAAATCAGGATTTTGTTTGTATTTTGAAACCAATGACTCATCGCAGTTTTTCGGAATAATTCCAAAAATCGGCTTGATATCATAATTATCAAGAAGTTTTTCCATGCGATCCCACTTGCCAAGATCCATATAGTCGGAGGCGTCGTCCAGCCTGAGTATATACTGTGCCAATTATATCTACCTCTCTAATTTAGAATAAATCTCATCATATTTTCTGTGCATCGCGGCTAAGGAAAAGGACTTTTTCACATCTGAAGCATTTTGTTTTCCTACAGTCAACAAGTCCTCACGATTCATTTCCTTTAGATTCTTAAGTGCATTTTCCCACATATCATCTTTGCAAAGAATCACACCGCGGCACTTCTCGGCAATTTCCCTGTGTTGTTCTATGTCGGACAGGATACAGGGAAGACCGCAGCACATCGCTTCCAGCACGCCAATGGGTAACCCCTCATATGACGACGATGAAATATAGGCATCTGATTTTTTCAACTCTTCATATACACTATTTCTTGGCTGCGCACCTAAAAACTCAACATTAAGTCCTTCAGCTTCTTTACGAAGTTCTTGCTCAAGCGGTCCATAGCCGATCAGCTTCAACTTCACTCCAGGAACCATCCGCAGTGCGTTTAATAAAATTTTATGCCGTTTCAGTTCAACCAGTCGCGCCACATAAATAAATGTAAAGACCCCATTCTTCTTTCTATCAGCTAAAGCAGAATCAATTCGTTCCACATCTACACCATTTTGAATATAACCAACTCTGCCGCCTAATTTTTGCTTAAGTGCTTTTGGATAGTACTTATAAGATGTCTCGCTGACGCAAATCACCTGACCGCACTGTCTGGAGGCAAACTGTGCAAACAACTTATTATGAAATGGATAGTTTTTATAAGTGCTGTGCAGCGTATACACAATCTGCCGTCTATACTTCCATTCCGTCGCGACATTAAATAGCAATACAGATTTCGCTTCGTGAATATGAAAGACAACGGTCGCTTGTTCCTTAGCAGCTCGCGCCACCACTTCTTCTACAATCCTTCTCAGTTTTGTTCTATCTTTACCAACGCAATGAAATTCAATATCTTCCGGAATGGTTTCATTTGTATTTGTCCTAAAAAGAAGAATCACTATTTGCTTTTCGTCCATTTCATGCTTGCGCCTATAAAGTACAAACTCATTGTATGGCATGCTGGTTGGAGCAATATTGTCGGTAATTGTAACTAAAAATCTTTTCATTTCATTCTCCCTTACGATCGTACTTATTTGCCTTGCAGATAAGCAGTATCGTTGTTGCAAATAAGGCTGCACCGTTGAATAGGAGGTAAAATACTGTCATAATATCGTACAAATTAAAAATACAGCAAAGAATAACAGCTAACATAAACAAGCCTGAAATGCCAACCTCCTTGCCAAGACGCCGACGGATATAACTCAGCGACTTCTTATTTATGACTTCGTATGATTCATGACTATTTTTCTCTGTACGTTCTTCTTCTGTTAATGTCTTGTCCGTAAAGTGTTCAAAATCCTTGTGAATCAAGCGTGCAAGAATATCACAGATAGATGAGACACCGCCCATAACAATCAGCCACTTATTGTTCTGCTCAAAAACCGCTCCGCCAAAATTATAGGCACAAACTCCGATAGCAAGATAGACGAATGCAACGGTATAATACCCGCCAATATCATCTACAAACTCTCCGTAAGCGGTCTTCTGCTTTCTGCACCTTGCGATATTTCCATCTACACAGTCCAGCACAAGCCAGAAATTGATCAAAACCGCAGCTGTGACCACTGCCCATTTTGCAGGCACCAGGAAGAGTGCACACGCCGTAAGCGTAACGAAAATCGAAAGTACCGATACGCTATTGGGGGAAAGCCCAAGGTTTATGAATATATAGGTGAAAAAAAAGGATAATTTCCTCACCCATAGTTTTACCCACCAGGAACTATTCGAGTTCTTTTTAACCGGAAGAGAATCCAGTATTTGTTTGTATGTATATTTCACAACAATCCTCCTCGTCTACGTGCTTATAGGGCGTAAACCGTATCCATTAATTTTGCCGTATTCCTTGCGTCATAATGGCTAAGCAATTTATCGTTAATCTTTAAACTGCGACTTATTTGCCTCATATGGACAACTCCTCTCTCAGCATTGTGGAAGATATACCGTCAGTATGCGGCAGATATATTACCTTAACGCCTACATCTGACAGTGTATTCTCAATTTCATTCCACTTATCTGTTCCTTTCCAATCACTTCCCACAAACATATATTGTATGTGGTGATCAATTGCGGCTTGCTTTTTCCCATCAATATCGTAAGTAGTCTGTGGAACAACTTTATCAACATAGCGGATTGCCTCTACAATCCTTACTCTGTCTGCATAAGGAATAATGGGTTTTTTGTGTTTATTTGTTTCTACAACTTCATCCGTTGATACCGCAACAATCAGATAATCACACAGTTGTTTCGCATTCTTCAAAATATTGAGATGACCTACATGAAACATATCAAAAACGCCTGCAGTATAACCGATAATGGGGTGTTCGGTATTTCCTGACGCAGGTTTTAATTCGTTAATTATGTTAACATTTTTCATAGTTATGACCATTCCTTTCCGCTATGCTGCAAGACACAAAAGAGCATGAAAAAGTTTTGCGCCTAAACACAGCATTAAAAATTAAAAAGTTTGTGTTAAAATATGCTTGAGAAACAGGTACACTACAGAGTACGTGGAGGTGAGTGGGCACAGCGTCTGCTGAACCGTATAGTTATGTGTACCGACTGCTCTTTCAAGCACAAATATGTGGGGCAATGAACCCCGTAGACTTATCTTTGGAGAGACTAACTACTCGTTTTTCAATGAGCAGTCAGTCAATGCCTGTTTTCTCAAATACAAATGAGAGGACGGTATTATGCTCAAAATCGTTTACCCTATCTGTTGCGGCTTAGATGTTCACAGGGATTTTGTCTATGCTTGTATTGCAACCACAGAAAACGGAGTTACTACTTACAAAAGCCATCGTTTCTCTACCTTTACCAAAGGACTCCGAGATTTGTTATCTTGGCTTTTACAAAACAACTGCAAGGATGTTTGTATGGAATCTACGGGAAAGTATTGGATTCCCGTTTACAACATTCTCGAAACCGACTGCAAGATTGTTTTGGCACATCCGAAATACGTCAAAGCAATTCGTGGCAAGAAAACCGACAAAAAGGATGCGAAGTGGATTGCAGACATATTCAAGCACGACTTGGTTTCGGGCAGTTTTATTCCTCCTGCCGATATCCGTCAGCTTCGGGATTTGGTTCGCTATCATACGAAGCTTACCAGCTTTACCACAGGAGAAAAGAATCGTGTGCAAAATTGTTTGACAGTTTCAAACTTGAAGCTTGACAGTGTATTTTCAGATGTTTTCGGCAAGGCTTCTTCAAACATCATCAGTCATATTCTCGCAAATCCGTCGGAGAAAATCTCTGATGTGTCCGCTTTCAGAACGAAACGTATGAAAGCAACCGATGATGAAATTCTTGAAGCCGTTGACGGTGCAATGTGTTCCGAGCAGGCTGAAAAACTCCGCATTATACGTAAACACATGAGTAGCCTTGATTTGTGTAAGTCAAATCTACAATCTCTGATTCTTTCCACTGCCGAAAAATACATCTCTGAAATCAACCTCGTTTGTACTGTTCCGGGCATGGCTGCTTTTTCTGCAATCTCAGTTATTGGTGAAATCGGTGTGGATATGTCAGCTTTTCCCACATCCAAACATCTTTGCTCTTGGGCGGGACTTGCTCCGCAGAACGACCAAAGCGCTGGCAAGAAGAAAACTACTCGAATCAGCCGTGCCGGCGTTTACATCAAGCCGCTTTTGGTACAGTGTGCTTTAAACGCAATTCGTTGTAAAGATAATCCCGAAATCGCAACAAGATACAATGCCTTGAAGAAACGTAGGGGTCACAAGAAGGCTATCATCGCCATTGCCAGAATGTTGCTGACTGCAATCTACAACATTCTCAAAAAGCATGAGCCTTACAATGCCGAACTTTATCGAGAATCTGATACTCCTCCCGAACACCGCCATGTTTCTGTAGAGGAAGCTGTCTTTATTCTTCAAAGACAGGGCTACTTGATTTCGCCGCCTGTTTCTATTGGATAATTGATTTTCATACCGTCTTTTTTGACCGCTTTCAGGCGGTCTGGGGTTTTATGCCCTTTTTTACTTTTGTCTTTGACCAATTTTTTCAGACTTTCAATCCTCATATTTCACAAATTTCGTTTTTCGTTTCAACGTAAAGCCTCGTTATAAATTCATTGTGACCATCAAACTGATATTACCGGCATATAAAAAGCATTTGCAAAACTTATAAATCTGTTATTGCAGTAAATCGCATATCATTTCCCCGTCAATTCCATAATTTTTTCCAGATAAGCTTCAATAACCACTTCACGGCTGAACTCCCTCTCAACCTTTTTGCGGCCCTCCAACCCCATCTGTTTACGCAGATTATTCGGCATACGGTTAACTACATACTCAATCTTTTTCACAAGCGCATCCACATCGCCGCCGGGATAGATAAAACCCGATATACCATCCTTTACCGTTTCGCGGCACCCCGGATTATCTGTTGTGATTATAAGACGGCCGCTTGAGGCGTTTTCCAAAAGCACATTGCTTATGCCTTCACCGTATGTAGACGGATGGATGATCGCGTGAGCCCGTTTTATCCACGGTTTTACATCTTTCTGAGAGCCGCGGTAAAGAACAATTCCTTGTTTGCCGAGTTCTTTAAGTTCAGCATCATAATGACTCTCGGTCGGTTCGATAAAACCAAGCATATTAAATTCCGTTTCAGGATACTTCGCTTTAATTCGCTTTGCCGCTTCAATGTAATCATCAACGCCTTTGTCACGGAGAATTCTGCCGATATAATTGAATACTATCGGTTTTCCCTCAATGCCGTTTCCGCCGTCCGGATAATCCTGTACAGGGTATCTGTCAAGAGCCACTCCCGACCCGGGAATCAATTTACAGTCACCCTTAACCCACCCCAGCTTCTTTGCCAGTTCCATATTAGCACTGTTCTGAAACATTATGCATGAAGATCCGCGATAAGCCGCTTTGAAAAGCATCATAATGAATGATTTTTTCAATCCGTTCTCGTTCAGGACCGATCCAAGCCCTGTCACATTGTTTATAACAGGAATATTCAGCAAATGTGCAACTATTGACGCATAGACATTCGGCTTAGCAGTATAGGCGAGTACAACTGCAGGTTTATACTTTTTGAAAAGTTTATAATAGTGCAGCATTAACTTTCCATCCTTGACCACGCTCGTTCCTCTTCTGTCAATCGGCGGATCATCGTAGATAAAAGTTTCACCTTTCTTAATTCCGATTTCCTCCATAACATTAAATTTCGGACCATTCGGACAAGATATGAGCAGGCAATAGCCCTCGCTTAAAATCTTCTGAACCAGCTCCAGACGGAAACAATATACATCATCATCATTATTGGTAAGAAGAGCAATAATGGGCTTTTCTGCCATATATAAAACCTCATCTTTCTATCATTTCGTATTCTCTTTGCATTTCGGTGTAATCGCCTTTATACTCCTTGCCGCATACGGCAAACACCGTCATAAACATAATTCGAATATCGCCCCAAAAACTGAAATTTTCAATACTTTTAAGGTTGTAGTACATTTTTGCAGGTAAAATCTTCTCTATGTACACCTTGTCCGTATCATCTGCCGCATCAAGGAGCTTCGCCTCATCCTTATAGAGAATACTCGCAAGGCTTGTTACACCTGCCGGAAGCAGAAGCGTCGCCATCATTTCGGGGGTATATGCGGCAACGTATTTCGTACTTTCGGGGCGCACACCGACGAGTGTAACCGTTCCTTGGATCACGTCGATAAGCTGCGCTATTTCGTCTAGTCGGCAGTTTCGGATAACTTTTCCAACGCGTGTTATGCGGCTGTCGTTAC
>ERZ857757.749-NODE-749-length-30949-cov-19.699391_pt1 | contig 30949 bp, 20 predicted proteins | sample MGYA00519764_ERZ857757 | MGnify/ENA primary metagenome ERZ857757 (study PRJEB31778, sample SAMEA3449359) | human gut metagenome | biome: human gut; feature: human-associated habitat; material: faeces | place: United Kingdom | collected 2010/2012 ...
TTTGTCGCTTTGCAAGCAAAATCCCACTAAACCCTATAGGTTGCGGATTTGAGGATGACGACAAACGATATATCGGCAATGCCATTCCTGCATTGATGGTATCATGGGATCATACCTTCACTTACAAAAATCTCTCTTTAGGCATCAACCTGCGTAGCTGGATCGATTTCGATGTGTTCAATACCATAAATATGTACTATGGACTTTCTGAAGTGGCAGGCCAGAATGTTCTTCGCAACGCATACATTGATAACCGGCACATCAAAGAAGTAAAGCAACTTTGCGATTACTGGCTTGAGGATGGTACATTCTTGAAGATTGATGCCATTAGCCTGGGGTATTCTCTTAACATGAAAAAATGGCAAAAGTATATAGATAAGATTGATCTTTACCTGACCGTCCGTAACGTTGCCTGTTTTACAAAATATTCAGGATTGAATCCGGAAGTGAATGTGAACGGTTTGGATCCCGGTTATGAATGGTTTAATAATATTTATCCTGAAACTCGTAGATATACCTTTGGTATGAAAATCCAATTCTAATAGTAAAGTACCTATAAACTAATATAATGATATGAGACGAAATATTCTAATTATAATCTCTTTCCTCACCCTTCTGGTGGCCTCCGGTTGTACTAATCTGGATGAGAAGTGGTATTCCGAAGTAACTCCGGATACTTATTTCACATCTAAGGAAACTGTCTACTCTTTTCTGGTACGCTCTTTCACGCACTGGCGTTGGTTTCACGGATTCGACCGTGCCATTCTTCAGGAATGTACAACAGACGAGATGTGTGTCACACAAAAAGGAATACATTACAATGATGTCCGATACGCCCAGCTGCAACACCATGACTGGACACCGCTTCACCCCAACAACGAAGAAACATGGCGTGGAGTAGGTATGGGAGTAGCCATGGCTTTAGCCTGTAAAGAAGACTTAGCTGGTGTAGACTATGTTTCATTAGGTATGACGGAAGAACTGAAGGCAGATCATCAGATGCAGCTCCAGACATTAGTGGCCTATTTCTATTTGAGAGGACTTGATTTCTATGGCGGTATGCCTATTTACCGACGTTCTACCACAGAGGAATCTCCACGTTCCACAGCACGGGAAACCTTTAATTATGTGGAAGAACTCCTGCTTGCCGCCATCCCCAAATTAGAGAAAAAAACAGCAGATATGCTGGAAGAAGGTTACTTACGCCAGGGAACCGCGGCTGCTCTACTTGCTCAATTATATTTTAATGCAGAAGTCTATACAGGGGAGAGTCGCTTTGCTGAATGTGCACAAATTTGTCAGGATTTACTAGACGGTAAATACGGCTATTACGAGTTGGAAGAAGACTGGTTCGGTCCTTTCACCTTCGAAAATAACAAGTCGAAAGAAGTGATGTGGTCCGTTCAGTCGCAATATGCAAAAGGAACTCTGTTTCAGTGGCAGTTCGAACGTTATAATCATTATAATGCGAAGAACTATTTCGATCTTAGCGGCTATTCCTCTACGAACGGTATGCATCTCCAACCATCTCTGAAACCCAATGGTGATCCTTATACGGACAAACTCGGACGTCCTTTTGCCAAGTTTCATGCGAAAGACCTTCGTAAGAAATTGTATGTATATAAAGGAAATGGCAAATACGAAGGAATGTTTCTTTACGGAAAATTACAACGTATATCAAGAAGTGGAACAGAGGTGAAATGTACGGGACTGTATGAATACCCGGGTGAGGTTCTTGAATTTGTTGACCAGGTAGCACAATTTAAGAAAGTGAAAGACGGAGAATATTCTTCCGTAAATGAACTTCCTTCCAATATAAGTACCGGAGAAGAGAATTCGGGAATACGTTTGTGCAAACTGCCGGTGCCGGACAATACAGACAAGACACTTGCTTTTAATCCTGACTATCCGGTTCTTCGTTTTGCAGAAATCTATTATATGCTTGCCGAATGTAAATACAGAAGCGGATATAAGAAAGAAGCAGCCAATCTTTTCAACGAAGTGCGTAAACGCAACTTTGAGAATGAAGTAGACCCTGATCCGGTGACTGAAACGAATATTGACAAGTATCGGATTCTCGATGAGTGGATGGTCGAATTTCTTGGCGAGCAGCGTCGTCGTACCGATCTTCGTCGCTGGGGCTTATATACAACAGGCGCCTGGTGGGATCACAGGCCTACTAATGACGATCATTATGAACTCTTTCCTATTCCGGAAAAGTCAATTTCCGTCAGCAACGTCTTGAGACAGAATCCGGGATATGGAGGCGGCAATGAAATGACGAAAGAGGAAGCCGGTATATACAGTGTTAAACAAATTGATTAATAGAACATTAAAGAATAAAACAATGAATAGTAAGATATTATTTCTAGGAGCCGTTATGATGCTGCCTACATTCGCTAGTTGCCAACAGGAAAAGCCTTTTCCGGATGATGCTGTAGATAAAGTGTATGAATACCTTCCGGAGTGGCAGGCTGGTTATTTGGACATTCATCAGATTAGCACGGGAAGAGGGAATGCAGCCTATCTTATTTTCCCGGACGGGACTACCATGTTGCTGGATGCAGGAGACTTGGGAGTACACACCGGTACCCAGGAGATTATGAAAGCAGTTCCTAATGACTCTAAACGGCCTGCTGAATGGATTGCCCAATATATAAAACATTTTTCATTGCCGTTGAAAAATAACGGTGCTATTGATTATGCCTTGCTCACTCACTTCGATACAGACCATATCGGACAGAATGGAAAACTGGCAATCGAAAAAGTAGGGCTGGACTACAAACTTACCGGAATAACTCATGTGGGTAATCTTCTGGATATTTCCACATTGATAGATCGTGGCTACCCTACATACGATTATCCGACAGCGACTAAAGTTACGGGTGCTCATATCTCAAACTATAAATTATATGTTGCCGCTCGTGACCGGGAAGGTAAAAAGAATGAAGGGTTTGTGACAGGAAGTAACACACAAATCAAACTATTGAAAGCTCCGGGTTCCTATCCTACATTCGAAGTACGTAATATTGTGGGTAACGGTAAAATTTGGACAGGCAGCGGAACGACTTCCAAAGAGCTTGTGCCATCTACCGCTTCTTCGAGCGAACAGTTGAACGAGAACCGTTGCAGTTGCGGAATACGTATCACATACGGTAATTTCGATTACTTCTCGGGCGGAGATATCCTTGGAGTGGAAAAAGCGCCGGAATGGTTTGACATAGAAACACCTGTAGCTACATTGCTGGGCGAAACAGATGTGGTAGTGGCCAATCATCATGCATACTCTGACGCTATGTGTGATACCTACATTTCCCAAGTGAAAGCGCAAGCCTACGTGATTCCCGTGTGGGATTACTATCATCCTCAACCGGCTCCGCTAAGCCGGATGCTGTCTCAAAGCCTTTATGCCGGTGAACGGTCGGTTTTTGCCGCCGGTATGGTAGACAGTAACAGGAGCAGGCTGGGTGAAGACGGTTTGAAGATAAAACCCGCTGGACATGTTGTTACACGTGTTTATCCGGGAGGAGAGAAGTTTCAGATCTTTGTGTTGAATGATCGAAATGAAGCTTATGAGATACTATATAAAACAGGTGAAATTAAATCTAATATTTGATGAATATGAAAATTAAAGATTCAATAGCCTGGGCAGCTTTTGGGGCTGTGATGGCAATTATCATGTTTCCGTCATGCTCTGACGAAAATGAAGCCGGCATATTGGAAATAACAAATAATGAGATTATTCTTCAGGCTGAAGGTGCTCCGGTTCAGGTTGAAGTGAAATCCAATACCGAGTGGCGCATAGACTTTGCAGAATCAACCTGGTTTTCTACAGATATACGTGGAGCCCAGTCATCAAGAACTTATTTCACGGTGACTTATGATGAAAATATCAGTGATTCCGAACGTTTCTGTGATATTCGTGTGTTTACAAAAGATGGGAAGACTTCGGATGTAATCAAGATAAAACAACTATCCCGTTATCCATTTATAGTTCCTGCCAGTGATAATATGGAACTCTTTACCAAAGGAGGCGAATATAATATGGATATTTCGACCAATGTGCCTGAAACGGATATTGTGATTACGCCGACGGTGGAATGGGTGAAAGAGTATCGGATAAGTGACGGAAAACTTTATTTCAATACGGAAACAAATTCTCAATCACCCCGCACAGGAAGTATCGTATTGAGTTATGACGATCAATACCAACGTAAAGCCACGACTACAATCAACCTGTCGCAAGCATATTCTGAATATGCGAATGCAGAACTTGTCAGCTATCCAACCGTTTATGGTTATCCTGTCGGTGGAATTACTAACAATGTATATATTGAAGGAACGATCGTTGCTACTGGTACATCGAAAAACTTCCCGAACAATCGTTATGTCATTCAGAATGAGACCGGGGAGACAGTGGTATTTGAATCAGAGTCTCTGATTACATTTGCGCAATTTGCCAAAGTCTCATTGTGTTTGAAAGATGGAACGATAAAGGAAGAATCAGAGGGCAGCTTTACCTACAGACTGATTAGCGGTATCACTGCCGCCCATGTAATCAGTTCGGAACTTTCCACCTTCACGATTCCTGAAAAAACAATCGCAGAACTAACGGATAATATGGTATTCAGCCTTGTGACCTTAAAAGATGTCGAGATTGCCTCTCCGGTAGGTGCATTTACTAATTTCAAGACTACCGATCCGGGGGCTGCCGACCGTAAGGCGAATAAAAATTATTGGGTGGAGAGATTCCCGGCATACTACAGATACTATCCAACCTGCATCAGAGATAAAAACGGCTCTAATACATATATGCTTACTTCGCTCGATGCTCCTTATGCGCATGAGACACTTCCTAAAGGTTCAGGAACCATCACCGGAATCGTAGCGAAAGTCAAGCTTACCAATTTTGACATCTCCGAAAGCCGGTTGTGTATTCTTCCGCTTCATAGAGAGGATATCAATATCGGTGATATGAACGAGATCACTTCGGTGCTCGTGGAGTGGGATTGTAATGTGCCCGATTGGAAAGAAATAGGTGCTTCTACATTTACGGAGTATCATCCGACAGGCGGAGAAGCATCGCAGTCAAATGCTATTCTTAATAAAGACGGGAATAAGCATTTCCAGCAAACCTATGCAGATTACATATTAGGTTTCCAGGATGATTTCCGGGGAGATATGAATCTTAATACCACAGATGGATATTATGGGCGTATGCGAGGAGGAGCCTTCAATAGTAAACCGTGGTCTACAAGTTCATATTTTTACGTAGACAAAATATCGACAGTAGGTATTTCTACATCCCTGTCTCTTCAGGTTGAAATGAATGCAAGTTGGGGAGGTGGCCCTGTTGCAGTAGTTGAATATGCTTATTCGATGAGTGGTGAATGGGTGAAAGTAGATAATTCAGAGTTTACCATTCTGGGACAGTTTGACAGAACTGCTGCAGGTGGACAGACGGAGAAGAACATTCCTGGTTATAAAGTCTATGACTTTAAGTTGCCGGATGCCTTATTGAACCGCGATAATATCTGTATCAGATTGCGACCTGTTCGACTTCCGTCCGGCGTATCGAGCTTCATGCCGCTTCGACTTGCTAATATCTCGATCAAATATAATAAATAACCAATAGGGAAGTATCTATAAAAATAATCGGAAGCAACAGGAAATACCCTGTTTGCTTCCGATTCTCTTTATATAATGATTTCGGATATTTATATTAATCCTGAACGAACTCTATCCTAAAAATGCTGTATTTTATTTTTCCAACAACTCTTTTAAGAACTCGTCCAATTCCTTATCCAACCCTTTCAGCAATTCATCGTTCACCAGGATCGTATCATCGTCCACCAGTAACAATTCCGCTATGGTCTCTTTCTCTTCATCCACCAGAACGAAAGAGTAAGGCTTCAGGATAGTCACCTTGTCGAAGTCTCCGGCATCTTTCATTCTGCAAAGAATGTTGCGTAGAGAAGGTTCCACACTTTCAAGGAAATCATCCCCTTCATACGTAGCCCATTCTTCGATCATGATGTTTGCCAGTTCTTCATCATCATCATTGTAAATATTAAGTTGTCCCGATGTCTGGTCCGGTTGGAGATGGATATCGGTTACAACTGTTTGTTCGCAGTTACATACATATTTGGCGACTGCCTTTTGGATAGCCGATTCGATAATGGATAGTGATTGTTGGCTTAGTTTCATGGGTTCCTTCTTTTTATAAGTTCAAAGGTATAAAAAAAATAAGATTTGATACACAATTTCCTTAAAAATCATCATTAAATCGGCTCATTTGTAATTTTAACTTAGGTAATTGAGCGTTTCTCTCCTTCAATTCGGCTAAATACAAGGATGTGAGATAATAATTCGGCACATCGTCAATGCTGGCCTGAACACTATCTGTGATATTCTTTTTATCAATTTTCTTGGCTAGTTGCTGTGCCTTTTCCGCCCATTCTTCCGCTTTAGCGAGACTATCCTTCATTTCATAATAAACAGCTATGTTGAGAGCTGCCCGCATCTTCTTCTTTTGATTCTTCGTACCTTCGAAAGCCTGGTTCCAAAGTTCGTATGCGTCGTCCCATGAATTTTCGCGTACATAGATGGCAGCATCACGCATGGGAACCGAGCCTCCGGTATACAGATACCGTGTTCCTTTTTTCCACATAGGGACGAGATATTTCACCGGAACTGTCCCTGCAAATACCGCCGCTTCCTCCAGCATTTGTTTGTCGCGAATCATACGAGTGGCAGCTTCTACGGCAGTACCTCCAAACTCTTCCCAAAAGATGCTATCATTAGGATGGAGCGTAGTCATCGGCCGGCTACGTTCGGGAAGATACACTTTCACCGTGGGATATACTTTTACGTCTACTGCTCCTTGAAAACAGTTGAACTCATTCAGAAAACGGACAGATTTAGTTGCTTTGAGTTGCAGATTTTCCAATGCAATGATAAAATCCACTCCCAAACTAGAGGCTAACTGACGGACTTCCTCCTGGCTCAATGTACTTTCGCGGGCCAGTTTATCATTTGCCCGCAAAGCAGAGTCACAGATGACTACTTCTTCAAAGTAATTCTGATGTGCGATTTCTTCAGCCAGTGATTCGGTGGCAATCTTAGGATCTCCGTTGGCGTATGCCGTTGCACGACTTACCAGCGGTGTACCTTCTTTGATTTTTTCAGTCGTTGTTATTAGTTTGTTATCCGGGATATTGCTGGTGTTATTCACGATAGCTACTTTCCGGAGTTGCGGAGGAAAGCTCAAGTCGGCAGGTTGCAGATAATCAATGGAAATCTGTTCCAAACTCTGACAGCTGCCCAGTGTCAGCAGGAAGATAGTGACGAAAGCCAGTGAATAAGATTTTGCCATAGTTTTGTTCTATTTAGTAATTTGAACAAAAGTACAATTTTGGAGGAATAAAAGAAAGTCTCAAACAGTTTTTAACCGTTTGAGACTTTCTTTTGTGTATTGAAACTTGAGATTATACCTTAATGTTAAAAATTAAATAAGGTTTTTGAGCGAAGCTGATTCAAAAATGAGCACAAAGAAATAGAAACTTCTACTTACCCAACTTTTAACTCTCAACTCTCCCTTCTCAACTTCTTAAAGGTTTTTACCGTGACAGTTCTTATACTTCTTGCCGCTTCCGCATGGACAAGGATCGTTACGTCCTACAGTCTTTTCTGCACGGATGGGTTCACGTTTCTGCTGTTCACGAGTATCCTGGCTGGCAGCAGCCTGTTGGTTCGGATCACTCAAGTCCTGCTTGTTTTCGCGATACTTGCTCATATCCTGACGTTGTTCAGGAGCAGCCTGACGCACTTCCACACGACGGGCAGCCTGTTCGTCCGGAGCTTCCTGTACAGGAATTTGTCCGCGCATCAAGATAGATATAGTCTGGTTGTTGATCTTGTTCACCATGGCGTCGAACAAAGTCACAGATTCCAGTTTATAAATCAACAGCGGGTCTTTCTGTTCGTAACTTGCGTTCTGTACGGAATGTTTCAGTTCGTCCAGTTCGCGGAGGTTTTCTTTCCATGCTTCGTCGATAACGTGGAGCAGGATTGATTTCTCGAACGATTTCACCACTTCTTTAGATTCCGATTCGTAAGCCGCTTTCAGGTTACAAGAGATATTATACATCCGTTTACCGTCTGTAATAGGAATCAGGATATTTTCGTACATGTGTCCCTGATTTTCATATACCTGTTTGATAACCGGATTAGCGATCTGTGCCAGACGTTCAGTTTTGCGTTTGAAGTTCTCCATCGCAATGTTGAAAGTCTTTTCGGCCAACTTTTCTTTCTTCTCGTTACGGAATTCTTCTTCAGTGAACGGAGTTTCCATCGCCAATGTCTGAAGCAGTTCCATTTGGCAGCCTTCATAATCATTGTTCTCGATAGCATTGGCACAACGGTCCCAAATCATGTTCACGATGTCCATACCGATACGTTCACCCATCAAAGCGTGGCGGCGTTTGGTGTAAACCACTGTACGCTGCTTGTTCATCACGTCGTCATATTCCAACAGACGTTTACGAATACCGAAGTTATTTTCTTCCACCTTCTTCTGGGCACGTTCGATAGAATTGGAAATCATCTTGTGCTCGATCATTTCGCCTTCCTGGAAACCAAGTTTGTCCATTACGCTGGCGATACGGTCGGAGGAGAACAGACGCATCAAATCATCTTCCAGTGACACAAAGAATACAGAAGAACCCGGGTCACCCTGACGTCCTGCACGACCACGCAACTGGCGGTCTACACGACGGGATTCGTGACGTTCCGTACCGATAATTGCCAAACCTCCCGCAGCTTTCACTTCCGGACTTAACTTGATGTCGGTACCACGACCAGCCATATTGGTAGCGATGGTTACTGTTCCGCTCAAACCGGCAGTAGCAACGATGTCCGCTTCTTTCTGGTGCAGTTTGGCGTTCAATACCTTGTGCTCAATCTTACGCATGGTAAGCATTTTGCTCAACATTTCGGAGATTTCTACCGAGGTAGTACCCACCAATACCGGACGTCCTGCTTGAACCAATTTTTCGATTTCCTCGATAACAGCTTTATACTTTTCGCGTTTCGTCTTGTAAACGCGGTCGTTCATATCCTTTCTTGCAATCGGACGGTTGGTCGGGATCACGACTACGTCCAATTTGTAGATGTCCCAAAGTTCGCCTGCTTCCGTTTCAGCAGTACCGGTCATACCGGACAGCTTGTGATACATACGGAAGTAGTTCTGCAAAGTAATCGTTGCAAAGGTCTGCGTAGCAGCTTCCACTTTCACACGTTCCTTGGCTTCGATAGCCTGGTGTAATCCGTCAGAGTAGCGGCGACCTTCCATGATACGGCCTGTCTGCTCGTCTACAATCTTCACCTGTCCGTCGATCACTACATATTCATCATCTTTCTCGAACATGGTGTAAGCCTTCAACAACTGGTTGATGGTGTGTACACGTTCCGATTTGATGGCATAGTTTGTCAGAAGTTCATCTTTCTTTTCAAGCAGTTGCTCGTTAGTCAGATGTTGGTTTTCCAGTTCCGAAAGTTGTCCGGCGATGTCCGGAAGAACGAATAATGTCGGGTCTTCAGAGTTACCGGTAATCAGGTCTACCCCCTTGTCTGTCAGGTCTACACTATTCAGTTTCTCGTCGATTACGAAATACAGCGGATCAGTAACTTCATGCATACGCTTGTTGTTCTGTTCCATGTAGATTTCTTCCGTCTTGAGCATACCTGCCTTGATACCCTGTTCACTAAGGAACTTAATCAAAGCCTTGTTTTTCGGCAATGCCTTGTGGCTGCGGTATAAAGCGAGGAATCCTTCTTCCACCTCTTTCTTATCGTTGGATGCGATCAGTTTCTTAGCTTCGGAGAGATATTTGGTAGCCAATACTTTCTGTGCTTCTACCAGACGTTCTACTAACGGACGGAGTTGTTCGAACAATTGGTCGTCGCCTTTCGGTACAGGACCGGAGATAATCAACGGAGTACGGGCGTCGTCAATCAATACCGAGTCGACCTCATCGACGATGGCATAGTTGTGCTGACGTTGTACAAGGTCTTTCGGGCTGATAGCCATGTTGTCACGCAGGTAGTCGAAACCGAATTCGTTGTTCGTACCGAACGTGATGTCTGCCAGGTATGCCTGACGGCGTGCGTCGGAGTTCGGTTGATGGCGGTCGATACAATCCACGCTCAATCCGTGGAACATATAAAGAGGTCCCATCCATTCGGAGTCACGTTTGGCGAGGTAATCATTCACGGTAACCACGTGCACACCGTTTCCGGTCAGTGCGTTGAGGAATACCGGGAGAGTAGCCACCAATGTTTTACCTTCACCGGTTGCCATTTCCGCAATCTTACCTTTGTGCAGAACGACACCACCAAAGAGCTGTACGTCGTAGTGAACCATGTTCCATACCGTATCGTTTCCACCGGCTATCCAGTGATTCTGATAGATGGCCTTGTCGCCTTCGATGCGTACAAAATCTTTCGTTGCAGCCAGTTGGCGGTCAAAATCCGTAGCGGTAACAACGATTTCTTCATTTTCTGTGAAACGTTTGGCAGTAGCTTTCACGATAGAGAAAGCAACGGGCAGTACTTCGTCCAGTGCTTTTTCATATTTCTCCAGAATTTCTTTTTCTGTCTTATCGATTTGTGCGAAGACTTCTTCGCGGTCTTCCAGTTCCAGTGTCTCGATGCTTGCCTTCAACTCTTCCACTTTCGCACGTTCGGCGGTAGCCGATTCATGGATATATTTTTTGAGTTCTTCCGTTTTGGCACGGAGGGCGTCGTTGTCCAGTTTCTCAACCTCCGGGTAGGCAGCTTTGATCTTTTCCACCCAGGGCTTGATTTCTTTCATGTCTCGTGTGGATTTGTTTCCGAAAATCGAGCTTAAAAATTCATTAAATCCCATGTTATATTATTTAGTTTATTATTTATCTTTTTCTGCACCACAGATTTCACGGATTTACACAGATTTTTTCATATAGAACACGGATCTTTCTTTTTAATCTGTGTGAATCTGTGGGATTTGTGGCGAATAATCTCCGCAAAGTTACATTAAAATGCTGATTTATTTATGTTTTGCTCCCTGTTTTTGTGAGTAAATTTTTACCGTAGGTCGGTAATAGGAGCAGAAGTACAGGCATTGGGAGCCCGGATGCGCATGAAATGTGCTAGTGTGGGCGCAATATGTTCAATGGTTACAGGTGTCTGGATAATGGCCGGTTTTACGGAATGTCCCATGAAAATCAGCGGTGAAGGGATATAAGAATGACGTACCACTTTGTTTTCGCCGCCGTTCTCGTTGACGATGGTCCATCCGGGAAGGACGTCGATTACGAGGTCGCCCGAACGTTTGCGGTGGTAGCCGTTGCGTATTTTATGAATTTCCGGCGTCCATGAACCCAGCAACAGCCGGTTGGCTGAATATGCTTCGTTCACTCCGCTGAACTGCATCAGGAATTCTGCTGACTTTTGTTGGATCTCTGCCAGATTCAGTTCCTTCTTTTCCAGCAATTTATGATTCAGATAAATCTGCTGGTTGTGGTGAGCTTCCACATACTTTCCTTCGCCATACGTAGCCATCAGGTACATATTCAATAGGGCGGCACAACGGTTGAGGTAAAACTCTCCGCCGGGAATCTTGTACAATCCCGAGTCAGCCGATTCGCTGTCCGTATATCCGGTGGAAGTGACGAAAATAAGCACGTTTTGTAGTCCTACTTTCTTGTCGAGCGCTTCGAGCAGGTTTTCGATGCTGCGGTCGAGACGCACGTAGGTGTCTTGTATTTCCATGGCACATTCCTGTACGGATTTATGTGCGTAGTTTCCTGCATAATAAGTGAGTGCCAATAAGTCAGTAATGTCATCCATGCCGATGGAGCTTTTGTTCAATGCCTCTTCGGCAAGTGCGTTCACTTCGTCATTCACAAAAGGGCTGGCGATGAAACGTCTGTACTTATTGTTACGGTCGTCATCAAATTTATATTTGAAGAGTATATCCCGCCAATCTGGCAGAAAAGTGTACATGCCACGGGGGAATACCGGTTCCCATGTCATACCCGCAATACGGAAATCAATCGCCTGCCGGTCATTGTATTGGCTTGCCCACCACGGAAACTCTCCATAATAGGTTGTTCCGCTCCATTTTCCGGTGTTGGGATTGAGCCAGAAAGCACCGTTTCCGGCATGTCCGGCTGCGAAAAGCGCGGCATCGCAATCGGGGGCGATGGCATATACGAGTCCTTTGCCTTGGGTCGCTATTTTAAGCTCGTCGGCAATGGTGGAAGTCAGTAATTTGGTGGGTGCGGCCGTTTGGTCGGTGTAATATCCCATGAATTCGGTATCGTCCGTACTGTTGACGGGGCGAAGGGTAGAGGCGTCCATCCATCGTTGGGAGATGATTCCGTTCATGGAAGGCGTCGTGCCGCTGTAAATGGCTGCGATGGCAGAAGCACGGTCTACGTTGCAGAAGGTATATTCGGCGTTATGGAACACTCTTCCCTCTTTCCAAAGACGTTTGAAGCCTTTCTCGCCGTAGAGTGACGAAAATGCTTCCAGATAGTCCGTACGCAATTGGTCGATAGTCAGCCCTACCACTAATTTAGGGGCGGAAGGCAGTGACTGGGCTTGTAGCCCGGTGAAAGTCAGTACGGTGATGAGGGAAGTTAGTAGTCCTTTCATTATTTCTTTTTAGATGTCACAATCAGATTGCTTGCTGAACGTATCAGCAAAACGAGTGCCAAAGGTACAACAGCAAAGTCAAATCTTTGCGGAATTACAGGAAAAAGCACTATAAAAAGTGTTAAAACGGCCAGATTCAAGGTCAAGTACCAGCATTTCTTCCCTTTTCGGACACAATATACGATGTAGGGAAGGAAAAGAAGTTGTCCCGGATGGAAAACCAATAATAGGAAATTGGAGCTGACTGCCGGGTGTTGGGAGAAGAGGGCGAGGAAGGCGAGGACGCATCCCACGATACCTGCCATGCCAAAAAGAACAAGGTCGATTCCCCATAATCCGGTTCTTCGGCGGATGCCATAGATCGTGGCGGCGGCTGTCAGTATAAATAAGAGTAACGAGCATTGGAGAGGAGTGGGCATCCAGCCGCTTTCATCCGGTTCGGGAGTGACGTCGATTATCAGTTCGTTGGTTTTGACAAGCGGACGGGAATAGGTATCTGTGGAAATCTGTGCGCCGTCGAAAGCATCCATCAGATAGAAGGGGGCAAACATCATTTGCCGTTGTGTGATGGGCTGGTCGGCTTCGCTTCCGATACAGAGGTCGATGCCGAAACGCGCCCACGGATGTCCTTTGCAATATTGATGTACGATGTCGCGGAAAGTGCGCGAACCATCCTGCGGTTCCGTCGGATAAACCACCTTTCCTGCAATGCTTTCTTCTATCTTGTCCCGGGGACGGGTGGCGCAATTGTCGTAAAAGAAATTATAACGGTACACTCGGTTTTCCGGGCGATAATTTTCTTGTAATAACTGGATTAGTTCTGTTTTCTCTTCATCAGTCAGGTTCAGTGTCTGCTGCCGCACGCTGCGTCCGTAGAATGCGTATTCAGCCGCAAAATGCTCATAATCCGTCACTCCCAGTTGGTAGTCGGTTTCTCCGAGCGAGAAGCGGAAGATGAAGTTAGGAGTGTTGAAACTGAATAATCCGTAATTGAACACAGCATCAATCCCTTGTGACGGGTTTTCATAGCGGATGGCAGTGTGTCCGAACAGGGAATATATTTCTTCTCCGGGAGCGCAAGTCAACAAGCTCAAGCGGATGGAGTCGTTGCTGTTGGCAGGTACTTGTCCGGCGGACGGAAGCAGCAGGAAGAAGGAGAGGATTGTATATAAGAAAAACCGTTTCATTAGCAGGCTCGTTTTATTTTGGTGGCAAATATAGGAAGAATTGTTGGATTCGGGAAAACGGTGGTTCTGTTTTATCGGAATAGAGTCTCTATTTCATACAAACAGAGGCTCTATATGGCTTAAACAGAGGCTCTGTTTCCCTCAAATAGAGCCTCTATTTTGGGGCTAAAAAATCGAACAGCCAAACGAACACCCCCTGAAGGTGGTTCAACTGCTTGTCTGTCATGCGTTTGCAACGCTCGAAAAAAAGTAGGCGAACCACCAACCGAACATATATAAATACTAAAATATAATAATCTATATAATATAGTTCGCTCAACACACTTTTTCTGTGTTTTGTGAATGAAAAAATGAAGATGATTCAGGAAATTTGCCTTTAGATGAGATAAAACGGAGCCTCTGTTTGGATGAAATAATCTTTCTGTTGGAACGGAAAATTGATTACAAAATAGTGGAACGCTTTGTGGAACGCTGTTTTTCTCTTGTAATCTATTGCTTATTAGTTGTTTATGATGTAATGAAAAAGGACTGCCGAACGCAAAGTGGAATACATAATAAACAATAAAAGATAATTGTTCTATTTAAAAATAGATAGTTCGATTTTTTTTGTTTGGGGGGATTTCTAAAATGAAAAAAGAAGATAATTCCTCTTCTATGCTTCAACTTTTCTTTTTTTACTTTACCTTTGCGCCCGCTAAAGAACCAAAAGATTTGAATTTAATAATCGACATAGGAAATACAAAGGCAAAGATTGCTTTCTTCGACGGCGGAGAAATCGTGGATGTAGTAGCTGAATCCAATCAGTCTCTAGGTTGCTTGAAAGCTCTTTGTTCTCAATATCCGGTTGAACAGGGGATCGTGGCTACTGTCATTGATCTAAACGAAAAGGTATTAGCTGATTTGGCCGCTTTGCCGTTTCCTTTGCTCTGGCTCAATCATCAGACTCCGCTTCCGGTTGTCAACCTGTACGAAACTCCCGAAACATTGGGATATGATCGTATGGCTGCCGTAGTGGGTGCTAATGAGCAGTTTCCTCATCGGGATATATTGGTGATTGATGCGGGAACTTGCATTACTTACGAGTTTATCGACTCAAAAGGCCAGTATCATGGCGGTAATATTTCTCCCGGTATGCAGATGCGTTTCAAGGCATTGCATCAGTTTACAGGACGTTTGCCTCTGGTGGACACCAACGGGCGCAAACTCCCGATGGGACGGGACACCGAAACGGCTATACGCGCCGGAGTGATGAAAGGGATGGAATACGAAATTTCAGGTTATATTGAGTCTATGAAGCATAAATATCCTGAACTTTTGGTTTTTTTAACGGGCGGAGATGATTTTTCTTTTGATAGCAGCGTAAAAAGTATCATCTTTGCAGATAGATTTTTAGTGTTGAAAGGATTAAATAGAATTTTAAACTATAATAATGGTAGGATTTAAACACACACTTTGTGCGCTTTTGCTCACGATGGTTACCGGAATGGCAATCGCTCAAAATAATACAAACTCTCCTTATACACGATATGGCTATGGCGACTTGTCCGATCAGAGTTTCGGGAATAGCAAGGCGATGGGGGGAATTGCTTTTGGACTTCGGGATGGAGCACAGATCAATCCGCTGAATCCTGCTTCGTATACAGCCATTGACTCGTTGACGTTTATTTTTGAAGGAGGCGTTAGTCTGCAAAATATGAATATTAGTGGCGGTGGTGTGAAACTGAACGCTAAAAACTCTAGCTTCGACTATCTGGCTATGCAATTTCGTTTGCATCCGAAGATAGCGATGAGTATTGGTCTGTTGCCGTTCTCCAATGTGGGATATTCTGTATCGGATACACAGACTGCAACTGATCCGGGGACTGGTGCTACGGCTGATTATGCAAGAAATTATACCGGGGATGGAGGTTTGCATCAATTATATGCCGGATTGGGTGTGAAGGTGCTCAAAAACCTTTCGGTAGGTGTGAACGCTTCTTATTTTTGGGGAGATATAAACCGTACACGTGTTGTTTATTATCCAAGTGTATCAGGTGCTTATAATTATAATCACCAGTCGATTGCATCAGTTTCGAGTTATAAACTAGATTTTGGAGCACAATATACATTGGATATTGACAAAAAGCATTCAGTAACAATTGGAGCTGTGTATTCTCCGGAATTGAAACTGGGTAATGATTATAGTGTAACGACGCAAATGGTATCAAACTCTACGGGTACAGCTGTTTCTACTACCACCTTGAACCCGGATGCTACACTTAAAGTGCCTAATACTTTTGGCGTCGGCTTTACATATAACTATGACAAACGCTTGACTGTCGGTCTGGATTATAGTTTGCAGCAATGGTCAAAAACAAAGTTTGGCGTAAATACATCGGATGATGCTGTACGTGAAGATTTTAATGAAACATACACGTATTGCGACCGTCATAAAATATCAGTGGGTGCGGAATATATTCCCAATTTGATTGGACGTTCCTATTTATCCCACATCAAATATCGTTTGGGAGCTTATTATACGACTCCGTATTATAAGATTGGCGGTAAAGACGCAGCCCGCGAATATGGCGTAACTGCCGGTTTCGGTCTGCCTGTGCCTCGTTCCCGTTCCATCCTTAGCATCAGCGGACAGTTTGTTCGTGTAAGTGGACAGGAATCGACCTTTGTAAACGAAAATATCTTCCGCGTTAGCATCGGATTGACGTTCAACGAACGTTGGTTCTTCAAACGCAGAGTAGAGTAATTGAGATGAATGTAAGAAGAGAAAGAATAGACGACTATAATAATAACAACTAAAATTTAGATACAATGAAAATTAAAACGCTTGTGGCTATGTTGTTCCTTTCGGCAGGGGCAACCACTGTGGTAGCACAGGATGCGACTAACTGTAACTCGAACAGTAGTATCTCGCATGAAGCTGTGCGTGCAGGTAATTTTAAAGATGCGTATACTCCTTGGAAAGCTGTGTTGGAAAACTGCCCGACGCTTCGTTTCTATACTTTTACTGACGGATATAAAATTCTGAAAGGCTTGATGGGACAAATCAAGGATAGGAATAATCCGGAATATCAGAAATATTTTGATGAGCTGATGAATACGCATGATTTGCGTATCAAATACACAGATGAGTTCTTGGCTAAAGGTACAAAAGTGTCTTCTGCTGATGAAGCTCTGGGTATCAAAGCAGTAGATTACATCGCTTTCGCTCCGAAAATTGATGTTAATCAGGCTTATCAATGGTTGAGCCAGTCGGTAAATGCAGTAAAAGCTGAATCTGCTGCCGCTACTATCTTCTATTTCCTGCAAATGTCTTTGGATAAACTGAAAACAGATCCTAACCATAAGGAACAATTCATTCAGGATTATCTGGCTGCTTCTGAATATGCTGATGCTGCTATTGCCGCTGAAACGAACGAAGCAAAGAAGAAAAACTTGCAAGGTATCAAAGATAATCTGGTTGCTTTGTTTGTAAACAGCGGAACGGCTGATTGCGAATCACTGCAAAACATCTATGGACCGAAAGTAGAAGCTAACCAAACAGATCTGGCTTACTTGAAGAAAGTAATCGACATCATGAAAATGATGAGATGTACGGAAAGCGAAGCTTATCAACAGGCTGCTTTCTATGTGTACAAAATAGAACCTAGTGCAGATGCCGCTACCGGATGTGCTTACCAGGCATTTAAGAAAGGTGACATCGACGGTGCTGTCAAATTCTTCGACGAAGCCATTGGATTGGAAACTGACAACGTGAAGAAAGCTGAAAAAGCATACGCTGCCGGAGCTGTATTGGCTTCTGCTAAAAAACTGTCTCAAGCAAGAGCATATTGCCAGAAAGCTATCGGGTTCAACGAAAACTATGGTGCTCCATATATCCTGATTGCCAATCTGTATGCAATGAGTCCTAACTGGAGCGACGAGTCAGCTTTGAACAAGTGTACTTACTTTGCAGTAATCGACAAACTGCAACGTGCAAAACAAGTAGATCCGAGCGTAGCTGAAGAAGCTAACAGCTTGATCGGTAGATATTCTGGTCATACTCCACAAGCTAAAGACCTGTTTATGTTAGGTTACAAGCAAGGCGACCGCATCACTATCGGCGGTTGGATAGGAGAGACTACAACGATTAGATAACCGTATGTTGCGAAAACGAAGAAACCGTTTGTTGCATAAAAGCATGAGCATAACAATCACCTTCGGGGTGGTTGTTATGCTTCTTTTATTATCTTCCTGTGGCGGAAAACAGAAAGCTATGGGAGAGGCTATCACAGAACGTGATTCTCTTCCGGTGATGACCACATTGGGAGTTACTACCCTTATTTCCGATTCCGGAGTGACACGTTATAGGGTGAACACGGAAGAGTGGATGATGTACGACCGTAAAAAGCCTTCGTATTGGGCGTTTGAAAAAGGTGTGTATATGGAGCAGTTCGACTCTATCTTTAATGTAGAAGCCAGTATTAAAGCAGATACTGCCTATTATTATGACAAAGAAAGGCTTTGGAAGCTGATAGGGAATGTGGATATACAGAACCGCAAAGGAGAGCGTTTTAATACCGAACTGCTCTACTGGAATGAGGCCACTCAAAAAGTGTATTCCGACAAGTTTATACGTATCCAGCAACCGGACAGAATTATCACAGGACACGGCTTCGACTCGAACCAGCAAATGACTATATATACCATTCGTAATATTGAAGGTATTTTCTATGTGGACGAGGAAGCGAGTAGCGGTCCGCCCCAACCGGAGACAAAAGCACTGCCGGATTCAGTGAATAAAGATGCTGCGAAATAGGCGAAGTCATTTCATTGTACCGTACCTCGTAAATCGTCTGATCGTAAATCAAAACTTATGAATATTTATATCTCTCTAATTATCACCATGGTCTTTTCCGCTTTCTTTTCAGGAGTGGAGATTGCCTTTGTGTCGGTAGACAAACTGCGTTTTGAGATGGAACGCAAGGGGGGAATTACGTCCCGCATCCTTTCTATCTTCTTCAAGAACCCGAATGAATTTATCTCTACCATGCTGGTGGGGAATAATATCGCACTGGTCATCTATGGTATTCTGATGGCACAGATTATCGGCGACAATCTGCTGGCGGGATTCATTGACAATCATTTCCTGATGGTGTTGGCGCAGACCGTTATTTCTACCCTGATTATCCTGGTGACCGGAGAGTTTTTGCCGAAAACAATCTTCAAAATCAATCCCAATCTGGTCTTGAATGTTTTTGCCATTCCGCTTATTGTTTGTTATGTGGTTCTCTATCCCATCTCCAAATTAGCCTCCGGCTTGTCTTGTATCTTCCTTCGCCTCTTTGGAATGAAGGTTAATAAGGATGCGTCCGACAGAGCTTTTGGAAAAGTCGATCTGGACTATTTCGTACAAAGCAGCATTGATAATGCCGAAAATGAAGAAGAGTTGGACACGGAAGTGAAAATCTTCCAGAACGCCCTCGACTTCTCGAACATAAAAATCCGCGACTGCATCGTTCCCCGTACCGAAGTGGTGGCTGTCGATTTGACTACCTCGCTGGACGAGCTGAAAAGCCGCTTCATAGAATCCGGAATCTCCAAGATAATCGTGTATGACGGGAATATCGATAACGTAGTCGGCTATATCCATTCGTCGGAAATGTTCCGTGCCCCGAAAAACTGGCATGAGAATGTGAAACAAGTGCCGATTGTGCCCGAAACGATGTCCGCCAACAAATTGATGAAACTCTTCATGCAGCAAAAGAAAACGATTGCCGTAGTGGTGGATGAATTTGGCGGTACGTCCGGCATCGTGTCTCTGGAAGACCTCGTTGAAGAAATCTTTGGAGATATAGAAGACGAACACGATAACACTTCCTATATCAGCAAGCAGATCGACGAACGCGAGTATGTGTTGTCCGCCCGCCTGGAGATAGAAAAAGTCAATGAGACGTACGGACTCGACTTGCCCGAGTCGGATGATTATCTGACAGTAGGAGGGTTGATCCTGAACCAATATCAGAGCTTCCCGAAGTTGCATGAAGTGGTCCGGGTAGGACGTTATCAATTCAAGATAATTAAGGTCACAGCGACAAAAATAGAACTCGTGCGATTAAAAGTCTTGGAATAATGACGATAATCAAGAAATTTTTAGCCAATAAATAGATGCATATTAGCATTTTTTGTATCTTCGTGCGCTAAAACGACAAAAGAAAGAAATAATAATAAACATAAATCGTATTAATCAAAATGGCAACGTTACAAAACATTAGGTCGAAAGGACCTCTATTGGTGATTGTTATCGGCTTGGCGCTGTTTGCTTTCATTGCGGGTGACGCATGGAAGGTGATGCAGCCGCATCAGGCACATGACGTAGGTGAGGTGAACGGAGACGCTCTTTCCGCTCAAGAGTATCAGAATTTGGTAGAAGAATATACCGAAGTGGTGAAACTCATGCGTGGGGTGACCGCCTTGAATGACGAACAAACCAATCAGGTGCGCGATGAAGTATGGCGTTCCTACGTAAACAATAAACTGATCGAAAAAGAAGCAAAAGCATTGGGACTGACTGTTTCTGCTGCTGAAATCCAGGACATCCTGAAAGCTGGCGTTCATCCTTTGTTGAGACAAACTCCTTTCCAGAATCCGCAAACAGGAAACTTTGACAAGGATATGTTGAACAAGTTCCTCGTGGAATATGCCAAGATGAGCGAATCACAAATGCCGGCACAGTATGCTGAACAATACAATAACATGTATAAATACTGGTCTTTCATTCAGAAAACACTGATCGAGAGCCGTCTGGCAGAAAAGTATCAGGCATTGGTGTCTAAAGCTCTTCTTTCCAATCCGGTGGAAGCACAGGACGCTTTCGATGCAAGAGTGAACCAGTACAACGTGTTGATGGCTGGTATTCCTTACTCTTCTGTAGTGGACTCTACAATCGTAGTGAAAGAATCGGAACTGAAAGACTTGTATAACAAGAAGAAAGAACAATTTAAGCAATATCAGGAAACTCGTGACATCAAGTACATCGATGTACAAGTGACTGCAAGTGCTGAAGACAGAGCTGCTATCCAGAAAGAAGTGGACGAAGCTACTGAACAGTTGGCTACTACTACGGAAGATTATACTTCTTTCATCCGCTCGACTGGCTCGGAAGCTCCTTATGTAGACTTGTTCTATAACAAAACAGCTTTCCCGTCAGATGTAGTTGCCCGTTTGGACTCTGCTTCGGTAGGTACTATTTATGGTCCTTACTATAACGGTGCCGACAATACAATCAACTCTTTCAAAATTGTAGCTAAAGCTGCTGCTGCCGACTCTGTCGAATTCCGTCAGATTCAGGTATACGCAGAAGATGCTGTGAAGACAAAGACCTTGGCTGATAGTATCTACAATGCGATCAAAGGTGGCGCTAACTTTGCTGATCTGGCAAAGAAATATGGTCAGACTGGTGATGCAAACTGGCTAACTTCTGCACAGTATGAAGGTGCGCAGATAGACGGCGATAACCTGAAATTCATCTCTGCTATCAACAATGCAGGTGTAAACGAACTGGTGAACTTGCCGATGGGACAAGCAAACGTAATTCTTCAGGTAACGAACAAGAAATCTGTAAAAGACAAATATAAAGTAGCTGTTATCAAACGTGAAGTAGAGTTCAGCAAAGAAACTTACAACCGTGCTTATAATGATTTCAGCCAGTTTATCGCAGCTAATCCGAGTGTAGAAAAGATGGTAGCTAACGCTGAAGAAGCCGGTTACAGACTGCTCGACAGAATGGATTTGAGCAGCTCTGAACACAATATCGGTGGTGTAAGAGGTACAAAAGAAGCGTTGAGATGGGCGTTTGATAAAGCAAAACCGGGTGATGTTTCCGGCTTGTACGAATGTGGCGAAAGCGATCACATGATGGTAGTAGGTCTGGTAGGCATTAAGCCGGAAGGATATCGTCCGTTGAAAGCAGTACAGGATCAGTTGAGAGCTGAAATCGTAAAAGATAAGAAAGCTGAAAAGATTATGGCTGACATGAAAGCTGCCAATGCAACTTCATTCAACCAGTACAAAGAGATGACTAATGCAGTCAGCGACTCTTTGAAGATGGTTACTTTTGCAGCTCCTGCATACGTATCAGCATTGCGCAGCAGCGAACCGCTGGTAGGTGCTTATGCTTCTGCAGCTGAAGTGAATCAGTTGAGCGCTCCTATCAAAGGTAATGCCGGAGTATTTGTATTGCAGGTATACGGCAAGGACAAACTGAACGAAACATTCGACGCAAAAGCAGAAGAAGCTACGCTGACTAACATGCACGCACGTTTTGCCAGCCGTCTGATGAATGATTTGTATCTGAAAGCAAACGTAAAAGATACACGCTTCTTGTTCTTCTAAACAAGTAGCAAGTAATAGATATTAGGCACGGATTACACGGATTTACGCGGTTTAAACTTTTGAGGGAACCGCAAACCCGTGTAATCCGTGCCTTTTTTGTGCTCGTTTTTTTGTTTATGGTCTTTGTTATCTGATTAAATTTCCATATCTTGCCAATCTTTATCAATTGGCTTTGCAAAATACTTCATTAACTAATACGAATCTATATTATGACTAAACAACTAGCCCAGTATTCAGTTCCCGCTGAAAATTCACGTGTTATCCGTGTATTCCTTTCGTCAACGTTCAGAGACATGGAGATGGAACGTTCTGCATTAGTCAAACTCTTTAAGGGTTTGCAAGTGAAGGCTGCCAGCCGTGGTGCCACCATTTCATTGGTTGATTTGCGTTGGGGAATCACAGAAGAAGATGCGAAAAGCGGCAAGGTTGTTGAAATATGCCTGAAAGAGATCGTTAACTCCCGGCCTTTCTTCATTGGTATGGTAGGCGACCGCTATGGATGGTGTCCCAGTTATGAAGATTTATCTCAAACTCTCAATGACAGCTTGGAATATCGTTGGATAGAAGATGACTTGAATCACCATTTGAGTGTGACGGAAATTGAAATGCAGTTTGGTGTACTGCGTAATCCCAATCCGTTACATGCCTATTTTTATATAAAACAGTCGGCAGATGATGAACTGTCTTGCCCTGAAGAGGAGTCTCTTAAATTGAAACGTCTGAAAGAGAGTATTTTGCAACAGGATCGTTATCCTGTGCAGGAGTATGATTCGCCCGATCAGTTGTGTAGCCTTGTGGAAGCTGCTTTCACGGAATTGCTTGAACGGGAGTTTCCGGATGTACTGACCGTTGAAGATAATCAAGCATTGCAAGAACAACTGACGCGCAATGACCTCTTATTCAATTATCATCCAATACCTGAAGCAGATCAGGCGTTTGCTGATTTTTTGGCGGCGGATGAACAGAGGTGCCTGGTGGTAACGGGCGGTTGCGGTCTTGGCAAGAGCGCTTTGTTGGCTCATTGGAGCGATTTGGTGAACAATGATATGCCGATGATTCCTATCTATCATCGCTTGGATAGTACTACATTGTCTTCTTATCCGGAAACGTTGGCGAGAATGTTAGCTTCCAAATGCCAGAACGCACTCAAGCATCAATCTTTGGGTGAAGAAAATTTGTTCGCGGCGGAAGTTTCAAAAGAACTGGACTCGACCCAAAGTACTGCCAAATCCATCATGGACACCGTGAAAAACTCGGTTTTGATGGGAGATGCTGGCTTGAACACTTTTTCAGGAAACACACTTCGAAACCTCAAGGAGATTGAAGAAGATTTGAATTCTATCCAAAAGTTCAGTCAGTTGTGGAGTGCGCTGGGTGCATCACGATACCCTATCATTCTGTTGATTGATGACATCAGTTATCTGAATCCGACTGAAGCATCCCTGTTTTCTTTATTTGCATCTATTCCCCCGAACGTGAAAGTTGTGTTGAGCTTTTCGGCGTCATCCACTGCCTACCTGCCCTTTATTCAGAATGGCTACGCCCATTTCCAGTTGAATGGCTTTTCACAGGCGGATGCCAAGTCGTTCTCAAAGCAATATTTGTCTACTTACTCCAAGGCTTTGTCCGCACAACAGGAAGATATTCTTGCTTCGTGGGTGCTGGCTAAACAACCGCGCTGTTTAAGTGTATTGCTCAACGAGCTGGTTTCGTTCGGTCAGTACGATGCTCTCAATGAATATATGAGTGGATATTGCCGGCTCAATGAGGTTGGGCAATTCTATGACAGTGTGCTACGGCGTTTGTCGGCTGATTATGGTTTCGAAGAGATTGGAAGAACGCTTCTGATGCTTTCACTTACTTTAGAAGGATTTACCGAAGATGAAGTGAAGAGCATGGCAGACATTAATCAGATACTTTGGTCGCAGTTGAGAGTGGAAATGAGCAGCTGGCTCACTAACAAAGGAGGGCGATATTGCATTGGTGACACACAAATGGTAGAGGCAATCGAACGCTATTTCGCTCAAGATGACGAATGTATAGATGATAGTCGCCATGAAATTATTTCCGCTCTGCTGGATGAGGAAGAGATCCTTTCCCATCCGTTGACTTTTGCCGATTATAACTATCGCATGAAACAGTTCTGCTACCATGATTCGTATCGCTATAAAGTGGAGATTACCTATCAATGCTATAAGATGCAAGAATGGGATATATTGAAGGATTGGATTTGTGATGTGGAGATTTTCGAGATTCTGTATCGCACGAATCGTTCTCTGTTGGAAGATAGCTGGAAGGCGATCATGAACGACAATCCTGAAGTTACGCCTGAAGTCTATGCCGAATTGGATTTTGATGAGATCGATTCTTTTTTAATTCCTGTCATTGCTAATGATATGGCTACTTTCTTGAGCAGTTCTTTCCATCTGACGAAGGCGGCAGCTGCTGTGAGTGAGAAGAGTATGGAAGGTGCTGCCATGCCACTCATTGCCAAGTCGGTATTGAAGATGAATGAGGGATGCCGGTATGCCCGTAATGAAGAATACGAAACGGCATGCGACTGTTTCCTGAAAGCATTGGTGATGCAGGAAAACATTGTACCGACTCCGGAACTGGAGATTGCCAACACTTGCCGAAATCTAGCTCTGGCATATTACTACAATGAGCAATACAATGAAGCAGTGACCTATCTGAATAGGGCGCTTGATTATCATGCGGCTTCTGCTGATGAGAAGAGTCAGGCAGAAGTCATTGAACTTTCCGAATATCTGGCTTATTGTGATTACTATAAGGATGAGGAAGAGAGGGCTGCCGAGAAATTCCGGAAAGTAGCTGAAATGCACGAGTCGTTGAATGGCAGACTGTCTGGTGGAGTGGCTAAATGTTTGCGTATGCAGGGTAAATGTCTTTATTATATCAAACGATACGATGAAGCATGGATGCTGATGAATCAGGCGTTGGACATTGCTATACAGATAGACAGCAAAAAACAGATCGTCGCTTGTCATAAACAGTTGTATTATCTATGCAGGGAATTCAAACGGATGATGAATGAACGTGGCGATGAGCAGGCGTCTACTTTATTCTTCCGTGAGTCTCTTCTGCATGAAATGTATTTCAGCGAAAAACCGCGTCTGGCGGAACTGACTGTCCGCTACGAGGCATTGAGATGTGATATTATGCAGCAGTATTACATGAATAAAGACTATGATAACGTGATTCGTATTGCAACGTCTTTGGATTTTCACGATGATGCTGACCCTAATGCTTCCTGTCTGGTATATTATTACAAAGCACAGGCTTATGTGAAGTTGGAGAATTATCCAATGGCGAAAGAGGCTTTCTTCAGAGAGCTTGAACTGCGAAAGAAGTATTTGGGATGGGAGGAAGAAGATACGATTCTGGCTTGTCAGAACTTAGGGGTTTTGCACAGCTTTTGTAATGAACGGGAAGAGGCGCTGGCTTGTTTCCGTGAGGCGTACGGTTATGAAGTGAAAAAGAATGGCGAGGATTCTGAAATGGCGCAAAAGCTACTTCAATATATCAGCGTGGTTGAATCATAACGGAGGCATACTTCCCTTTTTTGTTAACTTTTACATTCCTGCTATACGGAAATCGACTTTATTTCCTTACATTTGCAGATATAAACTATCAACAGAAAGAAGAATGTCTAAATATCCCCTTTTAGGAATGACTCTTGTAGAGCTTCAATCATTGACAAAAAGACTGGGTATGCCCGGCTTTGCTGCCAAGCAGATTGCATCCTGGCTTTACGAAAAGAAGGTAGCCTCGATTGATGATATGACTAATTTGTCATTGAAACACCGAGAGTTGCTCAAGCAGAACTATGAGGTGGGAGCGGAAGCTCCGGTAGATGAAATGCGCTCTGTAGATGGTACGGTGAAGTATCTTTATAAAGTGGGTGAGAACCATTTTGTAGAGTCGGTTTATATACCGGATGATGACCGGGCAACGTTGTGCGTGTCGTCACAAGTAGGTTGCAAGATGAACTGTAAGTTCTGTATGACCGGCAAACAGGGGTATACGGCTAACCTGACCGCCAGCCAGATCATAAACCAGATTCATTCGCTGCCGGAACGGGACAAACTGACTAATGTCGTAATGATGGGAATGGGCGAGCCGCTCGATAACCTGGATGAGGTATTGAAGGCATTGGAACTACTGACCGCTACCTACGGTTACGCATGGAGTCCGAAGCGTATCACGCTTTCTACAGTCGGGCTACGGAAAGGATTGCAGCGTTTTATTGAAGAAAATGACTGCCACCTTGCCATCAGCCTTCACTCTCCGCTGACCGTTCAGCGTGCTGAATTAATGCCGGCGGAAAAGGCGTTTTCAATCACCGAAATGGTGGAACTGTTAAAAAACTATGATTTTAGTAAACAACGTCGACTTTCGTTTGAATATATTGTTTTTAAAGGGCTCAATGATTCGCAGGTCTATGCCAAAGAGTTGCTGAAACTTCTTCGCGGGCTGGATTGCAGGGTGAATCTGATTCGTTTTCATGCCATACCGGGGGTAGACCTCGAGGGGGCGGACATGGATACGATGACCCGTTTTCGTGATTATCTGACGTCACACGGACTTTTCACCACTATCCGTTCATCCAGGGGCGAAGATATTTTTGCCGCTTGCGGTATGCTGTCGACAGCGAAACAGGAGAAAAATAATGAAAGTTAATATATAAAACCGAACATCATGAAAAAGTACTCTTTTATTTTATGCATCGCTTTGGTAGCCTTTGTCGTTGCATCTTGTGGTCTGAAAGGAAATCACACCTCTAGTGGTCGTGCTTACGAGCTTTTGGTTGTAGTAGATCACGGTGTTTGGGATCGTGCTGCCGGAAGGGCTTTACATGATGCGCTCGATGCTGATATGCCCGGTTTGCCGCAGTCGGAACCTTCTTTCCGGATTATGTATACTTCGCCGAAAGATTATGATTCTACGCTGAAGTTGATACGTAACATTATTATTGTAGATATACAGGATATATATACGAAAGCCTCGTTCAAATATGCGAAGGACGTGTATGCCAATCCGCAGATGATATTGACTATCCAGGCTCCGAACGAAGAAGAGTTCGAGAAGTTTGTGGAAGAGAACAAAAAGACGATTGTCGACTTCTTTACCCGTGCGGAAATGAACCGTCAGATTACATTCCTGGAAGGGAAACACAGTAATTTCATTTCGCAGAAAGTGGACAGTTTGTTCGGATGCGACATCTGGGTGGATGCCGAACTGGCTAATTCAAAGACCGGGGATGATTTCTTCTGGGCTTCTACCAACACAGGTACTGCCGACCGTAACTTTGTGATGTACTCTTATCCGTACACTGACAAGGATACGTTTACCAAAGAATATTTTGTGCACAAACGTGACTCTGTGATGAAAGCCAATATCCCCGGATTCAAGGAAGGAGTTTATATGTCGACCGATAGTTTACTGACCGATGTCCGTCCGATCAATGTACAGAACAGCTACACAATGGAAGCACGTGGTCTGTGGCGTATGAAGGGCGACTTTATGGGTGGTCCGTATGTATCTCATACTCGTCTGGACGAGAAGAACCAACGAATTATTACTGCAGAAATATTTGTTTATTCACCTGATAAAATGAAACGCAACCTAGTACGCCAGATGGAAGCATCTCTGTATACACTGAAACTTCCGAATGAAGTTCAGCAGAAGCAGATTCCATTGGGAGAAGCATCTAAGGAAGCGGAACAAACTAATAAATAAAAACATGGAAGATAACAAGATAAGGATAGGTATCACCCAAGGAGATATTAACGGGGTGGGCTATGAGGTGATTCTTAAGACATTTTCCGACCCTACGATGTTGGAACTATGTACTCCGATCATTTATGGCTCACCGAAAGTAGCGGCTTATCATCGCAAAGCGCTGGATATACAGACCAATTTCAGCATTGTCAACTCTGCTACCGAAGCGGGGTACAACCGTTTGAGCGTGGTGAACTGTACGGATGATGAGGTGAAAGTGGAATTTTCCAAACCCGATCCCGAAGCCGGTAAAGCTGCGTTGGGGGCTTTGGAACGTGCCATCGAAGAATATCGCGAAGGGTTGATAGACGTTATCGTAACAGCTCCGATCAACAAACATACGATTCAGTCGGAAGAGTTCTCTTTCCCCGGACATACGGAATATATCGAAGAACGTCTGGGCAATGGTGATAAGTCATTGATGATTTTGATGAAGAATGATTTCCGGGTGGCTTTGGTGACGACACATATCCCTGTCAGAGAGATCGCGACTACGATTACCAAAGAACTGATTCAGGAGAAACTGATGATATTCCATCGTTGTCTGAAACAGGATTTCGGTATCGGCGCTCCGCGTATTGCGGTGCTCTCTCTCAATCCTCATGCCGGAGACGGTGGTTTGTTGGGAATGGAAGAGCAGGAAGTGATTATCCCTGCCATGAAAGAAATGGAAGAAAAAGGAATCCTTTGCTACGGTCCTTATGCGGCCGATGGCTTTATGGGTTCGGGCAATTATACTCATTTTGACGGTATCCTGGCGATGTATCACGATCAAGGGCTGGCTCCGTTTAAGGCCTTGGCTATGGAAGACGGGGTGAACTATACGGCAGGACTGCCGGTAGTACGTACTTCTCCGGCTCATGGAACGGCATACGATATTGCAGGTAAGGGAGTGGCTTGTGAAGATTCTTTCCGTCAGGCAATCTATGTTGCCATCGACGTGTTCCGTAATCGTCAGCGGGAAAAAGTGGCTCGTGCCAATCCGTTGCGTAAACAGTATTACGAGAAACGTGACGATAGTGATAAACTGAAGCTGGATACAGTAGACGAAGATTAAAAACGAGTGATGACGAGAGCAGAGATACAACAAGTGAAACAGCGTTTCGGTATTATTGGAAATACTGAAGCATTGTCGCGCGCCATAGATGTTGCCATTCAGGTAGCTCCTACCGATTTGTCTGTGCTGATTACCGGAGAAAGTGGAGTCGGAAAAGAAAGTTTTCCGCAGATTATTCATCAATATAGCCGGAGGAAGCACGGACAGTATATTGCTGTCAACTGTGGTGCTATTCCGGAGGGTACGATTGATTCCGAACTGTTCGGACATGAGAAAGGTGCGTTTACCGGTGCGATTGGCGAACGGAAAGGGTACTTTGGCGAAGCCGATGGCGGTACTATTTTTCTTGATGAAGTAGGGGAGTTGCCGATGTCTACCCAGGCACGTTTGCTCCGTGTACTGGAGAGTGGCGAGTTTATGAAAGTAGGTTCGTCCAAAGTACAAAAAACGGATGTGCGTGTGGTGGCAGCTACCAACGTCAATCTTACACAAGCGATTGCAGAAGGACGTTTCCGTGAAGATCTATATTACCGGTTGAATACGGTGCCTATCCAAATACCGCCTTTGCGTGAACGTGGTGACGATGTACTTTTGTTGTTCCGTAAGTTTTCCGCAGACTTTGCAGAGAAATACCGGATGCCTGCTATTCAGTTGACGGAGGATGCGAAGAAAGAGTTGTTGGCTTACCCGTGGCCCGGAAACGTGCGCCAGTTGAAGAACATCACCGAGCAAATATCTATCATTGAAACCAACAGGGAGATCTCTGCTGCTATCTTGCAGAATTATCTTCCCGCACAAAATACGCAACGTCTTCCCGCGCTGATGGGAACGCGTGAGAGTAAAGGCTTTGAGAGCGAACGGGAGATTCTTTATTCTGTTCTGTTCGATATGCGCCAGGAAGTGGCGGAGCTGAAGAAGATGGTGCACAATCTGATGGCGGAACGTGCCGGGCAGGTAGGACAAATGGGAACGGTGGTTACTACTCCGGTAGTGACGGCGCATCAACCTTCGGTACCTGCTATCATTCACACCATGCAGCCCACGGTTTGCAAGGATGATGATGACATACAAGACACGGAAGAATATGTAGAAGAATCTCCTTTGTCACTGGACGAAGTGGAGAAAGAAATGATACGCAAGGCACTTGAGAGGCATCATGGAAAGCGGAAGAGTGCGGCCAAGGACTTGAATATTTCCGAGCGTACACTTTATAGAAAAATAAAAGAATATGAATTGGATTAAGAAAATAATACGCCCTTTGTTACTGTTCGGCTTGCCGTTGGTAGTCATTGCGTGCACTGTTTCCTATAAGTTTAACGGATCGTCTATCAATTACGATAAGGTAAAGACCATTTCGATAGCCGACTTTCCGATCAAGTCGGAGTATGTATATGCTCCGTTGGCAACCAAATTCAATGAGGACCTGAAAGATATCTTCATCCGGCAGACCCGTCTGCAACTGCTCAAGCCGAATCAGAATGCGGACTTGCAGATTGACGGAGAAATCACAGGATACAATCAGTACAACCAGGCAGTATCTGCCGACGGTTATTCTTCGGAGACGAAGTTGACTATCACCGTCAATGTGCGTTTTGTCAACAATACCAATCATGCCGAAGACTTTGAACAACAGTTTTCTGCGTTCCGTACCTACGACTCTAGCCAGTTGCTGACTGCCGTACAGGACGGATTGATTGCTGAAATGTCTAAAGAGATCACCGACCAAATTTTTAATGCAACTGTAGCAAACTGGTAATATAAATGACTTCTGTTAACTTTCAACAATGGATTCAGCATCCCGAGACGCTGAATAGGGATACTTTGTACGAACTGC
>ERZ857757.752-NODE-752-length-30802-cov-7.062738_pt1 | contig 30802 bp, 21 predicted proteins | sample MGYA00519764_ERZ857757 | MGnify/ENA primary metagenome ERZ857757 (study PRJEB31778, sample SAMEA3449359) | human gut metagenome | biome: human gut; feature: human-associated habitat; material: faeces | place: United Kingdom | collected 2010/2012 ...
AAAAATCCGTGGCACATGTCCCCGGATTTTTCGAATTTTTATTAAAATCGGGCTTTGCCCGAAAAGTCTTATAGACTTTTGCAACAATCTGTAATCTTCCGTATATGTGATAAATTGACCTGTCTGTCAAAAAAAGCATATGCGGAGGATTTTTTGAAAAGGCAATAACCAAACGCCGGATAACGACAGAAAAGGATATTTTTAAATACAAAAAACATAAAAATATTGACAAAAATGATTAAAGGTGTATAATATTGGATAGAAAGTAAAAACAAAATGAATTATATTTCAGATAAAAGGAGTAGAAACATGAAGAAAGAAAAAACAGGAAGAATTATTCTTGTCGTTCTCTCAGCATTATTCATTTTAGCTGCAATCCTTGCTTTTCGAGGGTGGCACGGGGAGCAGGTGAAGAAGGAAAAGCTCCTTTATCTTGAAAAGTATCAGGGGAAATATGCGGAGAATACGCTGATTCTGCGCGGCACTTCGGCTTCTGAGGCAAAAAAGCTTTCGGAACGGTTTCACGCCGACCTGCGCACCAGCTTTGACGGAAAATTTTCCGCATTGACGCTTCCCGAAGGGACGACGGTGGCGGATATTTTTGCCGATGATGCCAATAAAAATATCCTGTCAAAGCTTTCTTTGGATTTTTATGCGTCGGTTATGGATACACAAACGGACGACGCGCCTGTACTTACCCACCGCAATACATACTCGGTCTATGACCCGGATTTTGCAAAACAAACGTATTTTGACTATCTGAATTTCGGCGACGCCTGGGACACTTCCAAAGGGGAGGGGATTACGGTTGCCGTGATTGACACGGGTATCGATACGGATCATCCCGAATTTTCAGGTAAGATCAGCGAGTATTCCTATAATGCGACGCTTGACCGCATTGTCAAAGACAGTGCGGAGGACAGCGCCTCCTACGATTGGTCGTTGATTGAGGATGATTTGGGACACGGCACGCAGGTGGCCGGCGTCATTGCCTCTGCCATGAATTACGACGGAACGGTCGGTGTTGCGCCGCAGGCCAATCTTTTGGTCATTAAATGTCAGGCAGAAAGCGATGGAAAATTCCAGACATCCGATCTGGTTTTTGCCATATACTATGCGATTGAGCGGGGCGTCGATGTTGTCAATATGTCCTTCGGCCAGCCGTCCGAATGCGGCGACAATGTGGCGACGCCGGATGAATACAATCCCTTTGCAGATGTTCTGAAACTGGCTGCCGACAGCGATGTTATCTGCATTGCGGCGGCAGGAAATGAATCGACAGCAAAGCTCTTTTGGCCGGCGGCAGACGAACATGTTATTTCGGTCGGCGCCTTGGCGGCAGATAGCTGGGATTTGGCTTCTTATTCCAATTATGGCGACAATACGGATGTTGTCGCACCCGGTTCTGTCTACACGACTACTCTTGGCGGCGGCTATACGACAGTAAGCGGCACGTCGGTAGCATGCCCCCAAGTAGCAGGTGCGGCGGCCTTGTACCTTGCCCGGCACAACAGCACGGAGCTTACCGAATTCCGTGAACAGCTATATGCGTCCTGCCGCGATCTGGGTGATTTGGGTAACGATTACTATTACGGATTCGGCGCGCTGGACGTGGAGGCGCTTATCTGCGCCAATCGCGGAACGGTTACATTCGATATGCTGACAAGCGATGTCGAAACCATAAAACAGGTCTTTATCGAAGGACATACCTTGCAGGATCTACCAATTCCGGAGCGTAACTATGCTGTTTTTGACGGTTGGTATTACGATACAAACTTCACGGAAGAATTGAACTGGTATGAAGATATTTGGACGGCCGATCTTACTTTGTATGCACATTGGGTAAACGAGGACGACGGCGTTCCCTATACCTATGTGACCTTAAATGACGGTACGGTTGAGATTCGCAGTTATACCGGAAAACGCCGCTTTATTACCGTGCCCGAGGAAATTGATGGCAAAATCGTTTCTTCCATTGGTAACCAAGCCTTTATGAACCAAACACGGCTTCGTCAGATTACGCTCCCGGAGGGACTGGAAAAGATAGGACTGTCAGCGTTTGAAAACTGCTCCGGGCTCTTGTCGCTTGCCTTGCCGGACAATCTGAAACAAATCGGTGAAAAAGCGTTTTGCAATACCGCTCGCTTGCAAAATATCATGCTTTCGGATAACAGCCTTTTGGAAAGCATCGGCAAGGCGGCTTTCAAAAACAGCGCGATTACATCCTTTAAGATTCCGGCCAATGTCCGGGAGGTAGATGGGTCGGCTTTTGTCGGCTGTACGTCTTTGCGCGCTTTCGAGGTCGTTGCGCAGAATCCTCTGTTTTTTGCCGGAGACGGTGTGCTTTATAACGGAACGAAAACGGTTTTGCTTGCCTATCCGGCAGGCGCAGCGCGTCAAGATACTTTCCGCATACCGGAACGGGTGATAACGGTCGGTGACTATGCCTTTTCTCATGCCAAGGTGGAAAATGTGACGTTGTCGGGCGTTCAGCGTATCGGTGAAAGTGCGTTCAGCTATTCTTCGCTTACGGAAATATCACTCCCGGATAGTGTAAAGCAGCTTGGAAACGACATCTTTTTCGGTTGTGAGCGACTTTCCGCAGTGACCTTGGGTGGGGGAATCGGCAGTGTTGCAGACGGAATGTTTGCAAACTGTCCCAAGCTTTGCCAAGTGGAGATCCCGGCTCAAATCTATGCAATCGGTGAAAAATCGTTTGCCGGGTCCGGACTGGAAGAGATCACGTTTGCTCCGGACAGCCGCTTAGCCCAGATCTGTAATGCCGCTTTTTCCGGGACAAGGATCCGTGAAATTGCAATTCCGCAAGAGGTGTCCCTCATCGGAAAATCCGCTTTTTCCGGTGTGAGCACACTTGCTAAGGTCACCTTCCCGGAAAACAGCAATTTGCGCACGATTGCCGAGGGCGCTTTTTCCGGTGGCTCTTCGCTTTCGGATATCCGGCTTCCGTCTGGATTAGAGACCATTAAAAGCGATGCTTTTGCCTCGTCGGGACTTACAAATATTGCCATTCCGGCAAATGTTTCTGTCGTTGGGGACGGCGCGTTTGCTTTCTGCCGTAATTTAACCGAAATCAGCGTCGATGAACAAAATGCGGCGTATGCCTCGTCGAATGGCGTACTCTACAACAAGACCGGCGACACGCTCTGCGCTTATCCGGTCGGCCACGAACGCACACAGTTTGCTGTTCCCGAGGCGGTTACAACGGTTTCCGGAAAGGCGTTTTGCGGTTCTCGGAAATTAACGGAGCTCACACTTTCGGAGGGACTTTTGAACATCGGTGAGCAGGCATTCAGCAACATGGAAAGACTTTCCAAAATCACTCTGCCGGATTCCGTGCAGCAGCTGTCCAGAGAGGCCTTTGCCCACAGCGGCTCTTTATATCAAATAACTATCGGAAGCAATTCGGCAATCAAGCGTATCGGTTTTGGCGCGTTTGCCTATACGGCTGTGCGCTCTTTGCGGATTCCGGCCGGTGTTTCGAGTATGGCACAGGGTGTTTTTGCCGGGTGCGGCGAACTGACGAATGTAACCTTTTCCGAAAACAGCCTGCTTGACCGCATTTCTGCCTATATGTTCTATGGAGCAGATCAGTTAAACCAGATCACATTTGAAAACGGCAGCGCATTGACTATCCTTCAAGCACATGCTCTTGACGGGCTGACAGCTTTGCAGAGTGTTGATTTCGGCGACGCGGCTGTGGAAGATATCGGAAACTATTCGTTCCGTTTTTGTGAAAACTTAAAGGATATCTCCTTGCCGGATTCGGTTACACGAATCGGACGCTATGCTTTTTCCGGCTGTACATCCTTGCAGAAAGTGATTGTGCCGGACAAGACGGGCTTTATCGGACGGCATGCCTTTGACGCAGTTGATACAATTGACGTATATTTCAAAGCTTCGGTATTGCCGGAGAATTTGCAGGAAAACTGGGATTTTGGCGTGCGCGGCTATTATGTGGGCGTAACCAATGTGACAGAAAACGAAACATGGAAGTATGCGACGCTCACCTCCGGCGGTGTATCGGTGATTGCCTATAAAGGCACAGATTCGTCGGTCGATCTTTCGGAGCAGGCTTTCGGCGAGAAAGTTGTCTCAATCGGCGGACACGCGTTTGAGGGCAAACCAATCAAAGACATACGTCTTCCGGATACCTTAGTCAGCATTCAGGCACATGCTTTTGCCTCGACGGCGCTGGAAGAAATCGAAATTCCCGAAACGGTAACCTTTATCGGAAAAAATGCCTTTGCCGGCAGTGAACTTGCCTCCGTTGGATTCGGTGAAACGCCGACCGTATCTGTCATTGAGCAGAATGCGTTTGCGAACTGCAAAAAGCTCAAAACCGTCAAACTTCCGGCAAGCTTGAAAACCATGGGGCAGGGCGTATTCTCAGGCAGCGGACTTGTCAGCGTTGATTTGCGCGAATACCAATTGACGGAAATCCCGGACAATACTTTCCTGGGTTCAACGCTCGTTTCTGTCGATTTGCCGGATGCGGTGACCTTGGTCGGTCACAGCGCTTTCCGCGATTGCACGGAATTGTCGTTTGTAACATTCGGAGAGGGCAATCATTTACGCTTGATGTCCAACGCGTTCTATAACACGGCGCTCGAAAGCGTCCGTATTCCTGAAAACTTGACTTACATCGGGGAATATGCCCTGGTGGGTCTGCAAAAGCTGACAGCGTTTGAAGTAGATGAAAACAATCCGAACTATCAGGCAATCGACGGGATTTTATATTCCAAGGATGGCAAAAAGCTGATTGCCGCACCGGCAGGAAAAAGCGGCAGTATCTCCTTGCCGCGCGAGTTGGAGGTTCTCGGTTACGGCGCATTTGAAAACAGCCGTTTAACGAAAATTTCCTTTGCGTCCGGTTCCAATATTCTGACATTCGGATATCGTTGTTTCTACAATTCGTCCTTAACGGAAATCAGCGTTCCGGAAAGCGTTATTTCGTTGGATTATTATGCTTTTGCCATGTGTAAAGACCTCACGACGGTAAGAATCTCCAAAGGCAGTCAGTTAAAGGGAATCTATGAAGGCGTCTTTTACAGCTGTTCTTCGCTTAGGAATATTGAATTGCCGGATAGCGTGGCAGAAATTTCGGATTTTGCGTTTTACGGTTGTTCTTCGCTCGAAAAAACGCCGTTTGGCGAAAACAGCGGCGTAATCGGCATCTACGATTATGCTTTTGCCAAGTGTGGATTTGAGCAGATCGACCTTCCGAAAGATGTCGTCGAGATCGGCGATTATGCTTTCATGGGCAGCAAGATGAAGAAACTCACCATTTCCGATACATATGCGGATACACTGACCTTGGGGCTTGGTGTCCTTTCGGAGTGTTCCGAACTGGAAGTGCTATCCGTTCCGTTTATCGGCGCGTCGTTTGACGATCCGGTAAACACATGGTTCGGCTACCTGTTCGGTGCAGGAGAGTATGAAGCCAACAAAACCTATATTCCGGAGAGTTTAAAACACGTACATATTACCGGAGATCTTGTAAATGTGCGTACCGGCGCGTTCTATCAGTGTACCATGCTCGAAAGCATCGATCTGCCCGATACCGTGGAGGCCGTGTTTGAACATGCCTTTGAAGAGTGCCCGGCCCGATATTCGTTTGCTAAACCGATTTCCTTAAAAAGCGGAAACGCACCGTGGATCTATACGACAACGGTCCTATCGCCTACTTTCTTTGGAAACTACGGCGGAACTGCGTGCGGACTGTCGGGAGATTTGGTTTTTGCGGATGAAATCACAGCCATTCATAAATATGCATTTGCTTTTAAAGTACCATATTTGAAGAGTCTTCACCTGCCCAAGAGCATTCAAAGTTTGGATGTGAACGATTCTTTGCAAAGCGAGAAAATCGATGTTTATTACGACGGTACGCCGGAAGAATGGGTAAAAAACATTACATTAAGGACGTTTAACAGCGGCGAAGCGTATAACCAATATGGGTATTTCAGAGACTACAATTTGTATTGTAACGGTGAATTGCTGACAGATCTGTATCTCCCGGCAGGACCGTATAAAAACTCTTTTTGGGGCTGTTCCAGCATTGAGACGGTTCATTTTCCGGAGGGAATGACGGAAATCCCGGCCAAATTGATCTCTATGTGCCCAAATCTTAAAAATGTCGATATTCCGGACAGTGTTACGTCAATTGCAGAAAATGCCTTTTTGGGTGTAACACTCGACACTTTTACGGCGCCGAAAAACATGACGGATGTAACCAACGTAGAGGCCGAAAAAATGGTTCTCCATAAAAATGTCCAAACAATTAGCGCAAGCAACTTGTTGAAAGAACTTTATCTGGAAGACGTGACTACGTTATTTAAAATTCCAAGCGCCGAATATGAATTTGGATCCATTCAAAAGATTTATTTGAATGGAAATCTTATGACGGATCTTGTTGTCCCGAATACGATCTCTCAAATACCGTACAATCTTATCAATGGCTATGCCCTTCTTGAATCTGTTACATTTACCGCACCGGAAATAGTTATTGAAAGCTACACTTTTAACAATTGTCCTAATTTGAAGAAATTAATTTTTGCTGATGGCGTGGAATCTATTTCCGGTTACTTCTCTCCAAGCCCGGATTTGGAGTATGTAAGATTTCCGGCCTCTTTGAAAACGCTTGATTCCCGTTTTCTGTCAGATCTTCATTCTATCGACTACTTCGAGAATAACAGTTCTCAGCCTTATCAGAATCAAGTTTACATTCGTAAAGAAGCAGACGGTCAATTTTACTACGAAAATGTCCTTCATAGCGGAGATATTATCGTAACGCCGGACAAATTCCGTTTCGATAAAATAACCTCTGCTGATGGGGCAGTTACGTATTCTCTGTTGGACTATGTTGGATTTGAAAGCGAAATTACGCTTCCTGTCACTATTAATGAGTGTCCTTATGGGTATTCCTATTATATTGGACGATTGGCAAAAAAAGTCATTGTTCCGGAGGGAATTACGGATATTTGTAATCTGTTTGTAGCGGAAGACGGTCGTTCATATGGGCAAAAGGTTGAAGAAGTCATACTTCCGGACAGTGTAACGGTCATTCCTGCCAATGCCTTTTATAATACAAACCTTACGAAAATTACCTTAGGAAGTCAGATAACGGAAATTGGAAACAGAGCTTTCCGTGGATCTAACATTAAAAGTATAACCCTGCCGAAGACCGTGACCAAAATCGGCATGGAGGCCTTTTATGATTGTCGGTCTTTGGAAAGCGTTAAAATTCCGGCAACGGTTACTTCAATTGCAATCAATGCTTTTGGCAATTGCCCGTCTTTACATGAATTGACAATTTCGCCTGAAAACGCTGCCTATGTTTTTGAAAATGGCGCTTTGTATAATAAGGACAAAACGCAGCTTCTGTGGGTTTCCTTTGATGTTACCGATTTGGTTATTCCGGAAACCGTATCGGAAATGGGAGACGTATTTGCCGAGCATTCTGCCTTACAGACGGTACGTTTTGCAGACAATTCACCTGTTACGATATTAACCGAAAGCATGTTTCAAGGCTGTACTTCGCTTACAATGGTGCGTTTGCCTGACGGCCTCACACAGATTGGCGCAAAAGCCTTCAAAGACTGTACGGCGCTTTCCGGGGTTACGGACTTAGCCGGTTTGAAGAGTGTTGGCGACGAAGCATTCAAAAACTGCACTTCTTTAAAAGACTTCTATTTCCCGGAAACTCTGAATAATATTGGCACAGGTGCTTTTTGGGGCAGCAGTTTAACCCAAATCGACTTGACTGCCTGCTACACACTCTCTTATTTAGAAAAGCAGGCATTTGCCGATTGTACTTCTCTTGCAAAAGTGTTTTTGCCGGACGATATGTTCAGTTTAAGAAGAGAAGCCTTTTCCGGTTGTAAGAGTCTATCCGAGATACGGTTGCCAAAAAATCTGCAAAGTATTGGATGGTCTGCTTTTGAAAGCACGCGGTCTTTGCGCTCTATTCAGCTTCCGGAAAATTTGACTTATTTGGATGGCGGTGTTTTCTGGGGAAGCGGTCTTGAAAGTATTTCCATACCGAAAGGTGTTTCGGAAATTAAGAGTCAGACTTTCTGTAGTTGCTTCAATCTGAAAGAAATTACCATTCCGGATGCGGTGACAAAAATCGGTGGTTCTGCGTTTGCACAATGTTGGTCTTTAACAAGCATTTGCTTGCCGGAAGGTGTCATAAATGTTGGTAATGCTGCTTTTGAAGGATGTGAAGCCCTGAGAATCATGTATTTGCCTTCTACGCTGCAAACATTTCCGAAAACATACAGCGCAAGTTGGCGCGCTCCTCAATTAACGGATTTGTATTACAACGGAACCATGCGTCAATGGACACAAATTCAGAATTCCTCACAAAGCAGCTATACATCTCCTATGCCGGTTGAGAACATGCATACTCAGAGTGACGAGCTTGTCTTGGAAGAGGGCATCACAACGATTACTTCTTCTTCCGGGTTTGCCGGAATTCATGATATCAAAACGCTCCGTTTCCCGTCTACACTTGTTTCGGTCGGCGCGGATGCTTTCAAGGATTGCACGGGGTTAGAGACCATTGAGCTTTCGGAGAATCTTGAAAGTATTGATCTTACGGCATTTGACGGCTGCTACAATGTGAAGAACATTGTTTTGCCGGACACCAATAAGAACTTTGTTTTAAAAGACGGTGTGCTGTATAATAAAGATCTTACCGAAATTATACTTGTTTCTACCCAAGCGTATGACGTTTGCATTCCGAACACTGTTACCAGTTTTCGGAATTTGTCCGGAAGTACCGGCATCCGAATGCTTCGTTTTGAGGAGAACAGCGCGATAACCGAGCTCACAGATGAGCTATGGGATTTGTCCAATCTGATCGAGCTTTCTTTGCCGGACGGATTGACGACTTTTGACGAAGATATGCTTCGTGGCTGCAAAAGATTGTCTCATCTGACAATCGGCAAAAATGTGACAACCATGACCGGAAATCACAATCCTAATGCCAGCCCGAATTATTTAAGGCTGTTTGTCGTCGATAATTACAGCAAGGTCAACCTGACACTTGGCGATAGAGTCAATAACGGCGGTATCGCCAGAACTGCACTGGCGCTTACCAATGCAGACGGCGTTACGGTATATGCGGAGGGATATGAAAATTTTGCCTATGACAGAGAGGGCGATTACCTGTTTGCCAATTACGGCAACAACAAACATGCTTTGTTGACCTATCTGGGAACGGAGGATTCAGGCACACTTCCCGAAAGCTATCACGGTGATCCCTATACGCTGTTATACATGACAGGGCTCAAAAATGTCATTGTTCCGAATGCGTCAGTTATGATTCCTAACGGAGCATTTGAGGAAAGCGATATTGAAACGATTGAGATCTACGGTGCTTCTGTCGGAAGTTATGCCTTTATTCACTGCAACAGTTTCCGCTCGGCAAAACTCTATGACGTCAGCCATGTAAGTGACTATGCCTTTGCTATTTCTACGTTAGAATCGTTGTATTTCAGAGGAAAGAACGCGGTTTTGGGATCAAAGGCATTTGGATATAACAAGTTGACAGATTTGGAGATAACCGGAACCATACGCGAGATAGGCGACGGATTGGTGGAATCCACTCCCTATGTAAAAGAGGAAAGCAATTACAGCAGCGGACTGCTTATCCGAAACGGTTGGCTGATCAGCGTACTTCCGAGTTTGAAATATGCTCCGCAGTTGAAGGAAAATATTGCAACCGGTGCTTATAATTCGGTCAGACAGACCTTAAAGGGCGTCAAGGACGAGTCAGCATTTGGATTTACTAATCTTGAATTTCTGATTCTTTCTGATAACGATAAAGGTTCTGCATTTTTTGCACCGCAAACGCTGAAAAATGTTCTTGTACGGAAAACGTATGAAATAAATGAGTATACTTTCAGCGATATATCAAACGGAACGATATTTGTTGAGAAAGAAAAGCGCGAAACAGACTGGGACGACCGCTATCCCGGTTGGAATCACGACAACAAGGTATATTACGGCGGCACATGGTGTTTTGTTGAATTTCGCGACTATGATGACACGATTTTAGATTGGCACGCTTATTCCAATTCCGAAGTGATCCGCCAGCCCTATATGCAAGACCGCACGGAAGGCGAATACATCTACATCTTTGCCGGCTGGGATCTTGACGGTGACGGACATGCCGACTTTGTACCGGCTTCTTCCCAAACCGATATCTATGCTAAGGCTGTCTATGAAAAGCATCGTCCGGCAGACAGTGAGATCATTCCGGCAACCTGCACGACGGACGGAAGCAAAACAACGGTATGCATCGACTGCGGCCAAACGATCTTCAAAACCGTTTTGCCGGCATTCGGGCACGTTAAGGGCGCTTTTGTAAAGACCGTGGAACCGACCTGTGCAGAAAACGGCTATACGGCTTATCTCTGTGAAACATGTCAAGCGGAATTCCATACGGATGAGATACCGAAGACTGAACATACCTACGGCAAAAGAACGGTTGTTAAAGAAGCAAGCTGCACGCAGAACGGCTTGATAAAGCAAATCTGCCTTGTTTGCGGTTACACCGATACGGTCACGATTCCGGCTGCCGGACATTCCTATTCCATTCTGTCCGAGAAAAAAGCGACCTGTACCACATATGGGGAAACTTTGTACGGTTGCAGCGTGTGCGGAAACCGTGTGACAGAGAGAACCGCCATGCTTCCACATGATTACCAAAAGAGAGTCGTGCCTAAGCATTGGTTAAGAGTTCTTATCGAAAAACTGCTCAATATGTTCTTTGGCTATGAGGGCAACAACATTTACTATTATGAATGCCGTGTTTGCCGTCATATTCAGACCGCCGATGAGCATACCTCCGATAGAGAAGCTTCTGTTCAGGGAGTCGGGTGTATGCACGAAATTGAGTCTGAATGGAAACTCATGCCGACTTCGTCAACTTCTCGTGTGCAGATTTTCGGAAAATCCTGTAACAAGTGCGGCGAACTGATCGAGGCGAAACTTGCTGATGCAACTGTTGTCTCTATTAAGAGTCTTACGGCCGTGAAAGAGGCAGATCTTGTAAAGGTGGATATGACGGTTGAAAATGTGCCGGAAGAATATTTTGCCTGCTTATCTGTGTATGATGAACATAATCGCATGATAAAGGCTGTTCCGGTCACCTTTACGGAGAATGCCGCAAACATCCGTGTGGATTGGAACGAGGTTCAGAATGCGGCGGGGGTTCGGTTGTTCATCTGGAATAAGATCAGTCTCGCACCGTTGTGTGAAAGCGTTCCGTGTCAAATAGCGGATTCTGTACCGGAAGTTTCACAAGAGCCGGCCGGTGAGAGCGAGAACGTCCAAGAACAGGACAACGTAGCGTAGAATAGCAACGAACGCGGCTTTTCTTAGAAGAAAGCCTGACATAAGAATTTTGTTTTTTGCTCACGATGATTTGTATATTCAAATCATCGTGGGCATTTGTGTATACCGTAAAAAGAAAAAGTGACACTTTGGGTGGATATTTCAAGAATCAAAAAGTGGGATAGGTTTAAGGACGAAATAGCCACGGACATAAAACAAGGCTCCTGAATTATTATTCAGGGGCCTTGAACATAGATTCAATTCTATTTAATGCTTACTTAGAAGCCTCTTCCACAGCAACAGCGCAAGCAACAGTAGCGCCGACCATCGGGTTGTTACCCATACCGATAAGACCCATCATTTCAACGTGAGCCGGAACGGAGGAAGAACCTGCGAACTGCGCGTCGGAGTGCATTCTGCCCATGGTGTCGGTCAAACCGTAAGAGGAAGGACCAGCTGCCATGTTATCCGGATGAAGCGTACGACCCGTACCGCCGCCGGAAGCAACCGAGAAGTATTTCACACCGTTTTCAACGCACCATTTCTTGTAAGTGCCTGCAACAGGATGCTGGAAACGGGTCGGGTTGGTAGAGTTACCGGTAATCGAAACGCCGACATGTTCCAGTTTCATGATGGCAACGCCTTCGCAAACGTCGTCTGCGCCGTAGCATTTAACGTCAGCACGGGGGCCCTTGGAGTAGGGAACTTCCTTGATGACCTTGACTTCTTCGGTGTAGTGGTCAAATTCGGTTTCCACATAGGTGAAGCCGTTGATACGGGAAATGATGAAAGCGGCGTCTTTACCGAGACCGTTCAAGATAACGCGAAGCGGCTTAACGCGGACTTTGTTTGCATTTAAAGCAATCTTGATTGCACCCTCTGCGGCCGCAAAGGATTCGTGGCCGGCAAGGAAACAGAAGCATTCGGTTTCTTCGGAAAGAAGCATCTTGCCGAGGTTTCCGTGGCCAAGACCAACCTTACGGTTGTCCGCAACAGAACCCGGAATGCAGAATGCCTGTAAACCTTCACCGATAGCGGCGGCGGCGTCAGCGGCCTTGGTGCAGCCTTTCTTGATAGCAATTGCACAGCCTACTGTGTATGCCCAGACTGCGTTTTCAAAGCAGATCGGCTGGGTTTCTCTAACGATTTTATCACAGTCAATGCCCTTGGCAAGGGTGATGTCCTTGCATTCCTCGATGGAGGAAATGCCGTATTCTTTTAAAACGCCGTTGATCTTGTCAACACGTCTTTCATAGTTTTCAAAAAGTGCCATGATTCATTCCTCCTTTATTAGTTCTTGCGCGGATCGATGTACTTAACCGCTTCATCGAATCTGCCGTATTTGCCCATTGCTTTTTTGTATGCTTCGTTCGGCTCGTCGCCTTTCTTGATGAAGTCAGTCATCTTGCCGAGAGAAACGAATTCATAGCCGATAACCTGGTCGTCTGCATCAAGAGCCATGCGGGTGACATAGCCCTCAGCCATTTCGAGGTAACGGACGCCTTTTTGAGCGGTACCGTACATTGTACCGACCTGAGAACGTGTACCCTTGCCGAGGTCTTCAAGGCCCGCGCCGATGGTAAGGCCGTTTTCGGAGAAAGCGGACTGGGTTCTGCCGTATACGATCTGTAAGAACAGTTCACGCATAGCCGTGTTGATAGCGTCGCAGACAAGGTCTGTGTTGAGCGCTTCAAGAATGGTCTTGCCGGGAAGAATTTCGGCAGCCATAGCGGCGGAATGCGTCATACCGGAACATCCGATGGTCTCAACAAGAGCCTCTTGGATAACACCGTCCTTAACGTTTAAGGAAAGTTTGCAGGCACCCTGCTGGGGAGCGCACCAACCTACACCGTGCGTAAAGCCGGAAATGTCGGGGATCTGCTTTGCGTTTACCCATTTGCCTTCTTCGGGAATGGGAGCGGGATCGTGTTTCGGACCCTTGGCAACGACGCACATGTCTTCAACTTCTTTGCTGAGAATGTACTCGCGTTTGTTTTCATTGCTCATGTTTCTTACTCCTTACTTTTTAATATCAATATTATTTCAAATGAAATGAAAAATATTACGGATTATTTGCCGCAGTCGATGATAACTTCACCCATCATGCCCGGCACACAGCCTGCCGCATTGGATTCATCGGTATCAATGTGCATAGCGGGGGAGAACTTTTCGCTGACGCGGATAACGACGTCGCCGAAAATGGTTTTTCTGCCGTCAGAGTCGATTTTGACACAAACGATCTGCTTGTCCTTAACGCCCATTTCGGCAGCTGCTTCGGGGGTTAAATGAATATGACGCTTTGCCGCGATAACACCTTCGGAGATTTCGACTTCACCGCACGGACCGATGATTTTACAGGCACCGCTGCCTGCAATGTCGCCGGATTCGCGGACGGGCGCTTTTACGCCGAGTGTGCGTGCATCGGTGAGGGAAACTTCAACTTGCGTTGCACTTCTGGCAGGACCTAAAATGCTGATATTTTTGATTTCTTTCTTTTCACCGACAACGGTAACTCTTTCTTCGCAGGCGAACTGACCGGGCTGTGAGAGAGCTTTCTTGAACGTCAATTCATGACCGGCGCCGAACAGAATGTCAATGTGCTCTTTGCTCAAATGGACATGACGCGCAGAGGTTTCAATAAGTACTTGTGCCATTGTATGTATCTCCTTATAAATTATTGACAAAAAATCATGGAATAATCCGATATCGCCGCTTATTCGACCGGATAAGCAATCGTTGTCATGAGCGCCATTTCAACAGCCGATGTATCAAGGCGCGAATATTGGGCAACTACCGGTTCGGTGCTTTCCACAAGCAGTGCATAGGGGGTATCGCGCGGAATTTTTTCACCTTTTTCCGAAACAATGCGGTCGAGACGAATGTGATGCGTGCGTCCGGCGCCGCAGACTGCCTTAAAGCCGGTCATCGGCTCGCGATCTTCAAAATACAGCGTGAGCGAAATCATCGCGTCTTTTTCCGAGGTGTTGAGCACGCAGACAGCTTCATGACTGACTTGGTCGTTCAAGGACACCGAATGAAGAAAACCATCCGGAATCATCCATACTTTTTTTCCGTATGCCTTAGACATAAAAATCCATTCCTTTCCTATGTGTTCCGATTCTTCTTAAATCGATTCATCAGCGGACAATATGCCCTTTAAATCACTTTATTATAGCACAACTTGCAAAATCAAATGCATATATTTTGTTAATTTTTGGGCAAACTTGATTTCAAAACCTTGGTCTTGCGAAAAAAATCTCTCAACAGCTTGAAAATTTAAGCTGTTGAGAGAAATAATCGAATTTATATCGCACAATCCAAAATATAACGAATACTTTAAAAACTAATGAACGCTTGGCGATAATAACAGCCGCGCATTTTCCTGTAAATGTGCGATAGCCTCTTCACCGGCTTTTTTGCGGATGGCCGCGTAAGCTTGGGCCAAATCCGGCGGTCGTTTCACCGTGTCGTGACAGTCGGACGCAATAACATCGATATAGCCTTCTTTCAAGGCTTTGAATGCGAACAGTTTATCGCAGAAACCCTCCAAAAAACACCGGGTGTCCGCTTGGATTACGCACCCCATATCATGCAGGTACCGCAGATTTTTCATTTTTTTGAAGAAAAACTCATAACGTTCCACATGGGCAATGACCGGCTGTACATTATAATAGGACAGAATACGGTCAATCAAGTGCAGAACCTCGTTTAGATCCGTCGCCGTGTGGGGAATTTCCAAAAGAATGCTATTTGTGCCCTCAAAGCAAAGATCATTAAGGGATTTCAAGTTTAAGATGAGCTTGTCGATGTAGACCTCCGCACCATGATATAGGCGAACCGGAATCTTCCGGGTTTCCACCGCTTCCCTTAACTCCGCAAGACGTTTGGTACGGCGCTCGGTGAATTCTTCGGCTGACATGTGCGCCGAATAGTAGTGCGAGGTCGAAACGACATCGGTAACACCGGAAGCCGCAGTTTTTTCAAGTAAAGCCAGACTTTCATCCAACGTTTTGGGGCCGTCGTCAAAGCGGAACAGAACATGTGTATGAATGTCTACCATGGTGAAAGTTTCCTCCTCTTTAAAAACGAAAGGGTTAAACGTTCAGAAACATACAATTATTTTTTTGTGTCAGGTGTGCCGGAGTTTGTGGGACGCTGATAATGATAGGAATAATTGTAGGAACCGTAGTTGCGCTTGGAGAAACGCGATGAGTGCTTATTGTAAATGACACGGTTCATCACAATGCCGAGAATGTTTGCGTTCGCAAAGCGAAGAGCTTCAATGGCGGATTCAATTTCCGGCATTGTGGTCTTGCGTTGCGCAACGACAAGAGCAACGCCGTCTACCTTGCCGGCAATGGCGAGCGCGTCGGTGACGACGTTGACCGGCGGTGTGTCGATGATGATATAGTCAAAATATTCATCCAAATCGGCGAGCAGTTTATCCATGGCGGCACTTCCGAGAAGTTCAGATGGATTGGGCGGCAAAACACCGGAGGGAATCACGGAAAGATTGGGAATGTCCGGAATGCTTTGGATACACTCGGAACGCTTATTCATGCCGGATAGCAGGTTGGAAAGCCCGAGACGAGTGTCAACCGAAAAATACTTGTTCACGGTAGGTTTACGCATATCCGCATCGATTAAAAGCACACGTGTTTCGGTTTCGGCAAGCGTCAGCGCCAAATTGACCGTAGTCGTGGTCTTGCCGTCGCCGGGGGTGGCACTGGTGAAAAGTATTTTGCGGCAGTGGGTGTTCTCTTTGGCCGGCAAGGAAAACATCAGATTGGTACGCAACGCCTTATAGGATTCCACCAGTTGGAAATCGTCCGAATCCATAATGGAAACGATGTGTTGCGATTGATAATTCTTATTTTTCTTCATTTTCGTCTCCGTTCTTGCTTTAAGCTTTTGTCTGGCGTTTAGCGGAACGGGGACTGTCGCGATAGACGATCTGTTCCGGAATCGAGCCGATGATCGGAAGTCCGACTGCGTCGGTCAGGGCCTTTTCGCTCTTGACGCGAACATCGTTGACTTCGATTACAAAGATGATGACAAAGGCGATAGCTACGCCGAGAATTGCACCGATGAGAATGTTAAGCACATATTTTACATTGACTGCCGCTGTGTTCAGACGTGCATTGTCAATGACTTTTAAAGTGTTGACCGCGCTGGTCTTTTTGGAGGCAAGATAGGTTTCGGAATTTTCTTCGATACAGCGCGCGATGAAAAGTGCATCGGTCGCTGTATTGGCCGTGACGGTGACAAGATAGAATTCCTTTTCTTCTTCAAAGGTGTAGGCGATTGCGTTGTATAGCTGATCGCTGGTATATGTGTGGGAGAGATTGGCGTCCGAAAGCTTTTCGGCAAGGTATTCGGTGAAATTGTGCGTTTGGAGAATTTCTATGTAACTGCTGACAATGAGTCGGGAAAGGACGGTGTTGCGCTGTTCCTCAACAGATGCGGTTGTGGATGCATAGTAGGAACTTTCACTGGCAAGATTTGTGGTGTCAACCAAATATTTTGTCACCGACTGATAACGCGGCGTGATGAGAAACGAGGTATAGTATAGGGCAATCAGACCGCCGATGATCATGGCGGCAATTATGACCCAAATTCGTTTGAAAGCGATGCCGAGAAGATCGGTGATCGTGAATTCGCGGTTTTCCATTTAAAATAGTTCCTTTCCTTGTTAAGCGTTATAAAACTGAAAAATACAGTTTTGTAACTCACTTCGTATATTTTAGCATAGAATCCTGAAAAAATCAAGGGATATTTGTACAAAATGATTCAAAATGAAAAAATATACTTTGTTGACATTGACGCGCAAGTTTCTACCGGTGCGTTATTCCATACCGATCATGACGCGTAAAATTTCCGCCACGTTCTTTTCAACGGAATTTCCCTTGCAGTCTACCGTAAAATCCGCATACTTTTCATAGTATGGCTTGCGGAAATCATAAATGTCCTTCAAAGTCTCGTTGTTTTCGGCGGCAATGCCGCGCGTGGCACGGTTTCCGACACGCCGGGCAATGACGGAGTAGGGAAGTGAAAGATAGACAAAAACGCCGTTTTGAGCCAGATGTTTCATGGAGCTTTCCCGAAGAACCGCACTCCCCCCGGTTGCTACCACGCATACCTTTTGGGAAAGATCAAGCGAACAGATGGCTTTTTCCTCTTCGTCCAAAAGTCCCTTGACGCCGATACGTTCAATGGTCTGATACAATAATTCTCCTGTACGGTTCTGAATGGTGATATCGGTGTCAATGAAATCGATACCGAGCGTTTTGGCAAGGACGACGCCGATTGTGCTTTTGCCCGAACCCGGCATTCCGATCAAAATAATGTTTTTCATATGTAGAATTCCTTTTTGTGTTTAGACCTGGGTCAACTCGGCAAAGGCCTTGGCTGCGGCAAGCGTGTTTTTCATGAGCATGGTAATGGTCATCGGTCCGACGCCGCCCGGAACAGGCGTAATAAACGAGGCTTTCGGTTCACATTCGGCAAAAGCTACATCGCCGGTCAGTTTTCCGTCGGCGTTCCGGTTCATACCGACGTCGATTACGACCGCCCCGTTTTTTATCATGTCGCCTTTCAAAAAATCCGCTTTACCGATAGCCATGACAAGAATATCGGCACGGCGGGTAATATCGGCAAGATTTTTTGTGCGCGAATGGCAGACTGTGACAGTGCCGTTTGCATGCAATAATAACATAGCCATCGGTTTTCCGACAATGTCGCTTCTGCCGACGACCACGCATTCCTTGCCGGTCGGGTCGATACCGTATTCCTTTAAAAGCTCCATGATACCGGCCGGTGTGCAGGGTAAAAAGCGATAATCGCCGAGCATAATGCGCCCGACGTTGGTTGGATGGAACGCATCGACGTCCTTGTCCGGCGAAATGTTGTTGACGATGATATCTTCATTTAAGTGGTTCGGTAAGGGCGATTGCACCAGAATGCCATGGATGTCTTTGCGGTCGTTCAAAACATGCACAAGATCCAAAAGCTCGCTTTCGGTTGTTTGTTCCGGCAATTCGTAGATTTCGGAATAAAAGCCGACTTCTTCGCAGGCCTTTCCCTTGTTGCGTACATAAATCTTTGACGCCGGGTCTTCGCCGACAATGATAACGGCAAGTCCCGGACGTACGCCGGTACGTTTGCAGAATTCGGCTGCTTCTTCTTTAATATGTCCTCGGATTTTTGCCGAAAGGGCTTTTCCGTCCATTCTTATAGCCATTTTTGATTTCCTTTCTTTTTTGTTAAGCTTTGATTTGGTTTTCTGTGGCTGATTCTTTCCTTGTTGGCTTTTTTACGGCAAACACGATAAGAAGGAACACACCGAGCACAAAGCACAAAGCGGCGAGCAGCTGCGAAATGCGAAGTGAGCCGATATATAAGCTGTCTCCGCGGAATCCTTCGATGACGGCGCGTCCGAATCCGTACCATGTTAAATACAGCAATACGATCTGTCCGTTATATTTTTTGTGTTTCCAGAACGCATTTATCAGAAGAAAACCAATGAAATTCCATACCGATTCGTATAAAAACGTCGGATGAACATACATCCCGTTAATCGTCATGATAAAGGGATTGTTTTCGGAGAGAAACGCGGCGTCAAATGTATGACCGAGAAAATCATATGGCCCAATAACGCCATAGGCTTCCGCGTTGACAAAATTTCCCCAACGTCCGACTAACTGTCCGATGAGAACCCCCGGAGCAATGCAGTCGAGTACGGCCAGCAGGCTCTTTTTCTTGTGGCGGCAAACGGCAAAAATGCCTAAAAATCCGCCGATAATGCCGCCGTATATGGCAAGTCCGCCCTCCCAGATCTTGAAAACGTCCCAAAAGGTTGGAAAGTCTTCTAAACTGGTCAATACATAATATAAGCGTGCTCCCACAATGCCGCACGGAATGCAGACAATGGCAATATCAAGCATATCATCGGTCACAAGCGGCACGCTCTTCATGCGCCAAAAAGCGTAAAGGCAGGCAAGGAACATGCCGAATACGATGATAATTCCGTACCATTGCACTGAAACGGGACCAATTGAAAACGCGGTATGCGTTATTTCAAACGGACCAAGCCCTAAGCGCGGAAATCCTATCAGATTCATAAAGTCTCCTCCCGGGGAAGTCCCTGTCAGTTTTTCTTTTCAAGCGGAAGTATCGTCGAAAGTACAAAATCATTTTCTCCGAAAGCTTCGTTAAGCAGGCGGCACACATTTTCAAATGTTACCGATGCGACGGCACGCGGATAATCGAGTAGATCAAATCCTTCAAACTGGTAGACCAAAAGGTCGCCGGCAATATCTTCGGTCGAGTTGAAAGCACGCAGTGTCTGTGCATAAGACGCACGGTGGAGGCGGTCAAAGACAGCTTTGTCAAGCCCTTCGTTTTTGTATCGCCGGATTTCCTCCTTGACGGCCGCATAGACTTTTTCCGGTTCTTCCGAAGAACCGGAGATTGCCGTATGACCGAATGTTTCGGAGCATTCGTATTCATAGGAGAACGATGAATCAATAAGCCCGGTCTCGTAAAGCTTCGTAAAGAACGGACTGCTCTTGCCAAACATCATATCGAGAAGAATATCGTAGGCCGCTTGCTTTTTAGCAAGCGCTTCGCCGCTCATCGGCACAGCATTATCCTTGACGCCGACGGCAAACATAGGCATGGATACTTCTAATTTTTTGGTGATGAATTCCTTGTAAATGCCTTTCGGTTCGTCCGGATAAAGCCGCTTGACATCCGGCTTTTCGGAAACCGGCAGCAGACGGTCGCAGATTTCGACGACTTTTTCCGGATCGATATCGCCGCAAACGCAAAGAAGCATGTTGTGCGGATTGTAGAACGCCTTGTAGGCGGTGTGTAACAATTCCGGCGTGATTTCGGCAATGGTTTCGGTCGTGCCTGCCGTGTCGATACGAACCGTATTGCGGTGATACAAACCGGTCAACATGCCGAAATAGAGTTGCCAGCCGGGGTTGTCGTCGTACATGCGGATCTCTTGACCGATAATGCCCATTTCCTTTTGCACTGTTGCGTCGGTAAAGAACGGATGCGAGACAAAATCGAGAAGAATTTCGAGCGATTCATAGAAATTCGAGGTAGCCGAAAACAGATAGCAGGTTCGTTCAAACGTTGTGTAGGCGTTGGCGTTCGCACCGGTTTTGGCATAACGCAAAAACGCGTCTGTTCCGTCCTCTTGCTCAAACATTTTGTGTTCCAGAAAGTGTGCGATACCGTCAGGGAGTGCAATTTCTTTGCCGTCTAAGAGAAAGCGGTTGTCGATCGAACCGAATTTTGTGCCGTAAATGGCATACGAGGTGGACATCTTCTTGGGAACGACGTAGATACCGGCGCCGCTCTTGTGCTGTAAATAGTAGTATTTTTCGGAAATTTCCTTATTTTCCCTGCAAATCATGTTCATGCGTTTTCCTCCTCATTGCCCACGTTCCCCGTGCCTTTGATAAAGTAGACGGAATCGAGTGAAACTTTGGCGGCCGCTTTTCGGATTCCCTCTGCCGTCACCGCGTTTATCTGCTTCATGGTATCCTCCGGTGTGCCGGAATTCCCGAAAATCACACGCGACAAGTACCAAAGACAAAGCGAGCTTGCACTGTCGTCCAATTCTTTATAGGCATTGCATAGCGAACGTTTGGCATCGGCAATATCTTCGTCGGTGAAATCGCCGTTTTTCATGGCGTCGAGCTGTGCTAAAATTGCGTTCATGGTCTTGTCGCGGTTTTCCGGTTCAATGCCGCTGGAAATAAACATGGCACTCATGAACATATCCGGCATGGAGCGGCAATAGTAGCATAAGCTCATGGCTTCACGCACGTTCATAAAGAGCTTGCTGTTTGCCGAACCGCCGAAAATCTCGTTAAAGACATTGAAGGATGCCGCATCGTCTGAATTGACATTGACGCCTCCCATGCGAAGACCCATTACCAGTTTTCCTTGGGCAACCGGCATTTCGTCGGTTACTTCCGTTACCTCGTCCGGTTCGCCGTCCAAGAAAACGCGGCCGGGAAAAGAGGTTTTCCGGCGCTCGGACAGGGGAATGCGGCATTTTACGGTTTCGGCGAGCGCATCCGTGTCGCATTCGCCGCAGAAGAAGATTTCAATCGGGGCAGTTTCAGTCAACTGCAAATAGCGTTCGTAAATCTGCTTGGCGCTTGAAGCGCGGACTTCTTCGACCGTACCCAGTTCGGAAAGCCCATACGGGCGTGCGCCGAACATGATCTCGGTGCAGCGTTCTTTGGCGAAAGCCGCTTTGTTGTTGATTTTGGCGCCAATCGCGTTGATTAGATCATTCTTTTCGCCTTCGGCGTAGCTTTCGTGAAAAGCCCCGTTTTCGACAAGCGGATTGAACAGAATATCGAATAAAAGACTGCTTACATCCTTTAACAGGTTTTCGTCATGGCCGGGAAGAAACGCGTCTTTGACAAAATCGGCGGCAAAGCCGACAATTAAGCTTTCAGCGCGCTTGACGTAGATCGGCGAAATGTCGGAGGCGTATAAATATTCCAACCGTTCGGAGATGGCGGCCATGTCCGGATAGGTCTTGCAGCCGCGCGCGAGCACTTTCGGAACCAGCGCGGTCAAGTGTACGTTTTCTTTTTCGAGCGGAACGACAAAGCAAACGGAAAGATAGTTGGTCTTGAATTTTTCGGAGGGGAGAAGATTCAAATGTACACCCTCGGAAATTTTGATTCTCTGCATGAAATTTTCCTCTTTCTTTGTGAAATCGGTTGTATTTGAACGGCGTTTCTGCCGGACAAAAATATATCAATTTATATTATAACAATTTTTATGGTTTCTGTAAAGGGAATTTTTGAATAAACATGAAATTTTATCCGTTCCGGAGGCATTATTTGTTTTTTTACACTAAAAAAGAACGCACAACGCTTTGAAAAACAAAACGTTGTGCGTATAAAGCTGTTTTAACCGGTTTTCCGGCGAGGGGCTGTTGTTAAAGTCCCAGCATAGCCGCGCCGATGATACCGGCGTCGTTGCCGAGCTTGGCAATACGGAGCTCAGTTTTCTTGGCGCTGTTGCGCGAATACTGTTCGGTAGCAACGATCTTGTTGAGGGGATCAAGCAAGTAATTCTTTTCGTTGCAGATACCGCCGCCGATGACTAAAACTTCCGGCTGGAAAATGTTGATGATGTTGGTGATACCCATAGCAAGGTCATAGATGTATTCATCCACAACTTCACAAGCTGCTTTATCGCCTTTACGCATAGCGTCAAAGGAAGTTCTGCCGCTGACTTTGCCGTCCTTTTCCACCATCTCGTGCATAATGGTATCCTTGGTGGAAGCGAGCTTTTCTTTTGTCATGTGGATAAGACCGGTTGCCGAGCTGTATGCTTCCCAACAGCCTTTTCTGCCGCAGGAGCAGGGCTTGCCGTTCAGTTCAATGACAATATGTCCGAGTTCTGCACCGGCATAGTTGAAACCGCTGTAAACCTTGTTGTCGATGATAATACCGCCGCCGAGGCCTGTGCCGAGCGTAATCATGACGGAATCCTTGAAGCCTTTTGCCGCGCCGCAGGAAGCTTCGCCTTTGGCGGCCGCGTTGGCGTCGTTTTCGATAAGAACTTTTTTAACGCCTAAAAATTTCTTTAACTTGTCCGCTAACGGATAGTTCAAGAACGGAAGATTGTTTGCATAGACCACTACGCCGCGGTCGCTGTCAGCCGTTCCGGGGGTGGCGATGCCGGCATATTCAATGTCGGATACGGTAAGACCCTGTTCGTCTATCAGTTTCTTGCAGAGAGCGGCCATATCCTTGATGATCAGATCCGCTTCGCGGTCAGCGCCGGTAGGTACGCTGTCCTTGCGCAAAAGGTCTCCGTTTTCGTTGACAATACCGACGGCAATGTTTGTGCCGCCGAGATCCACGCCGATATAATACATAGTCGTGTACTCCTTTGAAGTGTTATTTATCTTAATGAGTCGTCAAACTGACCCATAAGTTTCTTGTTGAATTCGACTGCCGTGTTGTAGCCCATCTTTTTCTGACGGTTGTTCATGGCGGCAATTTCGATGATGACGGCAAGATTCCGTCCGGGTTTTACCGGGACGGTAATGGACGGCACGTCAATGCCCATTAAATTGGTATATTCGGAATCAAGTCCCACGCGCTCATAGAATTTGCCTTGTTGCCACGGTTCAAGATTGATGACAAGGTCGATTTTTTCGGTGAGCTTGACAGCACCCATACCGAAAATGCGGCGCACGTCCACAATGCCGATACCGCGAAGTTCGACATAGTGTCGGATCAACTCCGGCGCTGAACCGACCAAGGTCTTGGCGGAAACTTTTTTGATCTCCACCGCATCGTCGGCAATCAGTCGGTGACCGCGCTTGACCAGTTCAATGGCTGTTTCGCTTTTTCCGATACCGCTGTCGCCGAGCATTAAAATGCCTTCGCCGTAGCATTCGACGAAAACGCCGTGACGCGTCATACGGTCGGCAAGGCTGACATTGAGAGAAGCGATGAGACTGCCCATGAAATTGGAGGTCGTGTCTTGGGTACGAAGCACCGGTGTTTCAAATTTCTCTGCCGCGATGCGGAATTCATCAAACACGTCGAGACCGGATGTAATGATAAGCGCCGCAATGCGCTTGCTCATGAAAGTATCGATTGCGACTTTGCGCTGTGCCGGCGTAAGGCCTAACAGGTAATGATATTCAACTTTGCCGACGATCTGCATGCGTAACGGATCAAAGTGGTCAAAGAATCCGGCAAGCTGTAAGCCGGGACGGTTGACTTCCTTGCGGTCAAGCATGATCGGCGAGGGCTTTTCGGGATAATAGATTTTTTCAAGTTGGAATTCGTCGATAAGGGAGTCAAGGGATACGGTATAAGTTTCAGACATGCGGTTCATCCTTTCCGCTTAGTATCAAGTAAAAACGTATAGAACTATTATACACTCAAAAAAGCGTTTTTGTCAATATCAACCGGAAAAAAGATTGGAAAAGTCTCCGCATTTTTCCTATTGTACTTCTTTGCCGCTCATAAGCCGGTCTATGGAAAAGAAATTGTGAAACCAGTTGTCCGGCGCATCGGCTTCGCTTTCTGATATCACATATATATCACTCTCACCGACTTCGACAAGGTCGGTCGTCACCTGTACGATCTTGATCCGGTCGCCGGTATGAAGTACGATGTTCCCGGCGGAAACACAGCCATTGTCGATGTAACTTGTCTGCTTTTTACTGCCGTTGACATAAATGTGGCTGTATTCGTTGAAGTTTTCTCCGTATACGAAAATGTTGTTCCCGATGTGTGCAATGCTTGAAATGGTGATATCGCGGTATCCGTAGCGGATGTTGGTGGGTAAATACCGGTCAGCGCCGCCATAGATTTTTTTGCCGCCGTAGAGTAAGTCGTATTGTAATAAGTGCAGTTCACCGGAATAGTCTTTGCCGCTTGCATAGTATTTCTGGTGCAGGCGGTTGATATAGCCGCTTTCAAAGCCGAACATCCGCATGATGTAGGAAGAAAGTTCAAACGAATGCATATCCGGAGCATTCTTTTCGGGAAGATCAAAATTCGACCAGATGACAAACTGCGTCTGATAAAGATTGCCGTCTTTGATTTTCCAGTTGTCAAGCGTAAACGACGGCAGATGATCGCCGTACATGATGATGACGGTCGGTTCTTTGCTTGCGGCAAATTCGCTGACAAGAGACCCCAAAAACGCGTCCATGTCGTGAACCTGATTGACCCAATAGTCCACTCCCGGCTTTTCCGGATCGGTTTCGTTACCGGTTACGCGGATGTGCGCCGGATGCTCCGGCGGATACAACTCATCGAATTCTTCGGCGCTTACCGGGTATTTGCCGTGGCCTTGGACAGAGATGGCGTAAACAAGGTCAGCCTGATTCGGGGTGAAAGCAGTTACGCCCTTGATCTCATCGGCAAGCATGGCATCTTTTGCCCAACCGCGTTCATTGCGGCGGATATTCTGCATGTTTTCAATGGAAGTGAACGTATCGAATCCAAGATTCGGGAATACCTTGTGTCTGTCATAGAAAGAGCCGGTATGATTGTGCATGGCGTGCGCCGCATAGCCGTAGGCTTTCAAATCATAGGCAACCGATTCGCAGGTGTTGTCCTGCAAGACCGACAGATACGGGTATTCCGCCACCCCGAAATAGTCGAGATCCATACCGGTAATGACTTCAAATTCCGTATTGGCTGTCCCGGCGCCGATAGAAGGAACCGTCAGCTTTCCGGAGGGATAGTTTTCCTGTAAGCTGTGAAAGACCGGAATCGGATCTTCGTTGAAATGTAAGCCCTCAATATTAGTAGGATCGTAAAAAGATTCCAATTGCAAAAAGATGATGTTGGGCGTTACTTCAGAAGGTATGACAGTGTTTTCCGGCGTTTTGCTGTCTTGTTCTTTTGTTTCCGAATGATCATCCAATGAAACTTTCAGGGTTTCAAGGGATTCATCGGTGTAGTTGTCCGGCTTGTCAATGCCGCGGTCAACCACCGAGCAGAGAAAGGAAAAGGTGAATCCGTATTCTTTGTAAGCGTTTGGCAGATCGGAAAAATGCGCGGTAATGACCGCGTGGGAGTACAACAGAACGGAACTTAACGTTACGCAGCAGACAATGGCGAACGTCGGGAGCGAAAAACTCATATCGCGCTCCGACAAGCGGCCTTTGAAATAGGTGAATGCCAAAAGAGAAAGCCCGAGCAGAATCAGTAAAACGACCAATATCTGTTCAAAAATATTCAAGTATATGGTGACGACTCCGAACGCCGATTTTATGATACGGAAATCCGGTGCATTGAGCGGCGTGTTGCGTGAGAGAAGGACGATGTAGTTTGTAATGGCGAGCGTCAGAAAAACAACGTTTAAAACCGTAAAGCCGAAAAGACGGCGTTTTAGTAATAAAAGAAGGGAGAAAAAGGCGAAGATCAAAAGAGAATTGAAAGCAAAGACAAGCGGCTGCGCCAAAATATGTACAAAGCCGAGCAGAAAATTCTTTCGCAGGCTGGATTCCAGAAGATAGTTTAAAAGAATCGACCAAAATGCTAAAAATAAGAGTAATTGTTTTTTAGTGTTTAAAAGCGCATAGAATCTATCTAAGCCGGCGCTGATTTTGCGGCGAAGCCAGCTTTGCGGTTTAGGGGCTTGGGGCTTCTCCTGTTTGCTTTCGGACTGTTCGGATCCTGCCATTTGCGACGTTATATTTTTCTTGTTTTCTTTCATAAGCCGTTTGATTCCTCCGTGAGATTTGCTTTTAGTTTGGATAACAGGCTTTAAAAGACAAAAGCACAAGGTCGTACCCTTGTGCTTTCTTTTTCAAGTTTGACCTTGATTTGTCTTGTTATTCCGCGTCAGCCGTGTCGGTTGCGTTTTCGGCACCGTTGTCAGATGTGGTGTTGTCCGCCGTATTGGTATTGTCGGCGTTATCACCGTTTGCATCCGTATTGTCGCCGGTTTCGTTTGCATTGTCGCCGTTGGTGTCAGCGGGCTGCTCGCTTTGCGTCGGATTTTGCGCCATAAGTTCTTCAAGGCTCGGCTGCATGACGTAAAGAGCTAATACAAGCACGACAAAAATGATGGTAACGATGGTGGTGAGCTTATTGAAAAGAGCGTCTAAGGTCTTGCCCTTCTGCTTGCCGAAGAACGTTTCTGCTCCTCCTGCAATCGAACCGGAAAGACGATGATCCTTACTGCTCTGCATAAGAACGGAGATAATAAGGAAGATCCCCATAATAATCAATAATACACCGATAACTGTTTCCATTTGAATTCCTCCGATGAAATTTTATCTTACTGTAAAGCAACGTGCATATTATAGCATACATTTTTCAAAAAAACAAGTGCTTTTTGAAAAAAACTTATAATTTACACGTTTTTCCTCAAAAAACGCCTGTTTACCGCAAAAGATTCCATATCAAATTATCGGAGCCGGATGATTTTGGCGCATTTTTTGAAATTTCGTTCACAGAAAGCTGGGTCAAGTTCGAAAATACTTTTCGGAGGAACCGGCGGCGCGTCGCTGTCGGACAATGACTTTTCAAAAATCGAAACCGAATGCCATTTGCCGAGTTTGTAACCGGCTTTTTTCAAGGTTCCGACTTTTTCAAACCCGAATGCGCTGTGAAAGGCTTCGCATACCTGATTGGAGGAGGTGACAAAAGCTAAAACCCGTCGGTATTCCTGGGCTTTGAGCAGGGAAAGAAGCGCAAGATACAGAGCGGAGGCGATGTTGCAGCGCTGGTATTCATTGCTTATGTAGACATACAGGCAGATATTCTGAGAAAACGCTGTGCCGAATTTCTGACTGACTGCATAGGCAAAACCTGCGATTTTCCCGTCGGCAACGCACACTAAAAAGGGAAGAGAAGCGGAAATTGCGGCAATGCGCCGCTTAAAGTCGTAGACGCGCGGCACAGTCGCTTCAAAGGTGACCGGGGAAGAAACCACATAAGGAGCATAAATCGAGAGGATCGCTTCGGCATCATCGGGGCAGGCAAAGCGTATGGCAGCCGGCATAGAATCATTCCTTTATAATAATGTAGTAAAGTATCGTGGAGCACCTTGACAGTTTATGCGGACAGTAAGAACAAAAAGAACAGGGCTTGCATTTGTTTACATAACTATTTTATCACAGTCGGCGCAAAAGGTCAATGTACTTCACGGAAAAATCACGTATCTTCACAGAATTTTCGGAAGATACAGAAATCAAAACAGTGAGAATTCCGGAGAAAATAACCGGAAATTTGAAAGTGATTTCAAGAAATACATGAGAGAATCAAAGAGAAATCAAGAGATTTTATCCGAAATACGAAGATTTTTGGCTTAATTTCGATTTTCTGAAAAAATCGCTTGACTTTTTCAGAAAAACTGGTATAATATCATTCGTTGAGTAAACGAGTAACAAACAGGAGGATTTAACTATGTCTACATTTATGGCACAGGCAGATAAAGTAGAACGCAAATGGTATGTTATCGATGCAGCCGGCGTTCCGCTCGGAAAAACTGCCGTCAAGGCTGCCGACATTCTTCGCGGCAAGCACAGACCCGAATTCACTCCGCATGTTGACTGCGGCGAATTCGTTATCATCATCAACACCGATAAGGCGATTCTCACCGGCAAAAAGCTGGAACAGAAAGTCTATTATCATCATTCCGGCTATATCAGCGGTTTGAAAGCTGTCAACTATAAGGAACTCATGGCAAAGGATTCCGCAAAGGCTATGATGCTTGCGGTCAAGGGCATGCTCCCGAAGAATTCCATCGGCGCCAAGAGCCTTACCAGACTCAAACTCTACACCGGCAGCGAACATGACAACGCGGCACAGAAGCCGATCGTTCTTGCGTAAGGGGAGGTAAACGGATATGTATACAAGTGCAAAACCTTATTTCTACGGAACCGGCAGAAGAAAGAGTTCCGTTGCCCGCGTAAGAATTATGCAGGGAACCGGCGTTATCACGATCAACGGCCGTTCGATCGATGAATACTTCGGACTTGAAACTTTGAAACTGATCGTTCGTCAGCCGTTTGAGGCGACCAAGACTCTCGGCACGTTTGATGTTATCTGCACCGTAACCGGCGGCGGCGTTTCCGGTCAGGCAGGCGCTATCCGTCACGGTGTGGCAAGAGCTCTTCTCCAAGCGGATGAAAACAACCGTCCTGTTCTCAAAAAAGCAGGCTTCTTAACGAGAGACCCTCGTATGAAGGAAAGAAAGAAGTACGGTTTGAAGGCAGCTCGCCGCGCACCGCAGTTCTCCAAGAGATAACAATCTGTTGTTTGTCCGCAACCCCGGAAAGTTCTTCCGGGGTTGTCTTTTGGAGAGTCCTGCTGTTCTGTTCTGAGACAACAGAGTTATATGATTTCTATTCCTGCACGGAGGAAAAAGCCATGATTTTCCAAAACAAATACCAAAAATCAGCTTTTGACCGCTATCTCTTTATTATTTGTGTTGTGGCCGAATTGCTTATGTCCTTTACTTTTTGGGGCTATCTCCACTTTCCGGCTATGTCGGTTACCATTGCTTATATTCCGATTTTGATTGCCGGATGTTGCTTTGGCGTCTCACAGGCAACTTTTACAGGATTCGTGTTTGGTCTCGCCGGACTGTATAAAGCTTCGGCTTCGTATGTTCTGACTTCCGATATGGTGTTTTCGCCGTTTTACAGCGGAAAACCGCTCGAAAGTCTCTTTTTGAGCATCGGAACGAGAACTCTGTATGGTTTTATCATCGGCCTTGCCTATGCTTGGGCGAAAACAAAACTGCAACGTCCATTTTGGGGAATCTGCCTTGTGTCAGCCATTGCGCCGGTTTTACATACATTTTCAGTTTTTACTACTTATGGATTTCGGTTCCCTGAATTGGGCTATACTTGGAAAAACACATTCCATTATACGTGGGGAAATATATTCTTGGCGGTGTTCTGCATGTGCTCGGTCGGTCTTACATGGAAAATTTATTCGGGCAAACATGTTGCTCAGCTAAGAATTTCCGTCAACCGTGCCGTGAATTCGCCGTATACCGAAAAGCACAGAACGAGAGCCGTGGTCATATTTGGAATATTTACGGTTATCATTACTTTTTCGGCAGCCGGCTATTTTGCCGAACGTGGTGCTTATATGCTCGGTGTGCATAATGTCACGGTTTCTTCGGCGATATCGTATGATCTTATGCATTTGCAGATACAGTTTATGTTTGCTATGCTGTCCTTGCATTTTATCGCAGTTATGGCGTTGTTTATTATGTCTCAGCAAATGGCATATCGTTCGTTTATCAGCGATTTGGATGATCTTACCGGCATTATGGGACGCAAGATGTTCTGGGACTACTTTGACCGTTTTCAGAACAATTTAGGCGAATATTCTCCCAAACACGGGTGGTTTTTACTTGCGGATTTGGACTATTTCAAAACCATAAACGATACGTTCGGTCATCCGACAGGCGATAAAGTACTGATCGAGTTTGCCGCAGAGTTGAAAGAAGTTTTTGAAGGCTACGGCTCAGTCGGAAGAATCGGCGGCGATGAATTTGCTGTATTTCTTGAAAAACCGATTTTGGCCGACGAACTGAAACAGAAATTGGATCGGTTTCAAAGTCGGATATCCGGTATCCTGCCGCAACCGTATGAGGTTACAGCCAGTATCGGGGGATGTCAGGTGTTCTATCCGATGGAAAAAGAAAAACTTCTAGCTTCTGCTGACACCTTGCTTTATAAGGCTAAGCTGAATGGCAGAGCGCAGTACGTAATCGATATCGCCGATGCGAAAAAGCGTGAAGAGTAACTGGAGGGAGCACAGAATTTCTCGTGGGGAGAGTATGTAGCTTTTCCAAAAAAGTACGCGGCTTTTCTTAGAAGAAAAGCCTGGCAAAAGAATTATAATTTTGACGCGCGGCATCTGAATATTCAGATTGCCGCGCGTCGGGTATT